>Ga0209536_100006315_pt1 | contig 18163 bp, 18 predicted proteins | sample DeeMarSeWOR28_12_FD_187461 | JGI IMG/M metagenome (GOLD analysis project Ga0209536, IMG submission 187461) | Marine sediment microbial communities from White Oak River estuary, North Carolina - WOR-2-8_12 (SPAdes) (version 2) | ecosystem: Environmental > Aquatic > Marine > Intertidal zone >... | reverse complement strand
ATTTCCTACTGTCAGGACTTCGCCAATACTTTGGGCAGAACCTCCGACTTGTGTGTCAATATATGTCTTTACTGCATTTTGACTAGGATACAAAGTGTCAGAAGTGCCTAAATTTATATCTGTGGACTTATTTACAAGATCTTCTTTTAATAATAATTCAGCCGCATTGGCATCAATGCCATCCTGCAATGGTGTGGCATCAAAGAGTGCTCCTCCATCAGTTCCCGCATTAATAGAATTGGGCAAATCACCACTTACAATGGTTTGCGATGATCCCGTAATTGCATTGTCTACATAGATTTTGGTAGCGGCATCCTGCGGATCCGTAGGGTCTGTTAAATTAATAATTTTGTCGTTAGCTGAATTGCCAGTAGCTAAAACCTGGGTTAAATCCTGTAACTCATTTTGATCATCCGTATCCCCATCCGCCGCTATAGCGGCGGTGTTGACCGCAATGGCATCCTGCAAAGCGGTATCATCATAAAAGGCACCTGCATTGTCAGTAATAGAATTATTGGGGTCCGGGCTAACTATTTGGGCCCCGGTAATAAAACCGGCATCATTGTTAAAATCATTCAGGGTTACCTGGTTATAATCAATTTCGTCATCCGCTACCGTATTCGTTTGCAATTCTTCACTCCCTACAGAATCCGGAGCCAGTTTATCTGAAGTAATAGAATTATTCTGAATGTCACTACCACTGATGCTGAAATCAACAATGTTGGCACCTGTTATTTGGCCAACCTCAAAATTGCGATTATCGCCTGTTTCGGTAATCACAATGGTGGGGGTAGGATTTACAATGGGGTCTGCCGAAAAAGTTAGTCCAAAGGTTTCACACATATTCAGCCAGGAGGCGCCGTCATAAAAATATAGACATTGTTCGTCGGTATTATACACTATTGCCCCCCGGGAAGGAACTATGCTGTTCATCTGTGAGGTGCTGATCCTGGTAACGACGAATACCCGGTTGGAACTTTCTAATTCCAGGACGGAGGATGCATCAATGTTCTGGGGATTATCACCAATTTTTATCTGACCTGAAAGAACGTTGCATAGCGTAAAACTTACCAGGGCTAACAGGAGTTTCATTTTCATTTTGGCATATTTTTAATTAGCTGAAATCATATGTTTTAAATATATTCCTATACTTTTCCAGTCACTAAAATTGTTAAGGCACAGTAGATGTAATATACTTTTTTATTCTCGTTCATCGGGGACTAACAAAAATAGAATTATATCCATATTTAGCTAACTTTATACTCCAAAATACTTGATTATGGGGTAAAAGGATATGTTCTCTGGTTAAACCTCCAAATTTATCCGATACCGCTGTATTTATTGTGCATCACAGGCCAGGATTTTGCGACTTTATTTTCAGAAATTAACAAAAGTTTTATGACCTCAAATTTTTTTATGACAAGAACATGCTTTTTCTTTATAAATTAGAGTAATCTTTATATAAGCGCAGTTACCTATGAATTTTAAATTACTTCTTCTTTTTGCACTATTTTCTTTTTCCATAGGTAATGCTCAGAGTGATGATCGTGTTATTTTGCGTGGCCAGGTTTTATACAGGAATTCGCTGGTTCCTAATGAAAATGTTATTAATAGTACTTCCCAGAGGGCTACAATTACCAATGATAAAGGTGAATTTGCCATTCAGGTAAAGTTAAATGATGAACTGGTTTTTACATCAGTGAACTATCAGATCGAAGTCGTTAAAATAACCCAGCAAATTTTGGATAACAACCGATTGGTGGTTGAAGTAAATGAGAAGGTTACACAACTCGATGAGGTTGTGGTGAGTCCTGAAAATCAACAGAAATTCCTCGAACTTCAAAATGAAGATTTTAAAAAATTTGAATACGAAACCGACCAGTCCACGGATATTGTAAACATTGCGGAGGATAAAATAACGAGGGGCATCATGAGGGATGGGATAAATTTTGTAAACATATTCAAAGCACTGGTGAATACTAAAAAAGATCAGCCAGAAGAAGATCAGAAACCTTTAAAAGTTAGCGAAGTCCTGCGGCTGGTTTACGATGATGAATTTTTTGTCCTTGACCTGAAAATACCTCAGGACCAAATAGATGCTTTTTTGATTTATTGTGACGAAAAAATTCCTCCCCGTTCCCTATTGAAAAAAGACAATGAATTTGAACTTATTGAATTTTTAGTTGTTCAGAGTAATATCTTCTTAAAACAGATGAATGCTGAGGAATAAGAAAATTTTCCTGTTTTTTTTTCTGATTGTTACAAGTGCTTCAGCACAAAACGTTTTTTTTTACAAATTAGAGGGAAAAGTCACAAACTCAAATAAGGGTATTGCAGACGTTCATGTTATGAATACCTCTTCAAACAGGGCTACTATAACTGATGAGGAAGGACTGTTTTCAATTGCCGCAAGACTTAATGACACTATCCTGTTCTCGGCAGTACAATATAAACGCGTAAACCTTGTAGTAACCAGGGCAATGCTGGAGAGCAGTTCTATAGTTGTGCCATTAGAAGAATTTATCAATGAATTGGATGAGGTGGTGGTTAGGCCCTATAATCTATCTGGTGATCTGGGCAGGGACATGAATAATTTAAAAACGGATAAAGTATATGTGGCGGCTACTCTAGGGTTACCAAATGCCTATGTTAAGCCAATAACACAGGCAGAGCGCAAGCTAAACGAAGCTACTACAGGTGGTGGCCTGGTGCCTCTTAACCCAATTATGAATGCCATTTCGGGCAGGACAAAATATCTTAAGAAAGTATTGGCTTCCCAGGAGAAGTATGCCCGGACAAGCAGGGTGCGGGAGTATTATGCAGATTCCTTATTTGTAAAATACCTCAAAATACCGGAAAATAAAATAGAAGACTTTATGTATTATTGCGAAGTGGATAATGCTTTCAGTTCGATAGTAGACAGCCATGATAGGCTTAAAATCTGGGAATACCTTAAATTGCGCAGCACTGCCTATTTAAGTGAAGCCACTGAAGAATAAGCATTACCTATGGCACGAATCTTGCGAAACTTAACATATGTATTCTTTTAAAACCATGCTAATGCGTTCGGGCCTGCTCCTTCTTGTAATTCCCCTTTTTGCATTTTCAATAATGCATAAGTTTTATGTCAGCGTTACCAATATTCAATATTCTGAAAAAGAAAACTCCCTTCAAATTACCAGCCGCATCTTTATTGATGACCTGGAAAACGCGCTTCAAGAGCGATATGGGGTAGAAATGAATCTGGCCACTGAAAAGGAATCTGAGGAGGCAAACTTTTATATTGAAAAATATATGCGGTCTAAATTGGTAATTAGTGCAGACGGCACAAACAAGGCTTTTGTGTTTTTAGGGAAAAAATATGATAATGACCTGGTTATTTGTTATTTGGAAATCGAGGATATTGATCTTCCTGAACATAAAACCTTAGCAGTTGAAAATGATATTCTTACAGATATGTTTGATGAACAGCAGAACATAGTTCATTTTAAAATAAATGGCAAAAAGAAGAGCTTTGTATTGGTTAAGGAAAATAATAAAGGTATGTTAAACTTGTAACATTTTGAACTGCAAATAGTTGAAAAATTCTAAATTCGCGAATTCTAAAAAGAATTCAACTACATGAAAAATCTGAATTGTTCCCTCGCTGCCTTACTGTGTTTTGTTGTCACTTTGAGTTTTGCACAACAGGATATCCAAAAAGAAAGAGAGCCGGGCCATACGAATCAAAGTAAATTCAAACAGCTCTATGAAGAATTTGCAACTCCAAATACCTACAGGTCGGCTTCCGGAACACCGGGTCCCGACTACTATCAACAACAGGCAGATTACAAGATCGATATTGAATTAGATGATAAGAATGCCAAAATTTATGGCGAAGAAACCATTACCTATTTCAACAATTCTCCGGATGATCTGGAATACCTCTGGCTTCAATTAGATCAGAATGTGAGGGCAAAAGATTCAAAAGCTCCTCTTAGAGATGAAAGTGAACTATCTATTGCCTACAGCACAGATAATTTTGTGAAGAATCTAATGCCAAAATCTTTTGACGGCGGTTTTAATATAGAATTCGTTAAGGATGCCAATGGCAGAAGCTTACCCTTCACCATAAATGAGACTATGATGAGAATAGACCTTCCTCAGCATCTTAAAAGTGGCGAACAGGTTTCATTTTCAATAAAATGGTGGTATAATATTGTAGATCATACCATAGACAGGGCCCGATCTGGTTATGAGTATTTTGCCAAAGACGGCAACCGTTCATATGTAATAGCTCAATTTTTTCCAAGGATGGCTGTTTATAGCGATGTAGAAGGATGGCAGAATTATCAGTTTTGGGGTAAGGGAGAGTTTGCCCTGCCTTTTGGTAATTATGAAGTAAATATTACAGTTCCGGCGGACCACATACTAGATGCAACCGGGGAACTCACGAACAGGAAGGAAGTATTTACAAGGGAAATGATGCAACGCTATGAACAGGCGAAAAACTCTTATGACAAGCCGGTACTGATTGTAACTCAGGCGGAGGCCGAACAGGCCGAAAAAGGATTTTCCGAAGACAAAAAAACCTGGAAATTCAAAGCGGAGAATGTAAGGGATTTTGGGTTTGCCACTTCCAGGAAATTTATCTGGGATATGCAAGCAGTTAAAATTGGGAGCAAGGATGTCATGGCTGTTTCTCTTTATCCCAAAGAGGGGAATCCGCTATGGGCAGAATTTTCTACCAAAGCTGTGGCAAGTACTTTAAAATCATATTCTTCGCATACCTTTGACTATCCCTACCACAAAGCAATTTCCGTACATGCCAAAAATCAGGGAATGGAATATCCTATGATCTGCTGGAATCACGGAAGGCCGGAAGAAGACGGAACCTATTCTGACCGGGTAAAATTCGGGATGATCAGTGTAATTATTCATGAGGTTGGGCATAATTTTTTCCCAATGATCGTCAATTCTGATGAACGTCAGTGGGGCTGGATGGATGAAGGCCTTGATACTTTTATGCAGTATATTGCGGAACAGGAGTTTGGAGAGCAAAACCCGGAAATAATTGCGCCTAATAAAAAGTATCCTTCCAGAAGAGGTGCGCCGTCAAAGATAGTGCCTTATATGAGTGGTGACCAATCTACTATATCTCCTATAATGTCTAATCCGGAAAACGTGTTCCAATTGGGGCCAAACGCCTATGGAAAGCCTGCTACGGCCCTCAATATACTTCGCGAAACCATAATGGGAAAGGAATTATTCGATCATGCTTTCAAAACCTACGCCCAGAGATGGAAATTTAAGCATCCCACTCCGGAGGATTTCTTCAGGACTATGGAAGACGCTTCTGCAGTAGATCTTGACTGGTATTGGAGAAGTTGGTTTTACACAACAGATTATGTAGATATTGGCATAAAAGGAGTTAAAAAGTACTATGTGAGTGATAAACCATCAAAGCAAATGAAAGAATATATGCTTTCAAGAGGATTATCAGAAGCAAATTTTCCACCATTGGTTTACCTTGTGGATGAAGAAAGTGAAGATTTTGAAGCAGGCCTTAAAGGCAAATTACCTTCAGAAACTTCACAGACTTTAAAGGAATATATGATGGATAATATGACGGTAGAGGAACGTACCCGGATCAAAGAGCCGAAATATTTTTATGAAGTCGTTTTTAATAAACCGGGTGGGATACCAATGCCAATAATTGTTGAATACACATATGCCGATGGTTCTAAGGAGAATGTGACTTATCCCCCACAAATTTGGAGGAAAAATGATCGCGAATTTAAACGGGTTATTTCTTCTGAAAAAGAACTCGTTGGAATTGTTATAGACCCTAAATTGGAAACTGCAGATATAGACTCAACTAACAATTCCTGGCCTAAAAAGGAACAGCAATCTGAATTTGAACAGTTTAAACAGGATATAAAAGGCAAATAATTTCTTCAGTTCAGATAAAAAGCCTGGGAGGTTAAAATGTGAAAAGATACCCTGGCAATGGTAAATGGCCGGGGCATTTTCTTATATCACCTTATCCGTTATAGGAAAATAAATTCTAAAATGGCGAATCCACACTTCAACAATAGAAAGTAATTTTCAGAGATTTGAATTGAGGTATTCAATAAGTTTCAGGAGATCTTCCTTCTGCGTTAATTTAATTTTATTCTGCTTTATATAGGCCTTTATATCTGAAGCCTTATCCTGGCCGAAAAGCTCGGATAGTTCTTTTTTGGAAGGTTTAAAATAGACCGGGTATTCATTATCCGAAGACAGAAAATATTCATGCTTATCCTCAAATTTTGGAGGATAGGAGGGGTGCATTGAAGTGGCCGCCTTTTTACCTTCTCTGTAAATCTTAGATTTTTTTTCGTAGAGAACATATTTCTGTGATGAATTCAATCTGTTTAAATACCCTTCCTGTATTATTCCTTTCTGGTTTCTGTATTTGGCATATATAAATTTCTCACCATCGATATCACAGCTAAGCGACATGCTTTTATATACAGATTCCATTGTATTACTTCCTGTTCTCTGAATTTCTACCTCGTCGCTGAAAGCGTTGTAGCGCATTGGATAGTTGCCATATATTTTGTTTACATAATAAATGTTCCCGGGGATGAACTCTTCATTGTAATAAGGAGAGCCCTCGATACTGGAAACATCCAGGCTTTGGCTGCTTTTTGAGGATTGAGAATTATCTGCGTCATTTAACCATTTTAGCACGGCATCCCGGTCAAGAGGGCTTCCGGAAGCACGTATGGTACCCGGAGAATTCATTTGAGCCATAAGAATAGGCGTATTTAGAAGGAGACCTAAGGTAATGATGAGGACTATTTTCATTGATTAACTATTTTATTTTTGAGCAAATTACGAAGAAGCGTTTAACAATTAAAAAATATTAACGGTTCATAGAGGAAATAGCTATAATTTATGGTGCTCCCGGGGCGGAAAATTCATTTATGTTGAAGTGTAGGTTTTTAATTATACGTTGTAAAATGTTAATCTTTATGTTAAAATTGTCCATTTAGGACTTATGCAGGAACGACTTTATTTATTTCAAAATATATTTAATAAGTCTATAGTTAGAAATACTTTTTTTAAACTATCAGAAATCAATACCTTTTCGTTGTATCTTTTAAAACGGCTAAAAAATGCATTTTTTGTTTTTATATTGAATAGATGAATTAGTCTATTTTAAAAAAGGACCCAAAACTTAACTATATTTGTAGTATGCAAGCAATGATATTTTTGTTTATCAGCGGAGCCGAAATATTTTTTATCATGTTTATAGTGGTAATGGTATTTGGGGCGGATAAAATTCCCGGAATTGCCAAAGGCCTTGGCAAAGGTATGAGACAGTTGAGGGATGCCACGGATGATATAAAGAGAGAAATTCAAAAAAGCGCAGAAAAACAAGGGATTGATACTAGTTTTACCGATGATATAAAAGATGAAATCAATAAAGTGAAGAAAGGGGTGGATGATGTTACTGGTACAATCAAGCGTAAATAGATGGGTTTATGCTCAAGCATCTTCTGGAATGGGATAGGAATACTTTTATATATCTGAATAATCTGGGGACAGAAGATTATGATTTATTTTGGGTAATTACTACGAATATAGCTTCCTGGATTCCGCTTTATATTTTACTTTTCACATTAATTATTCTTAAATACCCAAAAAAGGAAGCTTTTTTCATTACTTGCACTATTGTCCTGCTTTTACTTTGTGTTTTAGGTCTTACCGATCTTACTAAGACATATTTTGAACGTCTTAGGCCTAATAATGACATTGAAATTAATTCTATCATCAGAGTTTTAAAAAACCCTCCGGGATATAGCTTCTTTTCCGGTCATGCCTCCTCATCTTTTTCATTGTCGACTATATTTTTTCTATTTCTCCGAAAAAAGTTATCAATTATCTGGTTGCTTTTTCTTTGGCCCTTTTTATTTGCCTATAGTAGAATATATGTAGGGGTTCATTATCCAATAGATATTTTGACAGGTGCTGCAGTAGGGATACTTTTAGGCATTCTGTTTTTTCTGTTATATCGTAAGATCATAGAACCCTGCATAAAGTAAGCCCGTCTCTTATGGAGAGCAGAACAGTTTCTACCCTTGGATCGTTTTTTAATTTTTTATTAAAAGCCAGCAATTTACTGGTAACCAAATCTTTCTTATCAAGAGGTTCAACTACTTTACCGGACCATAGGACATTATCAGTTAGTATGATGCTTCCGGGTTTTGTCTTTTCAATCACAGCTTCGAAATAAGCATCGTACATCTTTTTTTCAGCGTCAATAAAAACCAGATCAAAAATCTGGTCCAATTCCGGAATAATTTCCAGGGCATCTCCTGTATGTTGAATTATTTTATCTCCAAATCCGCTTCGGTTAAAAAATGTACGTTGTATATCCGATAGCTCTTCATTGATATCAATGGTGTGGAGTACACCGCCAGTGGTGAGCCCTTCTGCAAGGCAAATGGCTGAATACCCTGTATATGTGCCAATTTCCAAAATATTACCGGGACGAATTATCTTGGAAAGCATGCTAAGAACCCTACCCTGATAATGGCCTGTAATCATTCTGGGCTGTACTACCTTTAAATGAGTCTCCCTGGTTAATTCACGCAGAATATCAGGCTCATTTTCAGAATGCAGTGTAATATAGTTTTCCAGAGACTCAGGAAGAAAATGCATAAATCCTTTTTGGTAAAAATATGGATTTATATACTATCTTACCTTTAAATTAGGCAATAAGCATGGATGAAATAACCATTAGAAATGCAACATTATCCGATTTGGATGTGCTTTTGACTTTTGAGCAAGAATTAATTAAGGCTGAACGTCCTTTTGATAAAACCATTCGCAGAGACCCTGTTAATTATTACGATTTAAAAGGGATGATTTTGGATAACCAGGTGTCCGTGGTTGTTGCTGAAATGAATAATATCGTAGTTAGCTGTGGTGCAGCTATAATAAAACAGGCAAGATCTTACCTGGATCATAAGGACTATGCCAATTTTGGTTTTATGTATACACTTCCAGCCTACAGAGGTATGGGAATTAATAAAAAGGTTTTAGACTCGTTAAGGTCATGGGCACAATCGAAAGGATACAACGAAATGCGCCTAACGGTGTACTCAGATAACATTCCTGCTATAAAAGCCTATGAAAAGGCAGGATTTGTAGGTCATATTCTGGAAATGAGAATACCTCGGGACCAGACTGGTAATAGTTAAATTTATCGGGGTTATCTTTTAAGTGGATATTGTATTTTTGACTAAAAATTAACTATGCCATTTCAGAATACTTTATCCTTTGCACGAGAATTAGATAGGATAGACCCTCTCCAAAAATTCAGGGATAGATTTTACTTTCCACAATTGAATGGCAAAAATGTAATTTATTTTACGGGAAACTCTTTAGGGCTTCAACCTAAAAATGCAAAAGATTTTGTGGATGAAGTCATGGAAGACTGGAAAAATTTGGCGGTAGAAGGCCATTTTCATTCAAAAAAACCTTGGTGGGACTACCACGAAAGACTGGCAAAACCATTGGCTAAGATAATTGGTGCCAAACCCGGGGAGGTTTCAGTAATGAATACTCTAACGGTAAACCTTCATCTTCTAATGGTTTCTTTTTACAGGCCTTCCAAAAAACGCTATAAAATATTATGTGAAGAGAAAGCCTTTCCATCAGATCAGTATATGCTGCAAAGCCAGGTGCGCTTTCATGGTTTTGATCCGAAAGATGCAATAGTTGAAGTAGCTAAGCGCCCAGGGGAGCATCACTGGCATACCAATGATATTATTGAAAAAATTAATGAACTCGGAGACGAGTTAGCGCTCGTTATGCTGGGAGGTGTAAATTATTATAATGGTCAGGTTTTTGACATGAAAGCAATAACCGGTGCGGGCAAATCTGTTGATGCCATGGTGGGCTGGGATCTCGCCCATGCCGCCGGGAATATAGAATTAAAACTACATGACTGGAATTGTGATTTTGCGGCCTGGTGTAGCTATAAGTACATGAACAGTGGACCGGGAAACGCCTCCGGAATATTTATTCACGAAAAACATTTGGGACAGGAAAACATTCCAAGATTTGAAGGATGGTGGGGAACGAATAAAGAGACCCGGTTTTTAATGAAACAGGAATTCGAACCCATTGCTACCGCCGATGCATGGCAACTGAGTAATCCCCCGGTTTTGGCATTGGCCCCATATCTTGCTTCTTTAGAACTCTTTGAAGAAGTGGGAATGGAAGCATTAATTGAAAAACGGGAAAAAATAGTCTCTTATCTTGAGTTTATTTTGCACGAAATTGATAGTGAGGTAGACAGCAGTTTTGAAATTATTACTCCGGCCGAAAGAGGGTGCCAGCTATCTGTATTGCTTCATGGAGAAGGGCGGTCTTTATTTGATTATCTTATGGCAAACGGGGTGATTACGGATTGGCGCGAGCCTAACGTAATAAGGCTTGCCCCCGCCCCGTTTTATTGCAGTTTTGAAGATATGTATAAGTTCGGACAGATTTTAAAAACCGGGATACTTAGTAGATCCGGTAATAGGACAAGCTAATTTGATAAAAGCCAATATTGATCGTTTAAAGAGGTCTTCGGGAATATTTTATTTTATCCAATGAAAATTGAGCATGTTGCCATATGGACTGAAAAACTTGAATTGCTTAAGGATTACTATGTTACTTATTTCGGAGCTAAGGCAAATACCAAATATTATAATCCCCATAAAAAGTTTCAGAGTTACTTTCTGACTTTTGATTCCGGCGCAAGACTAGAACTTATGCACAGGCCCGATATTCCGAAAAATGCAAATGATACGGCAGATAAACAGCATTTGGGAATTATTCATTTGGCCTTTGGCGTGGAAAGTATATCTGAAGTTGATGAAAAGGCTGCGGAGCTGAAAAAAGATGGTTACAGGGTAATTAGTGGCCCAAGAAAAACCGGTGATGGATATTATGAATTTGAGACCTTGGATCCTGATAATAATCGTTTAGAAGTATCTGCCTTGTTTATCGAATGATTGTATATTTTTGCCCTCTATTAGAAGGTACATTATGAGATCTCTTAGAATTATCCTTACCAATCCCAGATATTTTGGCCCTGCCTGGGTTTTCGCCAGCTTAAATATTCTATTTGGTACCTGGGCTATCTATATCCCCTCTGTAAAAGAAGATCTCGGAATTAATAAGGCTGCCCTGGGGTTTGCTATCTTTTTTCTTTCACTGGGTGTTTTCACTATTTTTCCTATAGCTTCAAAAATCATTAATAGAATTGGGGTTGGCAAAGCAACCTTTATTGGATTACTATTAAGCTGCATTGCGGCTTTATTTCCATTAATGGCGCCTGGTTTTATTAGCCTTGCAATTGCTCTCTTTTTGTTTGGAGCTACTAATGGATTTACAGATATTTCCATGAATACCCTGGTTACGGAGATTGAAAAAGAAGACCGGCAAAAATTTATGTCTGCCTCCCATGGGTTTTTTAGCCTTGGGGGCGTTTTAGCAGGGCTTGGCAGTTTTTTGATTCCTGTTCTGGACAACAGGGGATTGCATATGCTTTTGGCTGTCTTACTGGTTCTCGCCGTAAATTTTATGTTTTATCGGAGATATTATGCAGTTGTTGCGGCACCTATAGAGAAGGAGGGGTTTAGTTTTAAAAATTTTAAGCCTCTTATGCTTCTTGGGGTTGTGTCTTTTGTTGTTATGGGCAGTGAAGGTGCTATTGTGGATTGGAGCGGATTATTTTTAAAAGAAGTTAGCCTTGCACCGGAAGCCATATGGGGTGCAGGATTTTTAGGGTTTCAGGTATTTATGACCCTGGGGCGCTTTTTAGGAGATGCCATTAGTACCCGGATAGGATCAGTTAAAATTGTGGCTTTGGGATCTGTTATAGCCATTATCGGATATTTATTGGTGCTAACAACAGATGTGTATTTGGCTATTACAGGATTTGCCCTTACCGGGCTCGGTTTTTCTGTCATTGTTCCCGAATTATTCAGAATTGGAGGTAATGTAAAGGGAGTAGAATCTTCTCAGGGAGTAGCTTTTATAGCCGGGACAGGATATTCGGGTTTTCTTGTAGGGCCGGTGATTTTAGGTTTCATAGCCGAACAATTCTCATTGAGTTTAAGTTTTATTACATTAATGGTTTGTTCAGTTGCTGTATTGGGCGCCACTTTACTGTTGAAGAGGAAACAACCCGTTAAAGGCTAACGGCGAATTATTTTACCAGAATATTCGTAAAATACCATTTAATATTCCCTTCCGCATTTATATGGCTCTTAGAAATATTCAATCCATTTAATTCTATATACTCTTCCCATGTGGTAGAAAGATTGGGCTCTTTTTGATTTGCTTTCCGAAATGACCATTCCTTGATGATATAATCATCTTCAAAATAAAAGTCATAGGCATCGCCAGGGGTATAACCTCCTTCGCTGTTATAAACTATGGTTAGTTTTTGCATCGGGGTTTTTGAAATCGGAGCTTCTGCTTTTTCTGTTACTTCATAGCTGTAACCGCCATTGTCCCATAAAAGGTTAAAAGGAGCCAAAAACCAATATTTGTCATTAATGAAGCCGGCATCAACTTTGGCTATTGTACTATCTATCTCACTGCGGTTATAAGTAACTGTATCTCCCTGGGAGATTCTGGTAACCTCATTTTTTTGAATATTCCATATCCAGCCCCTCTCAAAATGTGTGGTATCCCGGTCTACATTAAAGGCAAACCTTATTTCTTCCACATTTTTCCAATTCTTTATACCGTGTGCATAGGCTATTTTTTCAGGAACGGTTTGTTCAATATTTATGGAATCTGCATCTTTTTTTTGCTCGGTTTTGCAACTGAAAAGAAGAACTAATACAGGGATAATCAGAAAGTTTAGAAATCTCATAATAATGTTTTTTCAAATATAACAGCTTTTCAATTCTTAAAAGCAATTATTACATCACTTTATAGGAGTATGAAATCCCAATAAAATGATTAATTTTGGTTTTTAACAAAAATGAAAAAATGAGTAATAAAAAGGGAAAAGTACAAGAAGCCATTGATGCAAAGTTATTGGAGGATAGAAAAGTATTTCTTTGGGGAATGGTTGATGATGATTCTGCCAAACATGTCATTGATCGTTTATTATATCTTGATATGCAGAACAATAAGGAAATTCAATTGGTAATAAATAGTCCGGGCGGCTATGTAACTTCTGGTTTTGCAATTTACGACACGATAAAATCATTGAAAAGTCCTGTCTCAACAGTATGCAGTGGATTAGCGGCTTCAATGGGTTCTATTCTCCTCTCTGTTGGCAAAAAGGGGCGACGATTCATACAGCCTCATGCTCGTGTAATGATCCATCAACCAAGTGGCGGGGCAAGAGGTCAGGCTTCGAATATTGAAATTCAGGCCAAAGAAATAATCAAGACAAAAGAGATAGGGGCTAAGATACTGGCTGAAAACTGCGGGCAACCCTATGAAAAAATTCTGAAAGACTTTAACCGTGATTATTGGATGGGTGCAGAAGAATCCATTGAATATGGAATAGTGGATGCCATTTTAGAATAGGAGCTACTACTTTAACAGAAAAAGACCTTCATAGATTATAAAATGAAGGTCTTTATAAATATATATGGACGCCTAAAGCGGAAAATTCTGTTTTCTATATATACGAACAGCACCCTCTAAAAAGATTTTTTTTTGAAAAAAAATGACAAGCTATTATTCAATCTGGGGTCTTCCCCGCCCTTAATCCACTTATAAATTATTGCATGTTTTTGGGGCTGATGGCAATCATAACCCGGAGAAAACTTAATTTTAGTACATTTACCTTCAAACCTAACCATTCTGCAGGCTTTAATTATGAGGCAAACTTCAAAAGATATTGCTATAATAGGATCCGGACTAATAGGATCTTTATTAGCCATTTATCTAAAAAGGTTGGGCCATAATATTACTGTGTTCGATCGTCGGCCTGATATCAGGACCATAGAATTTTCGGGACGTTCCATAAACCTTGCAATGAGCAACAGGGGTTGGAAATCTTTGCGTGAAGTGGGTATTGAAAAAGAGATAAAGAAAATAGCAATTCCACTTTATAAGCGGGCAATGCATGTTAATGGCAAACCAGTTTATTTTCAGAAATATGGCAAAGAAGGGGAGGCAATCTGGTCCATCTCCAGAGGCTTGCTGAACAAAAAGATGATTGATCTTGCTGAAAGCGCCGGCGTAATTTTCAGATTTAATGAAAAAGTCTGGGATATTGATCTGCCCGAAGCCCGATTGTACACAGGAGCAACTGAAAAAGGGGCATGGAAAGCTTATAGTTATGATATTGTATTTGGTTGTGATGGTGCATTTTCCAGAATTCGCCACAAAATGCAGCGCAGGAGCAGGTTTGATTATTCACAGGATTTTATAGAGGTTGGTTATAAAGAGCTCACAATTCCAGCTAATGATGATGGCAGTCACAAACTAGACAAAAACTCCTTTCACATCTGGCCAAGAGGGAATTTCATGTTCATTGCAATGCCCAATCAGGATGGTAGTTTCACCTGTACATTATTTTTACCATTTGAAGGTGAAATATCTTTTGAAAATATAAAAACCAAACCCCAGGCAAAGGAATTTTTTAAAACCTATTTTCCCGATGTAATTAAAGAAATAGATAACCTGGCCGGGGATTTTTTTAAAAACCCGACGAGTGCTATGGTTACGATGAAATGCTATCCCTGGACCTATTGGGATAAGGTAGCTCTTGTAGGAGATTCTGCCCATGCTATAGTGCCTTTTTATGGGCAGGGAATGAATGCAGGTTTTGAAGACATCTATGTTTTAAATGAATTAATCTCTAAATACGGGGATGACTGGGAACATATTTTTCAGGAGTATCAGAAGAAAAGGAAACCAGATGCAGATGCGATAGCCGAATTGAGCTTTAGAAACTTTATTGAAATGAGCAGTAAAACAGCTGATCCGCTTTTTTTGCTTCAAAAGAAAATAGAAAAACATTTTGCAAAAAAACACCCGGACAAATGGATTCCTGTTTACTCCAGGGTGACATTTTCTGATCAGCCTTATTCAGAAGCCCTGGCAATAGGTGATTGGCAGGAAAGAATTATGGAAAAGGTAATGCAAATACCCAATATTGAATCTAAATGGGACAGCCGGGAAGTAGAAGAGAAAATGTTAGAATTGCTTAAACAAGATTGACTTTCTAATATAATTACCTGTTTTTCATTTCAGCCCTGCGCATGGGCATTTGATCTATTAGATCAAAAACCTCACCTGGTTCTACAATGAACTTCTTTCTAAGTTTCACCCCACCATCTTTTCCTATGAGGATAACTCCCTGAAATTCACCATAGCGTATTTTAGCAGGATCAATATTGGTTTTTAATCCGTCCTTATCCAATACTTCCTTGCCTGTGCATACAAAAAGATCTAAATCTCTTTCCTTCATTTCGTCATTCCGAGCAACAAACTTGCTAACTTGTATGTTTCTGGCAGGCAAATCATTATTCGAATCTATAATAAGGAGAATTCGTTTTTTCCACCTGAATTCTGTCAGTTCCTGTGCGGACATCCCATTTAATTGTAACATTAGAACAAAAAGCGCAATAAATCTTAGGCTAAACATATATGTATATAGTACTAAAATAAAAAAACCACCTGACTACAGGTGGTTTAAGACAAATATTTAATTCTTTCAGATTTTAGAAAACATTTTGTGCATCTTCTCCTGTTCTTCTTCAGCCAAGACAGGATCTACAAGAATTCTGCCACTATGCTCATCTGTAATTATCTTTTTTCTGGAAGCAATTTCTACCTGAACCTGAGGAGGTATTGTAAAGAAGGAACCACCTGAGGCACCTCTTTCAATTGGAACTACGGCCAGGCCGTTTTTAACATTATTTCGGATTCGCTTATAAGCCTGTACCAACCTATCCTCAATTTGCTTTTCAAATTTTTCAGATTTAGCCAAAAGTGCTTTTTCCTCCTTTTCTGTTTCCGCAAGAATGGCATCTAATTCACTTTTCTTATGCTTTAAGTGGGCCTCACGCTCTGAAAGTTTTTCTTTGGTCTCACTAATTACTTCCTTTTTTTGCTCTATTTGAACTTTGAACTCCTTGATGTTCTTCTCAGCCAATTGAATTTCCAATTCCTGAAATTCAACCTCTTTCGCAAGTGAATTGAATTCTCTGCTGTTTCTTACATTTTTTTGTTGATCAGCATATTTTTTTATCAGTACTTTGGCCTCTTCAATTAAGTTCTTTTTAGCCCCGATTTCATAATTTATTGTTTCTAAATCGGTTTTTAACTTGTCCATCCTTGTTTTTAAACCAAGCACCTCGTCTTCTAGATCTTCTACTTCGAGGGGTAATTCACCACGTACATTTCTAATTTCATCAACTCTGGAATCTATTAATTGCAAATCGTATAATGCCCTTAATTTTTCCTCCACGGTTGTTTCTACTTTTGTTGCCATATTTAATAATACTTGATAGGATTTGTAATACTCTCTGATAAAGAGATTGCAAAATTAGGCATTTTTTTTGTAAGATAGTCTACCAATAAATTTTTTGTAAACTGCTCAGTTTCATAGTGCCCTATATCAGCGATAAGAATTTTGTTTTCAGCTTCAAAAAACTGGTGGTATTTTACATCCGAGGTAATAAAAATGTCTGCACCATATTTTTTTGCCGCGCCAATAGCGAAAGCCCCACTACCTCCTAAAACTGCTACTTTTTGAATTTTTCTACCTAAAAAACCCGAGTGTCTTATGCAGGACACGTTCATTTTGTTTTTTATAAAGGTTAGAAAATGCTTTTCATCCAGAGGTTTTTCCAGTTCACCTAACATTCCCATACCAATTTGAGAATCAACATTTTCTAAAGTACTTATTTCGTAGGCCACCTCCTCGTATATATGATTATCAAATAAAGCGGATAAAACACTTTTTTCTCTGTTACGAGGAAAAGTAACGTTGATCTGCGTTTCTTTTTCAAAATGCAGTTCCCCTTTATTTCCTTTTACCGGATTTGCATTCTTCCCTGCTTTATAGCTACCCGTTCCTTCTACCGTAAAGCTACATTCACTATAATTCCCAATACTTCCCGCCCCAGCTTTAAACAGACTATTTAATAATGCATTAGCATGATTTTCAGGCACATATGTGGTTAGCTTTTTTATGGTTCCCTTTTGTGGTATTAAAATTTTGGTTTGTTTTACCCCTAATACTTCGCATATTTTTGCATTAACACCATCCTTTGAATTATCCAGTGCGGTGTGCAGGCAATATATTGAAATATTATTTTGAATGGCCTTTATGACGGCACGTTCTATATAATTAGATCCCGTAAGGTTCTTGATTCCCTTAAATAATATGGGATGAAAGCTAATGATAAGATTGCATGATTTACTTATTGCTTCATCAATAACATTTTCAAGCGAATCAAGGGTAACAAGAATATCCGTAACATTCATGTCCTGATCACCTACCAATAGCCCGACATTATCAAAATCTTCTGCATATTCCAAAGGGGCCAATTCCTCAAGTATTTCAGCAACATCTTTAACTTTCATATTTAAAATTTATAGCTGTTAAAATAAGATTTATACGCAGATGGGATGCTCTGCAAAGTCTTTCAGGATATTAAAATAATATACAGATACCTGCAAATCCATGAACATCAACATTAATTTTGTTCAGCTTTAAACCAATCAAATTCATTAAAATTTAATCGTATGTTTTTAGCTATTTGCATGCATCAAAGATAAAATATTATATTTTCGTTGCTATGCAACTGCTAAGAATTCTAGCCTTCCCATTTTCATTGATCTATGCCCTGGTGGTATATTTCAGGAATCTGTTATATGATTCGGGAATTTTAACTTCTGTTACACTAAATACGCCTACTATATGTGTTGGTAACCTAAGTGTGGGGGGTACCGGTAAAACACCAATGATAGAATGGCTTCTTAATCATTTATCCGGAGGTTCCAGGCTTGCAGTTTTGAGCAGAGGGTACAAGAGAAAGTCAAAAGGCTATGTTCTGGCACAACCAACCAGTACGGCCGAAGAAATTGGAGATGAACCCTTACAGATATATTCTAAATTTCCTGAGGTCGGAGTAGCGGTGGCTACAGA
>Ga0209536_100006314_pt1 | contig 18166 bp, 17 predicted proteins | sample DeeMarSeWOR28_12_FD_187461 | JGI IMG/M metagenome (GOLD analysis project Ga0209536, IMG submission 187461) | Marine sediment microbial communities from White Oak River estuary, North Carolina - WOR-2-8_12 (SPAdes) (version 2) | ecosystem: Environmental > Aquatic > Marine > Intertidal zone >... | reverse complement strand
GCTGCCGAACACCGATCCCATCCATAAGGTCACCATTATTCCACGGGGGCGCGCACTTGGGCTTACGCAGCAGCTTCCTATCGAGGAGAAGTATACTCACTCAAAAGGCTACCTGCTCAACAGGATATGTATTCTCCTGGGCGGCCGGGCGGCGGAAAATCTGGTTTTTGAGGATATAACCACCGGAGCAGGCAATGACATAGAGCAGGCGACTACCCTGGCCAGAAAAATGGTCTGCGAATGGGGTATGAGTGACATGGGGCCCCTCACTTTTGGCAAGAAGGAAGAGCAGATATTTCTCGGCCGGGAAATTGCCCAGCATCGAGATTACAGTGAAGATACTGCCATTCGTATTGACAAGGAAGTTAAAGAGCTTGTGGAGTCTGCCTACGATACGGCGCGAACCTTACTGTCAGACAATATCAAAGTTCTGCATGATATGGCGCAGGCCCTGCTGGAAAGAGAGACCATTGTCCAGGAGGACATCAAAAATATCATTGCTGCCGTATCCGGTTCAAATGAAGAAAACAACCAACCTGAGGGCGAGCCTCAGGTTGCTGATAATTCTTCTCTGGAAGCAGAAGAAGCACAAGTCGGTTCAGACCAGTAAGGAAAATCCCAGGAAATTCTCCGAGAAAGTCCATCATAACCATGCCCCTCGAATTCGGTTCCAAAGTCCTGGTCATGGGGATTCTCAACGTTACCCCGGATTCATTTTCCGATGGCGGCCTTTTTCTTGATGCTGAAAACATTGAAGCCCAGGTTGATTCGATGCTGCAGGCAGGTGCTGACATTATTGATGTGGGTGGTGAATCAACCCGTCCTTTTGCCGAGCCGGTGTCTGCTACCGAAGAACTCGACCGGGTTTTACCGGCAATCCGACTGATCCGGCAGCGCTCTGCAATCCCGATATCCATTGATACGACAAAGGCGGAAGTTGCCCGCAAAGCCTTGGCCGAAGGCGCTGATATCATAAACGATATCAGCGCGCTGCGTTTTGATCCGGAGATGGTAGCCCTGGTGAAAGAGACGGAAGTGCCTGTTATCATAATGCATATGCAGGGTAAACCGTCTGATATGCAGCGTGCCCCGCACTATGAAAATGTTATAGCCGAGATCAAGGAGTTTTTTGCAGAAAGGCTTGCATGGGCAGCTGCAAATGGTATCGCCAGAAAACGTTTTATTATTGACCCAGGGATCGGCTTTGGCAAGACGGTCACCCACAACCTCACTATTCTCAAACGGGCGTCAGAATTTAACGAACTGGGATGTCCGGTACTCATCGGTCATTCGCGTAAATCATTTATCGGGAAGGTTCTGGGATTGGAAGTGGATGAACGGGATATATCGACTGCAGTCATTTCCGCACTTTGTACCGGAAAAAATATTTCTATGCTGCGTGTCCACGATGTCCAGATGACTGTCCAGGCTGTGCGTCTGGCAGAAGCAATTAGCCGGGCGGGGTGATTTTGTTATCGGGTGAGCATTTCCGCACTTTTTAATGGGACCGCAATATCCAGCTCCTTAACACCAACCAGAAAAGCGGGCCGCCTGACCCGCACAGTGACTGATTCGTTTTTTTCCTTGTACAGCATCTCGATCTTTACATCCTCTATGTCATTGACCGGTTCGGAATCAATGGCCAGAATAATGTCTTTTTCCTTAATGCCTGCGGTTAGGGCCTGCCCCTGAGGATTAAGTGCGGTAACCAGGACACCTTCCTGATCTTCAGTTTCGTCAAGCATGACACCCAGCACGGGGAACGGGGAAAGTTCGGCAGGTGGCGAAAAAAAGGCAAAATCAGCTGATTCAGGCTCTATTGTCGATCCGATACTGTTAACCACAACGGCTTGGGATACGGGCAGGCGGCGAGCTACACGAGGGGGAATGGCGTTCCTTTTGTTAACATGACCTCGGCCTGCAATGATCACCATGCGCTCCTCAGGGTAGGCTTTCAGATATTCAACAATAGTTTCGGCCATGGTTTCGTCCCACAAAGCCTGTGCCTGCAGGAAACCACTGAAATCGCCATTTTGCTCCTGGCCAGCATGCATCATATAAGCTCTTTCAATTCTTTCCCGATATCCGGGTTGATCGAGCTTTCTGTCTAAAGGCAAGAGGCTTGCATCCTCATCCGCAAGACTGTTTGGACCTCCGCCTCTGAAGACCTGGTTGACAATATCTCTTTCCAGGTTCAGGGCAATGATAGGCAAGTGGTTATATTTGGCAAAATTGATGATATCCCTGTAGAGCCGGTAATCAAAGCGCCAGGTCTTGAAATATCCTGATTCCTTGAGAAAGAATTTTTCGTCCAGCTCTCCGGACATGTATCGGTCGAGAGTAGGTTGACTCGACCTGGTGAACATTTCCATGCCGATGGCCAGGCGTGAGTCATGTTCATACATGGCCCTAATAATCTCGAGCTGGAGTTGATGGTCCTCATAACTGGTATGATTTTCCCCGATATATATGACCTGATATTGTGACAGCGTGGCAAGGATATCATCAAACATTCTTGATTTGCTCGTTTCAATCCCAACAGGAAGCGTGACCAGTTCGATCCTCATGCCCTGTTCTGTCGCAGAGATACTTTTATCCTGGATTGTGCCTTTCTTAAAAGTGAGGTAGCTGTACTTTCCATAATGGCGCAGCTTTCTGGCTGCCATTTCCACCTCATTGCTGTTTGAAGCAGAAACGAGCACAGCGACCTGGGACGGGTTTAGGGGGTTGCGTCTAACATCGAGCGTAAAACCGTCTGCTGGGTGGTCTTGTCGAGCAAATAGCGATCTGCTTAAGCTGCCCTCAGTTCCTAGAAAAAGAAGTGAATTGTCCGCCAGGTCCTTATCGCTCACTTCATCCTGCGCAAGGATAGGGACTTCAGACTCCCCCAGTTGCTCCAATAAAGAGCTGTAAAGATCATGGTGTGCTTCTGATGGCAGTATGGCTAACTTGTCCGCTGCTCCTAAAAACTGCGACCAGGTGGCCGGCAGCTCAGAGGGTGTCAGCAAGCGCATGAGGTCGTATTCCGGGTCAATAACAAGGGTATGGGGTACTGTTGTCAGGGGAATTTCAAAGTCTGTCCTCTGCTCTGATAAGAAGAGCGTTTTGTGGATTTCCTCTACCCCGTTTATTATGACGATGGGTACATCCAGTATATAGGGAGCGTCATTTTGCTGATCAATACTGAAATGAATTACAGGATAGCCTTCCTTGTTTGTGATTTCAATTTGTTGAACGCTAAGCACAGGAATATCATTTCTATCAAGCCATTGGGTAAAAAAATCCTCCATCTCAGTCCCTGATATGTTCTCAAAGCTAGTTTGCAGGTCAGACCAACCGGCTGTCTTGAATTTTAAGCGTTTGAAGAAATCACGCAGAGAAGCCGAGAAAACTTCCGGGCCGACCTTATTTCTGAGCATGTGAAAGAACATGGCGGACTTGTTATAACCGACGGCACGGATCGGCTGACCTCTGATGTCTTCATGGCCAACATTGTTAAATTCGCGCAGTATGAGGTTCATGTCCGGTCTGACAAAACTTTGGTATTTGACAAGCTGCTCTTTGCGGTAAGTCGCATCCCTGCCCTCGTCTGCGGCAAAAGAATGATCCGCCAGGTAGGTTGTCAGCCCCTCAACCCAGTTGCCTTCCTGGGGTGACATGCGTACTCCGTTGCCAAACCAGGCATGAAGGACTTCATGGCCCAGGGAGGTATCAACTATAAAGGGTAGTCTGACCACAGATTGTCCGAGAAGGGTGAAGGTCGGCATGGCAAAACCTGTGGGCAGCTTGTTTTCTACTATGGAGAAACGTTGATAAGGATAAGCGCCCAGCATTTCTTCATAGCGTGTCAGGTACTTTTTTGCCTTGGCAAGGTAGTCTGCAGCCAGCTCCTGATCTTCAGGGAAAAAATATGCAATCAGGGTTTTTTCTTCGCCAAAAGTCTCCTCGGTGACAATATAAGGGCCTGCAATAAAATTAATGGAAAACAAGGGGTGTGGGAAAAGAAATGTAATCTGCTTTTTGTCATCCTTTAGAAAACTGACTATTTCATCAGCTTCTGAGATGGCCTCAAAAGCTTGTGGGATGTGCGCTGTCAGTTTGAAGAACATTTCTTGTCCAGTCTCAGGATACCAGTTGTCAGCAAGTGCTATGCCTGACTCGCTGATCATGCTGTACGAAGTAGAACCAGGAGGGATGTCCTTGCTGTAAGTGATTAGGATTTCCTGATCTGTTGAAGAAGGAGGAACCTCAAGAAAAGAGATGACATCACCGGTCTCTGGCTGCTGACCGTTGACAAGGATTCGTGAAATATTGAGATGGGAGAGGCTCAGGGTAATGGGAAAACCTGCCGGCAGCTCAATGCGGGAATTTGCGCTGAGGCTGTTGGCGCGCAGATCAAACTCTATTGAGATGTAATGCACTGGCGTGGTAAAATGAGCAGCTTCAACCGGTTGCGATTGGACTAGTTGCATACCGAAGAAAAGAGCAAGTATAATTATATGATTAAGGAATTCTGGATATTTCGCAATCATGTTTATTCCTGCTAGTGAATTTAGAGAAGAAAGTTTATTTCACTAATATACTAAACATGCTCAGGAGAAAAGCAAATCAATACCTCCATCATTAACAAGAAAATTGTTAATTGAATTTTTTTCGCAATAGTCAGTTAAGAAAATATAAAGACATTTCTCCCAGTAACAAAGAGAGGAGGGTTTGAATACAGAATCCTATGATCTATAAACTGATCGCATTTAATGGACGTTTTATTCACTCTTGCCTGGCGCTTTTCTATGTCAGGGCTGCACTGGAAAATAATCTGCCTGGCTGTAAACCTGCGATCTCCCAATATACGATCAATGATCCCTATTATCCAACCTTGCGGCGTATAGGTTCGGGTGAGTCGGCAGCCCTCTTTTTTTCAGTATACATCTGGAATAGCCTTTATATCCAGCGCCTCATCACTGATCTTGTAAAAGTCCTTTCAGGCACGCCTATAATATTAGGAGGCCCCCAGGCTGCTGCCCTGGCACAGAGCCTGGCTCCTGATGTCTCAAGCCATTGCACGATAGTCCGGGGGGAAATAGAAGGCATTGATAAATCATTTTACCGGGATCTGACAGGAAACAGACTGCAGAAAGAGTATGCCTGTGAAAAGCCTTCAAGATTTAAAAGTCCATTCAGGCCGGATGATTTCACGGGCCCTCTTAAGAATAGAACAATCTATTATGAATCGTCCCGCGGGTGTCCCTTTGGCTGCACTTATTGTTTATCCGCATCTGAAAAGGGAGTGCGCCATCTCCCCACCTCACAGGTGTATGAAGAAATAGAGGCTATCCTGCATCATGAGCCTAAGATTATACGCTTCGTAGACCGTACCTTTAATGACCTGCCGGAAAGAACCCTGGATATATGGAGCTTTCTGGCGAAACAGCCTGGTGAGACGACCTTCCATTTCGAGATGGCGCCGGATCGTTTTACCGGAGAGATGTTTCGGTTTCTTGAGCTGATGGACTCAGGTCGTTTTCAATTTGAGATTGGTGTGCAGTCCACCAATCCGAAAACCCTGGAAGCTATCAATAGAAAATGTGACCTGACAAAGCTGGTGCCCAATATCAGGAACATTGTTGCCCTGGATACCATCCATATACACCTGGACCTTATCTTGGGACTGCCTTATGAGGACAGAGAGGCATTTGCCCGTTCTTTTGTCGAAGTTTTCAAGCTCGGGCCGCATTACCTTCAGATGGGCCTCCTGAAAGTGCTGCCTGACACACCTATGAGCAGATCTGTTGATGAATATGGCCTGGTGGTATGCCAGAGTCCCCCTTATGAGGTGATGGCAAACAGATGGCTTGATAAAGATGCTCTGGAGGAATTATTCTGGTTCGGCAAGTGCGTCGAAGCATTTTACAATAACCGTTTTTTCAGAAGTCTATGGCATTACCTGCTAAAAATAGATGAGGACATCTATGCTTTTTTTCGGGCCCTTTCATACCAGTGCCGGGAAACAGGTTTTTTTGATCTGGCCCATACCCAGGAACTGATGAGTTCCCTCTTGCTGAAACTGGCCCGGGAAAGGTCTGACGAGGAACTGTTCAGAGAATTGCTCATTTTTGACTGGCTGCGCTGCAGCCACCATTTTCTACCTAACCATCTTGAACAGGAACCAATCTCTCATCATAAGAAAATACTCTGGGCCAGCATGCCCCAGAACTGGGAAGGCGTCTATGACTATAGGAGCCGGGACGAGTTTTTCAAGCAGAGTGTATTTTGCCGTTTCTCAGAAAAATTCCTTAAAATGATCAGCTTATCAGATGATAATAATACCGCATATGTCTGCTTCCAGCCAACCAGGGAAAACACCGTCTTCAAATTCAATAACTGCCTGCCTATCCCTGGATCGATACTGGAGTCATGAGCCCCAGCCCAGGTATAAGTTTCAAGTTAAAAGAGGTCATGCTCAGTCTGGTTATGCCATAAATTTTTTATCCTGGTAAACTTGCAGATGAAGATAAACAAAAAATACAGTGCGGATACCTGGATGATGCTGTTTAGCAGCGTAACTGCAATTATGCCCGGGAAGCCTTTTATGAAAAAAAGAGAATCCAGGAGAGTGGGTATCTTAAAGAGTGGGAAAGAAAAAATATCTTCTGATAGTTTGACAGCTATTGCGTAAAACCCCTTCAGAGCACTGAATACCACTTTGTGTTTTCTATCGAGATCGATCTTAATGTTTTCAATGAATAAAAGTATAGTAATAGCGCAGTGCATCATAACAACGAAGAAAAAAAACAGCCTTTTTTTCAAATTGTTTTTTGCCATAACGCTTGCAAGGCAGGCGTACCGAAACATGCCTCATATGAAGCAAAACACCTTCCAGCCGGCTGCAGTGAGAGATTATGCAAAAATTTTTCGTAACTGGCATGGGATTCAACCGGACGTGAATTTTCGCGTGTCATTTCCTCCTGCCGCATGATTTCAGCAGCAAGAAGATAGACATGGACTACACCTTTTGCTTCCCATTGCTGGCCTTTCCACCTGCCTAAAATGACGCCGAACTTTCCTTTAAGTCCTTTAAATTCAAGTTCATCATCGAATTCAATAATTGCGGAGAGCCGTTCATCGTTTATTCTTTTTTCAATCTTATTGTCGATAAATTTGAGTACCGTTGCATAACAACATTTCCGGCCTTGCAACCAGGGCGGATCCATATCATATCCGTCAAAGAGTCTTATTCGATCTCCGGGGCTCAATTTCTGTATATGACCTTTCCCTGTTTTTTGCCGCATCAAATGAAAGTTTTTTTAAGGAAGGACAACCGTGACTACTCTGCCGCCATATTCATGAATGGAATCGTGGGCCCGGATAGTAACTTCACTGATTTCACCTGGTATCTTTACCCCTGACAAGCTGCGCGTAAAGGGCTGTTCATCGACATGAGGATGGTAGAGTGTCCGGGTTCCTAAGACAGTGTTGTTCGGACCCACGACATCCCATTTGTCAGCATAATGCTCCCAGCCTTCATCACTGTGAGACAGGGTGACATCAAACCGGTAAGCACCATCCCCGAGCTTTATGGCCTCGACCTTAATGACATCTGCTTCTCCAGCGTAAACCATCAATGCCGTAAATAATAATAGCAAAACAAAAAATACATATGCTTTCATCTGGCATCACCTTGTTGAGTTGGAATTAAAATTTTGTGATCAATACTAAATAGTTATTTTTTTGATGTTTAAAAGCAAACAGCTGCAAGATTGCATTTAAACTTGTCCCCGCCCGATGTGTATTGAAAAGTGAAAATCCTATATTAAACTGGTAATACTTTCACCATGAAAATTCCCCCATCCTTCCCTCTTACTGATTAACCATGAAATTTTCTGCAAAATTACAGCGTAATGCTGGGTGGGGCAGCAATGGACTACTTTTAGTTAATAGTAAATAGTTTTCCTGATCTGAAGCGGAAAAATGGTGTGGATTTTTGTGGTCAACTCTGCTAACATCCCCCGTTCATTTTAAAATATTGTTTTCAAGTTTATGGCTATCATTATATTCAGGAGGAGAAAATGGATTATACATTTAAATCAAATGTCTTTGAAACCGAAGTCGTCACCCTTGCCGACACAAAAGAGATGATCGTCCGCGGCGGCCGTGATAAGTTCCCCTTGCTTGCCAAGGCATTTGACGGTATCAGGCAGATAGGTGTTATTGGCTGGGGCTCTCAGGGGCCTGCCCAGGCCCAGAATCTCAGGGATTCTCTGGAACATACTGATATCCGCGTAAAAATCGGTCTGCGACCGGGCAGCGCCTCCATAGCCAGTGCTAGGGAGGCGGGTTTTACCGAGGAGAAGGGCACACTCGGCGAGATGTATGAAGTGGTAGCCGAGTCCGACATGGTGCTTCTGCTGATCTCAGATGCTGCACAGATAGATCATTATAAAAAGGTGTTCGCCACCATGAAGGACGGCGCCACCCTAGGTCTGTCTCATGGCTTTCTTCTGGGCTATCTTGAGAGCATTGACGAATATTTTCCGAAGAACATAAATGTGGTGGGGGTCTGCCCGAAGGGTATGGGACCTTCTGTGCGTAGGCTGTATGTCCAAGGCAAGGAGATAAACGGTGCAGGCATCAATACAAGTTTCGCCGTTGAACAGGACATTGACGGCCGGGCCACGGACCAGGCACTAGGATGGGCGATTGCAGTTGGTGCACCCTACGTCTTCATGACCACCCTGGGCAATGAATACCGCTCTGACATATTCGGTGAACGCGGCATCCTCCTTGGGGCGGTGCATGGTATCGTGGAAGCACTCTACCGCCGTTATGTTATGCAGGAAGGTATGGCTGAAGAGCAGGCTTTCGTTGACTCGGTTGAGAATGTTACAGGCCCCTTAAGCCGGACCATTTCGCGGGACGGCATTCTGGCAGTGTATGAACAGCTTGATCCAGAGGGTAAAAAGGTTTTCGAAAAAATCTATTCCCATTCATATCGGCCTGCCTTTGATATTTTGCTTGAAATATATGACGAGGTTTCAAGCGGTAACGAGATTCGCTCCGTATATCTTGCCGGGAAAAGGTTTGACCGGTTCCCCATGGGTAAGATTGACGGTACCCGCATGTGGCGGGTGGGTGAAAAGGTAAGATCTAAACGTTCAACCGCCTTACCGAAGGTAAATCCTTTTACCGCAGGGCTTTACTGTGCAACCATGATGGCTCAAATCGATCTGCTGATTGAAAAGGGCCATTGTCTGAGCGAGGTGGCCAATGAATCCGTTATTGAGGCGGTGGACTCCCTTAACCCGTATATGCACTTCAAGGGAGTTGCCTTCATGGTGGACAACTGCTCAACAACAGCAAGACTGGGTTCCAGGAAATGGGCGCCCAGGTTTGATTATAATATTCAGCAGCAGGCCTTCGTGGATTATGATGCCAACAAGCCCGTGGATTCGAAACTGATAGATGCCTTTAAATCTCATAAGGTACACGGGGCCCTTGCGGTCTGTGCCACCATGCGGCCTTCGGTGGATATCTCTTTGAGCGAATAGGTTGTCTGTTTTAATCGGATATCCAGGGCCCGTCAGTTTTTTTGACGGGCCCTTATTATTTGCAAAACACAAAAAAATGCTGAGCCAAGATTGATCTTTCATAAAATGATTCGTAAATTTCTATAGTACATGAAAACGTGTTGAAGAGTTCTAAGGAGAAGAAAAGAGGGAATAAGGGAATGAACTGCCAAACCTGTGGCGCCCAAATTCCACCAGGGGGTATATTCTATATAGGCCAAGCGGAAATTATTTCGGGATCAGATGGTATTCTCCCTGATTCGGAAGGGTCCGGGGACAGGATAATTGAAATGGCCCTGAAGGAAATAATGAAGGGAAAAAGCGAACAGGAACTCATGGATGAAGTATACCAGCAGATCAAGCTGGTTCTCTGCGGCCGCTGTCGTCTGTATTTCAGGGATATGATTCTCGACATGATTAAATTTTAATTAAGTGTTATGCGGCCGTTTTCTTATGCTCTGCCTGGGAAAAAGTCAGGTCCTGGAGGACAAAAGAATGATATCTTTTAAGGAACAGTGGAATCTTGAAATGGCGCTGGATGTCCTGAAGAATAAAAGCGTGGATAGCAAAACCTGGTCGGATGCAGCAAAGTGGATTATGCTCTATGGCCCGCCTGATCTTCAGCATATAATGAAACAGGCCTCGAGCATCGCGATGAATTCCTGTTTCCCGCAGCTTGAACCTGAGCGCTACACAGATTCAGGTGAACCCTGTTATGATATAGAAAAAATTGCTGATGTTCTCGGTGTCACCAAGCGGGAGGCCTTGCAAAAGCTGGGCGAAATGGAATTTGAACTTGGCATACAGCAGCTTTTCGATGTGTCGGAAACAGAAAATATCCAGTAGGTTAATACCGATGCCTGCAAGTTTGTTCAGGGAAATATTGGCAAGAAACTGCCTAAGTACTGGTCAATTATTCCCCCAGACCGATTTTGCCGAATTTTCGGCGTGCCAGCTGTATGATATTTCCCCGTTTCAGTTGCGTGTAGACAGATTTATTCTTGTCTGAAAGGATTTTCATAAGGTACTTTCGCTGGTTCTCTAGAGAGAGGAGATAAAGGTTTTCCTCAATGTCCCAGCGTGATTTAAAATGAGGCACCATGTAGCGGCTGGTATTGTCAAGAGTCACTTTAAAACGCATGAGACTGAGGTCATAAAAATTTAGCGTTTGGTGGTAAAAATCGATCGCGTTTTTAAAGTTACCCACATTGGCTTCGCGAAATTCATGATAAAGAAAAAGGAGCTTCTCGAGATAGATGCGGTCTGCCATTTGTGCTATAAGATCGGCTGTAGCAAGAATTTTCCCCAGTAGTTCTATTTTGGGGCTGGAAAAATTGATTGCAGGAATTTCAGCCATAAGATCTGTACACAGGATCATGTCCCGCAGGTCATTAACCTCATGCTTGCTCAAGTGCAGAGCTGCAGAATGCTTTGCTACAAAATCCATGCTGAGTTGAACATGTTCAGGAGTGTATTTGGCGCCGGTGCCTTCATCGTCCCATGATTCCTGTATCATGCCGCTATCATGGAGGAGAGCACCAATAATGCCAAGAATGACCTCCTGCTCGGTGAAATCTTCAGCACTGAGATTGGCACCGTGGAGCAGTCGCGTCATGGCCAGATAGGTATCGGTAATATGGTGCAGATTGTGATAATCAGTATTACAGGCTTTGTATCCCGGCAGCCGCCCTTCATAAAGATCGACGGTAAACCTGAAAATCTGCGTAACAGGCTCTGTTTTAAATGACGGATTGATAAGACTTAAAATCTGAAGCACCTCGTCATGGACAGCCTCAGGTGTATTCATGTCAACAAGTGCTGCAAGCTGCTTCTTGTCAGAAGGAATATTATTCCAGGCTCTGGAAGGACTCTTGTGGTTGTCAGAAGGGGACATTTAATTGAAATTTGCGTTACGGGCTAACCTGTTTTATAGATTAGTGGCAAAAACAGTATTCTTAGTTGTTTAAATGATTTCAAATTATTAATCAAGTATTAGTATAGAGAGTTGTGCGGCTCTTTCCAAGGAAAAAAGGCTGCGAGCAGTTGTTTTAATTAGAATGAGAGTGTGACAAATGCAGACTATAAGAAGACTTAACATACTACTGACATGCATGCTGATTTTCCTTTTTTTTATAGCCGGCTGCGAGAAAATAGCCGGATCTAATAAAGTTAAGAGGATGGAGATCGACAAACCCGCTCCGGATTTTGTATTACAGGATGCAGCAGGCAATACCTGGAAATTATCCAGCCTTAAAGGCAAAGTGGTTTTTGTGAATTTCTGGGCTACATGGTGCAAACCCTGCAGAGACGAGATGCCCGCCATGGAAGCCCTTAACAAGGCCATGGCAGAGCGACCTTTTCAGATGCTGTCCATTGTCTTCAATGACGACCTTCAGATGGCAAACAGCTTTGCCCGGCGGCTTGGAGCAACTTTTCCGGTGCTTGCCAACCCAGGTCCCGAGTTGGCAGAAGCATATATGATAACCGGGGTGCCGGAGACATTTCTCATTGATGCAGAAGGGATCCTTCGGCATAAGTTTATAGGACCTTATGACTGGAATACCCCGAAAATGAGAAATATTGTCTCAGGGCTTTTAGACAGCGCAAGATGATACCGGAATAAGCGATGCTTGTGCTTTTCCCCGTTCTCTGTTTCAACTGAGACCGTTTTGTCATGGAAGCTTGTCGACAGAGACGGCAGAGATTGAAAAAGAGATTCCAGTACGACACGACTCTCTCAAATTAAAAAAATAGAATTCCCATTGCAGTAAACAAGCAGGAGTTTCATTATGCTGGTATATACGTTTCCGTTCATCGGTGCGCTTATCGGTTGGTTCACCAACTACATAGCTATCAAGATGCTTTTCCACCCACGGGAGGAAGTGAGATTTTTTCTTGTCCCAATCCAGGGGGTCTTCCCCAAGAGGCAGAGAGATTTTGCCCGAAAGCTAGGCCGGATTGTATCAGAAGAACTGGTCTCGGTGCAGGATATAACGAAGCACCTCAAGGAAAAGGCTACCTCTGAAGCAATACTGCATCATATCGTCCTGCGTTTGGAAGAGGGGCTAGCCACCCGGCTGCCAAGACTTTTCCCTATGCTGGGCATGCTGCTTACCGTTGATATGACTGAAAAGATTAAAAAAGCTCTTGTGGAACAGATAGCAAGTCTTAACGAAGAACTTATCGATAAACTGAGCAATGAACTTGAAGATGAACTTGATCTGCGCAGAATTGTTGAGGAAAAAGTATCATCTTTTTCCAGTGATAAACTGGAAGAAATTGTCTTCTCAATAATGCGAAGGGAGTTCAGATTTGTTGAAATGGTCGGCGCGGTGCTTGGTTTTCTGATCGGAATCGCGCAGCTTTTACTGCTTGTGCTGCCGTATTAGTATTTATCCAGAAACTAATTAAGCAGGAGATGCAGGCAGGGCAAAATTAAGATACAACTAAATTCTCTATCTTCAATCTTCAATTTCTCGCCGGATGGAGATCCTTGTCAGATTTCAGGTCAAGGATTGTACAGCTGTTAGGCTGGGATTCCGTAATTTCCTGATGCATTAACTCTTCAGCCGACTTATCGGATTTTATCGTGAAACCCGCATCTATAATCATCTGCAGAGTCTCCTTGCGGCTTTTTCCCCTGGTATTAAGGTAGCCGTCCATAAACAGGGAGTTTGCCGGATAAAGGCTCATGACTTCCATGGAGCGGAGATGATATTCCCTGCCCGCTGCGGTCCGTATCTCTGCCTGTGGATGTATGAAGCGGAAAAGGCAGAGGACTTTTAAGCAGTAAGACGGGGAAAGGGTCTGCGAGGTTTTAATCCTGTTGCCGGAGATTGGCAGTAGGAAATTGATGGGAATTGATTTTGCCTCAAGGCTGCGTAACTGTAATGCCAGTTCGATAAGTTCCTCGGCTGTTTCCCCCATGCCGACTATTATGCCGGAACATATATCCAGCCCAGCTTTTCTGGCAGCCCTTAAGGTGTTGAGCCGGTCTGCAAAACTATGCGTTGTACAGACTCTCGCATATTGCGAAGGCGAGGTGTTGAGATTGTGATTTAGACGGTCAAGGCCTGCCTCTTTGAGGAGTAATGTATCATTTTCATTCATGATGCCTGCTGAAACGCAGACTTCAAGGGGATAACGATCCTTAATGGTCCTGATCAGTCTGGCAATACGTTCAGTTCTTGCTTTACTTGGACGCCTACCAGCATACACCATGCAATAGCGATAGGCACCCGCCTCAAAAGCCTGTCCGGCTTCCGCGAGTATCTCTTCTTCGTTTTTCTCAGTATATTCGATAATTTCCGCCTCACTGCTTTTGGATTGGGGACAGTAAGTGCAATCTTCTGGACAGAGCCCGTTGCTCACATTGTTGATTATATGCACAGTTACGGTCTTGCCATGAAAATGGCGGCGTACTGTAAAAGCAGCATCCAGAAGATGGAGAAGTTCAACCCTGCTATCCGTTAGGATACTCAGATACTTCTCCTGCGGCAGCAAATCGTCGGCAATTGCCGTCTCTGCGAGAAAGTGATACCAGCTCTTATCCATTACTGTTACCTGTGTGCAAAAATAATATTCTATGGAACCAAAATAAAGAAATTCGTTTTTCCGCTTGTTGGTGTATTCTATTTATATATGTATTTGTCAAGGTATGAGCAATGGTTATTGAAATTGTTCCAGGGATAAGTTGCCATTGGAACAATTTTTATTGATATGCGCAGTAATATGAATTTTGTACAATGGAGGAGTAGTCATGGCAAAACATGCAGTAATTCTTTTCAAGCCGTATCCTATGGCTGTTGGCCAGAAAATACATATTGACGGTGGACCCCGGGGGGGTGACTGGGAAGTTATCGGGATCAGCGAGCGCAAGGTGAAGTTGCGATGCCCGGTCAGCGGGAGAGAATTTGAATGGGATCGGTTCTGTTATTTTGCAGAAGAGCAGCCGGAAAGGTTTTGGCCCCAGAGGGATTGAGGGATAGCCGGGGCAAATTATATTTTACAGGAGGCCGGTATGGAAAATATTACTCTTAATTACCACTTGAAGCTGCAGGAGATGTGCGACTGTTATATGGAAACGGATTTTCTTGCCGCAATGCAGGGCATGGCAGAAAAGGAATCAAAAGACGTAGAAGAGGATGGTATCAAGTATCTTGCTCTGGCAATCATGTATGCCATAACCAAAAAGGCAGAAAAGTTATCCCTGAAGAAAAAAGGGGAAGAAATCAAGGCCAAGATCAAAAACAACGAAAAAGAGAGACTGCCGGTCCCGTCCGGCGCTGTGATTGATAAGGCTTTAGCGATAATGCGGACAATCCTGCATGTAGAGGAGGAAAAAGGAGAGGTCGAATTTTCTTTGGGGTTGCGTTCCGGCGAGGTAAACCTGATAGTGAGGTTTGACAGGGAAAAAGGAAAAGAGTCGCTCAAGATAAAATTTCCGGAGCAGTGAATACGTTGCCGCCCTTTAAGACAGCCGGTAGACTGATATTGGCTTCTGCCTCACCTAGAAGAAAAGCCCTTTTGCAGCAACTAGGCCTTAAATTTGAAGTCATGGAAGCCCGAATTGAGGAGAAACCCAGACCGAAAGAGAATCCCAAGGATTTTGTTCTGCGGGCAGCAAGTGATAAAACAGGAGTTGTTTCTGCCGGTAATATTGAGGCCTGGGTGCTTGGTGCCGACACAGTGGTTGTATGGAACAATATTATTCTTGGCAAACCCAGGGACGCCGGGCATGCTGCCCAGATACTGCAGAGCCTGTCCGGCCGCAGTCACCAGGTGCATACAGGTTTCTGCCTGCAAAATGAAAAGAAGGGAGTTTCAGTCAGAAAGGTAGTATCGACAGAGGTTACATTATCCCATTTTTCAGGGAAAATTGCTGCAGCATACGTGGCAACCGGTGAACCCCTGGACAAGGCCGGTGCCTATGGGATTCAGGGTTGCGGAGGGTTCCTTGTGGAAAAAATAAATGGCTCTTACAGCAATGTAGTGGGGCTTCCCTTGGCAGAGGTAGTGGAAGAACTGCAGCGCTATAAGGTCATAATTCCCGTGAGTAAGTAAGTGCATTTTCGAGAGATATGTCTTTGCGTTTTTGCTGGAAGCAGTGAGGACAATGCTCTGTTTACACTTGCTGGCCGTTAACTTCAGCCTGCCATTTCTTCAAGGCATTCAGAGCCCTTTCAGCGTATTTGACACCCCGCATTTTTTTTGGTGTCTTTTGTTTCAATCTCGGGAAGAGTCCAAAATTGATATTGGATGGTTGAAACCTACTGGGTTTCGTAGTTGTCAAATGACTGATTAAGGCCCCGAAAGCTGTTTCTGGAGGCGGAATAACGGGGTTTCCCCCGGAGGCGAGTCGAGCACCATTTATGCCGGCAAGCAGTCCAATGGCAGTTGATTCAACATACCCTTCAACGCCTGAAATCTGCCCTGCCAGCAAAAGATCTGGCCGCTTTTTCATCTGCAGGCTCGGCAGCAGAATCTCCGGCCCGCAGACGAAGGTATTCCGATGAATAGAGCCAAGCCTGGTGAATTCCGCCTGTTCCATTCCGGGTATCATTCTGAATATTCTTTGCTGCTCGCTATAGGTGAGCTTGGTCTGGAAGCCTACCATGTTATAGTGTGTTCCCTCCCTGTTTTCCAGACGCAGCTGAACGACAGCGTAGGGTTCCCTGCCGGTGCGTGGGTCAATCAATCCTACAGGCTTCATAGGGCCAAAACGAAGCGTTTCGGTACCGCGATCGAGCATGACCTCAATTGGCAAACATCCTTCAAAATATTTCTGCTTCTCAAACTTTCGTGGTTCCACTTTCTGCGCCCGGGCTAGCTCCATGATAAAATTTTCGTACTCTGCTTTATTCATGGGGCAGTTGAGGTAGTCACCCGGGCCACCATCATACCGGGATGCAAGGAAGATTATATCCATGTTCAGTGATTCAGCCTCTACAATCGGGGCGATTGCGTCATAGAAGGCAAGATGCTCTTTTCCTGTTTGTTGGACAAGGGATTCTGCCATGTCATCGGAGGTAAGAGGCCCGGTTGCTAAAATAGTCACAGATAGAACAGAACCAGGGGAGGGAAGTTTTTGGACCTCATCCCTGATAATGGTAATGAGATTATTTTTTTCAATTTTCTCAGTAACATATTGGGCAAATTTTTCGCGGTCAACAGCCAAGGCCCTGCCGGCAGGAACTTTTGTCTGCTCAGCTGCGGCAAGTATCAACGATCCCATGAACCGCATCTCCTGTTTCAGAAGTCCTACCGCGGAAGAAATGGCATCAGAGCGGAGGGAATTGCTGCAGACCAGTTCTGCCAACAGGGGAGACTGGTGTGCAGGGCTGAAATTTTTAGGTTTCATTTCATAGAGGAGAACCCGGCAGCCAAGTTCGGCCGCCTGCCAGGCTGCTTCGCACCCTGCCAGCCCGCCGCCGATAACTGTTAATGCGTGGGGGGAAATTTTCATAGACTGTTCAAGGAGTTATAAATAATCATTAAATCTGCTGCTGCAATGATACTGGTCGGGAAATAGTTGTTATTCGCTATATAAACTGTTGCTAAGCGACCGAAAGTTGAGCAACCTTCCTTCATTAAAACATTTATTGGTGGGGCTCCAGAAGTTTTGCCAAGGGGCGGAACTGCAGGCTGTAGAACATTTCCAGGTATCTTTTCGTTTCCATTCTTTCCAGGTTTGACACATAGCGCCAGAAACCGTAGATGCGCGCAAATGTCATCATGCGCTCGGCATAGAGTTTCCAGGTATATTTATTGTTGACCCGTGTTAGGCCACCATGCGCGATTTTATGCCAGTATTCGGGCTCATTTGCGCAACGGCTGAAAAAATCTACAAGCATTTGAGATATAGTATCTTCATTATTGGGATCAATATGGAATCCTGATATTCCATGTTCAATTATTTCCATGGGGCCACCATAACAGGTCGCAAAAGTCGGTAAACCCGACACCATGGCCTCGATAACCGTCAGTCCGAATGCTTCGAAAAGAGCTGGCTGAACAAAAACACCCTGCCGGTCGGCAACATAGCGGTAAAGTTCACCCGACGTCTCCTTGTCAAGATGCATCCCCAACCAGCGAACATCAGATTCGAGGTCGTATGAATCAAATAAATGATGCATTTGATGAATCTGGTCTACCTCCTCGGCATCGTTTGAATGGTCAGGATTGATGTGTCCACCGATGACAAGAAGATTTGCTCTGTCCCGCAACTGCTGGTCTGCGCCGAAAAGACGGACAAGTCCTGTGAGGTTTTTTATCCGGTCGAGCCGTGCTATGGTCAGGATAATGGGCTTTGAGCGATCAGCAAGAACACCTCGGCTTTCCTCGTGCCGGTAATCACCGAAAATCAGTTCATCAATCTCTTCGTGCAGATGAATGAAACGGTGTTCCTTGTCTTTGGCCGGGAAATATATTTCCGGGTCAGCACCAGGTGAGACAATGTTGAATTTGGGGTCATAGACGTCAATACCATGAATGACCCTATAGAGATTCGGCATGGTGAATGTCATGTAGCTTTCATACTGACCAGGATTTTCCTCAGTGCCTGCAATTTCCTGGTAGGTACTGGTAATAATGAAGTCGGCTGA
>Ga0209536_100006313_pt1 | contig 18168 bp, 15 predicted proteins | sample DeeMarSeWOR28_12_FD_187461 | JGI IMG/M metagenome (GOLD analysis project Ga0209536, IMG submission 187461) | Marine sediment microbial communities from White Oak River estuary, North Carolina - WOR-2-8_12 (SPAdes) (version 2) | ecosystem: Environmental > Aquatic > Marine > Intertidal zone >... | reverse complement strand
TGTAAATCGGTTGTCGATTTCCGCATCATGCAATACCATGTAATGCTTCTTTTTCATGTGACCCAGCAACATTCCCATGGCAATCACGGAGGCAATCGCATCCCCATCAGCATTTATATGAGCGGATATCAGAAAATTGTCATTTTTATGGATAAACTCGAGTACTTTACCGGCAGCTTTAACATGCGAGGGTTTTGCTTCCAAAATTTCCCTTTCGAAAAAAGGTACAATATAGGAAACTAATAGTGAAATGCAAAATTTTTAAAGAGAATGTTCATATATTTTATTATTTTATCCATCAATCAGTGGTAAAGATAAGTATCTACGACACTAATAGAAAGAGAGAGATCGCCTTAAGATTTATAGAAATGTTACTTTTACGGATTCTAAGAATAAAAAAATGCAACATCTTTTAATAATATTCGGTAAAACTAAAACACATACTTGAGATCGATAATGAGTAACACAACCATAAAAGCACTTTTTTTAATTGCCACAATCTTTATCCTCATTGTAACTGTCTTTAATGTAGAATTTGTGGCGAGTCAAATGTCCGATGAAAACTGGTATAGAAATGAATCAAATGGGGTGGTAATTTTTGATGTGACCTCTGGTGGTGTCTCAGAAGAAGCCGGATTGCTCGAAGGGGATCGACTGGTGATGATAAATGGTGACAGTATTCGATCTGCTTTACAAGCCCAGAGTTATCTTGACAATGCTGAACCTGGTGCGAGTCTGATTTATACAATTGAACGAGAGGGACGTATTTTTGATGTAAAGGTCAACCTGGCACTTGCCGGTGTTCGTATTGAGATTTTCGGCGCTCTTCTTGCCGGTATTTTATTTTTACTCTATTCTCTCTTTATCATATTTACAAAACCTGAAAACCAGTATGTGCGATTGCTTGCCGTCTCTACCCTATTATTTTCATTTTTCTTAATGAACATGCAGCAAGTCCTCTTTATCGGATCAAGACCGTATTGGTATCAAATTCTGCTGATTATCACCGTTGCCATAGATTTCATTGCGATCGCAGTTTTTGGCCACGCTGCTCTGTATTTTCCTGAAAAAAAATATGACCAAATTAAACGATTTTGGATGATTTATGTCCATTACATCATCGCAGGTCTCATGATTGTGTTATCTATTTTTTATATATCGCAGGCAACTCTTTTTAACAGCGTTTTTTTATCTATCCCATTACTCTATCTTACATTCATTGAATTAATTAATTGGAAACGTCGTCGCAAAGAGTATCTGGCCCGGATAAAGATTATTAAATACACAATCATTATTCTATTTTTCCTGTTCATCACTATAAACCTTGTAGAAGCATCGACGCGCCTCTCCTTCAGTTACCTGGCGTTTTTGGGCTGTCTTTTACCGATCGCCTATTTTTATACGACAATTCGGTATCGTGTGTATAATATATATACACGGATAAGACTTTCGCTGGTCTATACAATAATTCAGACCTCAATTTTTATTGTATTTATAATTTCTCTTGCCTTTTTGATAAGATTTTTACCTCTATGGGAGGTAGATCTCCCGGCGATTTTCATTACCGGTTCATCGATTGAGATTAGAAATGCGGCTCGTTTAGACCCTGCACTGCAAAAACAGATTCAACAGGGGTATTTAATATTGATAGCGATAAGCCTTACCCTAATATTCTATCTTTTGAAGAATCGCTTGCAGCGGATGACTGAAACTCTCTTTTTTCAACAAAAATACGATTACAGAAATGCTCTTAAACAATTTGGTGAATTGTTATCCTCATCGTTTACCATGGATGAAATTGGCCAAAGATCTGTGGAACAAATTCATCATATCATGAAAGTAAAGGGCACATCACTGGCCCTCGCAAAAAATGGAAAGTTCTATGTAGCAGGTACCAAAGGCAACCTTTCTCATCTTGCTTTATTAGATCTTGAATTCGGTAAAGATGAAATAAAAAAAATTATTCAATCCAAACAACAATTAAAACAGGTTGAATTGGTTGAAATTCCCAGTTTGAGGGATAAGAGCGATCTCATCTATTGTGGAACTCCGGTGATAACGGCAAATAATAAACTCGAAGCCATTCTGTTTACAGGAGAAAAATTATCGGAAAGTGCTTATAATAATGATGATCTTGAGATCTTGAATCTTTTCGCTGAAAACCTAGGTATGGCTTTGGAGAGAACCCGCCTCTATGAACAAATGACTGAAAAAGAACGTCTTGAACGAGAACTGGAGATTGCTCGTGATATACAATTAAACTCACTCCCGAAAAATGATCCTGACTATAGCGGTCTGCAGATATGTTCTGCTCTGACACCGGCAACGGAAGTCGGCGGTGATTATTATGATTATCTTGAAATCGATGATATCAAGGTGGGAATTATTATCGGTGACGTTGTCGGCAAAGGAACGTCCGGAGCCATACATATGTCAAAAATTCAGGGTTTTCTGCAAACAATAAAACTTGAAAACCTGCCCACATCGGATATGTTTAGCAAATTGAATACACTGATCTGGAACCATTTTCAGAGGGCATTCTTTTTTACTGCTTTATACGGACTCTTTAATACAAAAGAACATACCGTTGAAATATATAGAATGGGGCACAATGGATTGATTTATTACAATGCTAAAAAACAGAATATTAAAATTATTGAACCAGACGGTATTGCATTTGGAATGACCGAAACGGAAAAATTCCGAGAACAATTAAAATCAACAGAAATCACATATTCAAAAGATGATATTTTTGTATTTCTAACCGATGGCTTTTATGAAGCAATGGACCAGAATGGAAATCCGTTTGGCGAGGATAATATTTGCCAAATAATCAGAAAGCATGCCAGCGAAGAGGTTTATTCTATCATGGATCGATTACAGAATAGCGTAAAATTGTACAGTTCCGGTATTCAACGAGATGATGCAACCGGTATCATTATAAAAATTACCCGGTAGTTCCGGACTGATTCTCTTTTCGTTTATCGATTAATCTTACGATTCCCTGCCAACTATATATAACAAACAGTGCACAGGTGGCGCCGAGAATACCACCGGCAATAATATCCAGCGGATAGTGCACACCAATCGAAACCCGGGAGAGAGCGACAAGAAAAGCGGCGGAAAAATATATCCAACGGTATTTCGGATAGAAATAGTTAAAATAAGTGGCGACCGCAAAAAAATTAGCAGCGTGAGCAGAAGGAAAAGACCAGGATCTTTTTATATCTACCAGCATGTACACATCGGGGAGAGCTACACAAGGTCTGGGTCTTTCAATAAGTGGTTTGAGGACCTTGGCCGCAAGCTGATCGCTTAAAAAAATTACCGGTATGATTAAAAGTACCACCGTTCTGCCTTTTTTACCGCCTTTCCACAGCAATCCGATTATTAAAATTCCCCAAACCGGAAACCAGTGTTTTTTATCTGTAATAAAAGGCATAAACCAATCAAAAAAGGGATTTGCCAGGTTTACATTAATAAAATAAAAGAGTGCGGTATCCACCTCTACGATGAAGTCTAGCAAGTGTGGGTCTCCTTTTTTGAATAAGTTCGGTGAAATTTAACCTATATGATGATAAAGGTAAAGGGGGGAGGTATATGGGGATAAGGGGTATAAGGGATATAGGGGATATAAAGGTATAAACCACGAATAATTATAAAGCGCTTTATAGACTCTTTACACCTTATAAACCCTATACAACCTATATACCTTATACCCTTATACCCCTATACCATTATACCTTGTACCTGTTCTACCCTTTTCCTTTAACAATAACTCTAATTGATGTAAATTTGTTACGGTTGATCTAATTTAAGGGGATAGATGAAAGCAATCAGAATTCACAGACATGGCGGTCCGGAAGTAATTCAAATCGATGATATCCCGCTGCCAGAGCCAAAAAGTGATGAAATTCTTATCAGAATAAGAGCAGCTGCCCTCAATCATTTGGATCTATGGGTAAGAAAAGGGATCCCCGGGCTTTCTCTTCCGCTGATAATGGGTAGCGACGGAGCAGGAATAATCGAGGCAATGGGTGACGACGTCTCTGGAACCGGTCAATTCGCAATTGGTGATGAGGTATTTCTTGTTCCATTCAGAACGACAAGATCTGAAAAATCGAGTGAAGAGTTAAGTGACTCCTATAAAATACTTGGTGAACAGATCGATGGTTCACAAGCAGAATGGGTAAGCGCGCCGGCTGACTTTGTAATGCATAAACCAAAAAATTTGACGATAGAAGAGACCGCCGCTTTTCCACTTGCTTTCATGACTGCTTACCATATGCTCGTAAAAAAAACACAATTAGAACATGGGCAAACCATACTGATATGGGGGGCTAGTAGCGGTGTCGGAAGTGCTGCTATTCAAATTGCCAAGAAATATCATACAACTGTGATTACAACAGCCGGGACTCCCGAGAAATCTGAACTTGCTAAACAACTTGGTGCGGATTATATCATAAATTATAACGGTGAGAATGTCAGTGAGCAAGTACGTTTAATCACCAATAATCGAGGTGTTGATGTTGTTTTTGAACATGTTGGTGAAAAAAGTTGGTCACATTCCCTGCGATCTTTGGCAAAAGGGGGAAAAATTATCGTCTGTGGATCAACAACCGGACCCAAAGTGAATCTTGATTTACGGCATATTTATATTAAACATCAACAAATCATCGGATCGACTATGGGAAATCGTCAGGACCTTTCTGAATTGGTTTCATTAATTGAAAAGGAAAAAATTAAACCGGTTATAGGGAGCATCTTAGCATTTTCGGAGACTCAAAAAGCACATCAAATATTGGAGAATAATGAGCAATTTGGGAAAATTGTCATCAAATTCTGACAGGACAATTTTATGTTTAACAAAAGACTCATTTGAAACACGAAAGAGATCCTTCGAACCTTTGGTTCTCAGGACAGGCTCCGATCACGAAGGTTTAATCAGGAAAAAGATATTTATAATTACTTTTTTTAGAGGGAGATCGGAACATATTTGGATAAAAATAAGTTACTATATTTAACTGTTGTCATAAGACCTTCTTTCAGGTTGAGAAAATGACATTAGTTTTGATAAATATTAATTATTTTGTAGATTGGTGATATGGAAATTTTACTGGCAACATTATTATTCGGCGGCGCTTTCTTTCTTCTATCTATAGGAGTGCTTTTTACAAAAAAAAGTCTTCGAGCTGGTTCATGTGGAAGTGGTCTTCATATAAAGGGTGAAGAACTGAGCTGTGGTGTTTGCGCTTCTAAGGAAGCAGAAGTATGTCCTAGTGGTGATAAAGAGGGATATGCGACACTAGCCCAAATCGGTAATCCTTCCCGCAAAAGACGATTTGTCGACAAACACTTTTCCCGGAATTAGAGATTTCTAAGAATCTGACCCAACTATCCCTTCTTAAATAATCACTCATTTTGAATCATAAAATGAAACCTGAAAGGGTGAATTATTACACATCAGGGCGGTGCCCTGATCTGTCAGAAAATACCCCTTCAGGGTATTTTCTATTGATTTTGCAGGTATTTATCAAAACCCGCTGTTTGAAAGGTCTCATAAGTCGTTTTGTCTTTTCGGACAATAAAATAGGCCTCGGTGTCATTCATTGACTCAATATAACGCATCCCTGCATCTTTACCCATCACCATAACTGCCGTTGCCAAGCCATCCGCTTCCATACAATTAGATGCAATTACTGTCACACTGGCCAGATTGTGCTCTACCGGATATCCGGTTTTTGGATTAATTGTATGTGAATACACTTTACCATCGTACTCGAAATAGTTTCTGTAATCACCTGAAGTTGCTACAGCAACATCTCTGAGGTTTAAAATGGCCTGGAGATCTTCTCCCGGTATGCTGGCTAGTCTAGGTGTGTCAATGCCTATTCTCCATAAATCGCCATCATCCTTTGCACCCTGGGCATAAACCTCTCCACCAATTTCAACCATAAAACTAGTGAATCCATTTGTCCTGAGCACCAGTGTGACAACATCAACACCATACCCTTTTGCAATCGCACCCAAATCTAATTGTAGTTGCGGGATCTTCTTTTTTAAGGACCGATCTCCGACAATTTCCAACTGGTGGGAGCCGATATTTTTTATCATTTTACCGATTTCCATTTTTGTCGGTGGTGTAATCCGATTACCATCTGCTCCAAATCCCCACAAATTGACAAGGGGAGCCACCGTAATATCAAAGGTATGATCAGAACTTTCATAAATCTGCAGCGCCATTTTGACGACATCTGCAAATTCCCTGGAGACCTCCAATGGTGCTGTTTCCTCATATTTGTTGAATCGGGAAATCTCACTACCGGGATCATAGGTGGACATCTGACGATTGACTTCTTTTAAGGCAGAGTCTACTTTCGTGCGAATGGAATGCAATTGTATATCGGATAATTCCACCCTGGCAATCTTCACCTGATAAGTTGTTCCCATAGTCATCCCGGACCAACCTGATAGCGGCGGAGGACTATCACAACTTAGAAAACAAAAAAGGAGCAGTAATAAACCGCTCCTTTTGATTAAACCCGTTAATAAATGACCCTTAAAAGACATCATAAGCAATCATTTCATTATCGACGCCCATATTGTATAGCATCTTGTTTACGGCATCAATCATCATCGGTGGACCACAAAGATAGTATTCGATTTCACCCGGATCTTCATGCTTACATAAAAAATCATCCTGTACAACCTGATGAATAAAGCCAACCGGACCGGTCCAGTTATCTTCAGGCAGAGGTTCGGACAGGGCGACAGTATAATTGAAATTTGGATATTTATTTTCTATTTCTTTGAATTGATCATCATAAAACATTTCTCTCAGGGAACGGGCTCCATAAAAAAAGTGAACCTTTCTACCTGTCTCTAAGGTTTTAAACAAATGAAATAAATGACTACGCATCGGTGCCATTCCTGCACCGCCACCGATATAGACCATTTCACGATCGGTATCTTTAATAAAAAATTCTCCATAAGGTCCGCTTACGGTTACCTTATCTCCTGGCTTCAGGTTAAAAATATAGGAAGAGGCGATGCCTGGCGGAACATTTTTACCCGGTGGTGGTGTGGCAATACGGACATTTAACATGACGATATCACCTTCAGCGGGGTAATTAGCCATCGAATAAGCACGGAATATTTCTTCATCATTTGAAGACTTTAAATCCCAAAGTTTATATGTATCCCAATCGGGCCGATACATCTCCTCAACATCAAATTCCTTATATTTAAGGTCATACGAGGGTATGTAAATTTGTATATATCCGCCTGCCTGAAAATCCATGTGCTGATCCGCGGGTAGTTTCATCTTCAATTCTTTAATGAAAGTTGCTACATTATCATTGGAAATGACTTCACATTCAAATTTCTGGATGCTAAAGATTTCATCCGGCACATGAATCTTCATGTCCTGTTTAACTTTGACCTGACAAGCAATCCGCCAGTCTTCTTTAATTTGTTTTCGCGTCAGCAACGATTTTTCTGTGGGAAGCACATCGCCGCCACCCTCTATTACCTGACATTTACACAATCCGCAAGTTCCACCACCGCCACAGGCTGAAGGTAAAAATATCTTATTGTTAGAAAGTACGGTTAGAAGATTACCACCGGCATCGACATCGGGACTTTTACTTTCATCATCATTTATAAGAATCTTCACTTTTCCCTGAGCAACTAACTTTTTTTCGGCCAATGTCAATATATAGACCAGCAAGAGGATAAAGGAAGAAAAAACTCCGGCACTTAAGGCTACCACAGCAAATATATTCAAGGTATAACTCCTCGTAAATTAGTTTAATTTTTAACAAATTCTTTTGTCAGTCATGCCTGCGATCACGCCAGTGGGCGGATGCGCCTACCGGCGCAAAGCAGGCATCCATTTAGATTCACACAACTAAATTTTTCATTCCTTTTGATTCCTCCCCGACGAGGTCTGGGACGGGAATGACCTATTGAATTTAATGTGAAAATCTACAGACTTATTCCAGAAAAACTCATAAATGCCATGGCCATCAAACCGGTGATGAGCATAGTCAAACCGAGGCCTCTCAATCCTTCCGGAACATTCGAATACTTTAACTTCGTTCTGATAGCCGCCATGGCAACGATAGCCAGGAAAAAGCCAAAACCTGAACTAAAACCAAAAACGGTTGATTCGAGCAAATTATATTCTCTTTCGACGAGAAAAAGCGAAGAACCTAATATGGCACAGTTGACAGCGATCAGCGGTAGAAAAATTCCCAGTGCTGTATACAGTGTCTGGCTGAATTTGTCGATAAACATCTCTACAAGTTGTACCATAGCTGCTATAACAGCGATAAATGAAATAAACTGAAGAAAACTTAAATCAACATCTTCAAATCCGGCCCAAAGCCATGACAGGGCTCCATCTTTAAGAAGAAAGGTATTAATTGCCCAATTAGTGGGTGCGGTAATCGTCAAAACGAAAATCACCGCCAAGCCAAGTCCCAATGCAGTTTCCACCCGGCGCGATACTGCCAAAAAAGAACACATTCCAAGAAAGTAAGCGAGAACGATATTCTCAACAAAAATAGATTTGATGGCTAAACTTAAATAGTGTTCCAAAGTAAACCTCTTTATAGTTTAATTTTCTTCAAATTTCTGTGAAATCATCCGTTGCCCCCAAATAATTAATCCTAAAAGGATAAAAGCACCGGGAGAAAGAACCATTAATCCCATATTCTCATAGCCCGCAGCATACCAGGAATCGGGGAAGAGCTGGAAACCAAAGAAACTGCCACTTCCGAGAATCTCTCTACCTGTAGCGACAACAAGGAGAATAATCGCATAACCAAGGGCATTTCCCAAGCCGTCCAGAAATGAAGGCCATGGTTTGTTTTGCAGGGCAAAAGCCTCTGCCCGACCAAGAATGATACAGTTGGTAATGATCAACCCGACAAAGACACTCAGTTGCTTGCTAATATCGTACAAGAAAGCCTTCAGAATCTGATCAACAAGAATAACCAGAGTTGCGACAATTGCCAGTTCCACAATAATTCTTATTTTTGATGGGATCTTGTTGCGAAGGATTGAAACCGTCACATTTGAGATTGTTAAGACAAAAACAACCGCTCCCGACATCACCAGAGCAGTCGGCACCTGAACGGTCACTGCTAAAGCAGAACAGATTCCCAACACTTGCAATGTAATCGGATTGTTATCCGATAAGGGATCACTCAGTGTGCGTTTATTTTTTTTGGAGAAAAGCTTCTCCTTTGGTTTCGCCTGTACTTGTGTATCTACAGTTGCACTCGCTTCTGCCATATCTATTGCTCCATTCTTTGTTCTTTTAATTTATCAAAATAGGGTTTATACGTTTGAAGATCATTTTTCAGAAAATTATTTAAACCATTTCCGGTCAATGTGGACCCGCTGATACCATCGACATAGTGATACGCCTCTTCTGCTGGAATCAATTCTTCGACTTTACCTTTAATCACTGTAATCGATACCAATTCGCCGTCCGGAGAGTAAATTTTCTTACCTTTGAAATTATTTTTAAACCAGTCCTTCTCAATTTCTCCACCTAATCCCGGCGTTTCGCCATGTTTGTAAAAAGTGATTCCCATAATCGTATTCAAATCATTCTCCAACGCCAAATATCCATATATTGTGGACCAGAGACCTTTTCCCGAAATAGGGATGATATAGGCACTAATTTCTCCGTTTTCTTCAGCATAGTATAATGGCAGTAGATCAAGATCTTTTTTGGGATCTATTTGATCGACTGTTTTATCAGATACTTCTTCTCCCTGGAGATTGACTACTTTTGACCTTATATATTTATCATATAAATCCAAAACCTCCTGCCGTATCATTTCTGCTGAACCCAATTCAGCCGAGGCGAGAATATTTTTTTGGATATCAAAAGCGATATTTTCCTGCTGGCGATCTTTGAGCAGATTCGCCGCAGCAGCGAGTAAAATGCTGCATGTAATTGTAACTGCAGCAGCAAAAAAGAATACATAGGTATTTTTATGCACGACTTAACCTCCTGCGCATATTTGCTTTAACGACATAATAATCTATAAAAGGTGCAAAAACGTTCATAAATAGAATGGCGAGCATCATTCCTTCAGGATAAGCGGGATTAACTGTGCGTATGAGAATTGCCAGAACACCAATCAAAATTCCATAAATCCATTTTCCGGTATTTGTTCCTGAGGCAGAAACAGGATCTGTGGCCATAAAAACCGCTCCAAAAGCGAATCCACCCATGACTAAATGATAATGCGGCGGTAAGGTAAAAATACTGGGAGAACCAGGGCCAGCCGCCAGATTCATTAAAAAGACAGTTGCAATTCCACCAAGGGTGACAGCGGTCATAATTCTCCAACTTCCAATCCCGGTTACTAATAGAATTATTGCACCAAGTAAAATAGCGATAAATGATGTCTCTCCCATGCTTCCGGGGATAAAACCATAAAACATGTTTTCCAATGTGAAACCTGCTGATGTAACAGCATCGACCGCAGATGCACCATCCCCGGCACTCGAGGCGACGAGTAAAGGCGTCGCTCCGGAATATCCGTCAATGAGTTTATCTTTCGTGGCATCGATAGCTGTCCACACTTTATCACCGGATATTTTACCCGGATACGCAAAAAATATAAATGCGCGGGCAGTTAATGCAGGATTAAAGATATTCATTCCGGTTCCACCAAAAACTTCTTTACCAATGATAACCCCAAAAGCGACGGCAACTGCTACCTGCCACAGAGGGATTGTTGGTGGCAACACCAGTACGAATAAAATTCCTGTCACGAAGAATCCTTCATTGACCTCATGTTTACGTATAAGGGCGATTAAAACCTCTATACCCAAACCAACCGCATATGTGACAATAATAACAGGCAACATGACAAGGAATCCCTCTATCACATTATCAAGAATTGTACTTGTCAGGCCTTTCGCCCGGGCAGCCTGGTAACCTATATTGTACATCCCTACCAGGATTGCCGGAAAAAGTGCTATGACCACTGTAATCATAAACCGTTTTGAGTCAATCTTATCCCGGATATGTGGTCCTTTGGAAGTTCGGGCGGCAGGTGTAAGAAAAAATGTATCAACGACTTCAAACAGAGCATAATATCTTTCGTACTTCCCGCCCTTTTCAAACTTCGGTGCTAACTTATCACTTAACTCTTTTATAAATTTCAAATTGGTACTCCGATTTTAATTAGTGTCACGTATAATTTAAATTAGTTCATAACCAATAAAACTGGTTAGAGATAAGTAAAAAGTTAAAAGGAAAAAGTTAAAAGGAAAAAAGGTTCGATAGTTAATTATAATCTCAATAACCTTATGAACTTTATATTTTTAATTTACCTCTTTCTCTTTACCATTTTACTTTTAACTTTTTACTTTTATTTTTTTACTTCTGTCTTTTTGCTTTTTCCTTTTTACTTTTTACTTTTCACTTTTTCCTTTTCCCTTTTTACTTTTCCCTTTTTACTTTTTCCTTTTTACTTCCTACCCCTCCTTCTCCAGTATATCGAGGCCCTGCCTGATATAGGTGCCAAAATGAATTTTTGAAGGACAGATATAACTGCAAAGTGCAAAGTCTTCTTCATCAACCTCGAGGAGGCCCAGGGCCAACATATCTTCGATTTCTTCGGCCATAATGCTCTTCACCAGCTGCATGGGTAAAATATCCATTGGTAATACTTTTTCATATTCGCCTGTCTGGATGAAAGCTCGTTTTCCACCATGGATCAACGTATCTTTAACATATTCTTTACGGGGCAATAATTTGGATAAAAACAAGCGGGAAAAACTCTCATCCTTTAAGCCAGGTGTCAACCAGCCGAAAAGCTTTCTATCACGGCTATCAGGGATGACAGTCAATGTGCGGTCATAAAATCCGAGATAACCATTTTCAGTTATTTTTCGGCCACTCATGACATTTCCTGATATATACCGAACATGATCATCAATCATATTGCCTTCATTGGCCAATGACTGCACCTTTGTTCCAAGACGCGTCTTATAATACTTGCGAATATCTTCTTTTGCTGATGATCCGGCTACGGCAACAACTCTATCGATCGGATAAACACCTGTAAGAAAAAGTTTACCAATCAAAACGACATCTGCGGCATTCACATACCATACAATATCTCCCACATTAATGGGTGCGATGTGATGTATATGCACACTCACATTACCGGCAGGATGTTTTCCCTTAAAACTATGCACTTCAACATTCTGGACATTTTCGATTGCCGAGGTATGTGAGGTCTTTGAACCATCAACAGATAAATACACTTTTCCCTCAGTCAGATTTTTAAGGACATTGATCCCTGCCTGGAAATTTTCATCTTCGTTTTCCAGTAAAAACTCAGGGTCAGCAGCCAGAGGGGCTGTATCCATAGCGCAAATGAAAATATCTCTTGGTATCGCTTGCGGATCTGCTATTTTTGAAAATGGACGCTGCCTAACGACCGGCCAGACGCCACTCTCGAGTAGCTGTTTTTTAATATCATCCACACTGAGATTTGGAATCTGCTCCGCAGAATACTTACTGAAGTTGATGGCAGCATCCTGATCGTCAGATTCTACCACAACTTCCATAATTGCCCTGCGTTCCCCACGATTAATTTGAATAACTTTACCGCTTGCCGGAGACGTGAATTTAATCTCCGGTCGTAGTTTGTCATAATACAAAGGGGATCCAATTTTAACGAGCATCCCCTCCTCAACTTCCAACCTTGGCTTAAGCCCTATAAAATCAGGTGGTTGTGAAGCATAGAGTTTTGACTTTTCAGCCTCTACCAGCACTTTATCAATTTTACCGGCCAGTTTTATATCATAGCCTTTTTTCAGATTGTGTTTTATCATTGCCAATAAACTTTCCCTCAAAGTTTTGTTTTATTATTTTTAAGAGATTATCAAAATATAATAATTTGAAAAATTTTTTGACAACTTTTTTTAGAGATTTTTTTCACACAACAACGTGTTTTCTAAATTTCGCATATATTTTGTGATTTTAATCATTAAAATCGCATTCTAAGTGAAATTATTTCCAATCCGATCTCTTTCAATATAATCTATTTATCATTATAAAACATTTTGATATGAATGTGTTTAAAATTTATATTTAGAAAATAATGAAAAATTCAGATAAAAAAACTAAAATAGTGTCTAATCCGTCTTCCTCAGAATTTCAGGGATGAAATTAACAGTTCCAAACCAGCTAACAATATTACGCATTATTCTAACGCCAATATTTTTGTACTTTTTTATACAAAATTCACTGGCCGACAAATTTATCGGCACACTTATATTTTCAATCGCCGCAGCAACCGACTGGTACGACGGATATATTGCACGACGGTTAAATATTGTGTCCAGATGGGGCCAGTTTATGGATCCCCTTGCTGATAAAATTCTAATATCAGCTGCCTTGATTGGCTTTGCATATCTGGGATACGTTTACTGGTGGATGGTGATCCTTATCGTATTCCGCGATTTTTTAATAACATTTCTTCGCATGTATGCATTGCACAGAGGTAAATCGATCTTTACCAGCTACCTGGCCAAATGGAAAACATTTACGCAAATGCTAGCCGTTTTTATTCTATTGATTTATTTAAATTTCCCAAACGCAGATATTTACCATCTTGAAATATATCCGCCGGGATATTCGCACTGGATAACGATTTTATATCTGGTAGTCACTACTTTAACGGTTGTTTCAGGTCTCTTGTACTTGATTGAAAACAGATCGCATGTGGTTGAAGTTGTGAAGCGTACCGTTAAATTATTTTATCGGTAATCTCCTCTTATCCACGAATTACACGAATTATCACGAATTTAAAACATAATAAATAACTTCGTGTTCTTCGTGTTGAAAGAAAATAGGTCGTGGTTCATATTTTAACTTCGGACCTCACCCTAATCCCCCTTTCCTTTGATGAAGAGGGGGAAAATGATTGTATGGGATATGAGTTTGAGTATGTCTCTAATTAAATTGAAATATATCATTGCAACCGGTTTTGGGGTTGGATATATACCGGTCATCCCTGGTACGGCGGGTAGTCTGGTTGCTCTTTTGATTTTTATTTTTCTCCCCCTTGATCATAATATATGGTTACTCATTTGTCTTATCCTGTTTTGTATCGGGATTTGGGTGTCAAATACGGTAGAAACGGAGAAAGGTAAAGACCCGGGGATTGTGGTCATTGACGAATATGTCGGTCAATGGATTTCACTCCTCTTTTTACCACGGACTCTTTGGATTTTTATAGCTGCTTTTGTCCTATTCAGAGTTCTGGATATAATAAAACCTTTTCCTGCAGCAAAATTTGAAAAAATCAGAGGCGGAACCGGGATCATGATGGATGACCTCATCGCAGGCATTTATACAAATATATTAATACATCTCATAATGCTTTTAATTTATTAATTCCATATAGCTAGTCCCTCGCAAAGACGCTAAGGCGCTAAGTTGCTTATTTTAAATAAGTTAAATTATCTACAATAAATCAATTCTGGTGAAATAAAAATAATATATTTATATTTTAATTAAAAGCATTTAAGAGTTTGCGGCTTGGCGCCTTTGTGAGAATCAATTTAAATTAGACACATCTTAATTTTTGGGATAAAACTTTGGAAAATATAAGAGCGGAAATTATCAGCATCGGGAATGAAATTCTGGCCGGCTGGACAATGAATACCAATGCACACTGGATAGCCCAGAAATGTCGGGATATTGGCCTTTCGGTTCAGTGGATGACGACAATTGCAGACACGGAGGAAGAAATAAAGTCTGCCCTGCATACTGCTTCATCAAGAGCAAATATTGTACTTTGTACCGGTGGCCTGGGACCCACACCGGATGATATCACGAAAAACACCATCGCATCGTTTTTTAATACGGATTTAGTCCTTGATGAAAAAACCCTGGCTCATGTCCTCAAACTCTTTGCAAAAAGAAATATTGAAATGCCTGAAATCAACAGAATGCAAGCGTTTGTTCCAAAATCAGCAACCATAATCCAAAATCCGATCGGAACAGCCCCGGGCCTTATGTTTCAGGAGCAAAACAGGTTGTTTTTTTTCATGCCTGGTGTTCCTAAGGAAATGAAAAATATGGTTCAGACAGAAATATTTTCGATCATCAAATCACATTTCAATCTCCTGGATTTTCAAATCTATATTCTGCGTACATCCGGCATTGCAGAATCACGTCTTTTTGAAAAATTGGAGCACACATTAAAGAAGTATGAAGATATTCCTCTTTCTTTTCTGCCGAAAATCACCGGCGTCGATATTAAAATTAAAATTGTCAATACCTCTGCTGAGGCGCGTCAGAGAACAGAAAATTTCCTCAGTGAGATCAGAGCATGTATAAAAAAGTATATCTATTCAGAGGAAGAAAAAGACCTGCAGGAAATTATTGGTGAAATCCTCCGCTCAAGAAAACTGACACTGGCGATTGCCGAGAGTTTTACAGGAGGTCTAATATCTGACTGGATTACCGATATACCCGGTAGCTCTGACTACTTTCTCGGCTCAATTACAACGTACAGCAATGAAAGCAAGATCAGAGAATTAGGTGTTTCGGAGGAAACACTTAAAAGTTTCGGTGCAGTTTCAAAACATACCGCCAGGGAAATGGCATTGGGCGTAAAAAAGGTATTTGGATCTGATTGCGCAATCGCCACAACAGGTATCGCCGGTCCCGGCGGCGCGACAGAAACAAAACCAGTCGGACTGTGTTATTTGAGTGCAATATACAAGGATAAAAAGTTTGTTAAAGAGTTCCACTTTGGCACAGATCGTCGGATTAACAAAGAGCGCGGTGCTATGGCCGCACTCGAATCTTTACGGAGACTGATATTGGGGATCTGATACACGATAGGAGATACGAGATGCGTGATATGAGATATGAGATCTGTGATTTGAGATATTGGATATTCGATGTTAGATCTTTGATTTTGTATGGATAATATAGACATAAATACTGTCACTTGGCCGGCATCTCATTTCTCACATCCCGCATCTCGCATCACGTATCTCTTATTTTTAAAACTTTATTATGTTGTTTCCCTCGAGATTTACTATCCTGCCTTTTTTTAAACAGATGAGATAAAGTTTCATCCTATTCAGACGAATAATCTATTATATCCAAGAATTATCGTCACGAGTTTAATGCAGAGCGCATAGCGCAGGGAGAGTCTATCGATTTATCAAGTCTTAACGCTATGCGCTTTAATCTCTGTACGATGTTACCTTGATCAGATTTTATTGAAATTTAGTCAATATGAACAGAATCCTCATTATTGATAATGAATACGAAATCGTTGAAATGATCTCTGATATTCTCCTCTCTCAAAATTTCATTATAAAAACAGAGCTGAACGGAAAGGGTGGAATCAAAACTGCACTTCAATTCAGTCCCGATTTAATACTATGCGATATCTCAATGCCTGAGACCGATGGATATGAGGTATTAAAAGCACTTCGTGCTGATAAAAGGACCTATGCCATACCGTTCATTTTTCTGACTGCTCTGGACGGCATGAACGATTTGCGAAAAGGTATGCGCCTTGGAGCCGATGACTACCTCACAAAACCTGTTTCTGCTGAAGAGCTTATAGAGACAGTAAAAACACGCCTTGAAAAACACCAGCGTATTACCAATCACTATGAAAGTGAAATTGAACAAACAAAATATCACCTTGAGATAACACGTAACTATGACGAAATAACCAATTTACCAAAAAGATCAGTCCTAAAAAGAAAATTGAGCGATTACGCCTCACGGATACCCTCAACGACTAAGATTGCTTTATCTATCATTAAACTTAATCGTTTTAAAAACATGATCAACATTTTTGGTAAAAACGATTATATACGGTTGATTGATGAACTGGTCCGCAGAATAGAATTTACAACAAAGACGAAAAAGAACATCTATTTATTGGGGGAAGATGAATTAGCCATTCCTATTTTTTCAGTGACGACAAGAAAGAGTCTCACACACTTACTTAAAAAGATTCTTGCAGTGATAAGAATACCAATCCTCCTTGATAAGCATGAGATAAATTGTAATGCTAGCATCGGTTTGTCACAATGTACAACAAATCATATCGATCCCGACAAACTTATCTCAAATGCAGAGATTGCCTTGAATGCTGCACTTCAAGATGGCTATAATACGTTTAAGATTTATGAAGAAAAATTGAAAAAGCATGTTATCGATCTTATCAATTTGGAAAACGCCTTACATAAAGCCCTGGAACGTGATGAGTTTACAATTTTTTACCAGCCAAAGATTGATTCAATCCAGCAAAGCATCATTGGCTCGGAGGCTTTGATCAGGTGGGATAATTCAGATTACGGGCTTATATCTCCGTCACAATTCGTACCCATTGCAGAGGAAAATGGCCTCATTATTCCAATCGGAGATTGGCTCCTGGAATCTATCTGCAATCAACTTAATCAGTGGAAAATGGCGGGTCTCAAACCAGCTCCTGTCGCAGTGAACATATCTGCACGCCAACTCGAACAAAGAGATTTTGTAAACACAATTACGACAATTCTGAAAAAGACCAATATCGAGAACGAACTCTTAGAAATCGAACTTACAGAAAGCATCCTTATCCAGAACTCTGTTAAAAATTCAAAAAAACTTATTAAACTTAGAAAAAGCGGCACAAAGGTGTCGATAGACGATTTTGGAACGGGATATTCTTCGCTGGCATATCTAACGAATTTCCCTTTTGATAAATTAAAAATCGATCAATCCTTTATTCGTGATATTGTAACTGATAAAGCGGCTGCATCTCTCGCAACTTCAATTATATCTATGGCACATCGCCTGGGTGTCACTGTAATCGCTGAAGGGGTTGAGACCAGAGCACAACTGAATTTTCTAAAAGACTATGAATGTGATGAACTACAGGGTTACTACTTTAGTGAGCCGGTTCCTGCAGAAAAATTTACAGAGATGTTGAAGCAAAACTCCATATAATCGCCTGTCTTCCCCCTCTCCTTCAAAGGAGAGGGGGCTAGGGGGTGAGGTCCCTGGTCTCCCCCAGCAGATAAGGCAAATTATAGTAAAATTCTGTCCTGCCCTAAATGAACTCATCCCCAGCCCCTTCTCTTGAAAAGAGAAGGGGCAGA
>Ga0209536_100006312_pt1 | contig 18169 bp, 15 predicted proteins | sample DeeMarSeWOR28_12_FD_187461 | JGI IMG/M metagenome (GOLD analysis project Ga0209536, IMG submission 187461) | Marine sediment microbial communities from White Oak River estuary, North Carolina - WOR-2-8_12 (SPAdes) (version 2) | ecosystem: Environmental > Aquatic > Marine > Intertidal zone >... | reverse complement strand
ATGCTGCCTGTTCATAACCACAGAGAGAGCGCTTCCTGGAAGATAAGATTAAAATATCCCTTATTTCTCCTTCGCCGCTTTCTCCAAGAAATTAAACCCTTTGTCAATCAGCATTCCTAAATCGGTCGCTTCAAGGTTGTCATTCTCCATAAGCCGCAGGAGGGAACCTCTCACCCCGCTCGCTTGGTGAGCCCAATATGAATCCGCGGATAAGCGCTCCAATCGCGCAACCAACATTTCGATTAATTCCCAGTGTTCATTAACCACAACATCTTCCCATCACGTCGGAAAGTTCAAGTGTCTTCATCCTGGAGGACAAGAAGATCTTATCCTTAATAACCATCATACCTTGAGGATGCCATAACCAACCCCAAGGTACTTTCGAAAGTCATAAAAAACGATTAATTTCTAATCCTGATCGATGGGAACCGCTTGTGGTTGCAAATTAAGTAGACGCCGCAGGCTGAGTTTTGTTCCCATCAAGCCCCAAAATCCGAGGATGATTAATGGGATAACCTGCAGGATATGGAACACAATTGCATAGGTTGTCATCAATGCTAAATTGAGCCCAGCGATTAATGACAAGCCTCCAACAATTGTCGCCTGGTATATACCGGGGGTGCCTGGTGCGGATGGGGGTGCTACTGCCAGGGTCAACATGGAAATGGCAATCATTTGAGGCACCGGTAAATTGATATTGAGTCCAATCAGCACCAGGTAAGCGAAAACAAAAAACGCGCCCCAGATTGCAAATGACATCAACCAGCCAATCGTCAACTGCTTCGGTCCTCCAGCTAGTTTCAACCCGGTGGCCATATCCGTGAGCACCTTCTCCACTCGAGGATTGTCTAATCGCGGGATGCGGCGAACTTGGTTCTGGACCCATGAAATAAAGCGCTCAGCGTTACGAAGCACTAAAGCCATTATGACCAGGAAACTGGTGATTAATACTACGTTGAGCACGATCGAACCAGAGTTTACAGCCACCACATAACCGGTCAGTAAAGCGATCAAGAAAGCCAAGAATCGCATCACCTGTTCCAACGAACGCTCAACAAGCATTGCTGAAGTCGTCCCGGAGACGGACATGCCCGCATCCTGACCAGTGATCAACACCCTCAGAGCAATCTCTGGGATTGGTGTCAGGCTGTTCACCAGGTTCGAAAGATTAACCGAATGGAAAGAGGGAAGAAATCCTGGTTGGTTGCCAAGTAAATAACGCCAACGAATAGCCAGGAATGTGTATGCCACTATCAGTGCGCCAATGGCTCCTACTAGGAAACGCCAATCCGCCTGCCGCAGTAAAACGATGATCTGGTTAAGGTCAATAAACCAGAAGAATAAACCACCAATAACAACGGTTGCCAGTAAGGCAATTAATAATCTTTTCTTCAAGATACACCTAATACATCTAAATTTCGAGGATGGATTATAAGCTCACTTAGAAGATTCTCCAAGATAATATTCCATTTCTAACGCGGTATTCATTTAACTTGCTTCGAAATAATTCTTCGCAATTTCAGTTAGATCATTCTACAGTAACAGATTTTGCTAGGTTCCGGGGTTGGTCGACGTCCAAACCACGCAGTGCGGCAATATGATAAGCAAGCAGTTGCAGTGGAATAACCGTTGTCACCGGGCTCAGCATCCAGGGTGTCTCAGGAACCCATAGGACATGGTCAGCAATTTCGGCTATGCGATCATCCCCTTGGGTAGCCACAGCCACAACAATACCACCTCTTGCCTTGGCCTGTTCGATCTGGCTGAACATCTTCTCGTACCAGGGATCGCGTGGAGCAATCACCACTACCGGCATATCCTCATCGATTAATGCGATGGGGCCATGCTTCATTTCTCCGGCTGGATAACCCTCGGCATGAATGTAGGAGATTTCCTTGAGCTTTAATGCGCCTTCATATGCAGTTGGCATATTGATGCCGCGACCAAGATATAAACAATGCGAATAATCCTTCAAGGCCCAGGCGATTCTCTCAACTTCAGCCTCGCGATCTAGACAGCGACCTGCTAGATCTGGTACTAGCCTCAAATCAGAAACTAACCGCCGCCTGGTTTGATCATCCAACTTGCCACGCAAATCTGCCAGCAAAATCGCAAGCATATAAACATCCACCAACGGCGCGGTATAAGCTTTGGTTGAAGCAACCCCAATTTCCGGACCGGTTTGCATCGAGATGTAACCATCCGAGATACGCATCGCCTGGGATCCAATTACATTTACGATGGACCACAAAATGGCATTTTTGCTGCGCGCTTCTTCCATCGCTGCCAAAGTGTCTGCTGTCTCACCCGATTGGCTGATTGCCAACACCGCGGTATTTTCATCAAGAATCGGCTCCCGGTAGCGGAATTCCGAGGCAATATCCATCTCCACCGGTACTCGCGCCAGCTTCTCGATAAGCACTTTTCCTACCACCCCGGCATGCGATGCAGTACCGCATGCAGTAATAAATATCTTGTTAAGCCGGTTTGCTAATTCTGGGGTCAAGTTGAGCTGATCTAGATATATTCGCCCGGAATCAAAATCTACTCTACCCGCGATGGTGTCAGTAAGCGAGCGCACCTGCTCATGCATCTCCTTATGCATGAAGTGGCGGTATTCACCCTTTTCTGCAGCAACGGGATCCCACGGAACGACGTGCTGTTCGTAATCTACCACTTCTCCATTTAATGTGTGTACCGCCAAGCCTTCCTTTGTTACAACGCCAATCTGGCCTGATTCCATGAACACCATCTGGCGGGTGTGCTCTAGGATAGCCGGCATATCCGAAGCCACGTACATTTCACCCTCACCAAAACCGACCACTACTCCACCCGCATTACCGATTCTGGCAGTAACAATCTTGTCCATCTCCCGGGTCGACAGAAGCACAATCCCATGGGCACCTTTAAGGTGCGAGATGGCTTTCTGGGCAGCCTCGACGAAACTCATCTCCAGCGAAAGGTACCTATCAACCAGCTGCACAATCACTTCGGTATCTGTATCGGAATTGAACTCAACCCCCTCTGCTGATAATTCCTCACGCAATTCCGCATAATTCTCTACAATCCCATTGTGAGCCAGCACTACGGTACCACTCGCGCCGATGTGCGGGTGAGCGTTCCTAGCACTCGGTTCCCCATGCGTCGCCCAACGGGTATGACCGATCCCTATATGACCATGCAGGGGGGCGTCCTTAACTAATTCTGCTAACCGATCGAGTTTGCCTGCATCCCGGCGAACCTTAATTTCGTTTCCATCGATGACCGCGATACCCGCTGAATCATAACCCCTGTATTCCAGTCGCCGCAGACCATTCAAGATGATCGGCGTAGCATCCCGGTGACCGATATATCCAACTATTCCACACATTGATCCCTCCAAGATTTGACTTCCCTGGTACCGCGCTGGCACAATTATTACCTATGCGCAATATTCCGGGTTGATTGAAGTTTGTCATCACTCCTTGCTCTTTGCCCTTCCAGTTACCTGTAAGATGTTGTAGCAAGGTTCATGTTGGAGGGATAGGTTTGGGCAGTGACATGCCCAGAGGGCTTCCGCTGAACTTTCGATTTTTTACCTGATCATTTTCTTCCCAGGAATTAGCCCGGCTCTGAAACCGGGAACCCTCGTCCTCGTCAACTCATTCCCTATCCGAGGTATATCTTCTTGGACAGATAGATGTCCTCGGGTTCTTGAATGAGCCCATGCGCTGATCATCCCTCGATTCAATCGATTTCTGGGGAATTCCTTGTTTTCGCACCTCCTTGAGCATCGATTTCAAGAGGATTATTATACATTGAATCCATATTGGGAGGATTTTTCCATCCAAACAGTCTCATTTCCCATCAATCATTGGTACCAGGGGTTCAATGGTATAATTTCGCTGAATTTGACGGTGTGTGAGGATAAACCATTCAAACCCAGTTATCACCGGGCAGGACATTAACACCTTCAAATCCACACGCAAAGGAGCCCCTATTTGGCATTCAACCCACTAAACTGGCTGCTGGGGTTTTTTTCACTCGATATTGGCATAGATTTAGGCACCGCCAACACAATGGTCAGCGTGCGAGGCAAGGGAATCGTCATCCGAGAACCCTCTTGGGTGGCGATAGACAAGCGCACTCGAGAACCAAAAGCCATCGGCGCGGAAGCGAAAGAAATGGTTGGGCGAACCCCGGCCAACATTATTGCCGTCCGACCACTACGTGATGGGGTTATCTCCGAGTTCGAAATTACCGAAGCGATGCTTGAATATTTCATTGGTAAAGCCCATCAGCAGAGCATTGTCCCGGTACCCCGCCCACGCGTTGTGGTAGGAATCCCTTCAGGAGTAACCGAGGTTGAAAAGCGTGCTGTATACGATGCAGCCATGTCAGCGGGTGCTCGAGAAGTAGGTTTAATCGAGGAGCCGGTTGCAGCAGCACTCGGTGCTGGCTTACCGGTTTCTGAGATCCGCGGCAGTATGATCGTGGACATCGGCGGTGGCACCACGGAAGTAGCAACGCTCTCTATGGGTGGCGTGGTTATCTCCCGTTCTCTACGTGTCGCAGGCGATGAGATGGACGAGGATATCGTCGATTACATGCGCAATAAATACAACTTGTTGATTGGTGAGCGGATGGCTGAACAGGCCAAAATTGCAATTGGTTCGGCATATCATTTACCAGAGGAAATGACCCTCACTTTACGGGGCCGCAACCTGGTTACCGGTTTACCGGAAGCTGTAGAAGTATCATCAGTTGAAATCCGGGAAGCAATTTCGGGATCTGTAGGGACGATAATTGACACCATTAAGGATGCATTAGATGAATGCCCCCCAGAGATTGTGTCCGATCTGATGGAATCCGGGGTCACAATGGCTGGCGGAGGCGCCTTGCTGCGTGGTTTAGACAGACGCCTGACAGATGAGCTGCACATCAGGGTTTGGGTTGCTGAAGATCCGATGACCTGCGTTGTGCGCGGAGCAGGTATGATCCTCGAAGATTACGACCAGTTAGCGCAATTCATGGTTGGGCTTGAACGGGGCAGCACGCGTCACGATTAAGTTTTATGCCGTATGAACTTACCGCGTACATTTCAAACCGCCGCTCTGGCGATATTAATCATTAGTATCCTCCTGCTCGCCCTGGGTGGATACCTAACCCCAATTTCTCGAGCCGCCTTTTCCCCCTTCATTTCTGTCCAAACCTGGTTGTCTAGTCGCTATCTGGCAATCCGTGATTTTATGACCGCACCGCGTGATGTTGCCAGGTTAACCCAACTTAATGAGCAGCTTAATGCTGAAGTTTCCCGTCTCCAGGCACAGATAATTGAGCTCCAACAGGAAAACTCGGAACTCGAGGTGCTTTCAGCACTACTGGATTTCGCCCGGACTCACGCAGAAAATGAATATATCACCGCTGCAGTTATCGGAAGGGATATCAGTCCTTTCCTGCATTATGTGATCATCAACCGGGGTTCAGACGATAGTTTGCGCAGGGGCATGCCGGTCGTTTCTTCTCAGGGACTGGTTGGTCGTGTGGCAGCCGTTACTGCGGACGGTGCCCGTGTGCAGCTGATCACAGATCCGGATACAGCAATCAATGTTCGCATCCAACCATCGGGTGCAGAAGGGCTGCTCCAGGGATCAATCACTGGCAATATAACTATTGAAGCAATCCCTCAGGATGCAAAAATTCAAAATGGTGACCTGGTGCTTACCTCTGGTTTGGGTGGTAATTACCCACCCGACATGCTTATCGGCCAGATCAGTGGGATTCGTCAGAGTCCTGTTGAACTTTTCCAAACTGCTTCTGTCGAACCGGTAGTGGATTTTTCTCAGCTCGAGATTGTCCTGGTGATTGTCAACTTTAGACCGGTGAATATTGCACCTTTGATTCCTGTCCCGGGATCACCATAATATCGGGATCATTAGAATCCGGTGAAATCCAAATATCAATATTACTTGATGAAGTAGAATGGCAATACTCCTGGCAATTCCCATCCTGGGTTTCATGGTTATCCTCCAATCAGCAGTCTTCAGCCAGATCCAACTGCTGTATGGCACAACAGATCTTATCTTGATTATCGTTGTTGCCTGGGCAGTACAGGAAAGGGTGACCACAGCCTGGCATTGGGGTATTCTCGCTGGATTGTTGGCCAGCTTGGCAACCGCGGTACCGGCCTTCGCCATTATCCCCACATATGTGCTGATAACTGGCATCGCCATTTACATGCGGCGAATTTTCTGGCAGCGACCACTTCTGGCGATGATAACTGCCACGGTGTTAGGGACATTGGCTTCCCAGATAATCACGGTTGTGGTGTTGGTGATAGATGGAACTTCTATTCCGGTAATTGAGGCTTTTTACTTGATCACAATTCCAAGCGTGCTGCTCAATTTACTGCTTGCAGTACCAATTTATGCCCTCATGGGTGACTTGGCAAATTGGCTTTACCCGGAAACTATCGAAATGTGAACCATTCCCCTACCGCATGAAATTTTGAAACTGCGAGATTGTATTGGATATTCTGATCTATAAAGATTGTTTATTATGAACAGCAGTGCCAACCTAAACAATAATCTTCAGACCTGGCGCATCCTTGTATTTGGTATCGCAATTATTGCTGTATTCCTGGTTTATCTGGGAAGATTATTCAGTTTACAAATACTGGAGAACACAGAGTGGGTCACTTTAGCTGAGGAAAATCGCATCAGTAGAATCAACTTGCCAACTCAACGTGGGATTGTATTCGACCGCAATGATTATATTCTCGCACAGAATATTCCTTCCTATAATGTTGTCATCATCCCGTCTGAACTTCCAGACGATCTCGGGGAGATTCAAGAAATATATCGCCGGATCAGTGAGATGGTTGAGGTCCCGATAAATTTAAATGAGGTTTCAAACGAGAACCCTTACGTTCCCTGCAGGTCAGAACACGGCATCACACAAATCGTTGAATTTGGTGAGACCACGGCGCCCTATGCACCTGTTCGCATCAAGTGCAATGTCGATCGCACAACAGCCATGATCATCAAGGAAAAAGCGGTTGACTTGCCCGGTGTAGATATTGAAATTGAATCTGTGCGTGATTACCCAACAGGATCTCTCACCGCCGGAATGATCGGATTCATGGGCCCAATATCCGCCGCCGAGGAAGATTATTACCTGGAACGAAATTTCGTTCCCAACAGGGATAAAGTCGGCTACGCAGGTGTTGAAAGGTACTTCCAAAGCATATTAAGCGGTAGGAATGGTGAACGTCTGGTAGAAGTTGATGTCGGTGGACAGGTTTTACGAGACGTAATCCCACCCGTAGATCCGACACCAGGATTAAATTTGAAACTCACAATTGATTCTCGTCTGCAAAGTGCTGCAGAATCAATATTGATGCGCGAGCTCGATGAATGGAATACCTATTTCGGCGAAGAACGCATGAATAGCGGTGTAGTGATCGCAATAAATCCAAGAACGGGTGAAATATTGGCCATGGTTTCATACCCAACCTACGAGAACAACCGCATGGCCAGAGTTATTCCACAGTATTATTTCGAACAGCTCTCAGAAGATGAGCGCAATCCAATGCTTAATCATGCAGTGGGAGATGAGCTTCCTGCTGGATCAGTTTTCAAGCTTGTCACAGCGGTAGGTGCTCTAAATGAGGGTGTTGTCACACCTGAGCAGATCATCGAAGCGCCTCCCAAGATCGTGGTCGAAGAGAAATTCTCTGCCAATGAACTTAATCCTCGCCCGCGGGAATTCGTAGATTGGAATGATGCAGGTTTCGGGGAGATTGATTTTGTTGATGGCTTAGCAAATTCAAGCAATGTTTATTTTTACAAACTGGGCGGTGGATACCAGGACGAAATCCCTGAGGGTCTGGGAATTTGCCGCCTCGGGACTTATGCACGTGCACTCGGATATGGTGACTTTCCAGGCATCGAGCTGCCATTGGTCGAAGATGGTCTGATCCCTGATCCAACCTGGAAGCGTATAAACCAGGGTGAAAACTGGTCCAGTGGTGATACATATATCGCCAGTGTGGGTCAGGGATTTGTGATCGCCACCCCACTGCAGGTCCTGTTGTCTGCTTCCACAATTGCCAATGACGGTGTATTAATGCGCCCAACAATCCTCCAGGAAATCTTGGATAGCGATGGAACTGTGATTAGATCATTCCTGCCTGATCAGGTCCGGGATATCACCACAGATCCGGTTATCGATGTTTTTGATGACCCCAGCAGCCCAGGGGGATGCGAAAGCAAGCTCACTGGCGAGAAGAAAACTGTCGAACCATGGGTGATTGAGAAAGTCCAGGAAGGCATGCGAATGGCTGTGCTCAACGGAACCTTAACCAATGAATTCGAAAATGTGAACATTTCTGCGGCAGGGAAAACGGGGACAGCAGAATACTGCGATAAGTATGCCAACGATAAGAATCTCTGCATACCCGGCAATTGGCCAACCCATGCGTGGACAACCGCCTATGCACCTTTCGAAGATCCCGAGATCGCTGTTGTCGCTTTCGTTTACAACGGAGGCGAAGGTGCATCTGTTGCTGGACCCATCGTAAGACAGCTCTTAGAGGCTTATTTCGAGATAAAAGCAGGGGATACGGCAGCCCAAAATCCCTGATGGAACATGCTATAATCAATTTCAAACTTTCGTTGGGTTCGGATTCAAACCACAAACGCTGGGATTAAATATCGCGATTTAATATGGAAGAACATGCCAAGGTGAAAATCAAGGGCATCCGGGAAGGGCTGTTGATTACTGTCCGTGATGATAATTGGACGGAAGCCAAAGCTGCTTTGCAAGAGCAGCTCAAGCAACAATCTGAATTCCTGCAAGGTGGTCGTTTGATCCTCGATGTGGGTAACCACAATATCCGAGCTGCGGAGTTGGGTCAGCTCAAGGATATGCTCACTGATGATGGGCTAGCCTTGTGGGCAGTGCTGAGCAACTCGCAAATCACGCAGCAGAATGCACAATTGCTCGGGTTAGCTACCCGCATCAACAAGCCGATACCCGAGAGAACCACGCATACGATTGATACTGCCTTATCCGGTGAAGAAGCAGTTCTCGTGCGGCGAACACTTCGATCGGGATTTAGCATCAAGAATTCTGGGCACGTGGTCGTGATCGGGGATGTGAACCCGGGTTGTGAGATTGTATCTGGAGGAGATATCGTGGTTTGGGGTCACTTGAGAGGTATGGTCCATGCTGGGGCAGAAGGTAACCAGCAGGCGGTTGTTTGTGCGATGGACCTGGCACCGACCCAGCTGCGCATCGCAGATCTCATCGCTACAACCCCGAAAAGGCGTGGAAAATCCCAGCCTGAGATGGCAAAAATTGTTGATGGACAGGTAGTTGCCTTGCCGTGGAAGCCGTAATACGGGAAGCAAGCAGGATAGGTGTTGGATTATCAGTAGGATGCTGAGGGAGAGAAATGACCAAAAGAGTGATCACAATTACCTCAGGTAAAGGTGGTGTCGGGAAGACGACTGCGACTGCCAATATCGCCACAGCTTTGGCTGTGGATGGTGCACGGGTAGTTTGCATCGATGCCGATATTGGCCTGCGGAACCTGGATGTTGTGCTGGGATTAGAGAACCGCATCGTTTATGACCTGGTTGACGTGGTTGAAGGACGCTGCCGTCTGCGGCAGGCAATGATTCGCGATAAAAGGTTGCCGAACCTTTTCCTGATCCCAGCTGCCCAGACGCGTGACAAAACCGCTGTTTCGCCCAGCGATATGGTACGCCTCATTGATGAGCTACGTGATGAAAGCGATTGGGTACTGATTGATTCACCTGCGGGTATCGAACGGGGATTCAGGAACGCGATCGCACCAGCAGATGTGATCGTCGTGATTACCAATCCAGAGATATCTGCAGTAAGGGATGCAGACCGCATCATCGGGCTGATCGAAGCCGAAGAGAAAGGTCCTGCCAAGTTAGTGCTTAATCGTCTTAAACCGGAAATGGTTAAACGCTCAGATATGCTCTCACCAGACGATGTACTTGAACTGCTGGCAGTAGAGTTGATCGGTATCGTACCAGAAGATGAGAAGGTGATCCTTAGTACGAACCGGGGCAGCCCGATCGTTCTGGAAGGAAAATCCCAAGCTGGGCAGGCATTTCGCAATATCGCCGCCAGGTTGGAGGGCAAAGATGTCCCCTTCCTTAGTCTAGAAAGCAGCAATGGTTTCTTCGGACGCATATCGCGCTTGATTGGTACAGGAGGTGACTGAGATGAGTACCTTCCTTGACCGCATTCTGGGGAGAGATAAAAGCAGTGCCCAACAGGCGAAAGATCGCTTGAAATTGGTGTTGATACACGACCGGATTGATATGAATCCCGGAACAATGGAAACTTTAAAAGACGAGCTGATCGATGTTATCTCGAGACATGTTGAAATCGATCCCGCCGCAGTACGCATTGAGATGAACCAGGACGGGCGACAACAACGTCTGATCGCAGATATCCCCCTAAATCCATCAGGCCGGAGACGAAGTCGAAAGCATGTATGAGTGATGTAAGGACCAGTTGGCGGCATTTCGACTTCTGGCTTCTCGGCGCGGTAGCCATCCTAAGTATTTTCAGTATTGCGATGATCCGTTCAGCAATTGCTGGAAATATCACCCTGGCTGGATATGATCAACGCCAAGCGATTTTTGCGATCATAGGCTTTGGGGTGATCCTGGTCACTGCAGCAATTGATTACCGCTTGTGGGCTTCCGTAAACCGTATTCTCTATTATGGTATGGCCGGAGTTCTGGGGATACTTTTTGTTGTCGGCCAGGCGGTCTTTGGATCTGCCCGTTGGTTTGAAACCACCTACTTCTCTATACAGCCTTCAGAGCTGGCGAAAATTATTATCATTCTTGCCCTGGCGGAATTCTTCTCTCGCAACCTGAACCGCGTTAATGATCCGCGGATTATCCTGCGTAGCTTGCTGCTTACTGGTGGAATCGTCCTCTGGATCCTGCTCCAACCCAACTTGGGTACTTCGATCGTGATCTTGGTGATCTGGTTTACGCTGCTTTGGGCAAGCGGATTGAATTTCAAAATGCTGGCTGCTTTTGCCGTGACAGGTCTGGTTATCCCAATCATTGGTTATCCACTGCTTGCTGATTACCAGCAGAACAGAATATTAAATTTCATCTTCCCTGATCCGGAAGCCAGGCATGGCGATATTTATAATATCCAGCAAGCCTTGATCAGCATTGGCTCAGGTGGATGGTTTGGGAAAGGTTACAACCTTGGTACCCAAGTTCAGCTTCGCTTCTTGAAGGTGCGCCATTCTGATTTTATTTTCTCTGCCATGGCTGAGGAATTCGGCTTTATTGGCACAGTAATCGTGATTGGATTACTGCTGTTCGTGATATACCGCATATTGAGGGCAGCCCGTTTGGCACGCGACACCTATGGCGCGTTAATCTGCTACGGTGTTGCTACGCTGGTTGCTTTCCAGGCTATGGTTAACATTGGAGTCAATCTGCGCCTGATTCCAGCAACTGGTTTGCCATTACCCTTCATCAGTTATGGCGGCAGCGCGATGCTTTCTCTCTTGTTAGGAGTCGGTTTGGTGCAGAGCGTGATCCTGCGTCACCAATCTAATTGATAGATCAAACTTTTCATTAACTTCAGGACATTACGGGAATTCTATGGAGCAAAGATCAAGCCAACCAATGCGGGTCCGGTTCGCACCTTCCCCAACAGGCCGCACACATTTAGGCAGCGGACGCACAGCCCTCTACAATTACCTTTTGGCCCGTCAGAGTGGAGGCCAGTTTATCCTGCGTATTGAGGATACGGATCGCAAGCGCTACCACCCTAACGCGGAGCAGGAATTGATCGACAGCCTCCACTGGCTCGGTATTCAGTGGGATGAAGGACCTGATGTTGGTGGACCCCACCAGCCATATCACCAATCACAACGCAAGGATATCTACCTTCAGCACGCTGCTCAATTAATCGAAAATGGGCATGCCTATTACTGTTTTTGTACTCCTGAACGCCTGGCAGAAATGCGGCAGGAACAGCAGAAACAAAAACTGCCCTCCCACTATGATGGTACCTGCCGGAGCATCTCCTCCGAAGAATCAGCTCAAAGGGTCAAGGATGGGGAATCCCACGTGATACGTTTCAAGACCCCCCAGGTAGGGGCAATTACCGTACACGACCAACTGCGTGGTGATATCACGGTTGAGAATGAGAACATTGATGATTACATCATTGTCAAATCTGATGGTTTAGCGCTCTACCATCTGGCAGCAATCGTGGACGATCACCTGATGGGCATCACACACGTGATCCGCGGTGCTGAATGGCTGCCAACTTTCCCCCTGCATGCGCACATCATCCGTGCCTTTGGTTGGCAGGAACCAGCCTGGATCCATCTTTCCCTATTTCTCAAACCAAGTGGAAAAGGGAAAATGAGCAAGCGCGATACTAACCAGCTGATCAAAGATGGCAAATCGATCTACCTGACTGATTTAATGGCCATGGGCTATTTACCAGAAGGTGTGTTGAATTGGACTGCCTTAATGGGTTGGAGTTATGATGACCATACCGAGTTCTTCACGCTGCCGGACATGGTCGAGAAATTCTCTATCGATAGGTTGAACCCATCTCCTGCGGCAATTAATTTTTCAAAACTCGATCACTTTAACGGGCTTCATATCCGCAACCTCAGCACACCAGATCTGGCGGACAGGTTGAGACCCTTTTTCGAAAAAGCAGCTTACCAGGTTGACAATGAGAAGCTGATCATGATCACACCCCTGATCCAACAGCGGATTGTAACCCTGGAGGACGCGCCAGAAGTGGGTGGATTTTTCTTCGAAGATGAAGTTCACCCTGCACCCGAAATGCTGGTCGGGAACAAAATGACCCCCGAGGAGTCAGCAGCAGCAGCACAAGCAGCGTATGACGTATTGTTACCTCTTCCCGAGATCAACCAGCAAACTGCTGAACAGCCCATGCGCGATCTGGCAGAAATCCTGGGTCTAAAAGCTGGCCAGCTATTTGGAATCCTGCGGGCAGCTGTAACTGGCAGAAATGTCAGCCCCCCATTGTTTGAAACCATGGAAGTAGTTGGCAAGGACACTGTGCTGAATCGCATCCAGCAGGCAATCAAGATCTTGGAGACCCTGGAAAATTAGATCCCCTTCGTGTTATTTTGTCGTTTTTTCCAACTTCGCCCAGGAATCCCGTAGTGCAATTGTGCGATTAAACACCAACTTGCCTTCTTCGCTGCCTGAAGGATCAACACAGAAATAACCCTGTCTTTCGAATTGATACGTGATCCCTGGAGCAGCATTCGCCAGGTTATTCTCAACGTAACTGCCATCCAGAATTTCTAGCGATTCGGGATTGATATTCGCTTTGAAATCACTTCCGGGGTCGACTTCATCCGGATTACTGGTGCGGAAAAGTCGATCGTACAATCGAACTTGAGCTGGTATTGCATGGTCCGCTGAGAGCCAATGCAAGGTGGCTTTTACTTTACGCCCGTCAGGTGCATTCCCGCCTCTTGTTTCGGGGTCATATGTGCAGTGGATTTCCAGCACCTCACCTGTCTGGGGGTCTTTTATCACATCATTACAGGTGATGAAATATCCGTAGCGTAATCTTACCTCCCTGCCTGGAATCAGACGTCTGAATTTAGGAACTGGGGCTACCCGAAAATCGTCTCGCTCGATGTAAATCACCCGTGAAAATGGGACCTTGCGTGTGCCCATTGTCTTGTCTTCAGGGTTATTTATTGCTTCAACCTCCTCCACCTGACCTTCCGGATAATTTGTTATTACCACACGGAGAGGATCAAGTATCCCGAAGACCCGGGGGGCACGCAGATTCAAATCCTTACGGATGAAATACTCCAGCAAGGCAATATCTATTACGCTGTTTGTTTTAGATACCCCGATGTGAGCACAAAAATCCCGGATAGCCTGGGGTGTATAACCTCTGCGTCGTAACCCGGATAAGGTCGGCATGCGCGGGTCATCCCACCCTTCAACAATGCCATCCTGCACCAGCTGTAGAAGCTTACGCTTGCTGAGCACTGTATAGCTCAAGTTGAGACGTGCGAACTCTATCTGCTGTGGATGGTAAACCTCCAGCTGGTCAAGAACCCAATCGTATAGAGGTCGGTTATTCTCGAATTCCAGGGTGCACAGCGAGTGCGTGATACCTTCGATAGAATCCGAAAGACAGTGTGTGAAATCATACATGGGATAGATACACCACTTATCTCCGGTCCTGTGATGAGGAACATCAAGGATGCGGTACAGCACAGGATCGCGCATCGTGATGTTGGGTGAAGCCATATCTATCTTCGCGCGCAGCGTCCGTGAACCATCCGGAAAATCGCCAGCACGCATTCGTTCAAACAAATCAAGGTTTTCTTCAATTGGGCGGTGCCGGTACGGGCTCTCTTTTCCAGGTTCAGTTAGAGTTCCACGGTACTCACGGATTTCATCTGCACTCAGATCGCACACATATGCTTTGTCCCTTTTGATCAACTGAACGGCATATTCATACAGCTGGTCAAAATAATCTGAAGCAAAATAGAGGCGATCTTCCCAATCGAATCCTAACCAGCGCACATCTTCCTGGATTGAATTCACATATTCTTGTTCCTCTTTCGATGGATTGGTATCATCAAAGCGCAGGTTAGTGAGCCCAGCATACTCCTTTGCCACACCAAAATTAAGACAGATCGATTTTGCATGGCCGATATGGAGATAACCATTGGGTTCTGGTGGAAAACGAGTATGTACCCGACCACCATATTTATTGGAAACCATATCTTCATTAATGATGGTGCGGATAAAATCGGTTGATTCGCTTGATACAGATTGGTCCATGAATACACTACTCCGTGATGGTTCTAGATTATTGCATGTAATTATATCTATTCTGCGTAAAAATCCCCACGAGTTGCCATGTTTGATAAATTTTCTCACCACCACCACGTGGACAAGCCTGCTGATTGACGTATGCATCGAGCCATGTTAGAATGCGCACATAAGTACTGGGGGTTCGTCTAGTGGTAGGACAGCGGTCTCTGGAACCGTAAGCCGAGGTTCGAATCCTCGACCCCCAGCCAAAAAGGCTTCCTTTGTGGAAGTCTTTTTTCTTAAAGTTGTAGGTAGTAATTTTAGAATTTAACCAAAAACGCTGTCAGGTACATGATCCCAAGGCCGACCAGGAAACCAACTAGGTTTATCCATGACACGAGGGGAGCACCTTGTTGTTCAGCATATCTGCGTAGCAATCCAGTTACTTCATCTATCACCTGCCAGATTGCTCCCACTGCAATTCCAAGAAAGATTGCTGCCAACAAGGGGGAAAATGCAAATCCGCCAATCCATGTTCCCAGGATCGCTGGAGCTCCGACGAGCAGAGCAAGGCAGAAGAAGACCCAGATGCTGGGTGGTTTTATTTCTCTTCTTGAATTCTCAGCGGATTCCTGAGATGTTGCTGAGCTATCATTTAATCCCGATCCTTTCCTGCTGGACACCAATGGGGTCACGATTCCAACCCTCTCAGTCACATTATGCAGCATGAAACCGATCACCAGGAATCAGCCCATAGAAATCCAATCCGCATCCGGAGATAGACCTTAGAAAATCCCGGCAAGAATTGTTTAATCCTCCTTTTAATATCTACTTGAAATGCCTGGTAATTGAATGAATACACGGTAGTTCACCTGTCCTTTATTACCGAAAACCTTGATTCAACCTGAAAATTGTACTAAATATATAACTCTCAAAAGAAATTTCAATAAGACCTAAATTGTCTGAATTTTTATCTATATTTTTCCAACTGATTCGTCAAGAAATTTTCCCCTTACTTTCCTGTGACAAATATCAAGGCTAATTCGTGACAGGTGGTACTAAAAACAAAAATATAGTCTATTTATACTATAACCAGGGAATTTGGTTCAATTCAGACCTAAGTCGTATTATTCGGATTGAATCCAGACTCCAAAATAGTGCTTTCTTAACGCCATGAATAATTTGTCCGATCGCCAAGGAGGATTTATTTCATTTTGATGGCAACTCAGTAAGTTGGTGCCTACCCATAGACATGATTAATCATTTTCAACTCAACGAGTCCTGCAGATAAATCCAGAATAACAAAAAGCCGGGCACGATGGGAACATACCATTAACGTGGAAGGTAAAACATGGAAAAAAAGTCTTTTGAACTACCTGCGATGTACGCAGACCACCATGTCGTTGAGGTCAGACGATTGCTTCTGGAAATGCCTGGTGTTGAAGATGTTTACGCCAGCAGTGCATTCCAGGTGGCAGATGTAAAATTTGATCCGGATGTGGTCAGTGAAAGCGAAATCACCGAGAAGCTCGCAGGGGCTGGATATCTCGGTGAATTTTCTGTTGTTGCAGAAGCGGGAAAGCCTGCCGTTTCTTCCAATGGAGACAAGACCTACTTCCGCCACACAGAAGTGTTTGAACACACCAAAGATACGATCGGATTCACTCAAGAGGTAAGCTACGTCGGACGCCCGTTGTGGCCATGTCCTGGAATGGGAGTCATTAATAGAATGGAGGAGGAGCACTAGACCATGCCCAAGAATAAACGAACGGTAGAAGAAAAATCCATCGACCCCGCTGCACAAGAGATGTTGGTACGAGCGGATGATCTCGGCATCGGTACAGCTTTCAGCCGGGCCGATGACATGGTACCCTGCAATATTGGTAGCGCTGGTATGTGCTGCAAATTATGCGGCATGGGACCTTGCAGACTGACCAAGGATGGCCAAACTGGGGTGTGTGGTGCAACAATCGATACCATCCAGGCCCGCAACTTGATCCGCGCCATCTCGGCAGGTGCAGCAGCCCACTCTGATCACGGGCGTGACATGGCTTTCACCCTGAAAGCCGTGGCAAATGGGGAAGCCGAAGGTTATTATTTGCGTGATGTTGCCAAGCTGCGCACTGTAGCAGCTCGCTACGATATTCCTATTGAAGGCCGCGCTCCAGAGGAGATCGCCAATGACCTGGCTGACCTGTACATATCCCAATTCGGGCAACAAAAAGGTGAAATCGCACCAGTCAGGAATGCTCCCGAGAAGCGGCAAGAGAAATGGAAACAACAAGGTGTGATCCCACGCGGTGTAGATCGAGAAGTCGTCGAAGCCCTGCACCGCACACATATCGGTGACGACCAGGATCCGGAACATATCCTCAACCACGCTGTACGCACCGCACTGGCGGACGGCTGGGGTGGCAGCATGATCGCCACGGATTGTGCAGATATCTTATTCGGAACCCCCGCCCCCCTGCTTGGAGAAGCCAACCTGGGTGTATTGAAAGACGAAATGGTTAATGTCGTCGTACATGGTCACGAGCCAACATTGAGCGAGATGATCGTCACTGCCTCTCAGGATCCAGAGATCATTGAATATGCGAAAGCCGCCGGCGCGGAGGGTATCAGCCTCTCGGGCATCTGCTGCACGGCAAACGAAATCCTCATGCGCCAGGGTATTCCTGCTGCAGGCAATTTCCTTCACCAGGAGCTAGCCATACTCACCGGAGCAGTAGAAGCCATGGTGGTTGATGTGCAGTGCATCATGCAGGCACTCGTCGATCTGGCCAGCAACTTCCACACCAAGATTATCACCACCTCCCCTAAGGTCAAAATCAAGGGTGGTACTCACATTGAATTTAATGAGCACCAGGCACTGACCATCGCAAAGCAGATCCTGAAGGAAGCGATCGACAACTACAGCAACCGCGGTAAAACCCAGATCCCTCAGGTAAAAGAAGACTTAATCCCGGGTTTTTCACACGAATACATCAACTACATGCTGGGCGGTACCTACCGCGCATCTTTCAGACCGCTGAATGATGCCATTATGAGCGGGCGCATCCGTGGTGTCGCTGCGATTGTCGGCTGCAACAACCCCCGCAGCTCACAGGATTACCTGCATACCAAGGTCACCAAGGAGCTTCTCCAAAAGGATGTCCTGGTGGTTGAGACTGGTTGTGGCGCGATCGCCAGCGCTAAACTAGGCTTGCTGCTCGGAGAAGCGGGTCTTGACCAGGTTGGACCTGGTTTGCGGGAAGTGTGTGAAGCTGTCGGAATCCCGCCCGTGCTGCACATGGGTTCCTGTGTTGATAATACTCGCATCCTTACGGTGCTGA
>Ga0209536_100006311_pt1 | contig 18170 bp, 15 predicted proteins | sample DeeMarSeWOR28_12_FD_187461 | JGI IMG/M metagenome (GOLD analysis project Ga0209536, IMG submission 187461) | Marine sediment microbial communities from White Oak River estuary, North Carolina - WOR-2-8_12 (SPAdes) (version 2) | ecosystem: Environmental > Aquatic > Marine > Intertidal zone >... | reverse complement strand
CAAGCGCTCTCGGTTGTTCATATAATAGGTGATAGCTTTGGTCGCAAACTCGTGGGCTTGTGGATGCTCTTGATGTTGCTGACAAGCCACTAGCACAGCATCAATCTTTCCTTTCCAGAGCAATATTTTCATCTGTTCCAGCCAGTCTTGTGCGGTGTCTTCGTCAGCATATGCCGTGCTGGCAATCTCAGTCAGATAACCACAAGCATGATACCAGTCAACGATTTGAACGGCATCGGGAAAGTACTTCTCAACCAGTTTCCAGATCCAGGCTGCGCCATCACACACAAACACCAATTCCTGTGCACGATCGGCCTGATAGTTGAGGGCACTGGCCCACAGCAGGCGACCGAATTCTTGCGCTGGTGTGATTTCACTGCGGTATTCAATCTCAGTTGCCTGTAACTGATCAGGATGGCCGTAGCGATATTGGCTTTGATACAATGCCAGACTTTTAACCTCCCGCCAACCAGTGAGCGTCGGTGCCTGAGCCCCATCAATCGAACCATACACGCGCTCCAACCGATCTTCCGCTGCCAGACGACGCTCACGCTGCTGCAGACTTTCAAGCTGTTCGCTTCGTTTCTGTTCTTGCGCTTCTCGCTTTGCTTGGCGACTACCAGTTGCATAGCTCTCTTTGCGGATCGTGTTCGGGCTAACTTCTACCAGCAAATAGTCTCGAATCTGTTGGCTGGCTTCGGCAAACGAAGTCGTCACCCCAGCCATGCTCATCAGCCGTGCCATTCCACGATTTGCCTGTCCTGCTCGGATCCCCTGGCTGGCGTCCAACCGATATTCACGTTGGTCACAATTGCTGCAATGATAATACCCACGCTTGTATTGGACCCAACCAAAAACACTCAGCATCCTTGCCACTCTTCGCAACTGGCGCTTTGCTCTGCCACCACATGCGCATTTCTCCGAACTGCCATTTACCTCTTCATCATATCTGCTCAGTACCTCACCCAGCACCTCATTGCCAAGCGCTACCAGGTCCTCGCGCATACTGTACTCTAATTCGTCTGCCCAGACCCCTCCTCGTTCATGCACTTGTTCCCCATATTCTGCTACCATCAGGTTTCGGATTGTTTCCATTGTATTTGTGCTACACTTCATCTCAGAGCCTCTTTTCTAGGATTTGTTTCAAGCTTCTCCTATTTTAGAGGCTCTTTTCTTCATAACTTGATCCCACCCGAGTCTTGGGGAGTGCCTAACATCGAGCAAACATGTCATTCTGAGGGAGCGAAGCATCCGAAGAATCTCGCCTGAAGCCGCAGAACCCTCTAGTTTCACTCAGGATGTCATAATCCTTATGGCCTGTAATTTGGCACTTTCCCGGGCACAAAAAACACCAATGACACTATGTTATGAGACACTATTTGAATCTCAGATACGACCCCAATACCCGCAACATCAACGCATATTCCCCCAGGTGATCGAGCGCACGTTTGACAGGTTCATCTCTCATCGCTCCGATAAAATCGATATAGAACAAATACTCCCAGGGTTTGCCTGCCAGCGGGCGCGATTCGATCTTGGTCAAGTCGATGTCGCGCAGGGCGAACACGCTCAAGGCCTTGAACAAAGCCCCTGGCTGGTTCTTCAACGTAAACACGATCGACGTTTTAGCTTCGCCCCGAGGTGTCACTGCTTCTGGCGCGATCTCAAGGAAGCGTGTGTAATTCTCAGGATTGTCCTCAATGCTCTCCTGCAAAACCTGCATCTCGTAAATCTCAGCCGCTCGTTTCGACGCAATCGCCGCCGTAGTCCGTTCGCCGTCCGCCTTGAGCATCTTGACGCTGCCCGCCGTGTCATACACCGGCTCGGTCTTCACGCCCAGTTCGCGCAAATACCCGGCGCACTGTTCCAGCGCCTGGGGGTGGCTGATGACGTGCTTAATCTCGGTCAGCGCGACGCCGGGGAACCCGATCAGGCAGTGCCGCACGCGCAGGAAATACTCGCCCACGATGTGCAACTCATGGCGTAGCAACAGGTCATAGTTCTGGTGGATGCTGCCCGCCAGCGAATTTTCAATGGGAATTAATCCAGACTGGCAGGCCCCCGACGTCACTGCCGCGAAAACGGCTTCGAACGACTCTTGCGGCACCATCTCCGGCGCATCAAAATACCCGAAACCTGCTTCCTCGCTATAAGCCCCCGCTTCACCCTGGAATGCAACTCTCATATTTTCTCCTGTTAGAAGTGACGGTCACCTGCTAGGCGACTGTCACTTCTAAGCATTTTTGCCCACCCCATAATCGCCCGAAAGCCCGCTTCCACATTCGCATCAGATGCGGCAATCGTCATACGGACAAAGCCCTCGCCTTGCTCCCCAAATGCTGAGCCGGGAACCAAGCCTACGTTAGCCTCTTCCAAAATCCGCTCGCAAATTTCGAGCGAGGGTATCCCCAAAGCTCGGAAATCCAAGAAGAAATAAAAGGCGCCCATCGGTGGATTGACCAGTACTCGCTCACTTTTCAACTCTGTGGCTATGCTCAGAACCAGAGCGCGTCGGCGGGCATAGGCGGCCCGCATCTCGGCTGCGGCTGTTTGCACACCTTCATCGACTAATGCAAATGCTGCTGCTTTTTGCACAAAAGGCGATACACAGGTAATGGAATTCTGCCCGGCCTTGAGCGCATTATCAATTACTTGCTTTGGCGCGGCGAGGTACCCCACACGCCAACCGGTCATCGCGTAGGTTTTAGAGAGACTGTTGACTAACAGCGTGCGCTCTTTCGCATTTGGGAAAGCTCCCGCCGAGGTCGGTTTTTCACCGTAGTACAGGTTTTGGTAAACATCATCGCTGATCACCCACAGGTTATGTTCAGCAGCAAAATCCTGTAACTTCTGCAAGTAATCTCGCGAGGGATACGCCCCGGTCGGGTTGGACGGGTAGTTGAGTACGATGGCGCGGGTTTTAGAAGTCAGAACCTGCTCCCAGGCTTCAATGAGTGGGATGAAGTCGTTTTCAGGTCGGGCTGGCACATGGACAACTCGTCCGCGCAGCAGCTTGACCATATTCCCATGTGTAGCCCAGGTCGGGTCGGGGACCAGCACCTCATCGCCCGGGTTCAGGATGGATTGCATGGCAAGATAGTAGGCATGGATGCCGCCATGCGTCACGAGTATTTCGGTCTCGGGATCGTAGCATAGTTTGTTATCACGACTCAGCCTGGAAGCGGCAGCAGCCCGCAGGTCCGAGTAGCCGCGGCTCGGGCCGTAATGGGTTAGCCCATCTTGCATGGCTTTAGAAGCCACATCCAGCACGGCTGGCGGAGTCGCAAAATCCGGGTCACCCACTTGCAATGGGATAATGTCGCGTCCGCTGGCCTTAAGCGCCAGTACACGGTCTGCCATTGCAACAGTAGATGATTGTCGGATTTGTTCGAATTGTTGGTTCAGGCTCATGGTACCGACAAAGTTAGCTAAAAGGTTCTAATCTGTCGAAGCAGACGTGGCTTGTAATACATTGACCGGCACCTGGATATCTGATACATACCCCAACCAGGTTTCATATTGCGGATCTTTACCGTGGACGGCAGCGGTAAAAGCCTTTTGCAGCGCACGCGCAACAGGCCCGGTCTTTCCAGAACCAATCTTTCGGAAATCGATTTCGCTCAAGGCCACAACTTCAGCGGCGGTGCCGCACACGAAAACCTCGTCCGCAATATAGAGCATATCGCGCGAGATAGGCTGTTCGAGCACATCATACCCAAGGTCGTGTGCAATGGTCAGCAATGCATCGCGGGTAATGCCTCCCAAAACAGTGGCAATCGGGGGCGTAAATATCTTTCCGCCTCGGACCAGGAAAATATTCTCACCTGTACATTCAGCCACATATCCCTGTGGATCAAGCATGATAGCTTCATCAAAGCCCAGCTTGAGCGATTCGGTCTTCGCCAGTGCGCTGTTGACGTAATTCCCGGCAGCCTTGGATTTGGTCATCATGACGTTGATATGATGGCGCGTAAAGGAGGCGATATTGGCTCGAATACCATTCTCCATCGCTTCTTCGCCAAGGAAATTGCCCCATTCCCAAACCGCGATTCCTAGCCCTGATTTTGCACCGATAAAATTCAGTCCCATGCCGCCTTCGGTCAAATAGACCAGCGGGCGGATGTAGCACTCGGCAAACTCATTCACTTTCACCGTTTGCAGGATGGCCTCACTGACCTGCTCAACCGTATACGGAAGTTCCGGCATATCCAATATGCGCACCGAGTCGAGCAGGCGTTGGGCATGTTCCTTCAAGCGAAAGACAGCCGGGCCCTTGGGTGTATCATAGCAGCGAATGCCCTCGAACACACCCAGTCCGTAATGCATGGTCGAGGTCAGAAAGTGCACGTTGGCTTTTTCAAATTCAACCAGCTCCCCATTCATCCAGATATATTTCGATTCCAATGCCATAACGATTTCTCCTTCTTCAGAGGGGGTGATTCGCCCCTACGCTTTATAAACGCGAAATAATTTCATCCGCCATCTGGCGAGTATTCAACTTACCGCCTACATCGACTGTGCGTGCGCCATCTGTGATGGACTTATCCACAGCTTTCTCAATGGAGGCAGCTTCGTCCTCCAATCCCAGTGAGTGACGTAACATCATCGCCGTCGAAAGTACCATGCCAACCGGATTGGCGATTCCTTGCCCGGCAATATCCGGGGCCGAGCCGTGGATCGGTTCATACAACCCCGGGCCGGCATCCCCTAAACTGGCCGAAGGTAACATCCCCATCGATCCCGCTAAAACCGAGGCTTCATCGGTCAGGATATCGCCAAACATATTCTCGGTAACAACCACATCCATCCAGGCGGGACCAGTGATCAGCCTCATCGAGGCCGTATCCACCAGCATGTGCTCCAACTCCACATCGGGATTCTCAGCCCCAACCTGAGTCGCGATCTGACGCCACAGCCGGGACGATTCGAGCACGTTGGCCTTATCCACCGAAGTGACCTTGTTCTTGCGACCTTTCGCCAGTTTGAAGGCTAGTTCCATTACTCGCCTGACTTCATAATCGTAGTATTCAAGCGTATCCACAGCACGTTCACGACCGTCTTTCACGTCACGGCCTTTGGGCCAGCCAAAATACAGACCGCCGGTCAACTCGCGCACAACGATGATATCCACGCCTTCGAGCTTCTCCGCTTTGAGCGGTGACCACTCAATCAGCGCCGGATGCACTTTAACCGGGCGTAAATTGGCAAAGACACCCAATCCCTTACGCAAAGCTAATAGTCCACGTTCGGGACGGTCTTTGGCCGTGGGGTCATCCCATTTCGGACCACCGACCGCGCCCAGCAGAACCGCGTCTGCGGCCTGGCAATCAGCCAGGGTTTCATCGGTCAGCGATGAGCCATATTTGTCAATTGAGCAGCCGCCCATCAGGCGTTCTGTGAAGTTGAAGGTATGTCCGAGTTTACTTGCGATAGTTTCCAGAACCCGTACGGCTTCGGTAACAATTTCGGGGCCGATGCCGTCGCCGGGGAGTAAAACGATGTTTGCTTTCATGTACTCTCGCTTCTGTAGGGGCGAAGCATGCTTCGCCCCTACTATGTTAAATTTAATGCGCCACCATCAGGCCATATTCAACCGAATCAGCCAAGGCACGCCAACTGGCTTCGATAATATTGCCACTGGCGCCGACAGTGCTCCAACGCTTTGTCCCGTTGTGGGTATCGATCAATACACGGGTAATGGCTTCGGTACCGTTTTCGCCATCCAACACACGGACTTTGTAATCGGCCAAATGAAAGGCAGCAAGCTGGGGGTAGGTCGGTTGAAGCGCTTTTCTCAGAGCAATATCCAGCGCATTGACCGGCCCATTTCCTTCTGCTGCGGTATGCAAAATTTCACCATTGACACGCACCTTAACCGTCGCTTCGGCAAATGTACCTCGTTGGTCACGATGCTCAACATTGACAAAAAAGTCGACCAGTTCAAAGGGCGGTTTGTAATGCATTTCCTGGCGTTTAAGCATCATTGCAACCGAGGCCTCAGCAGCTTCAAAGGCAAAACCGCGCGCTTCCAAATCTTTAATGTCATTGAGCACGGGAACGACTTCATCAGCATCCAATTCCAAAAAATGCTCTTCCGCCTTGCTAAGCAGGTTTCCGCGCCCAGATAAATCTGAAACAACCACGCGCATCTTATTACCAACCTTTTCAGGCTCAATGTGCTGATAAGACAATACCGAGCGTCGCATGGCCGCCACGTGTACACCACCTTTGTGCGCAAAAGCAGACTTGCCGACAAAGGGCAAATGCTCATCTGGCGTAACATTGGCAACTTCAGATACGAAGTGCGAAAGTTCGTACAATTTGCCAAGATTGCCTTCCGGCAAACACCGCAAATCTAATTTGAGCTCGAGGTTTGGGATAACGGTACATAAATTCGCATTACCACAACGCTCTCCCACACCGTTGATTGTGCCTTGCACATGCACAGCGCCTTCTTGTATCGCAGCCAATGTGTTGGCAATTGCTACCCCGCCATCATCGTGCGTATGAATACCAAGTGGAGTATCTCCCAACGCCGATTTGATATTACGAGTAGCTTCTCCCACTTCCCAGGGTAAGGTTCCGCCGTTGGTGTCACACAACACAACCGTCTCTGCCCCACCGCGGACAGCTGCTTGCAGCGTCTCCAGCGCATAGGCTGAGTCGGCTTTATAGCCGTCAAAGAAATGCTCGGCATCGTAAATGACGCGGCGCCCCTGCTCACGAAGGTAAGCAACCGACTTTTCAATGATGCGCAGATTATCTTCCAAATTGGTTTGCAGCACGTCGGTAACGTGAAGCGTCCATGTTTTGCCAAAAATAGTACAGACCGGCGTATTGGAATCTAAAAGGGCCTTGATGTTAGCGTCGTCTTCGGGCCCTCCCTTGACACGGCAGGTTGAGCCGAAAGCCGTAACGAGGGAGTGCTTAAACTCCATATCTTGAGCACGTTCAAAGAATTCCGCATCCTTGGGATTGGAGCCCGGCCAGCCGCCTTCGATAAAGGCTACGCCAATGGCATCCAGACGTTTTGCAATACGAAGCTTGTCAATACCTGAAAGCGTGAAGCCTTCAGATTGAGTGCCGTCACGCAGGGTGGTGTCGTAAATTTCGATACTCATATATTCTCTTCTCTAATTTTGAACAATGGACCGCAAACTGTTCGTACTCCGTCCATCGTCTTCGGTCTAATATTGGTTTTGCTCGAACGCCGCAATTTCTTCTTCAAAAGTCAAAATGTAGCCCAACTGGTCCACGCCCTGGAGTAGGCAGGTTTTAGAGAATGGATCAATTGGGAACTCAAAGCTCTGCTCACCCGGGAGAGAAACAGACTGGCTTTCCAAATCAATCGTAATCTCAGCCGAATGGGCTTCCTCAACCAGGTCAAAAAGCGACTTGTGCGTTTCAGCATCCACAATAATAGGTAGCAAACCATTTTTAAGGGCATTGTTTCGGAAGATGTCTGCAAAGGAGGTACTAATTACGGCGCGGAAGCCGTAGCCGGTGAGTGCCCAGGGAGCATGTTCGCGGCTCGAACCACACCCGAAGTTGTCTCCAACTAACAAGATCTGCGCGCCCTGATACTTAGTATCGTTAAGCACAAATTCTGGCTTTGGACTACCATCCGGGTTGTAGCGCCAGTCGGAGAACAGGGCGTCGCCCATGCCAGTTTTGTCAGTCGCTTTCAGATAGCGTGCCGGGATGATCTGATCCGTGTCCACGTTTTCGACGGGTAACGGGACGATGCGTGATGTAAGCGTTGTAAATTCAGCCATAAGTAATTTCCAAATTAATGGTACGTAAAGCGTAAAAAATAAAACGTAAAAAGTTGAGTTTTTGGGTTTACATATTACGTTTTACTTGTTACTTTTTACGATAGATATTTCCGAGGGTCAGCGACAGTGCCTGTTATTGCCGATGCCGCGGCGGTCAATGGAGAGGCCAGGAAGGTACGTCCGCCTTTGCCCTGACGACCTTCAAAGTTGCGGTTGCTGGTGCTGACGGCATATTGACCGGGTTCTAGCTGGTCGCCATTCATTGCCAGGCACATTGAGCAACCAGCTTCACGCCAGTCGGCTCCTGCATCTTTGAATATCTGGTCGAGACCCTCGGCTTCGGCCTGTTTCTTGACCTGCTGCGAGCCGGGCACGACCATGACGCGCACATCGCTGGATACTTTGTGTCCCTTCAAAACGGAAGCAGCCTGACGTAAGTCCGAGATGCGCGAATTGGTGCAGCTTCCAATGAAGACTACATCCACTTTTTTGCCGAGTAACAGTTGACCAGGTTGCAAGTCCATATAGGCCAGTGATTTTTCAAGTGCAGCCTTTTGCGATGCATCACTGTATGAATCTGGGTCGGGAACGTGTTCGGTAATCTTCATCCCCATGCCAGGATTGGTGCCGTAAGTGATCATTGGCTCCAGGGCAGAGGCATCCAGCGTGACAGATTTGTCGTAGACAGCGCCTTCGTCACTGGGCAGGGATTTCCATTTTGCGAGCGCCCGATCCCATTCGGCGTCTTTGGGAGCAAACTCACGACTGACCAAATATTCAAAAGTTGTCTCGTCGGGGGCGATCATGCCTGCCCGCGCCCCACCTTCAATGGACATGTTGCATATGGTCATACGTTCTTCCATCGAGAGTGTGCGGATGGCTTCGCCCGTATATTCAAAGACATGCTCGGTTCCGCCGCCGACGCCGATCTTGGCGATCAGGGCCAGGATGATGTCTTTAGCCGAGACACCAGGGGGAAGCTTCCCGTCCACGCGGACTTCGTAGGTTTTGGGTTTGCGCTGCAACAGGCACTGGCTCGCCAGTACGTGTTCGACTTCGGATGTGCCAATACCGAAGGCCAGCGCACCAAAGGCGCCATGTGTAGCAGTGTGGCTATCGCCGCAGACGATGGTCATGCCGGGCTGGGTCAGTCCTAGTTCCGGGCCGATAACATGGACAATCCCGCGCTTGGGGCTATCTAACCCGTAGAGCGAGACGCCAAACTCGGCCGCGTTCTTTTCCATTTGACGGATCTGGGCAGCAGCAATGGGATCTGCAATTGGCAGGGATGGATCATGCGTAGGTGTGGAATGATCCATCGTTGCGAAGGTTTTGTCTGGACGGCGAACTTTCAACCCACGCTGACGCAGACCGGTGAAGGCTTGCGGCGAGGTCACCTCGTGGATGAGATGCAGGTCAATGTAAAGGACGGCCGGAGAATCAGGTTGTTGGGTGACAACGTGTGAATCCCAGACCTTTTCAAATAAGGTTTTGAGCATAAGACTCTTTTTGAACCGCTAAGAACGCAAAGGAAAAACAAAAAGGTTTTCTTAGCGATCTTTGCTGTCTTCGCGGTTAGTGGTTCTAAGCTTCAGTTTCATCCGCAGGTGGAACAGCGGGGGCAGGCGCAGGATTCGGGGTGATTTCGCTGAGATCCCAGCCGGATGGGTAACCGCTCGGCTCGGGGAACGGTTCAAAGATCGGGGTTTCGGGAACGTTGGTATCTTCAGTAGGGGTAGTGGACATGTGATTTCTCCTTTTTTGTTGTCATCCAACCAGCATGACACCGTAGTCATTTTGGACGTTTTGCATCTCGGTTTTCGAGATGATGAGTTTATTCAATGCGTTGATGTAGGCTTTGGCACTGGCAACAATGATGTCGGTGTCAGCACCGTGGCCACCATAGATACGGCTATAGGGCAATTCATTTTGGGCACTCATGGTTTGTTGACCATTCTTGCCCTGCACCCGCACGGTAACTTCGCCAAGCGCATCGATGCCTTCGGTGATGGCATGGATGTTGAACTCCAACAGGGTGTTAGGCGTATTAATAATGGCGTTGATAGCCTTGTAGGTGGCATCGACCGGACCAGTTCCCATAGATGCCTGGGCCTGGATTTTGCCGTCCGGGCCTTTCAGACGCACAGTAGCGGTGGGCATGCCCATTGTGCCGCAGGTGACCTGCAAGCCTTCGAGCGTGTAGACCGAAAGCGGCTGGTAGAACTCGTCAGCGATCAGGGCTTCCAGGTCAAGATCAGTGATAGATTTCTTACGGTCGGCCAACTCTTTGAAGCGGGTAAATGCTTGGTCGAGTTCAGCGTCATCAAGCGCATGACCCATATCAGCCAGGCGCGCACGTAAGGCATGGCGGCCAGAATGTTTTCCGAGTACCAGATTAGTCTGACTGACGCCTACATCTTCAGGCAGCATGATCTCATAAGTTTGATTGTTCTTGAGCATGCCGTCCTGGTGGATGCCTGCCTCGTGTGCAAAAGCATTTGCCCCAACAATGGCTTTGTTGGGTTGCACGCTGATACCGGTGTAATTGCTGACCAGCTTGCTGATGCGCGAGAGTTGAGTTGTGTCAATGCCGGTGTCAAATCCATAGATCGGGTGACGGGTTCTAAGCGCCATGACAACTTCTTCAAGTGAAGTGTTGCCCGCGCGTTCGCCAATACCGTTGATAGTCACTTCAGCCTGACGCGCCCCGGCACGGATACCTGCCAGCGCATTCGCCGTTGCCAGACCCAGGTCATCATGGGTGTGTACAGAAACAGTCACAGAATTGCTCATGCCAGGCGTATTTTCCATTATGCCTGCGATCAGCGCGCCGAACTCTTCCGGCATGGTATAGCCAACTGTGTCGGGAATGTTGAGCGTGGTGGCCCCAGCCTCGATGGCAACACCCAGCACCTCGTACAGGAATTCCGGATCGGAGCGACCCGCGTCTTCGGGACTGAACTCTACATCGGCGCACAGCGAACAGGCATAGGTCACCATCTCGCGCACCTTATCCACCACCTGCTCACGGGTCATGCTCAGTTTGTGCTGCATATGGATTTCGGAGGTAGCCAGGAAAGTATGGATGCGGGGCTTTTGCGCCCCTTTGACCGCTTCCCAGGCCTTGTCAATATCGCCCTTGGTAGCGCGTGCCAGCCCGCATATCACCGGAACCTGGGCTTGCTCCTCGCCTTCAGGCGGATTTCCGACCTCCTCCGCAATACGGCGAACAGCTTCCAGGTCATCGGGTGAAGCAGCAGGAAAGCCCGCTTCGATAATATCCACACCCAATCGAGCCAGGTTGCGAGCTACTTCCAATTTCTCCACAGACGTCATTGTCGCGCCGGGAGATTGCTCACCATCGCGTAAAGTTGTGTCGAAAATCTTCACATAATTACTAACCATAAAGTCTCCTTTCGAGAGAAAGATTAGTACTGTGCTCTAATCTCTAATTCTCTTTCTTCCAATTCTCAGGCCGCAATGAGCGAACAGCCGCGCCCGCCTGCCACATTTCCGATTCGCGGATGACAGTCAGTTCTTTTTCCAGTTGTTCGCGGTAGTCTTCGCGGGAGTTCGCTTCAAGTGTGATGCGAGCTTCATCACCCGAAGCAACACTTTCGTACAGATCGGTGAAGACCGGAGCAACTGCATCGCGGAATCTATCCTTCCAGTCGAGCGCGCCGCGCTGGGCAGTGGTCGAACAGTTGGCGTACATCCAGTCCATACCGTTTTCGCCCACCAAACGGATAAGCGACTGGGTCAATTCTTCAACCGTTTCATTGAAAGCTTCTGACGGGGAATGTCCATGTTTACGCAGTTCATTGTATTGGGCTTCCATCACGCCGGCCAATGCGCCCATCAAAATGCCGCGTTCGCCGGTCAGATCGCTGTAGACCTCGTCCTTGAAAGTTGTCGGGAACAGGTACCCCGCGCCGATGGCAATGCCAAGTGCAGCCGTACGTTCTTCGGCCTTCCCTGTGGCATCCTGGTGGATAGCATAGCTGGCATTGATGCCGGAACCATCTAGAAAGTTACGACGCACGCTGGTGCCAGAACCTTTGGGGGCAACCAGTGATACATCCACATGCGGCGGGGGGATGACGCCGGTGTCGTCTTTATAAGTGACCGAGAAACCGTGCGAGAAGTACAGCAGGTCGCCTTCGCTTAAACATTCAACGATCTTTGGCCATTGCGAACGCTGACCTGCATCTGACAATAAATATTGCACGACCGTCCCCTTTTCGGCTGCTTCTTCGATGGAAAACAGCGTTTCGCCTGGAATCCAACCATCTGCGATGGCTTTGTCCCAGTTTGGGGTACCCTGGCGTTGCCCAACGATGACGTTGACGCCGTTATCGCGCATGTTTAAGGCCTGAGCAGGCCCTTGCACGCCATAGCCGAGCACGGCCACAACTTCATCCTTCAGCACTTCGCGCGCCTTCTCAAGCGGGAATTCTTCACGGGTGACAACGGTTTCTACAACACCGCCAAAATTGATTTCAGCCATAAGACAATTTCTCCTAATTTTCTAATATTCTGCCAGACCCGAAACTTCTTCCGCGTGCCAGCCGTTGCCATTCGCACCCGGAGTTCGGCGGATTCCGGAATGCTCACCGCGTGTCATCGCGATCTGCCCTGTGCGCACCATTTCTATAATGCCGAGCGGGCGTAGCAATTCGATCATGCCTTCGATCTTGTCTTCGGTGCCGGTGGCTTCCACAATAACGGAATCAGGAGCCACATCCACGATGCGAGCGCGGAAGATGGCTGCCAGGCTGTTGACCTCGGCCCGTTGTTCGGGCGAAGCCTTAACCTTGATCAGAGCCAGGTCACGGGTCACAGAAGGTTCGCGTGTCACATCCTGCACGTCAATCACATTGACCAGTTTGTATAAATTGGCCTCGATCTTGTGAGCGTCCACATCATTTTCACAGTTCGTCACGATGGTCATGCGGGAAACGCCCTGTTTCTCGGTGCGGCCAACAGCCAGGGATTCGATATTAAAGTTCCGGCGGCGGAACAAGGATGCCACGCGGTTCAACACGCCGGGTTTGTCTTCGACATGTGCAATTAATGTATATTGCATGATTTCTCTCCTATTCTTTTTCAGCTTTAGTGCGGACAGGACGCCGCAACATCTCATCAAGAGCTGCGCCAGCGGGAACCATTGGGTAAACTGCTTCTTCCTGCTCCACACGGAATTCGAGCACTACTGGACCGGATGTTTCGCGAGCAAACTTGATGGCATCTTCCACTTCTTCGGGTTTTGTCACCAAACGACCAGGAACACCATGCGCATCAGCCAATTTGACAAAATCAGGGCCGGTCATGTTCACGCCAGAATAGCGCTTTTCGAAAAAGAATTCCTGCCACTGGCGCACCATCCCCAGGAAGCTGTTGTTCATGATAGCGATCTTGACGTTTGCGCCTTCTTGCACCGCAGTAGATAGTTCAGCCGCAGTCATCTGGAAGCCGCCGTCGCCGACAACCGTCCAGATTTCTTCATCCTTGTGCGCAAACCAGGCCCCGATAGCGGAAGGCAAGCCAAAACCCATTGTGCCTGCACCGCCGGATGTCAGCCAGCGTTTGGGTTTTTCCAGGAAATAGTATTGTGCTGTCCACATCTGATGTTGGCCAACGTCCGTGGTCACAATCGCGCCACCTTCCGTTGCGTTCCACAACTCATGCACCAGGTGTGAGACGTGCAGCTTGCCGTCGTCCGGCCAACTCATGATGCTGCGCGCATTGCCTTCGGCTTTCCATTCACCGATCTGTTGCATCCATTCTTCATGCTCATATTCATCCACCATCGGGACGAGATCAGTTACAACTGTTTTCAAGTCACCGACCAGCGGAACGTCCACTTTCACATTCTTGTGGATTTCAGATGGGTCAATATCAATGTGGATTTTCTTTGCACCCAGCGCGTAGGTGCTAAGCGTACCGGTCACACGGTCATCGAATCGCATCCCAAAGGCCAGCAATAGGTCGGCGTTCTGGATGGCCAGGTTAGCGTGTGCTTCACCATGCATACCCATCATGCCTAGGCTGAGGTCGTGCGAAGCCGGGAAGGCCCCCAAGCCTAACAGGGTCATGGCAACCGGCGTTTGTGTCTTGACAGCAAAATGCTGCAAAGCTTCCTCGCCGCCAGACATCAATACGCCTTGCCCACATAAAATAACCGGGCGTTTTGCTTTTGCAATCAAATTCACCGCTTTGTCCAGATCTGCTTTGGGCGCATGAGACGGCGGCTGGTATCCCGGCAATTTCACTTCTTCCGGATACTCAAAGTCTGCAGACTCTATCTGGGCGCTCTTGCAAATATCGATCAAGACCGGCCCTGGGCGGCCACTGCGCGCAATATAAAAGGCTTCAGCAATCACTTCAGCGATCTCGTCAGCGCGAGTCACCAGGTAGTTATGTTTGGTAATCGGCAACGTAATGCCGGTCACGTCCGTTTCTTGGAAGGCGTCTCCACCAATCAAACTGGCTGCAACCTGACCAGTAATGCACACGATCGGTGATGAGTCCATCATCGCCGTGGCAATCCCGGTTACCAGATTGGTTGCACCCGGACCCGAAGTCGCCATCGCCACACCAACCTTGCCCGACGCACGCGCGTAACCGTCAGCCATGTGCGCCGCACCCTGCTCATGCCGCACCAAAACATGATGCACCGGATAGCTGAGCATGGCGTCGTAGATCGGCATGTTCGCCCCACCCGGATACCCGAATACCACATCCACCCCTTCGCGCGTCAGGCATTCCCATACAATTTCTGCACCTGTCTTCTTCATTCTCTTCTCCTTCAATAATTCCGACTTAGAAATCAGTCGTTAGTACTGCGCCCGTATCTGCAGATGTTACAAAATATGAATAACGTTTCAACCACTTGCTCTGGATCTTGGACTGAAACGGGGCTAACTCACTTAAACGTTGACTCATTTCCGCCTCGCTCAACTGGACCTCGAGCCTGCGTTCCGTTAAATCAATATCGATCATATCCCCGGCCTTGAGTGCGCCAATTGGCCCGCCCGCAGCCGCTTCCGGTGAAACATGTCCGATACAAGCTCCGCGCGTGCCACCACTAAAACGACCATCGGTGATCAAAGCCACTTTATCGCCCAAACCCTGCCCCATGATGGCAGATGTCGGCGAGAGCATCTCCTGCATTCCCGGTCCGCCCTTCGGCCCTTCGTAGCGGATAACAACCACATCCCCAGCTTTGACTTCATTCGCCAGGATTCCTTTCAGCGCCTCATCCTGCGATTCGTAAATGCGCGCCGGACCACTGAATTTCATCATCTCTGCACTCACACCACCTACTTTAACAACTGCACCATTGGGAGCCAGATTGCCGAACAAAATCGACAGTCCACCCCGTTTTGAATGTGCATTGTCATAGCGACGAATTACATCGTCATCTTTGATTTCCAGACCTTCGATCGCTTCCCCCAGTGTTTTTCCGCTAACGGTCATGCGGTCAAGGTGCAGCATACCGGTTCCCCGCTGGACTTCGTTCAAAATAGCCGGGATACCGCCCGCCCGGTGCACGTCTTCCATGTGCCACTTGCCAGCAGGCGAGACCTTGCAGATGTGCGGCACTTTATCGGATACGGAGTTGATGCGCGTCAACGGGTAATCTACATCTGCTTCGTTCGCCAATGCCAACGTATGCAGCACGGTATTGGTTGAGCCACCCATGGCCATATCCAACGCAAAGGCATCGTCAATTGCATCAGCAGTGACAATATCGCGCGGTTTGATATCACGTTCCAACAGCGTTATGATTTGGCCAGCAGCCGTCTTTGCCAGTGCTTCACGTTCTTCTGTCTTTGCCAAAGCCGAACCGTTGTATGGCAGCGCCAGCCCCAGCACTTCCATCAGGCAGTTCATCGAGTTGGCGGTGAACATGCCCGAGCAAGAACCACAGGACGGACAGGCAAATTTTTCTAAGATGGATAATCGCTTTTCATCAATTTTCCCCGCTGAATATGCACCTACGCCTTCAAACACTGAGATCAAATCAATCGTTTCTCCTTCGGGAGTACGCCCGGCTGCCATCGGTCCGCCAGAGACAAAAATGGTTGGGATGTTGACTCGCATGGCAGCCAGCAGCATGCCCGGCACGATCTTGTCACAGTTAGGGATGCAGACCATGGCATCAAACCTGTGGGCCTCGATCATGGTCTCGACGCAGTCAGCAATCAGTTCGCGGGAAGGAAGCGAGTACTTCATCCCCATGTGCCCCATGGCGATGCCATCGTCCACGCCGATGGTGTTGAACTCGAACGGCACGCCGCCCGCTACTCGCACGGCATCCTTGACCAGCTTGCCGAATTCCTGCAAATGAACGTGCCCGGGCACGACATCCACATAGGAATTGACGATGGCCACGAACGGTTTGTTGAAGTCGTCATCTTGCAAGCCGGTCGCGCGCAATAATGCGCGGTGCGGTGCTTTGTCGTAACCTTTCTTTACAGTATCAGAACGCATAACTTTCCTTATCGCTCCCCTCTCCATGACGAAGTCATGGGGAGGGGTTGGGGGAGGGGTATAAAAAAGCCGCCCGATGTGCTTGGGCGGCTCTCGTTTTCTCCAGGTGTGCTTATTTCTTCGTCACAATCCTGACCAGTGCAACCACAAGCGGTCTCTCCTTCGCAAGAAGGAGGACAATAATCAGGGATAAGACAATTTCGAGCAGGTGCATCAGGTACATCTTAAATTTCCTTTCTACCGAGTACCGCAAAAGCGGTAACAAAAACCGCCCCTGGTCGGGGCGGCTTGTGTTTCTCTAAGCAGGTGTAGTTATTTTACTCTCACCGCTGCCATCCCAACCGTAAATCGGTCCTTTAGAATAAGGACCAAAATAATAAGGGTAAGAGCGAGAGCGGAGAAAATAGTATGCATAGTTCGTTTCAGTTTTGCCCGATTATAGGTCTTTTCGAGAATAAGTCAAGGGCGAAATGTTGCAATTCAATATTGTTTATACAATTATTATGTCCATAAAGGGGAAATTTCGTTAGAAAACCTGTTGATTACTAGACCAATTTGACATACACTTTAGCTATGAAAGTTGCCCGCTTCGACTTTGCTCTCAGCTTGCTACCGCTATTGAAACGTGACCTGCGCGAACAGCCTGTGAACCTGCACTTCCAGGGACCGCAATCGGTCAAGCATTTGATTGAGTCGCTGCATATTCCCCATACTGAAATCGGACCGCTGATCGCCAATGGAGAGAGCATCGGGCTGGATTACATCGTCCATGACGGGGACAGGATCGAGGTCCGGCAAGTTGCGCCTGAAAAACTGGAAGAGGAGCCGCGTTTTGTGCTCGACGGTCACTTGGGGCGGCTGGCATCCCATTTGCGCATGCTGGGTTTGGATTGTTTGTATCACAATGCATACGAAGACGCCGATTTGGTACGTATCAGCCTTGAAGAAAGGCGCATCCTGCTCACCCGCGACCGCATGCTGCTGATGCACAAGGTCATCACGCAAGGGTATTTACTCCGTAGTTTAAATTCCACGCAACAACTACACGAAGTCGTTGAAAGATTTGGGCTGGTGAAGTGGGTCAGGCCTTTCCAACGCTGCATGAACTGCAATCACCCACTGGAGCCGGTCGAGAAAGAAACGGTTCTGGAGAAGCTGGAACCCCTGACGAAAAAGTATTACGATGAATTCAAACTTTGCTTTGCTTGTGATCAGGTGTACTGGAAGGGTTCACACTATGCAAAAATGGTACGGGTGATCGAAAATTTATCTGGTATGGCGTATACATCAGAAATGATGGAATAGATAGAGTGTTAGGGCTTTTTAACAATAAAATTGTCAAAGTGTATATCCGTGCCCGGTTCATCATAGGTTCCTGCAAAAATGCCAACGTCTCCACCGGTCATGAAAGTAGTGTCCTGGGCAGTTAGAACCTGCTGGCCATTAACGTACAGTGTCAGAGTATCGCCAAGGCAGTCGGCTCTAATACGGTTCATCGCATTCCCTATATTGACAGCGGGATGATCGATGAGTTGGCCGCCAGAAATATTTTGACTGGCTCCATCCACCATTTTTAGTATCCCGACATACCCATCACTCGACACAAAAAATTGATAGAAGTTATTGTTATTTTGATAACGACACATTACCCCAAAATCATTATCATCGGAACCGGCAACCTTAGTAGCATCAACCTCCACGCGCACATCACTCTGCAAAGCTAATCCAGGGGTTCCAAGAAAATCTTGATTTTCCAGATTCAAAAATATACGATAAATACCATTTTCATAATCTGTGATACCTTCGTCGGTGCGAGCCCTAGGCCAACCAGTGGTCTCATTTGAAAAATCATCTTTATATAATACATTCTCACCAGACTTGTCTGTAGTGGAAGAGCAA
>Ga0209536_100006310_pt1 | contig 18170 bp, 16 predicted proteins | sample DeeMarSeWOR28_12_FD_187461 | JGI IMG/M metagenome (GOLD analysis project Ga0209536, IMG submission 187461) | Marine sediment microbial communities from White Oak River estuary, North Carolina - WOR-2-8_12 (SPAdes) (version 2) | ecosystem: Environmental > Aquatic > Marine > Intertidal zone >... | reverse complement strand
CCGTCGTTATTCCTTTTAATTTCAAAAGGATCTGATTATCGCAGCCCTCCCTACATTTTTTTAACACTCGCCGAACCGACCCCCGTATGACTCTCCGACCGCCAAAACACACACGAGAGGACGTTCGATGCGCATCCGTGGATCCAAACCGCAGTCTGCCGCCCAGAAGAGGGAGGAGCTCGCCCTGCTCCGCCGCGTGCTGAAAGGGGATCAGAGGGCCTGGGGAACCTTCTGCCAGCGCTACGAGGGGTTGATCGTCGGCTGCGTGCTGCGGGTGCTGCGCCGCTACAACGCCGCGTTCAACTCGGAAGATCTGGCCGACTTCGTGGCCGAGGTGTGGGTCACCCTGCTGCGGGACGACATGCGCAAGCTGCGGCTCTACGACGCCCGGCGGGGCTACCGGCTGGCCAGTTGGCTCGGGCTGCTGGCCACCAACTCCACCATCGACCAGCTGCGGCTGCGCTCCGGCGAGACGGCGTACCTCGAGGACCTCTCCGGCGTCGAACAGCTGCAGGCGGACGGCGAGCGTCCGGACGCCGGCATCGAGCAGCAGGAGACGGTGGAGCTGGCCCGCGAGGCGCTCGAGCAGCTCTCACCCGAGGAGCGGGAGTTCGTGCTCTGCTGCTACCACGACGAGCAGGCGCCAGCCGACCTGGCGCGCGACCTCGGCATCGCGGTCAACACCGTCTACAGCCGCAAGTTCAAGATCCGCGAGAAGCTGGTGCGCATCGTGGCCGGTCTCAACGGCCAGCCCCAGCCCGCGGCCCTCGCCGCCTGATCGCTTCTCCCAGCTGCTCGACCTCGACACCGAAGCGGCGGCAGGTTCGGCCGCAGCTTGGAAGTCCGGCTGGGCGCTGCACGAAGCCGACACAAAAGCAGTGCCGGATGAGCCCCGGGGGACGCCTGCCGCGCCGCCTGTGCGGTTGGGGTGGACTGGGCGTGGGAGCGCGGCTTGACTGCTTCGTGCAACGCCCACCCGGACGTGTGTCCTAGCTCTCGCTGTGTCGGCCCAGAGAGCTGATCAGGTAACCGGACCGAGCCAGGCGACGCAATTGGAATCACAGGCTAGGAGCGAGGAGGGAGCATATCGGGAATATGTGACCGACGAGCGACAACGCATGTGATTCCAAGGGCAAGCCTGGCGACGGGAGGTTACCTGTTCAGCTCTCTAGGCCGCCACCGCCACCCTGGCCGGCCGCACCACGCGATCGTCGGTCTGGAAGCCCGGGGACAGCTCGCGCACGACCGTGCCCCGCGCGACTCCCTCTCGCTGCTCGACGAGCACGGCCTCGTGCAGCCGCGGATCGAACGGCTGGCCCTCGAAACCGGTACAGGCACACAGACGGATTTTCTGCGGGCCGAAGCGGACCTGCACCGGGCACGCGCCGCCCTGGTGCAGGCAGAGTACGGTGAGCTGCTCGCCCAGCTGGAACTCGCCAACGCGACGGGCGACCTCTCGATGGACTGGCTGTACCGCACCCTGGAGACGACCCCATGAACAAACGCCGGCTCCCCTTCTTGGTGATTCCTGCGCTGCTCGCCGGGGCAGCACTCGCGTTCGTCCTCCTGCGTGGGGACGGGGACGATGCCCTGGTCGAGGCATCCGGCACCGTCGAGGCGACCGAGGCCGATCTCGGGTTCCAGATCCCGGGCCGCATCGATCGCATCGTCGTCCGTGAGGGGGACGCCGTGAGCCGCGGCGCTGAGCTAGCGTGGCTCGACCGTCGCGAGCTCCTCGCGCAGCGTGACGCCGCCACGGCGCAGGCGGCTGCAGCCAAGGCCCGCCTGACGGAGCTGGAGCGGGGCTTCCGTGAAGAGGAGATCGCTCAGGGGCGGGCCTCCGTCCGGGCAGCTGACCAGCGGCTGCGGGACGCGGAACGCGACCTCGAGCGAGCGCGGCGGCTGTACGAAGGAGGAGCTATCAGCCGACAACGGCTCGATGATGCGGCGACGGCACTGACCCTGGCGGAATCGGAGTCCGAGCGAACCCGGGAGGCGCTTCGGCTCCTCGAACGAGGACCGCGGCTCGAACAGATCGCCGCCCAGCGGAGTCAACTCGCTCAGGCCGAAGCGGTCGTGGACCAACTCGACGCCGCACTCGAGCACGCCGCGGTCCGCGCTCCGTTCGACGGCGTGGTAACGGTTCGCCATCGCGAGCCAGGCGAGACCGCGCCGGCGGGCGCACCCGTTCTGAGCGTCATGGACCCGGGCGATCGGTGGATCCGCATCTACGTGCGCGAGGATGACGTGGGCCGATTGGCCCTCGGCGGTACTGCTGAAATCTCTGCCGATGCATATCCTGAGCGGACCTATCCGGGTCGCATCGTGTTCATCGCCAACGAGGCGGAGTTCACCCCCCGGAACGTGCAGACCACAGAGGAGCGTGTGAAGCTCGTATACCGGGTCAAGGTGCAGATCGAGGCGGACAGCACGTTCGACCTCAAGCCGGGTCTGCCGGCCGATGTGCGCCTTGCCGCCGGTGCGCGCTGATGGCGCTCGGCCTCGCGGTCGATGTGGACGGCCTCTCGCGACGCTTCGGATCGATCGAGGCGGTCAGCGGTGTCACGTTCCAGGTGCCGCAGGGCGAGCTGTTCGGGATCGTCGGGCCCGACGGGGCGGGCAAGACGACCACGCTGCGTATGCTCGCGGGCGTGCTGCGTCCCACCACAGGGGATGCGCGGATCGCAGACGTCAGCGTGGCTCGCGACCCGGAGGGCGTCAAGCGACACATCGCGTACATGTCGCAGCGGTTCGGACTGTACGGCGACTTGACGGTACGCGAGAACATCGAGTTCTACGCCGATCTCTTCCTCGTGTCCAAGACCGACCGGCCGAAACGACTGGAGCGCCTGTACGGATTCTCGGGGCTCGGTCCGTTCGAGCATCGCCTGGCCGGGCAGTTGTCGGGTGGCATGAAGCAGAAGCTGGGCCTGTGCTGCGCCTTGATCCACGAACCGGACATCATGCTGCTCGATGAGCCGACGTTCGGCGTCGATCCGATCTCCCGGCGCGATCTCTGGCTCATCGTACACGACATGGTGGCGACCGGCATCACGGTCCTCGTCGCGACCGCGTACCTCGACGAGGCCGAGCGCTGCGACCGCGTGGCTCTGCTGCACGATGGCCGACTCATCGCGCTCGATACCCCTGACGCACTCCAGCAGCGCCTGAGCGGACGCATTCGGTCGGTCCGCGCGGACGATCCACGCCGCGCACGCCACTTCCTCGACCGGCACCAGGCCGTGACGCAGGCCGTCCTCTTCGGTGACGTCATCCACGCGACGGTCGAGCACGTCGATCGGGACTGGCCTCGGGTACTCAGAGACGTTGCTGCCGCCGGTATCGCGATCCATGAGGAGGAGTCCGCAGAGCCCACCTTGGAGGACGCATTCATCGATCTCGTCAGAGCGTCCGATCGTCATGCCGACTGAGGCCGTCCTCGCTCGCTCGCTCACCAAGCGCTTTGGCGAGTTCGTCGCGGTCGACGACGTGTCGTTCGCCGTTCAGGCCGGTGAGATCTTCGGCTTCCTCGGTCCGAATGGCGCCGGCAAGACCACCACGATCAAGATGCTCACTGGGTTGCTGCGTCCTTCGGACGGATCCGCGACCGTTGCGGGGCATGATGTCGCGAGCGCGGCCACGGCGGTCAAGCGCAGCATCGGCTACATGTCGCAGGCGTTTTCGCTGTACGGTGATCTCACCGTCGAGGAGAACATTCAGCTGTTCGCGGGCCTGTACGACGTGACCGGCGCCCGCCTTGCGGAGCGGCGCGACTGGGTACTCGGCATGGCAGGGCTGTCCGAGCACCGCACGCGTCTCACCGCGGACCTGTCCCTCGGGTGGAAGCAGCGCTTGGCGCTCGGCTGTGCCGTGCTGCACCAGCCGCCCATCCTGTTCCTCGACGAGCCGACGTCCGGTGTGGACCCGATCTCCCGGCGGCAGTTCTGGGACTTGATCTACGACTTGGCCGGTGCGGGCACGACGGTCTTCGTGAGCACGCACTACATGGAAGAAGCCGAGTACTGTCACCGACTTGCCTTGATGAATCGGGGACGGTTGATCGCGCTCGATCGGCCGCTGCACCTCCGGGAATCGGTCGATGAGCCTCTGCTCGCACTGGACGCGGACGAACCGGCACGCGCTGTCGAGGCGTTACGGGAACTCGACATCGTACTCGAGGCAGCCATGTTCGGGCGCACCATCCATGTATTGGTCACCGATCGGGACCGCGCACTGCGCGAGATCCCCGAGACCCTCGCGGCGGCCGGCCGGAGGTACCGCGACCTGCGGGAGGTCGAGCCCTCACTCGAGGACGTGTTCGTTGCATTGGTGCGGCGCGAGGGTGGAGCAGTGATCGGATGAACTGGACCCGTCTTGCCGCCGTGAGCCGAAAGGAGATGCTCCAGATCCGGCGCGACGCCCGCAGCATGTACTTGGCGTTCATCCTGCCGCTCGTTTTGCTGATGCTGTTCGGGTACGCCATCACATTCGACATTCGCGACATCAGCATCGCCGTACTCGACCGGAGCCACTCGGCGGCGAGCCGCGAGCTCGTCGAGTCATTCGAGAGCTCCGGGTACTTCACCGTCGTCCGTTACCTCGACCGTCTCGCGCAGGCCGACGCCATCCTGACTGAGGGTCGCGCCCGTCTGGTGCTGGTGATCCCGCCCGACTTCACAGCCGCACTCGCAGCGCCCGGACCGGCGACGGTCCAGGCGCTGCTCGACGGATCCGACGCGAATACGGCGACCATCGCCATGAACTACGCGGAGGCAATCGTCGCCGGGTTCTCCGCACGGGTGACGCTCGTCGGCGGGACCCTACCCCTACCCGTCGACGCCGCGACGCGCATCTGGTACAACGAAACCCTCGAGAGCCGCAACATGATCGTCCCGGGACTCATCGCCGTCATCATGTCGATCATCGCGGCGATGCTCACGGCGCTCACGATCGCTCGGGAGTGGGAACGCGGCACGATGGAACAGCTGGCCGCGACACCGGTGCACCGGCTCGAGATCATCCTCGGCAAGCTCGTACCGTACGTCGCCATCGGCCTCTTCGACGTGGCAGTCGCCGTCGTCGTCGGGCTCGTCGTCTTCGGTGTGCCCCTCCGCGGCAGCGTGCTCTTGCTCGGCGTGATGACCACCATGTTCCTGCTTGGTGCCCTCGGCCTGGGCATCTTCATCTCGGCGGCAATGAAGTCGCAGGTGCTCGCCACGCAAGTGGCGATGCTCGCCACCTTCCTTCCCGCGCTCTTGTTGTCCGGGTTCATCTTCGCCATCGAGCCGATGCCTTGGATCCTCAGGGCCATTAGCCGCATCGTGCCTGCCCGGTACTATGTGACGGTCACGAAGGGGATCTTCCTCAAGGGTGTCGGCATCGAGGTGCTGGCGGTCGACGGTCTCGCCATGGTGATTTTCGCGGCGCTTGGCGTGGCGCTCGCGATCCGGGTCTTCCACAAGGAGATCGCGTGACCTCGCGGCAGGCATTGCGGATTCGCGAGATGGTGAAGAAGGAGTTTCGGCAGCTGCTGCGTGATCCGCGCACCCGAGCGATCATCTTCGTGTCGCCGATCATCCAGCTCCTGATGTTCGGATACGCGGTGAACACCGACATCCGCCACACCGCGACCTTCGTCGTCGACCATGACGCGACCGCGGCCTCGCGCCGGCTCATCGACGCGGTCACCGCATCCGGATACTTCGATATCACGGGTCGATCGCAGCGACCGGCCGACCTCGTGAAAGCACTCGATCACGGTGACGCGCTCGTCGGCATCGAGATACCGGCCGGCTTCGCACGGGAACTCGCACTCGGCCGAGCTGACGTCCAGATCGTGGTCGATGGAACCGAGTCCAACAGCGCTACGGTAGCGCAGGGATACATCCAGCGGATCGTGCGTGAGTTCGCCCTCGGGTATGCCGTCGGGGCCGATGCCAGCGCGGCCGGGATCGACTTCCGAGCTCGTGCGTGGTACAACCCCAACCTGGAAAGCCGCGTCTACAACGTGCCTGCCGTGATCGGCATGCTCATCATGTTGATGTGCCTGCTGCTCACCGCGCTGGCGGTCGTGCGCGAGCGTGAGCTCGGCACGCTCGACCAGCTGCGGGTCAGTCCGCTCAGCCCGACGGAGCTGATGCTGGGCAAGACGCTCCCCGTTGCCGTCGTAGCACTGGTCGATCTGGTCGCGGTCACACTGCTCGCCATCGTGTGGTTTGAGGTCCCCATGCGTGGCGCGCCGCTCGCGGTGCTGACCGCCGCCGTGCTCTATATCCTGTCGGGCCTGGCAATCGGTCTCCTCATCTCGACGGTGTCCAAGACCCAGCAGGAAGCGTTTCTATCGATGTTCCTGTTCTTCCAGCCCGCGATCATCCTGTCGGGGTTCTTCTATCCGATCGAGAGCATGCCCCGGATCTTCCAGTGGCTCACCGTGCTCAACCCTGTGCGGCATTTCTTGGAGATCATCCGGGCGGTTTTTCTGAAGGGGGCGGGCTTCGGCACCTTATGGCCGCAGTATCTGGCCCTTCTTGCGCTCGCCGCCGTGGTCCTTGGCCTGGCGATCGTACGTTTCCCCCGCAGCATGGCGAGTTGACGGACGGGCGGACGATGATGTGTGGGTGACGTGCCGGGTGCAATACGCCGGGGGAGAAGGCAACCGAGCGTCTGACTCCGGCTCGGGGGCTCACGTCATGTCGTGATGCGATCCACCCCCGACTGCGACCGTCGATGTCCGACGCGCCATCCGTCTACCCATCCATCGCCCACCTATCACCCTGTCTTCCGCGCCACGAGCAACGTGACGTCGTCCGCCGGCTCCGCACCACCAGCGAATCCAGTGAGCGCGTCGACTACGCGATCGCGCACGGCGACGGAGACGGCGTCCCCATCCGATTCCGTAGTCCGTTCGCAGGCCACGGTGATCGTCCCCTCTTGCGTGAACTTGCACGCGTTGGACAGGAGGTTGTACAGGACTTGGCGCAGCTTCGTCACGTCGGCGTGAATCAGGCCGGGCTCGCGAGCACCAACCACGACGACCCGGTTCCCCCCCTTGTCGGCCAGTGGCATGACAGCGCCCGCAACCTCCTCCACGAGAGCCCCGAGGTCGAACTGCTCGATGTACAGCTCGGTGCGCCGCGCCTCGATCTTCGATAGATCCAGGACGCTGTTGATCACGTTCAGCAGGTGATCGCCGGCCGATCGGATCCTGTGGAGATCACCGCGCTGGCTCTCGTTACCCTGCACCATTGCTGCCTCTTCGAGGACTTCACTGTATCCGATGATGGCGTGGAGCGGTGTCCGCAGCTCGTGGCTCATGTTGGCGAGGAAGATGCTCTTGGCCTGGTTTGCCTCCTCGGCAACCTCGCGCGCTCTGCGCTCATCTTCCCGCGCCCGTGCGAGTGCACGCGATTGGTCTGCAATCCGGTCGCTCTGCTCTTCCGCGAGCGCCTTCATCGCGATCACCCGCTTTGCCTGCAGGTGGGCCTGCAAGCCGAACAGCGCCGTGAACCACAGCAACAACCCGGTACTCGATGCAGTCGTCACGAGACTTCCGGATTGCTCCCAGGCGTATCCAGTCAGCGCCCCCCCTGCCACACCGCCGACCATCATGGCCGTCACTCCCGCGCCGGCGAGTGTGACGCCCCCAACGCTGAAGTTGATCATCGTGTAGCAGGCTACCAGCACCGTCACCGGCCACGGCTGATACGCCATGACACCGCTCCACACGCCGACCAACAGGGCGTCCACGATGAGGTTCCGCCACTCCGCACGTCGCTGATCGGCGGCAGCAGCCGCCATGCGGTACTCGGCCAGCGGGAGTAGAACCACATACGCAGCGAGCGCGCTCCACGCGAACGGCCCGGCGCGGTGGGCGTAGAGCACAGACCCGATCATCACGCCGACCACCGGAAACGTGAGCAGGCGGAGGCGAAGCGCCAGAGCGACGAGCGGATGCGAACGTCGCTCCGGTGGGCCTGCGGACCCGACGGGCTGTTCGCCGGTACTCGGGGGGGAGGTCGTCATGCGCGGTGCAAGTTAGCGATCGCCGTCCCGCCGAGCGAGCTCGTCAGCCGCCTTCGGCCTCGCGGGCGATGCGCTGTCCCTCCGCGACGTCCACCAGGGTGAGCAACAGCGCACCGACCACGAAGAACACCACGATCGACAGGATGGCACCGCGCGACGAGCCCGTGAGAGCGATCATGACGGCGAACACGCCAGGACCGAAGATCCCGGCGAATTTCTCGAACACGGCGAACAACCCGAAGAACTCTCCGGACGAGTGACGCGGGATCATGCTGCCGAATAGGGAGCGCGACAACGCCTGCGTTCCGCCCTGCACCATGCCCACGAGTGCCGCAAGGACGAGAAAGTGCGTGGCTGTCGTCATGAAGTAGCCGACGAACGTGATGCCGACGTACGCCGCCAGCCCGACGAAGATCGAGGACTTCGCTCCGACGCGGCCCGCGAGTTGCCCGAACAGGAACGCAAAGGGGATCCCGACGAATTGCACGAGTACGACCGCACCGATCATGACCGTGCGGTCGATGCCGATGGACTCACCGTACAGCGTCGCCATACGGATGATCGTGCCGATGCCGTCATTGTAGACGAGGAAGGCCACGAGCAACAGAAATGCGTTCCGGAACTTGCGTAATTCTCGCACGGTGACTGCGAGACGACCGAATGCCGCTCGCATCGAGCCCTGCGCCCGTTCTGCCTCGCTGAGTGCCTTCGCCATCGGTTCCGGGACCCGCCGAAACAGCGGGACGGCGAAGACGATCCACCACACCGCCGTCAAGACGAAGCTCAGGCGGGCCGGCAGCGAGGCGGCACGGGCGGATATCCCCTCGCCGGCGGGCAATCCCACAGCTGCGGGATACAGCACCAGCAGCAACGCCAGCAACAGCAGCAACCCACCACCCACGTACCCGAGCGCATACCCGGCCGTGGACACCCGATCGATCTCCTCGTTGCCGGCCACGTGGGGCAACAGCGCATCGTAAAACACGAAGCTCCCGTTGGCGCCGATGTTGGCGAGCAGGAAGAGCGCCAGGGCAAAGAGCCACCCGCCCTGTGGGATGAAGAACATGAGCGCGATGGCCGTCACCCCCACCGAGAGAAATGCCCCGAGCAGTCTCTTCTTGATCGGCACATGGTCGGCAACGGTACCGAGGATCGGTGACAGGACGGCGATGATCGTCAGCGCGATCGTCGTCGTGGCGCTGAAGCGAAACTGCACCTGTGCTGCGGAGAGCCCGACCCCTGCATACGACGCGAAGAAGATCGGGAAGATGGCCGTCACCACCACCACGATCATGGCCGAGTTGGCCCAGTCGTACATGGCCCACGCCCGCTGCTCGGCCGTGCGGAGCCCGAGTCGGGTGAGCAGTGACCTGTGCGGTTGTGGTGGTCCCGAGGGAGTCACGCCCGCCAGTCCGACGCGAGCGGGTCCGTGGCGGTGCTCAGGCGACCCGCTCCTCGGTATCGATTCCGAGGAACGAGCGGATCGCGGCCGCCAGCTGACGGTGGTGGCCCAACTCGCAGCTGCGCATGCTCGCGAGGGACAGCGTCTTGCCGCTGGCCAACCGCAACCGGACGACGAACGCCCCTTCGGAGCGCCAGCGGGGACGACGATCACGGATGGAACGCGGCTGTCGATCCAGAAACTCCGCACACTCCACGCCGGTCACATCAGCGAGCGGGGCGGAGCGCACCCGCGTGCCGAACAGCCCCCGGCGCACCACCTCGATCTGCCCACTCGACCGATCGAACGTCGCCGTGACGAGCCTGGCGACGTGGGCGGTGAACAGGGGGACGGCGAGCACGAACGTCGCGCCGGCCAGGAGCAGGAGCACCCGCTCGTGCATCACGGCGTACGCCACGATCAGGGCGCCAACGAGCACGGTGAACCCCGTGGAGAGCCACACGTCCCACGGCTCGTGACGCACGACGAGTCGTTGTTCGTTCCGTTCGACAATCTGCATGGGCGATCTCGCTGCCGAGCAGGCGCGGTGGAGGGTCGCCTGGGCTCGGTCTTCCCGCGAAGATCCATCCTGCAACGGAGAACGCAAGAGGGAATATCGCAAAACAATAAGCATTTATTGACAAACAATAAAATCGTGCATATCTTATGAACCACACGGCTCACCCGGAGGCCGTCGCCATGCCCGGACGCGCACTGCAGTGGATCACCGCCACGAGGCTCCTGCTCGACGTCATGTTCTATTTCGGACTGGTTGGCGCCGCGGGGATCGCCATCTGGCTGGCGCTCTCGCCACTCGTGATGCGCGACGGCCGGCCCGGGAACGCGACGCTCCCCGTGGCCGTTGGAGAGGGGGTGTTGTACCCGACCGTCGATCTTGCGGTCGATCGGGCCGCAGCTCCGGAGGTGACGCAAGCGGTCCTCGTGGGCGCACGCGGTGAGTTGCGCATCGAGACCACCGATTGGTCACTCCAGTTCCTGCCGAACCTGGGGATGCTGCTGGCCCTCGGGATCGTCCTGGCGATCGTGAACCTGCTGCGGCGAATGCTACGCACCGTCCGGGCCGGAGATCCGTTCACCGAAGTGAACGGGCGGCGGCTGCGCGCGATGGGCCTCCTGCTGCTCGCCGTCGGCGTGATCGGCCCCCTGCTCGAGTATCTGCTGGCGCGTGCGATGCTCGCCCGTATTCCGGTGGCTGACCTGACCCTCGTCGCACCCCTCGACGCACAGACGGAGGTCGTGCTCGCGGGCTTGCTCCTTCTGGTGCTGTCTGCAGTGTTCGCGCGCGGCGCGGAGCTCGAGCGCGACCGGTCCCTCACCATCTGACGGTCGCCATGGCCATCGTCGTGAGCCTCGATGTCCTCCTCGTGCGGCGGAAGATGAGCCTCACGGAGCTGGCTGACCGCGTGGGGATCACCATCGCGAACCTGTCCATCCTGAAGACCAACAAGGCGCGCGCGATACGTTTCTCGACGCTCGACGCCATCTGTCGGGAGCTGGACTGCCAGCCGGGTGACCTGCTGGCGCACGAGCCAGACTGAGCGGTGTGCTTCCGCGGATCTCGGCGCGTTGGAGCTGATTTGCGGCGCCGGCCCGCGTGGGGTACACTCTCGCCTGCGGCGCGACAATCCTCAATCTCGAGGTGTCCCATGGCTCACCCACGGCTTCTCTCCGCGCTCGTCGGCGCGATCGGTGTCGGCGTTCTGCTCCCAGTGGTCTGGCCTGTGCCGTCCGACTTCGCTGCCCAGCCGTCGGTCGTCGTGCGGCTGTCGCCCGATGTTGCTGACGCCCCGATCGACGGCCGAGTCATCGTCATCCTCGCCGCCTCCGATCGCACCGAGCCGCGCAATCAGGTAAGCGCCAGCGTGAACGCGTCGCAGGTGTTCGGCGTCGACGTGAACGCGCTCGTGCCCGGTGCCGACGCGCGCATCGACGCCAGCATCTTCGGCTATCCCGTGGCCAGCCTGCGCGATGTCCCGGCCGGTCGCTACTTCGTCCAGGCCGTACTGCACAGGTACGAGACGTTTCGGCTGTCGACCGGGCACACCGTGAAGCTCCCCATGGATCGGGGGGAGGGACAGAACTGGAGGCGGGCACCCGGTAACCTCTTCAGCGTTCCGCAGTGGATCGACTTCGACCCGGCGTCGGATGCCCAGGTCTCGATCACGCTCGACCAGGTGATGCCGCCGATCCCTGATCCACCCGACTCGAAGTACGTCAAGCACGTGAAGATCCAGAGCGATCGCCTGACCGAGTTCTGGGGACGACCGATGCACCTCGGCGCGCACGTGCTCGTGCCGGAAGGCTTCGACGCGCACCCTGAAGCCCGCTATCCGCTGATGGTCTTCCACGGACACTTCCCCTATGACTTCGGGGGATTTCGGACGGAACCGCCCGACACCACTGAACCATGCGAGTATTCCGCCCGGTTCGACGTGGACTGCTACGACCATGTCGTGCAGCGGGAGGCATACGACTTCTACCGCACGTGGATCAGCGACACCTTCCCCCGTTTCCTGATCATCGAGATCCAGCACGCCAACCCGTACTACGACGATTCGTACGCGGTCAACTCCGCCAACCTCGGCCCCTACGGCGATGCCATCCAGTACGAGCTGATTCCGTATATCGAGGAGCGGTTCCGCGGGATCGGTGAGGGGTGGGCGCGATTCACCTACGGCGGCTCGACCGGCGGCTGGGAGGCACTCGCCGTCCAAGTGTTCTATCCCGAGGAGTACAACGGCACGTTCGCCGCCTGCCCTGACCCAATCGACTTCCGAGCGTACACCCTCGTCGACATCTACGAGGATGACAATGCGTACTCCCGGCAGGGGCCGTTCAACCGCGTGCCGATCCCGGGCCACCGTGACTGGCTCGGGCAGATCGACCGGACGATTGCCGACTACAACCTCCTCGAGCTCGTGATCGGTACGCACAGCCGCTCAGGCGACCAGTTCGACATCTGGGAGGCCGTCTACTCCCCCATGGGACCCGACGGGTATCCCGCACGCATCTGGGACAAGCGCACCGGCGCCATCAACCACGACGTCGCGGCCTACTGGAGGGAACACTACGATCTCCGCCACGTCCTCGAACGTGACTGGGCTACGCTCGGACCAAGACTCGAGGGCAAGATCCACATCTATGTCGGCGACATGGACAACTACTACCTGAACAATGCCGTCTATCTGATGGAGGATTTCCTCGAACGCACGACCGATCCGTACTACGGTGGCCTGATCGACTACGGTGACCGCGCGGAGCACTGCTGGAATGGCGATCACGAGCAGGGGAATCACATCTCGCGCCTGCGTTACAACACGATGTACGTCCCGACGATCCTGCAGCGCATCGAGGCGGCGGCACCCGCGGGGGCGGACTTGACGAGCTGGCGCTATTGAGCGGGAAGGGGGAAAGGTGAACGGTCCGCGAGCGACGCAAGCTGTAGAGCGCCCAGCGCACAACGTGCAACGGAAACGGCGCGTCGGATGGTGACGCGTCGGGGATGCTGGGGTCTCACGCTGGCGCTTGCCGCTGTCCCGGTTCCCTGCCAACCGCTCAATCGCCTGGCGGCTCAACAGCCGCTCCGCTCCTACGTATGCTATCGCACGGGCGAGGCCCCGGTCATTGATGGCCGGCTAGACGACCCGGCATGGTGGGCTGTACCGCGCAGCGAGCCGTTCGTCGACATCCTGGGCGACTCGGCATCCGCACCCTCCCTCGAGACACGCTTCTCGATGCTCTGGGACGACGACTACCTCTATGTGGCAGCAGAGCTGGAGGAGCCGCACGTCTGGGCGACACTCACCGAGCGGGACGCCCGGATCTTCGAAGATGACGATTTCGAGCTCTTCCTCGATCCCGACGGGGACACGCACCAGTACTACGAGCTCGAGATCAACGCGTTCGGGACGGTATGGGACCTGTTCCTGGTGAAGCCGTACCGGGACGGTGGGCCGGCGATCTCGGCATGGGACATACGCGATCTGCACGCGGGCATCGGCGTGGACGGCACGCTGAACGACCCGTCGGACACCGATCGTGGTTGGACCGTGGAGCTCGCGATCCCATGGCGGAGCATCGTCGAAGCAGCCCCCGGGCGGCGTGCGCCGCGGCCCGGCGAGCAGTGGCGGCTCAACTTCTCGCGCGTGGACTGGGACATGCTTGTCATCGATGGTGTGTACCGCAAGCAGGTGGATGCCGTGACCGGCAGTCCACTGCCCGAACGGAACTGGGTCTGGTCGCCGCAGGGTGCGGTCAACATGCACATGCCCGAGCGGTGGGGATTCGTGCAGTTCAGTGAGCGGCAGGTGGGCACCGGCGCCGACACGATCGTGGAGGATGCGGACATCTCGGTGCGTCAAGCGCTGCGCGCCGTCTACGACGCGCAGCGTACCTACCGAAAGCACACCGACCGGTACGCAACGTCGATCGCCCACCTGGATCTCGCGGACCTCGACGGGGCGGAGCTGGGCGAACTGGAGCTGCAGGCTACCCCCCAACAGTACCACGCGTCGCTGCCCGCGCGGACCCGCGCGGGCCGGTGGCACATCCGACAAGATGGGAGAGTGTGGTACACACAATGAGGCGGCGCGACTTCATTTCAGGGTTGGGGGGGTCGGTCGCAGCGCTGTCAGTCGGTGGATTGGCCTGTACCGTCCCGCGCACCCGCGCACTGCCGCGCTACTGGGCCTGGGTTCACGGAGGCGGCAACCGGACGGGAACCGATTGGCATGAGGCATTCGCGCGGCTTCGCGGGGCGGGGGTCCACGGCGTCCTGGTGGGCGGAGGGGATCTGGCAGCGCTGGCAGACGCCGCACATACCGAGGGGCTCGCGTTTCACCGCTGGATCTGGACGCTCAACCGAAGCGGCGACGCCTGGGTGATCGACAACCACCCCGAGTGGTTCACGGTCAGCCGCGAGGGCCGGTCGAGCCTCGAGCATCCCCCGTACGTGGGCTACTACCGCTGGCTGTGCCCCACCCGTCAGGAGGTCCGCACATATCTGAGCGAGCAGGTCGCCGAGTTGGCAAGCGACCCCGCGATCGACGGCGTCCACCTCGACTACGTCCGCCACTCGGACGTCATCCTGCCGCGCGGCCTCTGGGCGAAGTACGGGCTCGTCCAGGACCGCGAATACCCGGAGTTCGACTTCTGCTACTGTACGGCGTGCCGCGAGAGCTTCCGGGCACAGAGCGGCATCGACCCGTCCAGTTTCCTCGACCCGTCCGCCGACGAGGCGTGGCGCCGCTTTCGCTGGGAGAGCGTCACCGGCCTCGTCCGCGCGCTGGCCGAATCGGCGCACAGATTCGAGACGCCCATAACCGCGGCAGTCTTCCCGTCACCCGCGATCGCGAGGCGGTTGGTGCGCCAGGCGTGGGACGAATGGCCGCTCGACGCCTTCTTCCCAATGCTGTACCACGGCTTCTACGAGCAGGACATTGCGTGGATCGGCCAGACGGTGCGGGAAGGGGTGATCGCTCTTGGCGGCCGCGCTCCACTCTACGCCGGACTGTATCTGCCGGACTTGCCGCCGGAGAAGCTGGCACGCGCGACGGAGGTGGCTGTCGATGGCGGTGCGGCAGGTGTCGCGGCATTCGAGATGGGCAGGCTCACGGACGAGCACCTGCAGGCACTGCAAACGATGGGGGAAGGGTGACAGGGGAAAGGGGAAAGGGGAAAGGCAATGGTTGCTCGTGCCGACCCTTTCCCCTTTCGCTCTTGGTGCTATCCCATCCGCTCGACGATCGCCTTGCCGAAGCCCGAGCAGGATACCTCGTGCACGTCCGCGCGGCCCTCGGCGGTCATGAGCCGCGCGAGATCGTAGGTGACGTACGCGTCCTTGATCGCCTGGCGCATCCCGTCGAGGATCAGGTCGGCGGCTTCCTGCCAGCCCATGTGCTGCAGCATCATGACGGCTGAGAGAATCAGCGACCCCGGATTGACCTTGTCCTTCCCGGTGTACTTGGGGGCGGTGCCGTGCGTGGCCTCGAACAACGCCACCTCGGTGCCGATGTTCGCCCCCGGGCCGAGGCCAAGGCCGCCGACGAGCGCAATGGCGGCATCGGACAGGTAGTCGCCGTTCAGGTTCGGCAACGCGAGCACGCTGTACTCACCGGGCCGGGTCTGGATCTGTTGGAATATCGAGTCGGCGATGCGGTCCTTGATGAGCTTCTTGCCCGCTGGCATCTCGCCGTCCAGTTCATCCCACAGCTGTTTCTCGCTGATGAACACCTCGCCGAACTCGTCTTTCGCGACCTCGTAGCCCCACTTGGCGAAGGACCCCTCGGTGAACTTCATGATGTTGCCCTTGTGGACGAGAGTCACCGACGGCAGATCGTTTTGGACCGCCCACTGGCATGCCATCCGTACCAGCCGCTTCGTGCCGGTCACCGAGATCGGCTTGACCCCGATGCCCGAATCTTCCCTGATCTGCTTTCCGGTCTTCGCCTTCACCAAGTCGATGATGGCCTTCGCAACCTCCCCGCCTCGCTCGAAGTCGTGCCCGGCATAGACGTCCTCGGTGTTCTCCCGGAAGATGACGAAGTTGACCTGATCGGCGTACTTGTTCGGCGCGGGCACGCCCTCGAAGTACATGATCGGACGGACGCACGCGTAGAGATCCATGGCCTGCCGCAAGCCGACGTTGATCGAACGAAACCGCTCCGTCACACCGTCGTCCTTGCCACAGTTGTCGCAGGCGCCGCCGCGGTACTGCTGATGCGCACAGTGGAGACAAACGTGGGTCTCCTCACCGATCGGCGTGGTGAACGGTCCCTTGATCGCGATCTTGAGGTACTGAATCGCCTCAATCGTCTCGTCGGGCAGCACCTTCCCGTAGTGGTGCAGGCCTTCGAGGCCGGCATACAGCGGGCACCACTGGATCTCGCGCTTGCCACCGTAGGCCTTCTGTACGGCGGCGGCGACGACGTGCTTCATGGTCGGGGTGATGTCGAGGCCGATGCCATCGCCGCGCAGCGACCCGATGATCGGGCGGTCACCGACGATGGGCGTACCGTTCTCGATGGTAACGAGGTCTCCCTCGGGCAGCTGGACTTCCTTGAACTTGGGCATGGAGCGTTCTCCCCTCACATCGTCCACATCGGATCACACGATGCCACGCCGATGGTCGGGCGGCGGGCTCGGTCAGGCTGAATTCTAGCGTGCCGGGCCGGTCACGTCGACCGGCTGGCACAGCACTGGTGCGCCGCGCAACTCCGCGCTCCCATCAGCCCACGGGTGCGCCGATCGCGCTCTCCACGGCCTCCAAGATCTCGCCGGAGCGGACCACTTCCGCCATCGTCGTGTGGTCGTCGAACAGCGGGCGATCGTCATCGAGGTGGGGCACGTGGCGTCGAATGACGTCGTGCGCTGCCCGTACGCCGACTCCCAGGCGGTGCCCACGGATGTCGAGGGCCTGAGCCGCCGCCAAGAACTCGATGCCGAGCACTCCGCAGGCGTTGGCCAGGATCTGCTCGTTCTTGAGCGCCGTGTTCATCCCCATGCTCACGAAGTCCTCCTGATCCGCTGCAGCGGGGATCGAGCTGCACGCGGCAGGCGCGGATAGGATCCGTTGCTCCACGATCAACGTGCCGGCCGTGTACTGACTCAGCGTCAGACCGCTGAAGAATCCCGGTCGCTCGGTGAGGAATGGGGGGAGTCCGACGGAGAGCGCCGGGTTGAGTAGCCGGTTCAACCGTCGCTCCGAAAGCACGGACACCATCGTGACGGCCGTGCCGACCATCTCCATCGGCAGGGCGACGGGCGTTCCCTGGAAATTGGCGCCGGTCAGTACCACGTCGTCGTCGGCCAGGAAGATCGGGTTGTCACCCACGCCGTTCAGCTCGATCTCGACCTGCTCGCGCGCGTAACCGACCGCGTCGTGTGCGGCACCGATCACCTGGGGGGTGGATCGCATGGAATACGCGTCCTGCACCCGCTTGCGTCCGGCGTCGAGCACGGCGCTACCCTCGATGCATCGGCGGATGGCGTCCGCGCAGCGGATGGCCCCCGGGAAGCCGCGTTCTTCGTGCAGCCGCCGGTCGTAGGGTTTCATGTTGGCATTCAGCGCTTCGAGGGTCATCGCCGCCGCGATCTCCGCCTGGCGGAGCCAACGGTCGATGTCGTACAGCTGGAGGGCATTCATGCCGTTGAGAAAATTGGAGCCGTTGATCAGGGCGAGACCGTCGCGCGCCTCGAGCGTGAGCGGGGTCAGGCCGGCCTGCGTGAGCGCGTCGCGAGCAGGAAGCAACTGCCCCTCGTGCCACGCGCGACCTTCGCCGATGGCCGCCAGCGCGATCTGGGACATGGGAGCGAGATCGCCGCTCGCCCCAACCGAGCCCTTGCGACACACGTAGGGGATCACCCCCGCGTTCAGCATGTTCACCAGTTGGCGTGCTGCCTCGATCCGGAGGCCCGAGCGGCCCCGTGCATGAACGTTCACCCGCGACACCATCGCCGCACGCACATGCTCTACGGGCGCCGGCGCACCGATCCCGGCCGAGTGGTTGTAGACGAGGTACCGCTGGAAGTCCCGCACCTCGTCGTCGGAGAGCCGCGTCTCGGAGAACTCCCCGATCCCGGTGTTGATCCCGTACATCACCTCCCCCGCAGCGAGCTTCCGCTCCAGCATTCTGCGGCATGCCTCGATCCGCTGCTCCGCTTCCGGGTGAAGCGACACGGGCGCCCA
>Ga0209536_100006309_pt1 | contig 18171 bp, 10 predicted proteins | sample DeeMarSeWOR28_12_FD_187461 | JGI IMG/M metagenome (GOLD analysis project Ga0209536, IMG submission 187461) | Marine sediment microbial communities from White Oak River estuary, North Carolina - WOR-2-8_12 (SPAdes) (version 2) | ecosystem: Environmental > Aquatic > Marine > Intertidal zone >... | reverse complement strand
CGGTCGCGGGCCCATTGGACGAGCTTGGCGCTGCCGTTGATTGCAGGGCCTTCCTCGTCGGTGGTGGCCATGAACGACAGCGTCCCGGCCGGCGTCCCGTTGTCCGCGAGATAGCCGAGAACCGCGGCCAGGAAGGAGGCAACGCCGCCTTTCATGTCGCTGGCGCCGCGGCCATACAGAATCCCGTCCTCGACGTCCCCGGAAAACGGGTCCCGCCGCCACAGCGACTCGTCGCCGACATCGACGACGTCGACGTGGCCGTCGATAGCGATGACGCGCGGCCCGTTGCCGATCCGGCCCAGCAGGTTGCCCATGGGGTCCACGGTTACCTCGTCGTAACCGAGTCGCTCCATTTCCTGGCGAATGCGCTCGATGACCGCGCCTTCCCGGCTGCTGAGCGAGGGAATCCGCGTGATGTCCTGCATGAAGGTCACCAGGTCGGTCTTCAGTTCCAGCGCGCTGGTGTAGTCACTGCTGTTCATGATGAGCCTCCACCGCCCGGTGCGCCCGTCAAGCCGGTCGCTTCATTGAACGCATCGATCAGCCGGTCCCACTCGTCCACGACTTCGCGGGAGAAAACCTGCTCCCAGAAATCCGGGTCCCACAGTTCCCGCAATTCGTCCGCGCTGCGGCCCTGCTGTTCCACCCAGGTGAAGTACTTGAAGTTGTGCAGCGCCTGCCGGTCGGCATGGCTCAGCTCACGCAGGTGATCGGTGGTCACGCCCTGCAGGTAACGCGCGTAGTGCTGATCGGCCAGGTGCGCGTCATACGGTCCGTGGCTGGCTGCCATTTCCTGCAGGCGGGAAGCGTACAGATCCATGGAATCGGTCAGCGGCGTGAAAATGACGTCGCGGCCGCTCATCCCGTAATGACGCGCGGTCTTGATGCAGGCCACCAGGTTGCACAGGCTGGAAATCCCCATTTCACCGAGCCGTTCGACCGCCTGGCCGTCCACGCCTTCGCGCGCCAGGCAGGCACGGCCTTCGGGTTCGTTGAACAGCCGCATCAACTGCAGCGTCTGCTCGTCGTCGACGGCGACGACCATGTCGGTGTTGCGGGTGTTGTGGATCCACGGAACGTGCTTGTCGCCGATGCCCTCGATGCGGTGCTCGCCGAAACCGAAGCGCAACAGCGTGGGGCACTGCAATGCCTCCGCGGCGACGATCCGCGCCCCGGGAAAACGCGACTTCAGGAAATCGCCGGCGGCCAGGGTTCCCGCCGAGCCGGTGGCGCTGACCCAGGCCGCCAGCCGGTGGTCCCGGCCATAGTGATTGTCGAATACTTCGCCGACGAACGAACCGGTCACGTGGTAGTGCCAGATGGCGTTGCCGAATTCCTCGAACTGGTTGAAGACGACGATCGAATCCCCGCGCTCCCGCCGCAGTTCCTTGCACTTGTCGTAGATTTCCTTGACGTTGGATTCGGTGCCGGGCGTGGCGATGATCTCGTCGGTGCCGATTTCGCGCAGCCATTCGAAGCGCTCGCGGCTCATGCCTTCGGGCAGGATCGCGACGGCCGGGCACGCCAACAGGGCGCAGTCGTAGGCCCCGCCACGGCAATAATTCCCGGTCGACGGCCAGACCGCCTTCTGGCGCCCGGCATCGAAATTCCCGGTGACCAGGCGCGGCACCAGGCAGCCGTAAGCGGCGCCTACCTTGTGGGCCCCGGTGGGGAACCATTTGCCGAGGATGCCGACGATGGTGGCGTCCACGCCGGTCAGCGCCGGGGGGAATTCGATCCAGTTGCCCTGCCCGAAGCCGCCCCCGTGCTCGACGGCTTCGTTCTTCCAGGTAATCCGGAACAGGTTGGCCGGATCGAGATCCCACAGGCCGACGTCGCGCAGGCGCGCGGCGATGCCCGGGGGCGCCTTGCCCGGGTCCTGCTGCTGGGCGAAGGTGGGCAAGACGATATTGCGTTCGCGGGCGCGCGCGATGTTTCTGCTTAGAACATCTTCGTTCATTGCTGCTGTCAGTCTCACGGTGGTCCTCCCAAGCGCACGGCGGGAATCGGCTCCCGGTCGCCCCAACCCAACTGGACTTCCGCGGCGCCTGCGCGGATCGCCCGCAGCAACTCGTCCTGGTCGACCGGCAGGCTGCGCACGCGCACGCCGGTGGCGCGCCAGATGGCGTTGGTGATGGCCGCACTGGTCGGGATGCTCGGCAGCTCGCCCACTCCCTTGGCCCCGTAAGGCCCGGTGGAAGTCGCGTGCTCGACGATATGCGAAACGATCTCCGGGGCGTGCCGGATGCCCGGCATCTTGTAGCGCGCCATCACGGTGGTCCAGGGCATGCCCTGCTCCTGGATGTAGTGCTCGGTCAGGGCATAGCCGATGCACATCACGATGCCGCCCTCGATCTGGCCTTCGAGGGTCAGCGGATTGATCGCGCGGCCGACGTCGTGCGCGGCGATGACCTTCCGGACATGGACCGCCCCGGTGTCGAGGTCGATCTCGCAGAGCGCCGCCTGGGCGCAGAACCCGAAAGCGAAATGCATGTCGCCGCCGGTGCCGAGCGGCTGGGTCATGGGCGCCCAGTATTCATGCCGGGCCTGCGTCGGGACGCCCGATTGACGCGCCTCGGCGATCACTTCCGCAAGGGTTGCGGAGGTCTCGCCATCCCAGGCGCGGCCGTCCCGGAACGCGACCTTATCGCTGCCGCAGCCCAGCAGCCGGGCGGCCGCCGGGGTCAGTTCGCGCAGCACGTCGCGGGCGGCCAGTCGCGCCGCGTTGCCGCTGATGAAGGTCTGCCGGCTGGCCGTGGTCGGGCCGCCGTCGGGGCAGTAGTCGGTGTCGCCGAGCAGCACCCGGACCCGCCCGGCCGGCAAGCCCAGTTCCTCCGCCGCGCAGGCGGCGAGGACGCCGGGCAGGCCCTGGCCCATTTCCGCGGATGAAGTCCTCACTTCGGCCACGGCTTCGTGCGCCCCATCGAGCGACAGTTCGACCTCGGCCGCCGCCTTGTCCGGCGCGCCGCCGCCCAGGCCGGTGTTCTTGTAGCCTACCGCCAAGCCCCAGGCGAAGCGGCTGCGCCCTCTGTCCCAGGCCCACTGAAAATCGCCGCCGCGCATGTCCCGCTCGACGGCTTCGATGCACTCGCGCAGGCCGACGCTTTCCTTCATGAGCTGGCCGGTGCAGGTCACCGCCCCGACGTCCAGTGCGTTCAGGCGGCGCAACTCGACCGGGTCCATGCCCAACTCGTCGGCCAGGATGTCCATGTTGCTTTCCACGGCAAAGCAGCTCTGGGATACGCCGAAGCCGCGAAAAGCGCCGCAGGGCGCGTTGTTGGTATAGGCGGCGAAGCAGTCCACCTTGACGTGCGGCACGTCGTAGGGGCCCGAGGCATGGGTGGTGGCGCGGGTCAGCACCTTCTCGCTGAGGCTGGCGTAAGCGCCGCCGTCGCCGTAGATCGTGCTCTGCACCGCGGTCAGCCGGCCCTCGCGGGTGGCGCCCGTGCGCATGCGGATCAGCGTCGCGTGCCGCTTGGGGTGGAACAGCAGGCTTTCCTGCCGCGAGTACAGCATTTTCACCGGGCGGCCGGTGGCTTCCGCCAGCAGCGCCACGTGGATCTGGGCGGCCACGTCCTCCTTGCCCCCGAAGCCGCCGCCCATCAGGGTGGCCACGATACGGACCGACTCCGGCGGCAGCCCCAGCGCGGCCGCTACCTGGTCGCGGTCCTGGTAGGGAATCTGGCTGCCCACGTAGACCGTGGTCCTGGCGTGCACGGCGGCCTCCCCACGGGCAGCCGCGGGATCGCAGGGACCACCGAAATCAGCGGGGTCGTAGCCGGCGGGCACGCCAATGGCGCATTCCGGCTCCAGGAACAGGTGCTCGGTGGTCGGCGTGCGGTAGGTGCGATCCACGATCACGTCGGCCGCTGCGAAGCCCGCCTCGATGTCGCCCTTGTCGACCTTGATGTGCTTGAGCAGGTTGCCGTCCGGCCGGCCTTCGTGCAGCACGGCCGCCCCGGGGCGCAAGGCGTCGATCGCGCTGCTCACCGTGGGCAACCGCTCGTATTCGACCCGGATCAGCCGCAGCGCAGCCGCCGCGATTTCCCCGGAATCGGCCGCCACCAGCGCGACCGCGTCACCGGCATAGCGGACCTTGTCGGCGCACAGGACCGGCCAGTCGACGGTCACCAGGCCGTGCAGGTTGCGGCCCGGAACGTCCTCGTGGGTCAGCACGGCATGCACGCCGGCGAGGGCCCGCGCCGCCGCCGTGTCGATGGAAAGTATGCGCGCATGGGGAATGCCCGCGCGCAGCGTGCGGGCGTGGAGCATCCCGGGAAAACGGTAATCGTCGGTAAACCGGGCCTTGCCGGTGATCTTCGCCAGCGCGTCGGGATTGGGCAGCGCCTTGCCGACGGCGCTGCCGGGCGAGCGGGTTGCCGGGATGTAGGGCGGCACCGCCTGTCCCGAGGCCTGCAGGATGGCGCTGATCACGCTCTGGTACCCGGTGCATCGGCAGTAGGTGTCTTTCAGCGCAATCCGGATGTCGTCCGCGGTGACGGTTTCCCCGGCGGCGGATTTCTCGTCGAGCAACGCCTTCGCCGTCATGATCAGCCCGGGCGTGCAGATGCCGCACTGCACCGCGCCGTGCTCGAGAAAGGCCCGCTGCAGGGGGTGCAGTTCGCCGTTCCGGGACAGGCCCTCGATGGTCTCCACGCTGGCGCCCTGCGCCTTGAACGCCGGATAGATGCAGCTGTTCACCGGCGTGCCGTCGACCAGCACCGTGCAGATGCCGCATTCCGCTTCGTTGCAGCCGATGCGGGTGCCGGTCAACCCGAGGTCTTCGCGCAGGACCGTCGACAGGTAGCGCGATTCCGGCACCTCCAGTTCGACCGGCCGGCCGTTGAGGGTCATGCGCAAGCGGCTCATTGTCCGACGCCCTGTGGGGTGGCCGTGCCGGTTTTCGCCCGCTCCGCCGCCAGGGCCAGCACGCGTGGCAGGTGGGTGCGCACCATTTCCGCCCGGTACTCGCGGCTGGCCCGGTACGTGCTGCTGCGCAGCGAGATACCGCCCAGCGCGGCTTCCGCCGCCGCCCTGAACGCATCATCCGAGGCCGCCTGGCCCGTCAGCGTGTCCATGGCGGGCGTGGCCAGGCAGGGCACCGGCCCGGCGGGGGCAACCGCGATTCGCGCCGATTCGACCAGGCCCGATTCAGCGAGGCGCAGGCGCGCGGCCATCGAAATCATCGGCAGGGCGACGCCCTGGGGCCGCATGACCCGGAAAAACGCCGAACCCTCCAGCTTGCCCGTGCCCTTGAAACGCAGGCGGGTCAGGAGAGCACGATGATGATCGACGGCGCTTCGCCCGGGGCCGAGAAAAGTGGCGGCCAGCGGCATCCAGCAGGCGCCGCCCGGGTCGGCCAGTTCTATCTCGCCGTCGAGGACCAGCAGCCCGATGGTGCCGTCACCTGCCGGCAGCGCGTGGGCGACGTTCCCCGCCAGCGTGGCCACGTTGCGCACCTGCGGGCCGCCGATGACGCCGCAGGCCTCGACCAGGCAGGTGCCCTGCCGAACGATGCGCTCGTCAGCGATGATCCGGGAATGCGTTACCGCGCAGCCGATGACGATGGTTTCGCCGTCCTGGCTGATCTCGCCCAGGCCGGCGATCCGGGAGGGGTCCACCATCGCCTCGACCGCCGGCTTCCGGCCTTGCTGGATCTCCAGCAGCAGGTCCGTGCCGCCGCCAATGACCTGCGCGCGGCCGTCGTAGCGGTTCAGTAACGAGACCGCTTCGTCGACCGTTGCCGGTGTGTGGTAGTGCTGCCAGCAGATCCTGGTGGCGTCATCCATTCAATCGCTCCGCACGCGGGTTGGCCCTGTGCGGCCCTGGCCCAGGCAATCCTCAAGGCAATTAATGCAGAAAATCGATTTTTATTCGATGACCTCAATCACACGATTCTGGCCCAGATCCTGGCCGCCCGTTCCCTGCAACGGGCGCGAATGGCCTCTTCGTCCAGGTGCGGCAGGCTGCCGCCGTCCACGATCACGCGGCCCCTGGCAATCGTGGTGCGGACCCGGCTGAAGCTCAGGCCGAACAGCAGGTGTCCGTAAAACGTGTCCGCGGTCAGCGGCGTGAAGGGCACGTATTCCGGAATCACGATGTCGGCCAACTGGCCGGGGGCAAGCGCGCCGCGTGGTTCGCGGAACAGGCGGTTGCAGATCCTGCGGTTGTTGTGGAGAAGGATCTCGCAGGCCTCGGCGAAGGCCAGCGTCGGGTCGCGGTGGTGCGTGCGCTGGTGCAGGTACATCGCGCGCGCCTGGGATATCAGGTGGGAGGACATGCCGTCGGTGCCGACGCCGACCGTCACGCCATGCTTCAGCATCTCGAGGATGGGGGCCACGCCCAGCCCGTTGTTCATGTTGGATTCCGGGTTGTTGACCAGCATCGAGTCGGTGGAGCGCAGCAGGTCCAGCTCGCGCCCCTCGAACAGGACGCCGTGCACGAAGATCGTCTTCGGCCCCGGAATGCCGAAGTCCAGGAAGCGGTCCATGATCCGGCGCCCGTAGCGCTCCATGCAGAGCCGCACGTCGATTTCAGCCTCGGCCGCGTGCACGTGGAAACCGGCGCCGAGCCCGTGGGCGATATCGGCGCAGCGCTGCAACGTTTTTGTGCCCAGCGTCATCAGGGCATGCAGGCCGAACAGCGCGGCCATTTGGCCGTCATCGGAATCACGGCACTTGCGGATGTAGCGTTCGTTCTCTTCGATGCCCTCGCCTTCCCGGTTGCGATCGGATACCTCGTAGGCGAGGCATCCGCTCAGGCCCACGTCGCGGAACGCCCGCTCCACCTGGTCGAGGCTTCCGTCGCAGCAGGCGGGTGAGGCGTGGTGGTCGATCACCGTGGTGCATCCGGCCCGCGCCGCGTGCATCAGGGCCAGCAGCGCTGAATGGTAGACGTCCTCGGCATCCAGCGCGGAATCGAGTTTCCACCAGAGCCGCGAGAGGATTTCCTGGAAATTCCGTGCCGGCGCCCCCGGTGGGGTGAACCCCCGGGCGAAGGTGGAATAGAGGTGGTGATGCGCGTTGATCAGGCCCGGCATGACCAGGTTGCCGCCGGCATCGATGATGTGGTCGGGCGAATACTTGCCGCTTGGAAAATCACCCACTTCGACAATCTGCCTGCCTTCGACGAAGACCTTGCCGTTTTCGATGAAGCGGTTGTCCTCGTCCAGCGTGACCAGGTGCCCGTTGCGGATCAGTATGGAACTCATGGCGGGCTCCCCGCCACCGGCAGGTGTGGCATGGAGGTTCTGAGGCCCTGCAGCAACACGAACATCGTCGCGCAGGGTTCCAGTGAAACCGGATCCGCCCCTGTTGCCGCGGCGAAGCTCTCGATGCGCTCGACCCGGAAGGAGTCCGGCTCGATGCGCGCCCGGAACGACGGCCCCTGGTACTCCAGACTGCAGGAGTGTGGCGCGCCGTCGAGTTCGATACGGTGCGTCGCGCCTGCCCAGCGCGCCTCGATCGCCCAACTGCCTGCACGCCCCGGCGTCGCCGGGCGGAACGCCATGAACGCATTGTCGGTTTGGGCTTCGAATTCTTCGCGGTCCAGGTACAGCCGGGGCTTGTCGAGGTAGGGCGCGCCCGCCGTGGGGCAAAAGGTCGTGCAGTTGCCGCACTCGTTGCAGAGGTCTGCCAGCACGGCGATCTGAAACGCCTGGCCGACCCGGAATTCGGATTGCCCTTCGGACCGGGCTTCGGCTCCGTAACGGGCCCGGATTTCGCCCTCCACGATTTCCAGGGTTGGCAATTGGGCCGCAAAGGGCTCGATGCTGAAGGTCTGCAGGGCCAGGTTCGGGCAGACCCCCACGCAGAGACTGCAATAGTCGTGGCAGTCCAGGCAGCGTCCGGCTTCAGCGCGGGCCTGCTGCTCGGTGTAACCCTGCACGACCTCCGTGAAATTCCTGCGGTGCGGCACGGGAGAATGAGGAATCGGCACGCGCCATTCGCGGTGGCTGCGCCGCGCCAGCAAGTCGGCTGGATCGAACTGTTTCGCGCCGGCGGGGGCCGAAGGGTCGGCGCCGCGACCCAGAATGGCCCTGGCGATGGCCTTCCCGTCCGCCGCCGCTTCCACGATGGACGAAGGCCCGCGGTTGACCACGTCGCCCCCGGCGTAGATGCCGGGAACCGACGTTTCGAACGTGACCGGATCGGCCTCGATGTAGCCCAGGCGGTTTACGGCCACGGGTTCTTCGTCGAAAAAGTCCAGGATGGCGTGCTGGCTGATGGCCAGGATGAGCGTGTCCAGCGGGACGTCGATGTCGCTGCCCGGCACCTCGTGCGGGATCTTGCGGCCGGAATCGTCGCGATCGCCCCGGTATTCCATCCGGCGGCACACCAGCCCGCGCAACTTGCCCCCCTCGACCAGCAGCCGTTGGGGCTTCGCCAGTTCCAGCACCCCGATGCCTTCCTCGCGCAGGCTCTTTACCTCCTCGCGGTCCGCCGGCATCTGGTCGATGGTGCGGCGATAGATCAGCGTGACCTGGCCGCCAGGCTGGCTCGCAGACAGGCGCCAGGCGGTGCGCGCGCAATCCATGGCGGTGTCGCCGGCGCCGATGATGCCGACCCGCCGACCGACGGCCACCGGGTGGCCTTCGCGGGCATGCCTGAGAAAATGCAGGGCATCCATCATCCCTTCGCAATCCTCGCCCTCCAGTCCGAGTTTCTTGCCCAGTTGGGCCCCGGCCGCGATGACCACCTGCCGGAAGCCGTCTCGGCGCAACCGGGACAGGCGAAAATCACGCCCGGCCTTCACGTTGTAGTGGATCACGACACCCAGCGCGTCGAGCGTCGCGAGGTCCTGCCGGATGGCGCTCGCCGGCAACCGGTACTCGGGGATGGCGCCGCCCACCATGCCGCCGGCATACGGATGCATCTCGAAGATTTCGACTCCGAAACCGGCCTGCGCCAGTTCCACGGCCGCCGACAGTCCGGCGGGACCGGCGCCGACGATGGCGACGCGCTGACCGGGCGGCGGGTTCGGAGCGGTGCGAACCGGCCCTGCCCCGCTGGCGGCCTTCTCCTGCTCCACGATGAAACGCTTGATGTGCCGGATCGCCAGCGGTTCGTCCAGGTGGGTGCGGATGCAGACCGGCTCGCAGAGGTGGTCGCAGACACGCGCGAGCATCGCGGGAATCGGGTTGTCGACGCGGGTCAGGCGCGCCGCTTTTTCGAATTCGCCGGAACGCACCGCTTGCATGTAGTGCGGCACTTTCTGGCGAATCGCGCATCCCTCCACGCAGGGAGCCTCGACGCAGTCGAACAGCCCGAGTTTGCGTCGCGTCTTGCTGCGCGACGTGTCGAAAGTGTCTTTCTTCAGCAACCGCTCGCGGCAGGTTTGCGCGGCGTATCGGCGCAGGTTGGCCAGCGCGCTCAACCCGACGTCGCCGGGCACGGCTTCCGTACCCGCCGTGCTCATGACGAACTCGTCCATGTTGACCGCCCCGGCGCGCGTGAAGGCCTCCGCCGTGGTTTCGAGATACTGGAGCAGCCGCAGGTAACCGCCGGTTTTCAGCAGGTCGGAGCAGACGGTGACGGTCTGCATCCCCGCCCCCAGCAGATGCGGGGCGTTGAAGCAATCCGCGCCGGCCGAGAAAGACATCGGCAGTCGGCCGGAGAATTCCTCCGCCAGGTCCGCGGCGAGGTTGACCGTGATCGCATGCAGGGGGCGCCCCGAGAGGTACATGGTCTTCTCCGAACCGGAAAAAACAGTCCGAAAATTATTGACTTCCAGCGTATTGCTCAACTTGATTCCAAACTCCAGGCCGCTCTCCCTTGCGACTCCGCGCAGGCGGGTCAGCAAGGGTATGGCGTCGCCGTATTCCAGGTCATGCGCAAACGCCTCGTCCGGCACGACCGGGTCCGCGAACCCCAGGTCGTCATTGAGAATGCGCCGCACCCGTTCCGGGCCCAGCAGGGTCGGATTGCACTTGACGAAGGTATGCAGGCGCCGCTCCCGCATCAGGTAGCCGCAGATGTCGCCGATCTCCCCGGGCGGACAGCCATGCATGGTGGACAGGGTCACGCTGTCGGAAATGCAGTCGGGAATATCCAGGTCCCGCACCGCGGGGTGGAAGCGGGCCAACTGCTCGATCATCGCCGCTTTGTGGCCGGAGCAATCCTGCGCCCGGTCGAGGAACCACTGCATGTTAGGCTGCCTGATGCCCGCCAGGTCGTAGCCCACGCTGAGATTGAACACCACGCCGGGCGCGCCGCCCGGGAAGCCCAGCCTGTGGTGCAGGGCGTGGATCAGCACCCAGGCTCGCAGGTATTCATCGAACGACTGTTCAATCTTGAGTTCCTGCGACCACTCGACGTTGTAGCCCTCGTCCTCCATGTCGATGCAGGGCTTGGACACATTCAGTTCATCGAGCGTCTGCACCGTCTTGAGCTCGATGTAGCGCGCCCCGCACAGCCAGGCCGCCACGATGTTCTGCGCCATTTGCGTGTGCGGCCCGGCGGCCGGGCCGAAGGGGGTTTCCAGCGGATGGCCGAACGCGCACGTGCGGAACGGGTCGCCGGCAGAGGGCACGAAGAAATGCCGGCGGGGAATGCCGAAGATGGAATCACGGGTTTCCAGCTCCGAGAAGACCCACTCGAACAACTGTTCCGGCGCAATGGGCTGAAACCGATCAGACATTCATGCCCGCCTCCTGACAATGCCCCTGAATGATGCAGCAGGTCCTGGCGGCGTGGCCAGTTCACAGGTCAACTGAACTGCAAATCGACTCTGGCGTGGTCGGACCACAGGCCATTCTGGTGGGGTCGGACCACTGCATTACAGGTTGAATCACCCCCCACTGCTGCGAAGTCGCCAAGGCAGCGCACCCGCGCTGGCGAGCATGGCCTGCAAATAGGGCATGCAGCTTTCAAGCTGTTGTTGCAGCACCCAGGGCGGGTTGACGACAAACAGTCCGCTGCCGTGCATGCCATCCCCCTCTGCCCGCACCGGCAATTCGACCAGCAGGGATTTTACGGGCATCGCCTCCAGCTTTCTTACCAGCATGGCCACTTCCTTCCGATCCAGCAGCGGATACCACAAGGCGTAGACCCCCGTGGCAAATTTCCTGCTGGCCGACTGCAGGGCGCCGAGAGCCGTGGTGTAATCGGTTTTCATTTCATATGGCGGATCGATCATTACCAGCGCACGCTTTTCAGGAGGTGGCAAAATCGCCTTCAGCGCGGCAAAGCCATCGCCCTGCTGCACATTGACGCGCCGGTCGCGTTCGCCCCAATGCGCGAGTTTGGCAGCGTCATCCGGATGCAACTCGAACAACTGCAGGCGATGGCCGGCATGCAGGATTCTGGCTGCGATCGCGGGCGATCCCGGATATTGCGACAACTCGCCCGCCGCATTGAAACCGCGCACCAGGTCCACATAATGCGCCAGAGCCGGGGGCAGGTCATTCCGCCGCCACAGGCGCTCTATGCCACTGTCGAACTCCCGATTCTTGCTGGCGAATGCCCCCCGCAGGTCATAGGTACCCGGCCCTGCGTGGGTGTCGATATAGCACAGCGGCTTGTCTTCTTTTTGCACCAGATACTGCAGCGCCAGCACCTCGACGAGATGCTTGAGCACATCGGCGTGGTTGCCGGCATGAAAGGCGTGACGATAGCTGAGCATCGAGCGGCACCGATAGAGAGAGATGCATCATGGTAATTCCGGTAACCGGGGATCGCACCTGCTTTCGTGATCGGGACAAATGTCTGCATTCTGGTTGCATTCCGGGCGGATGCATTCCGGGGTCGGACCACTGCATGTGCAGGCATCGATGGCGAAATGGCGAGATTTTAGCGGGAACTTTGGTACGCTCTGCTATCGGGTAAGGCAAATCACGGTGGTGTCATGAGAATCGATCACGACGTCAAACTGGATTTCAGTGACGTGCTCATCCGTCCAAAGCGCAGCACGCTGACCAGCCGGAAGAATGTGGATCTCGAGCGCACGTTCACCTTCATGCACAGCGGGCGCAGCTGGACCGGCGTGCCGGTGGCCGCGTCGAACATGGACACGACCGGCACCTTCGAGATGGCCCGGGCCCTGGCGCGCCACAAGATGATCACGGCCTTGCACAAGCACTATTCGATCGAGGATCTGCAGGAGTTTTTTGCCGATTTCGATGCGCCTGATTACGTGGCCTACTCACTGGGCATTCGCGACGAGGATTTCGAGAAACTCGCGGCCGTGCTCGCTGCCGGCCTCGGTGAGAAATTCAACTTCATCGTGCTCGATGTGCCGAATGCCTACCTGGAGCGGTTCATTCTGAAGGTGGAAGATCTGCGGGCCCTGTGCCCCCGGCACACGCTTATCGCCGGCAATTGCGTGACCAACGAAATCACCGAGGAGATCCTGCTGCGCGGCGCCGACATCGTGAAGGTGGGGATCGGCAGCGGCGCCGCATGCACAACCAGGAGGATGACCGGGGTGGGCTATCCGCAGCTGAGCGCGATTATCGAGTGCTCGGACGCGGCGCACGGCATCAGCGATCCGGCCACGGGCGTCGGACTGGTCATGTCGGACGGTGGGGCGGTGTATCCCTGCGACGCGGCCAAGGCGTTTTGCGGCGGCGCTGACTTCCTGATGAGCGGGCAGTTTTTCGCCGGATTCAGCCAGTCCGGCGGCGCGCTGGTCGAGCAGGATGGCAGCAAGTTCAAGGAGTATTACGGCATGAGTTCGCACGCCGCGATGAAGAACCACTATGGCGGCGTGGCCAGGCACCGGGCCAGCGAGGGTCGCGAAGTGCTGATCCCGTACAAAGGGGATGTGCATGACTTCATCGATGAACTGTTCGGTTCACTGCGCAGCACCGCCACCTACATCGGCGCCTTGAAGCTCAAGGAGTTTTCCAAGCGCGCGACCTTCCTGCTGGTCAACAACCAGCTGAATCGCTCGCTCGAAAAATACGAGTGACGCCAGCAGGCGCGGCTATTGAGGCTGACCCAGCCCCGCGGCCCACCGGGCCAGCAATTCCCGCTCTTCCCCGGTCATGCCGGTGAGGTTGCCCAGCGGCATGATGCGCGTGACGACGGTCGACTGGTAGACCCGCGCCGCATTGGCCTCCAGCCGCTGCTCGGTGTCCAGGGCGATGCCCAGCGGCGCGGCCGCAAACCCCGGATGTTCGGGACGGTCTGCGTGGCAGCCTAAGCAGTGCTTCTCGATGAGCGGCATCACCGCCGCGGTCGAGGGCAAGGCGGCGTCACCCGCCTCCATTGGCAGCGGCTGAGGCCGCGTGAGCAGCGCCAGTCCGGCCAGCAACAGCAGGGACAGGGGCAGCGCCCAGCGACCGTGTCCGGGCCGGTGCCGGATGTTGAACCAGTGGCGTATGCCCACGCCGGCAATCGAGATCCCGACCAGCAGCAGCCAGTTCCGGGGATGCGCGTAGATGCCGGCATAGTGGTTGCTGATCATGATGAACAGCACGGGCAGCGTGAAGTAATTGTTGTGCCGGGAGCGCATCAGGGCGTTCCTGCCCACCTCGCCCCGCGGCATTCGGCTCTCGCCGACCGCCGACACCAGTTCCTTCTGAGCCGGAATGATCACGAAAAATACGTTGGCCACCATGATCGTTCCGATGGCCGCGCCCACGTGGATGTAGGCCGCGCGGCCGCTGAGGCACTCACCCAGCAGCCAGGCCAGCGCGGTGAACCAGGCAAAAACCGACAGCGCCAGGAGCGAACCGTGACGCCGCAGCGGCGAACGGCACAGCAGGTCATAGAAGAGCCAGGACAGGATCATCGAGGCCAGCCCGATGCCGATCGCCTGCCAACCGGCCAGGGCGGCCACGGAGCGGTCGACCAGGAAGGCGCCGGCGTTCCAGTAATAGACCGTGCACAGCAGGGCGAATCCGGTGATCCAGGTGAAATAGGCCTCGTATTTGAACCAGTGCAGCGCGGGCGGAAGACTCCCGGGCGCTACCTCGTACTTCTCCAGGTGGTAAAACCCGCCGCCGTGCACGGCCCACAGGTCGCCGGCAATGCCGCCCGCTGCGTTCCGGCGCTCCAGGTGATTTTCCAGCCAGTTGAAGTAAAACGACGCGCCGATCCAGGCGACTCCCGTGATGAAGTGCGCCCAGCGCAGCAGCAGGCTCAGCCAGTCATGGATCCAGGCTTCCATCAGGCCGCGGCGACTGCCCGCACGGCATCCAGGTGCCGGCCGATGGACTCATCGTCCAGGAAGGATGACGTGAAGCTGTTGCGCACGAGCGTGACGATCTCGTCGGCGCCCAGGTCCACTGCATCGACCAGCGCATCGAAATTGTCGTTCACGTAGCCGCCGAAGTAGGCCGGATCGTCGGAGTTGACGGTCGCCTTCAGTCCCGCGGCCAGCATGCGGCGGATCGGGTGATCGCGCATGTCCTTGACCACGGCCAGTCTCAGGTTGGACTGCGGGCAGACGGTGAGCGGCATCCGCGCCGCGGCCAGGCGCGCAACCAGGTCCGGGTCTTCCAGCGAGCGGTTGCCGTGGTCGATGCGATCGACGCGCAGGCCTTCCAGCGCCTCGTGGACGTATTGCGGCGGCCCCTCCTCGCCCGCGTGCGCCACCCGCTTCAAGCCGAGTTCGCCGGCGCGTTCGAACACGCCGAAGAATTTGCTGGGCGGGTGGCCCACCTCCGACGAATCCAGGCCCACGCCGCAAATACGGTCCAGCCACGGCCCGGCCTCCTCCAGCGTCGCGAAAGCGTCCGCCTGCTCCAGGTGGCGGAGGAAACACATGATCACGCGGCTGCTAATGCCGAGTCGTGACTCTCCTTCCTTCAGTGCCGACCAGATGCCCTCGAAGACCGTCTCGAACGCCACCCCTCGCGCCGTGTGGCCCTGCGGGTCGAAGAAGATCTCGGTGTGGACCACGTTGTCGTCCCGGCAGCGCAGCAGGTAGGCCCAGGTCAGATCGTGGAAGTCCTGCCGGGTGAGCAGCACCGACATGCCCTGGTAGTACAGATCCAGGAAATCCTGCAGGCAGTTGAACCGGTAGGCGTCACGGATCGACGCCACGTCCCCGTACGGCAGCTTGACGCCGTTGCGCTGCGCCAGCTCGAACATCATTTCGGGTTCCAGGCTGCCCTCGATGTGAACGTGGAGCTCCGCCTTGGGCAAATCCCTGATCAGTCGTTTCCTCGGATCCATCAATCTTCCTCCCGTGGCCCGCGCGCGCCGGCAAATCCAGACGTCATCAACTGCGCGGCGAGACTCAGTGCAATGGTAGCAGGCTGCTTGCCGCGGATGCCCGCCAGCCCGATCGGGCAGACCAGTCGTTCGAGCGCCGCGGGCTCCACGCCACGCTGTTCCAGCCGGTGCACGAAGCGGCGCCGCTTGGTCGCGGAGCCGATCAGGCCCAGCCAGGAAAAATCACCCCGGCGCAGGACCTCCAGGCAAATGTCCTCGTCGAGTTGATGGCTGTGCGTCATGACGACGTAGATGCAACCCGCGCCCGCCCGGGCCACTTCCGCGGCCGGGTCGTCGGCGCGCACGGCACGGATGCTGGCCGGCAGGCTGCCGGGAAATACGCCTTCGCGCGAATCGATCCACCGCACGCTGAACGGCAGCGGCGCCAGCGCGCTGGCCACCGCCTGCCCCACGTGCCCGGCGCCGAACAGCATCAGCGGCCGGCTGGCTTCCCGAATCGTCTCGATCCACCAGGTCCTGCCCGCCGATTCCATCTCGATGATCCCGCCGGGGGGCGCGGCCGCGCCGTAATTCGCCAGGTCCCGGGCCGCCTCTCGAACGTCTGCGGGCACTCCGGGCGCCGGCCGGGTTCCGGGTCCGATCACGCGGTGGCAGGGAACGGCGCCGTCAACCGACGAGACCAGCACGGCGGGTTCGTGCTCGCCTGCGCATTCATCGAGCCGGTCCAACCAGCCATGGCGCCCCTGCCCCAGCACTTCGAAATGCAGGGCGACCGCGCCGCCGCAACACTGGTTCAGGGCCGGCCCGAGGCCGTACAACTCAGTTTCCTGGCTACCTTCCGCGGAACGCCCCAGCAGCGCGCGCGCCTTTTCGATGGCTTTGAACTCGAGATTGCCGCCGCCGATGGAGCCCAGGATTTCCCGCCGGGTGACGATCATCCGGCTGCCCGATTCGCGGGGCGCGGAGCCGCTGACGATCCGCAGCGTGACCATCACGCAGGATTGCCCCGCGCATGCCTGCCGAAGATCCTGTATCCAGTTCAGGGGTGCGGGCATTTCATCCGGGGTTCAGGTGGCGGCCGCGCCCAGGACCGAGCGAATGCACATCAGGACGCGCTCGGGCGTCGCCGGGGCATCCAGCGCGGGCAAGGGCCGACCCGGCGCCAGGCTGGAAATGGCCTGGTTGATGGCGCTGTGCACCGAGATCGCCAGCATCAGCGGCGGCTCGCCCACGGCCTTGGAACGGTGGATGGTGGGTTCGCGGTTCCTGCCGGGCTGCCAGATCCGCGCGTGGAATGCCTCCGGCACGTCGCCGGAAACCGGGATCTTGTAGGTCGAGGGCGAGTGGGTCCGGATGCGGCCCGCATCGTCCCACCACACCTCCTCCATGGTCAGCCAGCCGGCGCCCTGGACGAAGCCCCCCTCGATCTGCCCGAGGTCGATCGCCGGGTTCAGCGAACGGCCGGCATCGTGCAGGATGTCCACCCGCCTGATCCGGTTCTCGCCGGTCAGGGTGTCGATTTCGACCTCGCTCACCGCCGCGCCATAGGCGAAATACAGGAAAGGCCGGCCGCGCGCCCGCTCGCGGTCGTACCAGATTTTCGGCGTGCGGTAGAAACCGGTGGCGGAGAGGGAAACGCGGCCCAGGTAAGCCTCGTTGACCAGCTCGCGAAAGGGCATGTCCCGATCGCCGACCTGCACCCGGCCGTTGCCGAAACGAATGGATTCGGGAGCGACGCCGTAGGTCTCCGCGGCGAACCCGATCAGCCTCTGCTTGATCTTGTCCGCCGCATTCAGCGCGGCCATGCCGTTCATGTCCGAGCCCGAAGAGGCCGCCGTGGCGGAGGTATTGGGCACCTTGCCCGTGTTGGTGGCGGTGACCTTGACCTGGTCGAGACCGACCCCGAATGCATCGGCGACCACCTGCGCCACCTTGATGAACAGGCCCTGCCCCATCTCGGTGCCACCGTGATTGAGATGGATGCTGCCGTCCTTGTAGACATGCACCAGCGCCCCGGCCTGGTTCAGGAAAGCCGTCGTGAAGGAGATGCCGAACTTGACCGGCGTCAGCGCGATGCCGCGCTTGATGACGGGGCTGCCGCGATTGAACTCGGCGATGGCCTCCCGGCGTGAATGGTACCCGGATGTCGCGGCCAGTTCGGGGATCAACTCGTGCAACACGTTGTCTTCCACTTCCATGTGGTAGGGCGTGAGCCTGCGGCCCTCGCCGCCGTAGAGATTGATCATGCGCACGTCGAGCGGGTCCTTGCCCAGCCGGGCCGCGACCGCGTCGACGACCCGCTCGATGCCCATCATGCCCTGGGGCCCGCCGAAACCGCGCAGCGCCGTATTGGAAACGGTGTGCGTCCGGCAGCGGAGGGAGCGGATCCGGACGGCCGGCAGGTAATAGGCATTGTCGCAGTGAAACATCGCGCGGTCGCAGATCGCCGCGGAGAGGTCGGCCGACATGCCGCAACGGGCGGCCAGTTCGACGTCCAGCCCCTCGATGCGTCCCTCGTCGTCGAAGCCGACCTCGTAGGCGATCCGGAAATCGTGACGCTTGCCGGTGCTGATCATGTCATCGTCCCGGTCGAGACGGATTTTTGCCGGCCTGCCGGTATGGTGCGCGACCAATGCCGCCAGCAGGGCCCATTGCGCCGCCTGCGTTTCCTTGCCGCCGAAGGCGCCGCCCATGCGGCGCACCTCCACGGTGACCGCGTTGTCGCGCAGGCCGAGCGCGGCGGCGGCGAGATGCTGCAGTTCCGACGGGTGCTGCGTGGAGGAATAGATCAGCAGGTCGCCGTCTTCCTGGGGAATCGCCATGGCGGCCTGGCCTTCGAGGTAGAAATGCTCCTGGTTGCCGGTCCGCAGCACGCCGCGCAGACGATGGGGCGCGGCTGCAATCGCCGCGCCGGCGTCGCCGCGCTTCATCTCGTGCGGAGCGCTGACCCAGGATTCGCGCTCCACCGCGTCGTCGATTTCCAGGATGGCCGGTTGCTCCTCGACATCGACCCGGGCCAGCCGCGCCGCGCGCCGGGCCGTGTCGCGAT
>Ga0209536_100006307_pt1 | contig 18172 bp, 14 predicted proteins | sample DeeMarSeWOR28_12_FD_187461 | JGI IMG/M metagenome (GOLD analysis project Ga0209536, IMG submission 187461) | Marine sediment microbial communities from White Oak River estuary, North Carolina - WOR-2-8_12 (SPAdes) (version 2) | ecosystem: Environmental > Aquatic > Marine > Intertidal zone >... | reverse complement strand
AAGGCGTCGTAAACCCATTTAAGACGGACTCCTTGATAAAAGCTGGTTAATCGTATTTCCAACCCGGAACGCTGAACCCAGAACCGCTAAACATAGGTTCTAAATACTTTGGTACGTTAGATCACTCCCCGTTCACAATTTTTATCCCTGATAAACCACGACATTGGCCATCCCGGCTTCCATGTGATAGAGGTTATGGCAATGATGAAACCACTTACCGGGATTGTCGGCGATAAATTCAACATCGATACGCTGCATGGGGTCAATAATGAGTGTGTCTTTTTGAATCCAGCGCTCCCGCGGCAAAGCCGGGTTGACCACCCTGAAGAAATGCCCGTGTAGGTGCATGGGGTGCGGCATCATACTGTGGTTCCAATAATCCAAACGCACCCGCTCGCCGTTATGCACAACCAATGGGTCGGCATCCGGATACACCTGATTGTTGATGGACCACAAAGGAGAATGCATACCGCCGCTTAGGATCTGTTCATAAGATCTCGGGCGTTCAGTTCCGCGGTCTTCTACAGGATGTAGGGCCTGAAAATTCTCATAACTTGCCATGTGCAGGCGAGGATGAAAACTGGGCATGGTCGGCTCTTTTTGCTGGACACCCTGGTAGCGAATAGGAACCCGAAGCTGTCCTTCGCCAAATCCTTCCTCGCTGGCGGCCAGAAACCAATGACCGGGATTATCTGCCGTGCACATCACATCGTAGCGCTCACCCATGCCGATACGCAACACATCGGTTTCGATCGGTTTGATCGGATTGCCGTCGGCGTGGGTAATCGTCAAACTGTGCCCTGCGAACTGCAGATAATAAATCGTTAGCGAATATTCACGATCATAGGATTCTTCCGATTTTGCCGGTTCGATGATCAGCGGTCCATATAGGCCCTGATCCAGCTGGTATTTGGCATGCGAGTGATAGATAAACGTGCCCGCCGGTTTGGCCTCAAATTCGTAGACGAAGGTCTCGCCGGGCTTTACGATTTTCTGTGTGATCCCTGGAACCCCATCCATGGCGTTGGCGATGGGAATCCCATGCCAGTGAATGGTCGTACCCTGGGAAAGATAATTTTTTAAAACCACCCGAATGATTTCACCCTCCTTGACCCGGATTTCGGGACCGGGAACCTGACCGTTATAGGTCCAGGCAACAAAATCAGGACCGGCGCCGAGATTCACCCTGGCCGTTGAGGCTGAAAAGCGAAATTCTTTAATGGACTTTTTCTCCTTTCCAATCGCAATAGAAGAAAAATATCCGGGTAAACCGGCACCCATTAGGGTGGCTGCACTTGTTTTTAAAAAGGCTCTTCGGCTTACTTTCATTTTCTAATTTCCTTGAAAAATTTTTCTAATCGATTTCATATGATACATTTTTTTACTCCCCTTTGAATGGTTACATAAGATCAACAAGTTATTTTAAGCATGATACATAGGTTTTGTAGCTAACTTGAGCAAGCCGCGTGCCAAAGTTTTTATGTATTTTGTATGGGTATTTTACCGTTCAATATAATTATGTTTTTCCCAACGCATATGTGTATGGATCCATAGAGAATTGAACACTTTCTATCGCTGATTAAATTGAGGTGGATAGAAAATACACAATTTACTGCTTCCGAAAAATCAAACTGGGTAAAAAATATCCACTCTCAACGCAACGAACTAAGTCAAACTCACCTGTGCCAAAGATTTTCAGAAGCTTGCTATTTGGATAGCTGGTAGTTAATTTAAAGGAGATGATATTAGTAACCGCTTATCGTACTACAAGGGCTGTTTATGTTGATGAAGCGCGTGAAAAAGCATGAATTGGAGAATTCATTATGAAAAAGTCGGAATCAGTGAAATCACTAACTGACCCGGTATGTGGCATGTCTGTAAATCCCGAATCAACCGGGATAATGGCTACCATCGAAGGTCAGACGTTTTATTTCTGTGCTGAGAGCTGCCGTAAATCATTTATAAAAAATCCCAAAAAGTTTCTTGAGCCGCAATGTGACAAGCCCAAGGGATGGTGGGGCCGCTATATGGCGAAACTTAATAAAGCGACCGGTGGAAAACCGATGAAATGCCACTGAGCCGAAGATCAGTGATGCAAGGTTGTGGTATTAGCGCAAGCGACATTTAAATCTCGAAAATTGTGGATATTCCACAATCCATTTCTAACCAACAAGCCGGCATTTTTCACCGCTACTCTCGCAGGGTTATAAGAAATCGCAAAAATGCGCCGGTCAAAATCAATCCCCCTTTTCACCGATACATTCCTTTAATCGATCGGCAATTTTTTCCGGAAAAGGATTTGCAATAGAACGGACAACCGCTGCCGGTATGTACCTGATCGCTGTTAATTTGCATTCTGTTTATTTGACATTTGCCACATTGTGGTATAATGTAGGTTAACATAAACAGCAGCAAATATATAGTATTAAACAATTGATAGTTTCGCTTGAACAAGCTCCTGAAAATTAATGCGGCAGCATAGAGAATCTGCTGAAGGGAGGTCATCACATGGAGCTTATGACAAGATTTTTTTTAAACAAAAGCTTGCGATTGTCGAATTTTATGGCTGCTGTCTTCTGGTGAATTAAGTTCATACCATTTGGTGTGGGCTTTTTTGTTTTTTTTTGGCGGCTATAACGACCTTCAAACATTCAAAACTACTTAAATGTTAAAATTAGAGTGCCCAATATTCCAATTCCAGAGACACTAGTCAGGTAACTAAATTGTCTGGATACCCTGTACAGCGAATTTAGAACAGCTCGTCATCAACCGAGGAGAATCTCGCACCGGAGGTGACATTATGAGTCACAACCCAACGGCGCTTGCCAAGGTAACCCGTCCGACGTTACCAGATGTATTTCCTCGAAAAAGATTGTTTGATTTGTTGGATGTTTTACGGGAACGGCCTATCATTTGGGTTTCAGGGCCTCCCGGATGTGGCAAAACTACCCTTATCGGTAGCTATATCGAAACCCTTAAAATTCCCTGCCTTTGGTACAATCTTGATGAAGGGGATTCGGATCCAGCGACTTTTTTCTACTACATGGGCCAGGCAGCTAAGAAAGCTGCACCCCGCATGCGCAAATCCCTGCCGCTTTTAACCCCGGAATATTTGCCCGGCATTTCGACCTTCACCCGACGGTATTTCGAAAATCTTAGTGGCCGGCTTAAAAGTTCGAGTGTCATTGTTTTCGATAACTACCAGGAGGTGCCGAGCAAATCCAAATTCCATGAGATTATACGCACCGGATTATCCGTTATATCAAAAGACATTAATACCATTTTGATCAGCCGCCGCGAGCCACATGCCTTATTTGTGCGCCAAAAGGCGAACCGGATGATGCAGGAAATCGGATGGGATCAGCTCCGATTCACATTGGAGGAGACCCGAGAACTCTTGCAGCTTAACGCTCAAAAAAAACCATCAAAAAAAAACATAGAAGATCTATACCGAATTATAGACGGCTGGGTTGCCGGTCTGGTGTTGATGCTGGAAACCGAAAGAGGTCAAACATTCGAGCCCTGGCAGATCAACGATATGACACAGCAGGATATATTTAACTATTTTGCCAATGAAATATTTGATAAAACCGATGAAAGGACACAGAAATTTTTACTTAAGACGGCTTTTTTGCCCGAAATGACCGGGAAAATGGCCGGGAAGCTTACCGGTCAGACCGGGGCCGGTCGTATCCTGTCGAGGCTGAACCAAACTCATTATTTTACGGAGAAGAGGTCTCAGCAACGAGAGCCTGCCTATCAGTATCATCCCCTGTTCAGGGAATTTTTATTGAACAAAGCAGCAAAAACCCTATCGCCGGAGAAGTTTGCAGGTTTAAGACATGGTGCGGCCGTCCTCCTTGAGGGAACCGATCAGGTAGAAGCGGCCGTTACGCTTTATCGTGAAAATGAGAACTGGGAGGAGATGATTAGGCTAATAATGATCAATGGGCCAGTTCTACTGAAACAGGGAAGAAACCTTCTTTTGGAAAAATGGATAAGCAGCCTTCCATCGGAAAAAATGCGGGACAATCCATGGCTGCACTACTGGATGGGTGCATGCTGCTTTCCGTTGAATCCTTCCCGGAGCCAATCCTATTTGGAACGGGCTTTCGACCAGTTTAAAGCGCAAAGAAATACAAACGGTATGTTTCTGGCTTGGTCTGGAATGGTCGATGCAATCGTTTACGGTTTTGAAGATTTTAAGCCACTTGATCGATGGATTCAAGAACTTGAAATCCGGATGGAACAATATAACCAGCTCTCTTCAGAAGAAATCAAAGCCCGTGTGGCAGCCAGTATGTTTATCGCTCTGGTATTCAGACAATCCCAGCATCCTGAAATAGAGAACTGGGCTGAAAAAGCCTTCTTGATAACCAAAAAAGATTTAGATGAAAGCATCAAAGCCTTGTCATTATTCAATCTGGCGAACTTTAGAATGATGACCGGTGATTTGGATGAGGTAGCATCGATTTTATATGATCTGAATCGGTTGGCAGAAACTGCTGATGTCTCTCCGCTAACGCAAATAAGAGCCAAATTCGCGGCAACGGTTTATTACCAGGGGACCGGATCATATGCGGAATGCTTGAAAGCCATGCAGGAAGGTTTAACAATTTCAAAAAATACCGGCGTTCACGTCATGGACTCATGGTTATTGATGTATGGTATAGCCGGTGCCTTAAACTACTGTGATGAAAATACAGCCGAGCTTCTGTTTGAAAAGACGGCTTGCTTTTTAGACCGGATGACATCCTTGGAGATGTCGGTTTATCATTTCTTAAAAGCGCGCAAAGCGCTGCTTCGAGGAAACTTAGAACAGGGGAGTGCCCACGTTAAATTGAGTCTTGATTTAGTCGAAAAAGTCGGCCCATTTCAGAAAAGGTGCTGGCCCCTTTTGGTTAAAGCGCAGGTAATGCACGGGTTGCATAAGTATAAGCAAGCCGATGATGACCTGGCGCAGGTCTTTACAATAGCCCAACAAACCAAAAGTAGATTGTTCAAATTTTATGCGCTAATGATAGGAGCCCAATTCGCCTATGATCGCGGAAAGCCGCTAGATGGATTAGAATCGCTACGCCAGGCTTTAACCTTTGGAAAAGAGCAACACTATTTGAATACGTTTATAGATCAGCCGGCTGTTACGACAAAGCTCTGCGCCAAGGCATTGGAGGCCGAAATTGAAGTCAACTATGTGCAGGAAATCATTCGGCGCCGGCAGCTGATTCCTGATGATCCCCCGGTTCACCTGGAAAACTGGCCCTGGGCATTGAAAATATTCACCTTGGGGCGCTTTGGATTGGTCAGGGATGGAAAAGCGGTGAGGTTTACACGCAAGGCGCAGGAAAAGCCCCTGGCCATGCTGAAAGCGTTGATCGCATTTGGCGGTCGGGATGTCCACGAAGAACAGATTGCCGATGCGCTCTGGCAGGATACAGACGGTGATCTGGCCCATAAATCCTTCGCGACCACACTGTGGCGGCTGCGCAAATTAATTGGCCGTCCGGACGCGATCGTCCTCCGTGATGGAAAACTGACATTGGATCCGAGATATTGCTGGGTGGATGTATGGGCCTTTGAGCGTTTATTACGACAAGCAGAGTTGACCTGGAAGCAGGGAATGGAAAAAAACGACATGACAAACGCTATTGCCCTGGTTCAAAAGGCCCTCGATTTTTATCAAGGTCCATTTCTGGCCGCAGAAGCCAATTCTTACTGGGCCATCTCTTTCCGGCAGCGTCTGCAGAGCAGATTTTTGCGGGCGGTAAAACGATTGTGTGAATACTGGAAGCAAATCGGGCAGCATGATAAGGCTGTGGAGTGCTTTCAACGGAGTTTGGAGGTGGATGATCTTGCTGAAGAGTTCTACCAGGATCTCATGACATGTTATTGGCAGCTTGGTCGCAGGATGGATGCCCTGTCGATTTATGAGCGCTATAAAGAAACAGTTTCTTCTAAATTAGGGGTTGAGCCTTCACCAGAAGCCAATCGTTTACGAAAAGCTATCGTATCGGAATTAAATTCAGGTACTTAAAGATACTGGTACTCTCTAACATTCACCTTTTTATTTTTGTTCTTTGATTACTCTCTAGTTTCATTATTATAAAAATTTAATTTATTTTTCCCTTTCACCAATATGTGATCAATATGTGATCTAGTCTCACGTATCGTCTGCTACCAAGTGGTATTTATCCGATGATAGATCTTAACAACCAAGATATATTAGGTACGCTGTTATAATTTTAAAATAAATGTAATGATTGATAAAAAAATGTTTCAAAAAATCATTTTGGCTTTCAAGTTCAGTCCAGCTTGCCGGTCAGCGCTCGAAAAAGCGATACAGTTGTCGATTGAGAATGATGCAGAGCTTTTAATATTTCATGCTTTGGATTACCGGCTGAAAGAGATGGATCATCGAGATCCAAAACTCGCTAAAATAACCCGGCAAATGGAGAGCAAATTCGAAACCGAGGTAAAACCGCTTCTCGAAGAGTTTCCAAAATTCAAATTTGGCTGCTCGCCGACTGATCCGGGACTTGAAATCTGCAAAATCGCCGGCCAGATAAAAGCAGACTTAATTCTGCTCGGATGTCATGATGAACCGGAAAAACCCCAATTGGCGAGGCTTGATTACGTGGGCGTGACCATACTCGAAAAAGCACCTTGCCCGGTGATGCTAATTCCGCCATAACCAGAAACATGTTTGCTTCTTCTATCTCAGTTTTAATTTGAATTCTACCAGTAACCCGAAATCTTATTGGGCCATTTTAGTATGGAGATGAGTATAAAAATGGAGCAAAAAAAGATAAATTGCTGGGAATATAAGGAATGCGGAAGGCAACCGGGCGGTGAAAAGGTCGAGGATCTCGGTGTATGCCCTGCGGCAACTGACCGATCATTCAGCGGAATCAACAGCGGCAAAAACGCCGGTCGGATATGCTGGGCAGTTGCCGGCACGTGTTGCGGCGGAAAGGTTCAAGGGACATTTGCCGAAAAGCGTCGATCCTGTGTGACCTGCGATTTTTATAAACATGTTCAAGAACAGGAAGAGACCTCGACTGAAAATCAAAAACTGTTAGCGTTTTTTTCCGAAGATCGAACCGGGAAGCTGCTTTTGGACATGACCCAATGTCGATTTGTGAGAGCCGGTGAACGAATTGTGACTCAGGGCGAAATCACAGATAAGGCCTACATTATACAGCGCGGCTCCTGTTTGGTAATTGTCGAGAAGGACGGGCATTCACACCCGGTGGATCATCGGCGAAGAGGAGATATTATCGGGGTTACACCCATATTGACCGGTGAACCTCAAATGGCACATGTGGAGGCCGAAACTGATACAGAATTATGGGTACTGGAAGGCTCGATGCTGAATAATATATCTACAAAGCACCCCGAATTATTAGACTTCTTGACCGAAATTGTCGCCAGTCGCTTTGATACCACAAGGCCGATAGCCGAGAGGAAAATCAGCAAGTACATTGCCTCAGATATTATTGGCCGAGGAGCGTTCAGCGTCGTTTATGGCGGAATCCATGCCGGCTTAAACATGCCCGTAACTATTAAGATGATGAAGCATGATTTGGCCCTGAACCCCGAATTTTTAAAGAGCTTTAAAAATGAAGCCACAATCATCGCCAAACTGAACCACGAAAACATTGTGCGAGTCTACGACATTGAGGAGCGTTATCGCACGGTCTTTATTATTATGGAACGTCTAACCGGCACCACCCTGGACATGTTGCTGGAATCAGTTAGAAAGCTGCCGCCGCGACGGGTCGTTCATTATCTGATTCAGATCTGCAACGGACTGCACTATGCGCATCAGCATGGAATTGTTCACCAGGATATCAAGCCGGCCAATATTTTTATCCTACCCGATGACAAGATTAAGATCCTCGATTTTGGGTTGGCGTGCCCCTTTGGTGCAGAGAATTTCTTGGCAGGCACTCCATTTTACATGTCCCCGGAACAGGTTCAGTGTTTTCCGGTTGATCAGCGCTCGGATATTTACAGCTTGGGCCTTGTGGTTTACGAGATGTTAACGGGCAAAAGACCATTTGAGGGAACGGATCAATGGGAAGTCATGGAAATGCGTGCCAATAATGAAATTCCTGATCCTGCGGCGGAAATACCTGATTTGCCCGAAAGCTTGCGTGATTTTATCCTTAAGGCCTGCGCCCACGATACATCCGCGCGATATCAAAATATGTCTGAGGCGCTGGATGCCCTGGCGGCGCTCAGCAGTGATTATGGATTAACAAACGGCGAGGCTTTCAAAACAAAACGCAAAGTCAGGACGTTTTACCTGGTCTACAGCGACGATAATACCAACGGACTTAAGGGGGCTATAGATGAATTTAATATGAAAATGCAGAGTTTAGGCGTCGAACTCAAAGCCGGGGAATCCATCGATCTTTAGATGAGAACCATTAAAACGATCCGAAAGTTTGTCGAACAATATGAATTCTGGTCTCATTTTCAAATTAACGTTTTAGGCAGGTTCAGTCTCGTAGGAGGACAATGCATAGCAATAAATTCGATTCCACAGTGAAACTGCTTCTATAAGACTCTCACAGATAGGCGTTCTGTTGCCACAAACCGTGCACCCCACCACAACGTTATTATCCCCGTTAATCTCATAGGTGACCTGTGCCGTACCGCCACAGTCACAATCCTGTAGTTTCATAGTGCACCAATTTCATCTTTAATAGTGTTGATAACCTATCTATAAGATAAGTCGTTTGCTGGTGATTACAATGGGTAATGCTTTGTGAAGGCTGTATCCGAAGGAGCTGAGATCTGGTACAACGACAGATCGGGGTTTTCTTTACATATCTTGACAAAAATTTTATAACCCTTTACAGGAAATTAAGCGATCATTTGTTTCTAACATCATGTCGAATTAGCCGTTATACTAATTGCAGCCAAAAGAAAGGAGGCAACAAAATGAAGGCAAAGGAAACAGCAGTTTGGCTTTGCTCCGGTTTTCAAATTACTAATGAGTTCGTTATCATTTAGACATCGGTAGTCATTTATGCAAAGAGAGCCGGGCAGGATGTTTAATCGGCGGTCGGGTCACTGTTTGAGCCGCCGTCCGATTCAATACCCTGCCCGGCGCACGAGTCTAAATAAATATGGTCTCATTAGTATGTGATTGATGGCGGTAGTTAGGCAACATCTGATGCAGCAGGGTCAGCAGATTTCTTTCAATGGGTTCCTTTATCTCCCTCAGCATCCGTCCGGGGGTCCAGCACCATTGCAACTGATGACGTGTTTTTCATGGGCACGAAAGTGACCTGCTCCGCCGGGTGAATAATCGTGATTCTTTCCTTATGTTTTAAATAAACGGTCATTAAAGCAAATACACCGGCGACCATTGACCAGTATACGTATAACCCGTAGGGGGTGTTCAACAACGTCATTGTAATAGATGCCAGTATAGGACCGAAGATTGCCCCAATGCTGTAACAGAGTAAAAGTGCGGAACTGACTGCCACCGCATTTTTACCTGCGAACACATCATTTGCCCGGGCGACGGCTACCGGGTAGACCGCAAATATAAGTCCACCGAAAATTGCCATTTCAATAAGAAGCCAATAGTAGGAAGTTCCGTTGTTTATCATGATACCGAGACTAAGCAATGCCACAAGGCACGCAACGATGACCAATATGAGGGTTCGGTCAAATCGATCGGAGATAATGCCTATTATCCATTGCACGGCGAAGCCTCCTATGACGGTTGTCGACATGAACCACGACAATTGGAAGACCGATAGGCCGATTTTCGTTCCGAAAACCGGGGCCATCGAAAAAAACGCGCTGTTTACCAAACCGGCTGCGAAGCACCCCAGCATCCCGAGGGGTACTTTCTGGAAAAGCGCCTTGAAAGAGTATCTGTCTGGCTGCGGCAATTTAGGATGGGCGGATGGTGTAGCGCATACGGGGATCACACTTAAGGAAAAAAGAAGCGCCGCAATCAAAAACAAATCCTGGCCGCTTTCCCCCCCAAAGTTGAGTAATTGCTGTCCGATACCGATTCCCATATACGTTAAGGTCATATAGATGGAAAAAACTCGTCCCCGGATTTGGCTCTGGGTACATTCGTTTAACCAGCTCTCAACGACCATAAATAAGCCAAAATTGGTAACACCGTTAAGCAATCTGAGAATCGCCCAAAAAATAGCTGAAATATAAAGCCCATGCAAAATAATGATTATTGTGGCGGCAGCAGCCAATACAGCAAAGGATCGAATGTGTCCAACTCGTTGAATTAAGCGATGGCATAGAAAATATCCAAACACCAATCCCAGAAAATAACATGCCAGGGTAATTCCGATTGTCGGGGTTGAAAATCCCACCTGACTCATACGCAGGCTGAGTTGGGTGCTCAACACACCAGCGCCCATGAAAAAAAACAGGGCCGATGTAAAAAGGGCCCCGAAGGAAAGAAGGGTCGATACCATTGTCTTAATCTTTCAACAAACGTGTCGTGATCCTCTATTGGTAAAATTGAACAGGCCGCACGTAATTAGTGTAAATGATCGCAAAAATCAACCGGAAAAATATAACACCTCCGCTGGGGTCGCGCTTGATTGGGAGTGCCACCCGTTTTATATTTTCACGCAAGGCCTAAATCCTGGGTTATTAATAAGATTGCTTCACCCAATACAAAATTAATTAGCATCGTTTCAGTGAGCAGATTTAACGTAAGTCTCGGATAAAATTCCTTACAGCAGCAAGTCCTTCTTTTTCCATTACCCGTATGCTCTGTGAGCCGATAACGGCTATATCTGCTTTGCCCTTTAAGAAATCTATATTGGATTTCTCCTTTATCCCGAAACCGAGAGCTAAGGGAAGGGATGTGCTCTTACGGCATTTTTTGAGATAGGACGCCAATTCTTCCGAAAAATCGGTGTCTTCGCCGGTAACCCCTTCTCTGGCGATGCAATAAATAAAACCTCTCCCAGAAGAGGCGATGCATCGCATGCGATCAAGGGATGTCGATGGTGAATAAGTTAGGATGGGGGCAAGATCGTACGCCTTCATGGTATCCAGATACGTGCGACTCTCTTCGGGTGGAAGATCCGGTATAATACTGCCCCGAAGTCCGCAATCCGACATGGATCTTACAAAACGTTCCATACCATATTCGAAAGCGATATTATAGTAGCTCATTATAAAAAAAGGTATATCGAACTTGCGGGCAGCTTGTGCGGCCAGATCAAAACAGCTTTTTACGGTCGCTCCACTTTTCAAAGCTTGCAGATTGGCACGCGTGATAACCGGACCATCTGCAGTGGGTCTGAAAAAAGGGATCTGCAACTCCATCAAATCTACGCCGGCTGTCACCATTGTTTCGATGATCCTTTTACTAGCCTCAAAAGAGGGGTAACCTATGACGATATGGGTCATCAGCAGAATATCTTTTTCTTTCAGTCTTTTTCTAATATATAACTCAGGCACCATAATCTCCCACGTTTGATTGGATCAATATTTTCAAATCCAGATCAGAAAATGCCTCGGCAACCGCGATTGCATCCTTACACCTCGACCATCACGGCTTTCAACAGAATATGATTCTTCTTGCCGGGATACTCTTCTACACCGCTGTTTACATCAACCGCATAGGGCCTTACGGTGTGAATGGCCAAATCGATATTTGAGGGTCCGAGCCCACCGGATAGAATGATCGGGGTCCCCATTTTTTTGATCTTTATTGCAAGCTTCCAGTCAAAAGTTTTCCCGGTACCGCCGACCCTTTCCTTCGAATACGTATCAAGGAGCAAGGCCCTGACTTTTCCCTGATAGGGCTGACTTTTTTGCAGGCTTGACTCATCCTCTATCCGTATTGCCTTTATTGTGCAGGGCATCAATTCTTCGCAGAGAGCAGGAGATTCATCTCCGTGGAGCTGAACCAGATCAAGTCCACAGTGCTGCACAACTTCTCGTATGGTGGCCGGTGCTTCATTTACAAAGACACCAACCGTTTTTACAAAGGGCGGAATGCCACAGATAATGGCACGCGCTTTTTGTGGTGTAATTTGCCTTGGGCTGGAGGCAAAGATGAAACCAAGGGCGTCGGCACCGAGTTCAACCGCAAGCGATGCATCCTCTAAATTGGTTATGCCGCAGATTTTAACTTTTACTTTATGCATCTCACCTTTTTCCGGCGTGGACGATTTCTTTTGTCTTTAGCATTAGATCCTTACTTTTCATCAATGACGAGCCAACCAGAACCGCATGTATGCCGGTTGTTTTCAAAGCGGAAATATCTGACCCCTGCGTTATGCCGCTCTCACTGACGCGGACGCAGTGGTGCGGTATCAGCGGCGCCAGTTCAAAGGTGGTATTAATATCGACCTGAAAGCTGTCCAGATCGCGATTATTAATACCGATGGTCTCGGCACCGCTGCCAACGGCTTTTTCAAGGTCATCCCTGCTATGGACCTCGGTCAATGGGGTCATACCCAATTCCCGGCACAAAACAGTATAGTCAGTCAATTGTTGATGCGACAGAATCCGTGCGATCAGAAGGATCGCATCGGCGCCGAAAAAAAAAGATTCCCGAACCTGAACCTCATCAATGATGAAATCCTTTCGCAGGATGGGCAGAGAGATCGCCTTTTTTAGGCGCGGCAGTTGACCTAGATCGCCATGGAAAAATCGCTGATCCGTAAGCAGAGAGATTGCCGCCGCCCCGGCATCTTGATAGATGCGACCGATAGAGATAGGGTCGACCTTTTTGCGGATGAGCCCGGCTGAAGGAGAGGCAAACTTGATTTCAGCGATCAGACTGATCTTTTCCGGTTTTGATATGGCGGCCTTGAAATCTCTCAGGGGCTGTCGTTGCGTGTCCCTGTTGAATGGCATGGACCTTTTCAGTCTGGCCACTTCATTCTGTTTCTCGATCAGTATCTCCGCTAATCGATGATGCATGTGAATCTCCCTGAGGTTAGCCGCGCACAAAAGGCCGGCATTGCCGTGTAAATTCAATTAATTGATCGAGCTTATCTTGAGCCTTGCCTGAATCTATGGAATCTGCTGCGATCTGGATACCCTCTTTAAAATTGTCGCATAACCCTGCGGCAACAAAAGCTGCAGATGCATTCAGCAAAACCATATCTCTTTTCGGACCCGTCTCACCATCCAGAATGTGTCGAATTATATTTGCATTCTCCTTTGCACCACCGCCAACAATATCCTCCAGACTCGCTCTTTTGAAGTCATACTCTTCCGGCACCATCTGAAATGTGCTGACATTATGGTTTTTCAGATGCGAAACCGTTGTCGGTCCACAGATACTGATTTCGTCAAATGTTCCCTCACCCCAGACCACAAATGCCTGTTTGGTTCCCAGCCGTTTCAGGACCAGAGCGATTTTATCTGTCAGGCTTTGTTCATAGACACCCAGCACTTGAACCGAGGCACCGGCCGGATTCGTCACGGGGCCAAGGAGATTAAAAATGCTGCGGATACCAATCTCCTGTCTGGGTCCCGCCGCATGTTTCATTGCCCCGTGAAAAATAGGGGCGTAAAGAAATCCGATGCCGATCTCATTGATGCACTTCTCCACATCGGTGCTGGTAACATCCAGATTTACGCCCAGGTTTTCAAGCACATCCGCACTTCCGCATAGGCTGGAGACGGCCCGGTTGCCGTGCTTGGCCACCTTTATACCACCGCCTGCAGCGACAAATGCAGTTGTGGTGGAGACATTAAATGTTCGGGTTCCATCACCACCGGTGCCCACAATATCAAGGATCGTTTCATCATCGATATTGATCTCATCTCGGTCAATGTTGACCAAATGATTATTGACGTTTATTTTTGTGGCTTTGGCCCGCATGGCCCTGGCAGCGCCGGTAATCTCATCCACGGTCTCACCTTTTAATCTCAAGGCTGTGATGAACGCCCCGATCTGCGCCGGTGTGGCGGTGCCGGTCATTATCTCCTCCATGGCCCTTTCCATCTCAGCCTCTGTGAGATCCTCACCTTTAACGACTGTCGAAATAAATTCTTTAATCATGGCATTTCCCTCCGTTTTTCGAAAAATTGTGTAAAATATTTTTTCCTGCTTTTGTCAAAATAGATTCAGGATGGAACTGAACACCCTCCACCGGGTATTTACGGTGCCGCAAGCCCATGATCTCACCATCCGCTGTCCAGGCGCTGATCTCAAGACAATCGGGCACAGTGTCATTCTGTACGATGAGCGAGTGGTAACGCACCGCCTCAAACGGATTGGCCAGGTCTTTAAAGATGCGGCGACCATCGTGAAAGATCATGGAGGTTTTGCCGTGCATAATACGATCAGCCCTGACCACCTTAGCGCCGTATGCTGCGGCAATGGCCTGATGCCCGAGACATACGCCCAGAATAGGAATTGTTGGACCAAGATGATCGATAACCTTGATGGAAACGCCTGACCTAGCCGGTGTGCCCGGTCCCGGCGAGACGACTATGGCTGAAGGGTGCAGGGCGTCGATGCTCTGGATATCGATACGGTCGTTTCGAAAGACTTTTACCTTGTGATCAAGCTGTTCCAGGATCTGGACCAGGTTGTAGGTAAAGGAGTCATAGTTATCAATTAGCAAAATCATTGTTTTTCACCTTTTCGATGGCTTTAAACATCGCGCCGGCCTTTTTTAATGTCTCCTCATACTCATTTTCAGGAGACGAGTCGGCAACGATACCGGCGCCTACTTGAACAGAAAGCCTGTTTTTCATGATCGTGATGGTGCGGATGGTGATGCAAAAGTCCATGTTTCCGTTGAACCCGAAATAGCCGACTGCCCCGGCGTAAGGCCCCCGCGCGCAGGGTTCTAGCTCACTGATAATCTCCATCGCACGGATTTTGGGGGCGCCGCTGACGGTGCCGGCCGGAAATGCGGACATAAACAGGTCAAAACAGTCCGCGCCCGGCTTCAAGATTCCTTCTACCCGGGATACGATATGCATCACGTGTGAATAGCGCTCGATTTCCATAAGCCGCGGCACCGATACAGATCCGGAAGCCGCCACCTTGCCGACATCGTTTCTCCCCAGATCAACCAGCATGATATGCTCGGCGCGTTCTTTGGGGTCCGCCAAAAGATCCTTTTCCAAAGCCCGATCCTCCTCGGGTGTGGCACCCCTGGGCCGGGTGCCGGCGATGGGGCGAAGTTCGATCTTTCCGTGCGTCAGCCGCACCAGTATTTCCGGAGAGGCACCGATCAATTTAATATCGCCGAAATTCAGATAGAACATATATGGTGAAGGATTAACGCTCCTGAGGCTCCGGTAGAGGGCGAAGTCTTCACCGGATACTGTTCCAGAGAATTTCTGGGAAAGAACGACCTGAATCGCTTCACCGGCAACGATGCAATCCTTGGCTTTGCGGACGGCATCTTCAAAGTCGGGTTTTGAGAAATTCGGTTCAAGATCGGAGAGCGTTAATGAACCGTTTTTTGAAACTGAAGGCAAGGGACTTTGCAGCTTCGCAGTTGTCTGCGCAACCTCCTGGCATGCCCGGTCTAAGGCTTTTTTCAAATCTGCATCTTTCTTAAGATGGGCGAAGGTCACCACCTTGATCATATGGGTGAAATGATCGAAAATAATCAAATGACGGCATGCGATGAAAACGGCTTCAGCGTGTATTCTGTCTGCGGGCAACATATCGGGAAGATGTTCCCACTTTCTGACCAGGTCATAATTAAAGAATCCCACAAGCCCGCCCTGAAACGGCGGTAAATCTCTGACAGTCACCGGTTTGAATTCTGCGCTTAATTTTCTTAACATATCTAAAGGATTTCCGACGTCTTTTAATACTTTCTTTTCCCGGTCCTCGTAGATCTCCATATAGCTGTCGTGCGATATTGCACATAAATAAGGCATACGGCCGATAAAACTGTAGCGTCCCCAATACTCTCCGCCTTCAGCGCTCTCAAGAAGGTAAGAGTAGGAATCGTCTTTCAACTTCAGATAGGCCGAAACCGGCGTCTCCGTGTCAGCCAGGAATTCCTGATAAACGGGTATCAGATTTCCCTCTTGCGCCATCTGTTTAAACTCTAAAAATGTAGGTTTTATTTCCAATTTGGTTCTCCAAATAAAAAGGCCAAGGGGCGATTGGTCCCTTGGCCAAAAAATAATTGAAATAAAAAACCGAGGGACCTTCTGGAGGCGCCCACGGTTTGTTCGTTAAATTATGATGTTAGTCTACTTTGGCAGGCTCACCCCCGGGTCGGAGCTGAGCCACCACCAGTTGTTAAGTGAATTCTTAAAAGTATTTTTCCGTCCGTAACTCATAGGAATGCACTTTAAAGAGTACGAATGAAAATGTCAAGATAAAAATTATGCTGGTATGCATAGCATCTCTCGTGACGTCTGGTGTTTGATTTTTTGATCACCGGCCATTCGTAACAATTAAATTGAAGCGTGATTTTACCAGAATCACGCTAATCATTTCACATATTCTCTTAAACTTTTGTTCCCCTTTTTCTATTTAGCGAACCAGAACATTTTTTCATATCATATCAGATCGACGCTTTAGCGACTATATCCCAACCAATCCCTTGGCCGTCATATACAATATTTCCAGGTTTCCTCTTCGCGTATATCACGAACAAATACCAGGGCGGCAAGTGATCTTCCATACGGTACAACGCAAACATTAAGTTCGACATCAATTTTAGATCCGTCTGAATGAATAAGCTCAGATTTATATATGCGGGGTAAATTTAGGCCTGCGATCCTGTCGGAGTATCGTGTGGTATTTTTGATAAATTCTTCTTCGGAAATAAATTTCTTAAGATGTGCGCCTATAAGTTCTTTCTCGGAAAAACCGATCATCTTGCAAAACGCGGGATTTGCAAATCTGACTTTAAAATCGTGGATGATTGCAATTCCGTCCCTCGCGTGCTCGACAAGAGAACGATATGTATCTTCAATATCTCTGCGTTCCTGAATTTCCTCATGTAGCTCGCTCACCCGCTTTTTTACTCTATTTTCAAGATTGTCCCGATAACGCTTCAGCTCTAAGTGGGTCCGAATCCTGGCTCTGACCACGGATCTCTTAAAAGGCTTCGTTATGTAATCTGCGACGCCGAGTTCAAATCCCTTTGCTTGCGTGTCTTCAGTGGTCGGCTCCGAAAGGAGGATAATCGGGATATTCTTGGTGGTTTTGTCGGCTTTCAGCTGTCTACAAACATCATACATATCTGCTGCCGCCATCATGTGGTTTAAAAGGATTAATCCGGGGGAGTCTGGAGATGAGGCCAGCCTGATCGCTTCCTGTCCGTCAGCGGCGACTTTGATGTCGTAATCAGGAGTCAGCATCGTCTTCAGGACGTTGCTGTTTTCCGGATTGGCATCTGCAATTAACAGCACTTGTTTTGATTGCGAGCGATCCATAATGTAAAATGGGAGTTGGTTTACCCTCAGCGGGATGATGGACAAGAGCATGTTGAACCGAACCGCTAAGGAGAGGTTATATCAATATCGACGAGGATTGTAAATGCTAGTTGGTTTTTTGCCTTTTTTTGAATTTTTTTGCCCGCTATCACGGAAACAAAGTTGGATAGCCGATTTTTTTCAGATTTGCACACTGTATATGGTTAAAATATCTTGACATAAAGATATATCGCCTTAACTTCATCCTATGGGAACTGGATCTCACTTACGGTTGGTATTATGGAAGGCCGCCAAAGCTGTTGAAAAAATCGATAAGGCAAGCATTGCTCAAACCGGGCTTGGATTATCAGATTTCACTATCATGGAGGCTTTACTGCATAAGGGACCAATGCCCATTAACCAAATCGGAGAAAAAGTACTGTTGACCAGCGGATCAATGACAGCTGCCGTTAATCGATTGGAAAATAAGGCACTTGTAAAACGAATTCAAGATCCAGCTGACGGACGATGCTTTTATGTGCATCTGACAAAAAAAGGGCGCAAAACGATAAACGCTGCATACGCAAAACATGAGATAAATCTTGAAAAAATCGCCAGCGCTCTATCTGACGCAGAGCGGAGCCAACTTGTCCAGCTCTTGAAAAAGATCGGTTTGTTTGCCGAATCGCTGGAACTCGATAAAACATAAATTTTGAAGTGATAACTTGTGCACAAAATATTAACAGGGAGCTTAAAATGAACACCAACTCCAAAATTAATAAGAAATAGCGGTTTTTCCGTG
>Ga0209536_100006306_pt1 | contig 18173 bp, 9 predicted proteins | sample DeeMarSeWOR28_12_FD_187461 | JGI IMG/M metagenome (GOLD analysis project Ga0209536, IMG submission 187461) | Marine sediment microbial communities from White Oak River estuary, North Carolina - WOR-2-8_12 (SPAdes) (version 2) | ecosystem: Environmental > Aquatic > Marine > Intertidal zone >... | reverse complement strand
TCTCCAACGCGGGCTTCAACGTCTACCGCAGCGAGCAGCCCGATCGGGACTTCGCCCTCATCCTGATTGATCGAGAAGGGTCGGAGCACCGGAAGTACGCCTGCCACGACGCCGGCAATACCGCAGCGTCCATGTTCTACCTCGTGCAGGCCACGCCTTACCTGTCGCCGGCAGCCATCAAGGTTGCAGCCTCCAACCTCGCGAGGATTGGGGAGGAGCAGGGGCTGCAGATCCCGGAGGCTGTGGAGAAGCTGGCGAGCCTTGAGCTCCTCGACCAGCGGGACGTTGTCGACGAGCGCCGGGTGGTCTACCGCCCACCGATCAAGGCCAGGTCTTCAGTGGCGCCGAAGTTGGCTGGCTTCGGCCTGCTCCGCAGCGTCGAAGCCAGCTGGCATGACCTGCCCCCACGGGAGAAGAGGGCTGCAGCTCTGAGGCTGACGGAGACGGCAGCCTTCGTCCCGATCCAGATCCCAGGGCACATCCAGCGCTACGCCGGCACCGAGCTCAGCGAGAAGTTCGCGCAGCACATGGAGCATCGGCTGGACTTCACGGCGAACGAGGAGCTGCAGGGGCAGTACACTCGGCTCGCCAAGGTGGCTGGGGTGTTGGGTCCGGACAATGTCGTCCAGGCGCTCTATGCCCTCGACGATGCCGCAGGGCTCAGGTGGGCCGGCGGGGATCGCTACGGGGAGAAGCTGCCAGACCCCTTCCTCTGCGTGTACGACTCCGTCAAGGAAGCCGAGTGGTCCTGGACCCACGGGGGCGACTACGTCAACGAGCGGCAGCTCCTGGCCTTCGTCACCCAGCCGAAGAGCAAGGGCACGTTCACTACCACCTTCTCCGACAGCCTGTGGACCCGCTTCCAGGCTGCTCCCCTCGCCACGTTCAAGGGCATGCCTCTCGAGCAGCAGCAGCTGGTTTCCCGGATGGCTCGGCAAGCCGGATAGGGGGCCCCATGGAGGCAGGTCGGTTCCCCTCCCTGCTACAGGATGAACAAGCCCATCCCATTGCCCTGCTCCGCGAGATGGTGAAGAGGTACGGGGTCGAGTGGATGGAGTGGATGCCGTCTGTCGTGCGGCAGACCTTGAGCCAGACGTTTGGCGTGGCGCCGGCGAGGGTCAGCATCCACAAGTTGTTGGGCGCGGCCGCGGTCGCCACCAGGGATGAGTTCTGGGAGTCGTGGCCCGTCTTCCACTTCCTCTGTCAGGCCCTCAACAACAACATCCCCGACTCCTTGACCCACCAGGAGCTGACGGTGGGCCAGATGATGGTGGCCGTGGACATGGCCACCCAGATCCGCACCGAGCTCGGGAAGATCAGCAACGTGCCTGAGTTCTCAGAGGAGGTGGCTCGCTACATCGCCGCCCAAGCTCTTGCGCGGGGCGTCTGGTACCTGCCTACTCCTCTGGAGTTCGCTGCCCCCTTCGCGGCAGGCCGGCGGTACCGCTGTCGTAGCTGCGGCAACGATGGTGAGGTGTTGTTCGACGACGGCGTGTGCGATGTCTGTACCGAGAGGTTCGACACCGAGAGCTTGGGCGACTGGCGTCCGAAGCCCGAGCTGCTGGCCAAGTGGGGGCGCAACCTGGAGTTCTACGAGAAGAACCCCACGGACAAGGTCAAGGCGAGGCTGGAGCAGGTGCTGAAGAATCCCAGCATCGTGCTGGGGGAGAATCAGACGGACGTGTGCGTCGCTCGGCTGATCGTGGCCTTGCAGTACGTGGCACACCGCCGCGGACAACTTGCGGGGCAGGCATGACACCCGAGCTCATGCACGCCTTCTCTACCGAGGCGATCAAGCTGGGAGCGTTGCCCTACGGGAGCATTGCTCGAGGCGCTGCCAGGATCGGCGGCAAGTTGGAGCGTAGCGCGACGGAGACCGCCAAGCTGCTCCGGGATGCTTCCCACCCCAAGTACGTGGCGAAGGGCCTGCGAGAGGGCCTCGGGTCGATGACCAACGTCTCGGCCGCGAACAGGAAAGCACTGCAGGAGGGAATCGAGGCGGCCGCCAAGAAGGGCAGGACGTACAGGGCGGACTTCTACACGGACCCCAGCTGGAAGGGTTGGGCTCGTAGGCATGGACTCCTGGCGAACGTCGCCAAGTACGAAGGGACTGACTCTCTCCTCAAGGCGAAGAACGTCATTGGCCGGTCGATGCCGGGCCAGATGGCCAATGCACCGCTGTTCGCTGCCGGGGCCTACGGCGCAGGAAAGGAGAAGGTCGACCCGAGGACTGGCAGGAAGCGAGGAGTGGGAGAACGGCTCGGTCGGGCGGGACTTGGACTCTCTACCGGGATCGTCGGCATGCGCGCTGGATTCGTGCCCGCGGTGATCGGCGAAATGACAGGTGAAGTGGCAGGTGGAGCGGCAGGTAGAGGGGCAGATGTCCTCTATAGGACCGCACGTCACCGAGGGGCTGCGCCGGCGGCACGGGGAGTGTCCTGATGTCCATGCACATCATGTCGCCGACCAGCGAGGGCAATCGGTTCAATCCGAGGCCGGTGACCAGCTTCCTGGGCGGCAGTGGGTTCGGTATCCGGTACCCCTCGCCGTTCTTCGACATCGCGCAGCAGTTCCTGCCGGAGAACGTACACCAGCTCCATCTCTGGTGCCGCTACTACTTCCTCACCAACCCCATCATCAACGTCGCCTGCCAGAAGATGGCGGAGTACCCGGTCACCAAGATCATCTGGGAGACCGAGGACGAGCAGCTGCTGCGGTTGTACCAGGGGCTGGAGACGCTGCTGCGGCTACGGCAGTTCCAGGTCGAGGTCGGCCTCGACTACTTCGTCTACGGGAACGCCTTCGTCAGCGTGTTCTTCCAGCTGGAGAAGTACCTGGTCTGCCGTCGGTGTGAGGCGCGGTACAGGGCGTCCAAGAACAGGAGCCTCTACAAGTGGAGGCAGTCGCGCTTCTACTTGCGCTGTACTCGTTGCGGGAACGAGGGATGGGCTGACCAAGCCGATGTCTACCCACGCAACATCCGCGGTGCGAACTTGATCAGGTGGAATCCCGAGAATATCGAGATCCGCCACAACGAGATCACCGGGAAGAACCGCTACTACTACCGCCTGCCTCGGCGCGTCGTGAACGACGTCAAGCTCGGGGATCGGGAGACCATCGAGTCGCTGCCGTGGCAGTTCCTCGAGGCCGCAAGGAGAGGTAGGGCTCTTCGGTTCAAGAACGACAACTTCTATCACCTGAAGCGACCGACCATCGCCCAGAAGGATCAGGGCTGGGGGTCCCCGCTCATCTACCCGTTGTTGAAGGACGGGTTCTACCTGCAGGTGATGAAGAAGGCGCAGGAGGCCCTGCTCCTCGAGCACGTCGTGCCTCTGCGGACGATCTTCCCCGGGCCGTCGACTGGCGGGAACGAGGGTCCGGGGTTCGGGGCGTACAACCTGGCCAACTGGAAGAGGAAGATCGACTCGGAGATCAACCTCTGGCGGAGAGACCACAACTACATCCCCATCCTCCCGGTCAACATCGGCTACCAGCAGCTTGGAGGTACTGCAAAAGCCCTTATCCTCCACCACGAGTTCAGAATCCACGCAGAGCAGATGCTCGCGGGTGCAGGCATCCCGGTCGAGTTCGTGTTCGGTGGTCTGCAGTGGTCGAGCTCAAACACTTCTCTGCGGGCCCTCGAGAACACGTTCTTGGGCTACAACTTGGAGCGCAAGGCGCTCACGGAGTTCTGCGTGCGTCGCGTCGCTACGCACATGCAGTACCCCCGCGTCCCGTTCCGCTACGACCGCTTCCGCATGGCGGACGATCTCCAGCGCTCGATGTTCTACTTCCAGCTCAACCAAGCCGGGAAGATCTCCGACCGTACCACCCTTGAGGAGGTCGGCGAGGACTTCGACAAGGAGACCGAACGCATGGGTGAGGAGCTCGCCAAGCAGCTCGACACCCAGAGGAAGATGCAGCTGGCCTCCGCCGATGTTCAGGGTGCAGCCCAGCTTCGCCAGTCCAGGTACGCCGCCAAGGCGCAAGAGCTGGAAGTTGCAGCTCAGACCAGGGCGCAGCTGACAGCTGGTGCTGCCCCGGGGGCAGAGGGTGATGCTTCGCAGCAGACCCCGGGGATGCCAGAGGGAGCTACGGCCTACGACGAGAACGCCGAGAATCCGAACGCTCACAGCGGGCCGCCTGCCATGTCCGGACTGGGTTCCCCCTTGCAGCAGGGGGCAGGTGGGGTCGACCTGCGGTACGTGGCCCAGCGCGCTGCTGCTTACCTGCGCACAGTCCGAGATGAGGCGGGAGAGCAGACGATGCATCAGGAACTGGAGAGGATGCAGCTCGAGAACCCGAACCTGTACCAGCTGGTCGTACAACTGATGCAGGACTCCGGCTCTGCGCTCAACCCGCTGGATGCCTCGAAGTCCCCGATCTCGGCAAGGCCGACGCAGCGTGATGCGTCCAGGATCCCTACTGGCTGAGCGGCACCACCAGCATCAAGACGCTGCTGGGGAACCCGCAGCTGTCGCAGCGTCCGTCAGCCCAGTAGGGGAGGAGGGAGAACCCTTCGGTGCATGTGGAGCAGACCCAGCAGTAGTCCGGGTGCTCGCTCTCCAGGTGATCCAGGAGGTAAGTGCATCGGCCGCAGTCCACGTCTCCGCAGGACCTGCGGCCGATGGCCTCGTAGAGGAGGTCACAGAATGTCAGGCGGGAGGGTGTAGTCCTGCCCTCGTCTGCGGTTGCCTCCAGAGGCTGGGGGGACAGCGACCGAGCCCTCTCCGACATCCTCCGGCTCAGGGGCGATTTCCGTCGAGGTTTCGGTCGCCGCGTCATCTTCTACTCCTCGTCCTCGGTCTTGCGGCGCTGCGAGCGCAACCAGCTGCGCCCATAGCCCGCGACGAATGCACACACCCCGCTGATCGCAGCGAGCGTGAGCATCCATCCGAGTGGACTCAAGACCCGCTCTTTGCCAGTGGACCGCTGACGAGGTCGGCCAGCTTTTCCGAGAACGTACGGTTGCTGGACGGGATGGGGTGTCGTGCGTGCTTCTTGATGCTGCCTTGCGGCTCTCCTGGTGCAGGAACTGGTGGGGCATTCGGGGTGGGCAAGGGGCCTTTTAAGGCCCCATTCTTATCGGCCAAGGTTCCTCCTTCGGCTTTTCCACTTATGGCGTGAAGCGGGATACCCTTCTGTCATGGCCAACCTGAACCCAGAGGCGGCCTTCGACAGTATGAAGGCCCGCGTCGTGGCTGCTGTGAGCAAGCAGTTCCCGTATGAGGGGAAGCGACGCAGGCTGGAGCTGGTAGAGGTGCAGCTGCAGGAGTCCTCCGATCTCCCGTCGGATCCGCACCACACCGACAACGTAGAGACCCAGTACCATGCACGGACTCAAGGGCGTACTTGGGGAGTGCCAATCAAGGCAACGCTCCGACTGGTCGACAAGCAGACGGGCGAGGAGCTGGACAAGCAGATCGTCACGTTGGCCCGCCTCCCGAAGCTGACGAGGCGGTACTCCTACATCGTCGACGGACAGGAACGGCAGCACGACAGCCTGTTCCGCTCCATGCCCAGGCCGTACCACCAGATCACCGGCGCTGGGAAGATCGAGGCCAAGTGGAACCTCGCCCGCGGTCTCGGCTTCGACCTGAAGTACGACCCGGAGAAGGGCCACATCCTCATGAGGGTAGGTACCTCGAACACCCCGGTGTTCGAGATCCTCAAGGCTCTCGGTGTCTCCGAAGGTCAGATGCGGCAGGCGTGGGGTCCCGTCGTCTTCGACGCGAACGCTCAGCTCTCAAGACCGAGGGACATCGACAAGCTGTACAAGGCCCTCGGTATTCGCCCCACCACTCGCGGCCGTACTCCAACGCACGCAGAGAAGATCGAGCAGATCAGGAAGTACTTCGACGAGACGGAGGTATGGCCCGAGGCCATGAAGTCAGCTTTCGGGAAGCCGTACACCAGCGTCAACGGGGAGAACCTGCTGTTGTCGACGAAGAAGCTTCTGGCCATCCAGAGGGGTCGTACCAAGGAGAGCCCACCGATCTCCGAGCAGCCGGACGACAGGCAGGCGCTCTCGGCCAAGTACTTGGCCACCACGGAGGACTTCATCGTCGAGGCCCTCGACAAGAAGACGGGGGACATCCGGCGGAGGGTGGAGGACAAGATCGACAACGAGGGGGTTGGGATCGGGGACATCCTTTCCCCTTATGCCTACAACAAGGTCATCACCGGCGTCTTCGATCACGCCCAGCGACCGGACCAGACGAACCCCCTCCAGTTCGTGTCCGGCTACACACGGACGACCATTCGCGGTGGCGCCTACGGCGGGGTGAGCGATCCGAAGATCAACCTCGACCGGGACAAGCTGATCAACCCGACGCACTTGGGCTTCCTGGATCCGATCCAGACACCGGAGCAAGATGTGGGTATCGCCCTGCATTTGCCGCTCGGGGTCCAGACGGAGCGGTCCGAGGGGATTACGGGGAAGAGTCGTACGTCGACTGGGCAACGCTTGAAGATTCGGGTCTACGACAAGACGACTCAAGGATGGGTTGAGGCGACCCCCGCAGACCTCGAGTTCGACAACGTCGCGTACCCGGACCAAGTCGTCTGGGCGAAGGGCAAGCCTCGACCGGTAGCTCCTGAGGTTGTCTGCTACGACAAGGAACGACAGACCACGCGCCGACCGTGGTCGGAGGTGCGCTACGTACTGCCTTCGTCCAAGGCGCTCTTCTCCTTCAGCGCGAACCTGATCCCGTTCCTCCAGAACGACAGCGGCAACCGCGCCATGATGGCGGCCAAGCAGCAAGAACAGGCGGTGCCGTTGCAGTACAGGGAGGCCCCCCTGGTACAGGTGAAGACCGATGGGGACCCGACATTCGAGGAAGCCGTAGGGTCCTTCAGTTCCCACCGGGCCCCGGTTTCCGGCAAGGTGACCAAGGTCTCGTCGGGGATGATCCACATCCGGGGTGAGGATGGGAAGACAGTCAAGGTCCCGATCTACGACCACTACCCCCTCAGTGGGGGGAAGGGGACTATCCACGCGGAGCCTGTGGTGAAGCAGGGCCAGGTAGTGAAGAAGGGAGACCTGCTGGCTGACACCAACTTCACCAAGGGCGGTGCGTTGTCACTCGGCACGAACCTGAGGGTCGCCTACGTTCCTTGGAAGGGGCTCAACTTTGAGGATGGGGTCGTCGTGTCCGAGACGGCCGCCAAGAAGATGACCTCTACGCACATGCACCAGGAGTCGGTGACCATCTACTCGGGCATGATCGGCGGCAAGCCGGGGGACAAGGCGCGTTGGGTCGACTACTCCGTACCAGAGCGAACGACTGCCGAGCGGATGGACAAGCTCGACGAGACTGGTGTGATCAAGGAAGGGCAGGAGGTCGAGGAGGGCGATGTCCTCGTCGCTGTGCTCACTCCCACCAAGGAGGTTCGGGAAGACGAGATCCTGAGGAGGATCCACAAGTCCTTGGTGAGGAACTACAAGGACCGCGCCTTGGTGTGGACCCACGAGTACCCTGGGAAGGTGGTGAAGGTGGTCAGGACGGGCCGGACCACGAGGACGATCGCGGTTCATGTCCGTACCCAGGAGCCACTGGTGGTGGGCGACAAGATGGCGGGCCGCCACGGCAACAAGGGGATCGTCAGCAGGATCGTCTCGGACGACAAGATGCCGCGAGACAAGGACGGAGAGCCTGTTCATGTCTTGCTGAGCCCGGCTGGCGTGCCGTCGCGCATGAACGTGGGCCAGGTTCTCGAGACGGCCGCCAGCAAGATCGCGAAGAAAACAGGCAAGCCTTACGTGGTCGAGAACTTCATTCCTGGAGTGGACTACACGCAGAAGGTCAAGGATGACCTGCGACGCCACGGCCTCAGCGACACGGAGGAGCTCTTCGATCCGGAGACCGGCAGGTCTATCGGCCGGGTGATGACGGGGGACCAATACCTGCTGAAGCTTCATCACATGGTGGAGAAGAAGCAGACGGCCAGGTCCTACGGAGGTTACACCTCGTCGGGAGCCCCTCCTTCAGGTGCTGGCATACCAGGTGGCGGCCAGAAGCTCGACATGCTGACCACCTACGCGATGCTGGCCCACGGAGCGAAGCACAACCTGCGGGAGGCCTTCTCGTTCAAGAGCGACGGAGAACAGGAGGAGGTCTGGGACGCGGTGATGACCGGCAGGCCGCTGCCTGCTCCACAGCCGACGCGCGGGATGTACAACTTCCTGGCCTACCTGCGAGCAATGGGAGTCAACACGGAGAAGACCGGCGACCGGTACATCCTGTCCCCATTGACCGACAAGCAGGCGCTCTCCGTGTCGAACGGGGAGATCCCTCTGCCGGAGAAGGCGCTCTACCGCAAGGAGTTGGTGACCACCGAGGAGAAGAAGGGCTTGTTCGACCCCAAGGTCACTGGGGGTTTGGATGGGCCCTATTGGTCCCACATAGAACTCCAGGCTCGGCTCCCGAACCCGCTGTTCCAGCCCGCCATCCAGGAGCTGCTCGGCATCTCGAAGAAGGAGTACGCCAAGCTGGTGAGTCCTGAGCTGAACGAGGATGGCTCGTCCGGCTTCGACACCATCGTCGAGGGTCTCAAGGCGATCGACGTCGATAAGGAGCTCGCCGCAACGCGCAAGGCCATCCCACAGCTGCGGGAGAGCAAGCTCAACGCTGCTCGCCGCAGGCTCCGCTACCTCGAGGCGTTGAAGAGGAACAACCTGTCCCCCCTCGACGCCTACACCAACAAGATCCTGCCGGTGGTCCCTCCGAAGATGAGGAAGGTGAGCATCGGCTTGGATGGCCGACAGATCTACGACGACCTGAACGGCCTGTACCTTGCAGTGGGCCACGCGAACATGGCGCTGAAGCGTGCGGACCGCTCCACACCTCCGGAAGACGTCGAGAAGTGGAAGGCACACCTGTACGACGCGACTGAGGGGCTACGCCTGACGGGTATGAGCCTGGGCAAGGGCCGTGGTCAGCGACACCATGTCGGCCTTATGGAGCGGCTGACGGGGAAGATTCAGGGCAAAGGCCAGCCGAAGGGGAGCTACTTCCAGAGCGGCGTCCTCGCCCGTAGGCAGGACCTGTCTGGGAGGTCGACCATCATTCCCGAGCCGGACATGGGCTTGGACGAGGTGGGGATCCCGACTCCTATCGCCCTGGAGATGTACAGGCCCTTCGTGATCCGCGAGCTGTTCCGAGAGGGGACGGACCCGAACACCGCCAACAAGCTGATCGACAAGAAGACTCCGCGCGTCATGCGTGCTCTGGAGCGGGCGGTAGCGGAGCGCCCGGTCTTGATGAAGCGGGACCCTGCCCTACACAAGTTCTCGATCTTGGCGTTCAAGCCGAAGCTCATCCACGGCAGGGCCATCGCCATCCACCCCCTCGTGGTCGGGGGCTACAACGCCGACTTCGACGGCGATCAGCAGTTGGGAACAGTGTTCCTGGTCGTTCCGCGTGCTATGTTCAACGCTGACTTCGGCTTCTGGAGTCCGCGGAGAGCTGAGATGGCTGCGAGATTCGGAGAGCTGGTCGGTCTCCTGGACAGCGACGATGTATTGGTGACCTGTGACCTGTCCGAGTTCCCGCGTACCGAGCTCGTGAGGACCAAGGGCCACATCGAGTTCTGGAAGGTCCCCGACGACATTCGGGTAGTGGGCATCGACGAGGCCACCGGAGAGGTCGGCCTCTTTGCCGTGGCCTACTGGTCGAAGCACTTGGATCGGGTCGTAGAGGTTGTGACCCTGGGAAGTGGCCGCCAGATCATCACCGACGATGACGAGCGTGCTGTTTTCGGCATCGACGCCGACTCCCTTGAGTGGTGCCGCCGTCGCCCCCGGGAAGCGTTCGAGCAGTTCGTGCCCGTCGTGGATGAGGCCCCACTCCCTGAACGGCAGCTCGCTGCTCTTTCGGGGTTCGTGGACGCAACCCACTACTGCTGGGACACGATCAAGGTCGACGCTGAGTTCGGCTATCTCCTGGGCTCTCTCGTGGGCGATGGCTGGGTCGTCCATTCCCTTGATGTCCCGAAGGGGGTGGCCTTCTCTTCCTCGTACGGGGATGTTCAGCAGCGGTGGGAGGAATCGCTCTCGTCCGTCTTCGCGCAAGTGCCCCCCATCTCGCACGACTTCTCAGACGAGGACAAGCTGAAGGGCTCGGACGGGAGCTGGCGAGCTGTCGTCAGTAGCCGACGCTTCGGGGAGTTCGTTGCGCCCTTGATCGGCCGCGGTGCTCGAGACAAGCATCTGCCTCCGTTCTTCCTGCAAGCATCGGAGCAGTTCTGCGGTGGGCTGCTCAGCGGTCTCTGGGACACGGACGGCAGCTTCTCCTGGTCCACCGCCAAGGCTCGTCCCCAGTTCTTTGCGTCGTACACCTCGACCAGCATCCGGTTGGTGCAGGAGATTCAGTATCTCCTTCGCACGTTCAAGGTGGACTCGCGCATCACGGCATCGAAGACCCTTAAGGGAGGCCCGAGCTGGATTCTGAACGTCTCGACTCCTGACCTCTACGATGCGTTGCGTGAAGGCCGTCTCGTGCTCAGCCCCGCTCACGAAGACAAGCGGGCTCGCTTGGCTGAGTTCATGGCAGGGGATCCGCCGAGCAAGTCTGGGGCCTACAGCCGGTACCGCCTCGTGCCCTTGCCCCCTGCCCTGGCCCGGGACCTTCGGAAGCACTTCCAGCACAAGCAGTACGGCAGCATCTACGCATCCCTGTCAAAGGCAGTGGCAACGCTTCCCCGCAAGTATGTCTCGAAGCAGCTGGCTTTGCGCATCGTGCAGCTTGTGGGTGACCGCTGTACTCATCCGCTCTACACGAAGTGGAAGGGCTTGGTGGAGCTCGACGGAGTTCACTTCGAGGCTGTCAAGAAAGTCGAGTACACGAAAAACAAGGAGACCGGGTACGACCTGACGGTGCCTGGGGCGGACAACTTCATGGCGGTCGATGGCGTGGTGCTCTCGAACACCATGGCTTTGTTCGTACCCACGACCCCGGAGGCGGTCGACGAAGCACGCGGGATGATGCCCTCGAAGAACCTGTTCTCCCCGACCCATTACGGCCTGATGCCTGTCCCCGGCCAGGATTCTCTCCTGGGGGTGTACCAAGCCACCAAGTGGGGGTCCCCGGTGCAAGTGCCGCCGAACATCACCCCGGAGAAGGTCATCGAGATGATGCGGGACGGGAAGCTGAAGCCGTCCGACGTGGTGGCTGTGGGAGGCAAGCTGACCACACCGGGCCGGTTGATGCTCGCAGCTTCCCTACCTCCTGGGATGAGGAACGACGAGACGCTCCTCCACGACCCCAAGTTCCGCCTGAACAAGAAGAAGATGAAGGCCTACTTGAAGGGGTTGGCGAAGAAGGAGCCGGTCAACTTCGCCAAGACGGTGAACGCCTGGAAGGACCATGGGAACCGAGTGTCGTACCTCAGCGGCAGCTCGTTCGGCCTCGACGACTTCCATGATGGGGCTCGGTTCCGAGACCGGCTCCTTGCGAAGTACAAGAGGGAAGAGGCAGCCATCCGCAAGTCCGGGCTCTCTCGGAAGCAGAAGAACAAGAAGGTGATTGCCCTGTACGAGCGTGCCGGCGAGGAGTTGAAGAACTACGGCGAGGCCAGGTATAGGCGGATGGGCACCAACAGGGTGTTCGAGTGGACGGATTCCGGGTCTCGCGGGAGCTGGGACCAGTTCAGACAGCTGGTGTTCGGTCCGATGCTGGTGACCGACGCGGCGAAGAAGAAGGTCCCGGTGCCGATCACCAAGTCCTACGGCGAGGGCCTGTCCGTGTCGGAGTACTGGGCGTCGATGCACGGGGCACGCAAGGGCGCCCTGGACAGGGTCGCGGGCACCAGCGAGCCCGGTGCTCTCACGAAGGACATCATCAACACCGTGATGGACTACCGGGTCACGTCCGAGGATTGCGGGACGAGCAAGGGCACCGCCCTACGGCCGGATGACCTCGACGCGGCAGACCGCTACCTCGCACAGCCCGTGAAGCTCAAGGGCGACGAGATTCCAGCCGGTACCCTCCTCACCCCTGCGATTCTCACGAGGGTGAAGAACTCGGGTGTGGGGAAGGTTATCGTCCGCTCACCTCTGCACTGTCGTATGGGGAAGGGCGTCTGCGCGAAGTGCTTGGGCTTGAACGAGAAGGGCAAGGAGCATGCGATCGGCACCAACGTCGGCGTCATCGCCGGCCATGCCCTGGGTGAGCCAGTCACTCAGCTCACCATGCGGACCTTCCATACTGGCGGAGCGGCAGGGACCGGCCAAGTCGTCGACGCCTTCCAGAGAGCCAAGCAGCTGTTCACGGTCCCAGAGAACTTGCCCGACAAGGCCACTCTCTCCACCGTGAGTGGGCAAGTGGAGCGCGTGGCCAAGGACCCTCGAGGAGGCTCTACGGTCACGATTGCCGGGAAGGAGCATCGGGTGGTGACCGGTCAAGTGCTCAAGCACATCAAGCCTGGGTACTCGGTGGCGAAGGGGGAGGAGATCTCGACCGGACCCATCGACCCGCACGACCTCCTCGCCCAGACGAAGAACCTCGGGAAGGTCAGGGCGTACCTCGCCGACGAGATCGACAAGGCCTACGGCGGCATGACCCGTCGGCGGAACATCGAGACGGTGGTGAGGGCGATGACCAACCTGACTCGGGTGACCAGCGCTCCGGAGGACAGCACCCTGGTGCGCGGGGAGCTCGCTCCGCTCTCCGCGGTGGAGGCCTACAACGCCGAGGCCAGGGAAGCCGGGCGGGGTACAATCCGCCACAAGCCCCAGCTGGCGGCCATGAACACGTTGCCGCTTGCAGGCCAGGAGGACTGGATGGCCCGGCTGAACTACCAGCGCCTCAAGGAGACCTACCAGGAAGGCGCTGCGCAGGGCTGGTCCTCCGACATTCATGGCCATCCCATTCCCGGTTTGGCGCACGGCGCCGAGTTCGGGCTGCGCGAGTTCGAACCACTCAAGCCGCCTCCTCTCTCGGCGGCGTCCAAGTAGGAGTCATCCATGAACACCCCCGAGAAGGTCGCCAGCGTGTACGCCGAGGCCGAGCACCACCTTGAGCTCGTCAAGGTGGCGCAGGACTACGGCGTCGAGGTCCTTCCTCCCGGCTACGGCGAGGCGCTGCTGAAGGAGGCCAAGAAGAAGGGCGAGAAGACCTATCCGTTCTCCCGAGCAGTGACCAGCTACCCGTTGTTCGGGGGCTTGGGTGCTCTCCAGGGCGCTGCTTCTGGAGGCTATACAGGGGGTGTCCCGGGAGCTATCGGTGGTGGTGTTATTGGGGCTGGCCTTGGACTCGGTAGTGCTGCTCTTGCGAGGGGCATTAGCGCAAGGGCAACTCTTGGACGAGCTGCTGCTGGTCAGACAGGTAGGGGAGCCTCCGAGCAGAAGGTCATCAGGGCGCTCCAGAAGACCAAGACCGAGGCCAAGGGAACCAAGGCGGCCAGCTACATCGACGAGCTGGAGAAGCAGGCCAAGGAGGTTTCCAGCAAGGAGTACCACAGCGCGGTTTTCAGGGCGACGACCCGCCCCAAGAAGAACGAGGGACGGGTGGCCCGGTTCTTCCGGGAGAAGGGACTCGCTGCCCCCACCACAGACGAATACCGGGCGGGGATGAGGGCGACGGGGGAGACTGGGTGGCCAGGGGCACGCCGTGCCGCCGTGCGAGCCGGCAAAGGGGCCTTGATCGGTGGAGCTCTCGGTGCTGGAGCGGGCGCTCTCGCTGGCGGACGCCGGTTCCGTCGTTTGGGAGCTACTGCTGGTGCAGGTAGCGGTACGGTACTTGGTGGGTTGGTCGGGCTGGATGTCTCGAACATGAAAGCGTTCAAGGCGATGATGGAGGCGGAGAGAGAGCACCTCAAGGGCAAGGGGATCACCACCGAGAAGACACCCCGTTCGGGAATCGCCGGGAAGATCGGCCTCAAGAAGACCACGTACCACATGACCTCCGGGGCCCAGAAGAAGTTTGGGAAGAAGGCCAGCTTCATCGACGAGCTGGAGAAGCAGGCCGAGCGCAGGTTCGCGCAGTAGAGGTGCCATGACTCGGGACCCTTCACGTCCGCACAGCGGGAGGGCCCGTGATGGGTTCGCGCCCGTCAGGATCATCGCCGGCAGGGTGGTTGATGTAGACCCCACCAGGTGGATGGCCGAGGTCAAGGCCGAAGAGACTACCGGGCAGACCTTCAGGAACATCCCCATCGGCTCGCCCTACGCCCACCCGTTCGACGGGGAGGGGCTGCACATCATGCCGGAGCCGGGAGCTCCGGTGTGGGTCGTCCTGTCGTCCGAGGGGGACTACCCGCCCTACATCTCCGGGTACAGGGCTTACACCGACAAGGGGGCGTCGTCGCAGACGAACCCGACGAAGCCCGGCGCCAGGATGAACCGTCCCCCCATGAACCCGGGCGACATCTTCATCCGCACAAGGGACCGCAACGGCGTCAAGTTCCGTCGTGGTGGAGTGACCGAGATCCTCGGGTCCCCGCTCTCAAGGACGATCTACCTGGCCAGAGGCGGGAAGGTCTACACGATCTGCCAGAACTACGCGCTGGACACCTTCGGAGGGAGGATCCGCTGGCTGGTGGCTCGGTCGGTCAAGGACCCGGCCGGCAAGCAGGGAACCAGCCTGACGGCCGCGATCAAGGAGTACGCCGACGACAAGGGCCATGTCGTCCACCTGGAGGCCGGAGGGCAGCTCAAGCTCCCGGTAGAGGGAGATGCGGATGGTGACTCGGGCACCTACGGTGCTCCTCCAGAGTCAGGAGAGCTGGTCTCCGCCCCCGTCCTCCGGTTGCGCATCTATCAGGACGGCGACGTCGCGGAGGACTCTCTTCAGGAGGCCAGCTCCCTCGCCTTCGACAAGAACGGGCAGATCGAGCTGGCCCTGGTCGGGCAGCTCAACATCGAGATCCGCGGCAGCAAGAACGTCACCCTGAGGTTGGCGGAGGACGGGACAGCAGAGCTCGAGGCCGACACCACCATCACCACCACCGTCGGAGAGCTCTCCACAGTCAACGATGGGGAGACGGTGAAGGTCGGGGAGGGGACCGCCAAGGTGCTCTACGATCGGGACTTCAGCTCGATGGCAGCAGCCGCCTGGACGCAGGTCTCTGCGATCGGCAAAGCTGTTGGCATGCCCACGACCGACATCGACGCGATGATCACGGCGCTCGAACTGGAGGCGTTCACCAGCGACAAGCTGGAGACGGAGTAGGCCGTGGCCCGGTACACGGAGAAGGCGCTCCTGGACCTGCTCTTCGACGCGTGGTCCGAGAAGGTCGAGGGCTTCGACACGCTCAGCCTCACCGAGCAGCGCAAGGTCAAGACGGGCATGATGGCCGCACTCGCCTCATGGGAGCTGCAGGCGCTGGACGACCTCGCCCTGGACGTCGACGGGAGCTACCAGCCGATCAGCGTGTACCTGACCCAAATCGCTGCGGAGACCCCAAGCGAGGACGACGTTCTCGTTGCGGACGATCAGGGTCAGTGGAAGGCCGTCCCTGCTGGAGCGTTGCAGCCCTCTGGCAAGATTGTGGTCAGCTCGGTGATGCAGGATACCGGTCCAGGTGCGGACTTGGTCCCGCTCTCCCGAACCTACGAGGATGGCACGGTTCGGGCCTACACCTACAAGCAGGATGGACTGACGATCGACACAGTGGCCATCACTCCTCCCAGCGGCCCTGCCTCTACATGGCAGGCGGAGTACAACGCTCAGGGTGTCCGTACCCACTGGACTGCGGTGTAGGACGATGGGCAAGCGCAAGTCGAGGGTGCTGTTCTGGCACGACTTCAGCACCTACGCGGACATCATCCGGTGGATTCGGTACTTCGACTTGCTGCCGATCGTCGTGGACACTGAGGAGGCCTTCAAGCGCGGCTCGGGCAGGAGGCACGTAGTCAGTTCCCTGCAAGAGGCCCTCAGCGAGTTCAACTCCTACAGGTGGGTGTTCCTCGATCACCGCGGGAGCGCGGTGCTGGACGAGTTCGAGCACCCGTCGAAGCCTACGGTGTATGCGTTCGGTGAGGCAGTGACCGGGTTCGACATGGACGCGTCGGAGCTCCCCGGGGACGTGGTGCGGTTGAGGGTTGAGGAGGAGACCCACGCGCGCTTCGTTCTCCCCCTGGTGTTGTACGACCGCGCCTTGTTCCTCGCCGGCAGGAGGCGGTAGTGGCCGTCCCCACCATCACGTCGGATACCACGGTCCTCCACTACATGGAGGACCAGACGAACCTGACTGCTTGGGGATCGAACACGCTGTCGAAGTGGGGGAACTCGTCAGACATCGTCCTGGAAGGTACGTACTCGCACGCTTTGGCGCCGCACGACACTGGCGACACCGGCATGGGGGTGACGACCGGTGCAGGCATCAACCTATCTACGAACAGGCTGTTCATCTGGATCAACGTCATCGCGCCATCGTTTGTTGGAACGTCCGGAGGAACTCCGGCCGGGGTGTACATCCGCATCTGTACGAGCAGCTCCTCGTGGACTTCGGACTACCTTGACTTCTATGTTGGCGGCAGCGACGTGGCGTGGGTGGGTTCCGGCTGGCACCTCGTCGCACTGGACTGCAACCGTACAGCTGACAGGTCCAGCGGCAGTACGAGCTTGTCCAACATCAACAGGGTGGGGGTCGGGTTCAACGTGCAGGCGACGGCAGCGAAGTCCGACGTCATCGCCGTGGACGTGATGCGCTACGGCACGAAGTTTGAGGTCACGGGGGTCACCAGCAGTTCAGCGACGCACGACTTCAACGACAACGGCGGCAGCGACGACACGATCACTCGAGGGTCGGGCGACTTCACGTCGGATGGGTTCGAGCAGGGCGACATCATCCGCGTCAGCGGGACCACCTACAACGACGGTGAGTACACCATCAAGAGCATCGCGGCCTCGACGATCACCCTCGAGACGGGGTCTCTTGCCCAGACAGAAACAGGGGTCACAAGCGACGTCGATGCGGCGATCACCCTGGAGTCGATCTACCAGAAGGACGGACCCACGGACGACAACTGGCTTGGTCCCGTCTCGAAGAATCGGGACGGTGACTACGAGATCAATGGGAACCTGCTGGTCGGCGACGAATCCGGTTCTGGGCGCACGTTCTTCCTCAGCCGTGGCGACTCAGTCATCCTGGCCGATCAGCCGCTCAGCGCCAGTTCGGCCGAGCTGGGCATCGCAGCTGTGGAGGACACCGGCAACACCATCGTGGTGTTCGGCCGGTCGTCGGGGACCGGCGACGACCGGGTGGGGTACGACGGGTCGTCGGTGCGTCAGGACACGACGTACGTGAGTACGCTGACGGAGGGCGCTGCCCTGGGTGAGATCGACCTCTCTGTCGCGGTCGACACGATGGAGATGTTCGGAACGGCCTTCCGGGGGATCAACAACGGCGTCCTGTTCGCGAACGACACCAGCCACTACGTGACGAACTGCTCGTTCAACGACTGCGGGCAGGTGGACCTGTACGCAACCGAAGCGCGCAACCTGGAGTTCTCGAACTATTCCGGCGGTGCCTCTACCGGTGCGCTGCTGTGGAGGTATGGGGTCACCGATTGCGAGAGCAGCAGGTTCCTCGCATGCACCCGTGGGATCGAGCACACCTCGTCTGGGTCGGTCGACTACACGGATATGGAGCATGCCGGAAACACGTACGACATCGACTTCTCGGGGTCCGGGGCCTTGGTGGTCAACAACCTCGGGACGTCCGATGCGTCCACGTACGTGATTTCTGGGAGCGGGACGTCCGTGACCATCAACACCGCCAAGGTGGTGTCCATCCACTTGGAGGATGAAGACGGGAATGCCATCCAGGGCGTGTCTGTCACCATCCACAAGGACCCGGTCGAGGCGTTCACTGCGGACTCGGGCAATAGCGCCGGTGACTCCGACATCATCGTGAACGAGACGCCCGGCGCCGACATTCCTCCAACAGGGTGGGTGTACGTGCTCGACTTGGACTACCCGCGCGTCCCGCAGGGGTACAGGTACGCCTCGTGGGCGACGAGGACGTTCACGTTTGGGTCGGAGGTGTCGGGCACTGCGAATACCGGCGGCAGCGCTACGGTGCTGAAGCGCAAGACCGGCACGGGCTTCACCTCGGCGGACATCGAGCAGGGCGATACCGTCAGGAACACCACGGACGGGAGTTGGACCATCGTCGACGAGATCGTGGACGACGACACGATCTACACGCTGCCGTTGATGGGTGGGTCG
>Ga0209536_100006305_pt1 | contig 18174 bp, 20 predicted proteins | sample DeeMarSeWOR28_12_FD_187461 | JGI IMG/M metagenome (GOLD analysis project Ga0209536, IMG submission 187461) | Marine sediment microbial communities from White Oak River estuary, North Carolina - WOR-2-8_12 (SPAdes) (version 2) | ecosystem: Environmental > Aquatic > Marine > Intertidal zone >... | reverse complement strand
ACGATACTGGATCAGTTCAAATACGAGCCCGATGGTGGGTTGACGCTGTATTTTCAGAACGAATCCCCGGGCAAGGATAAAGAGTCCAACTGGCTGCCGGCGCCCAAGGGCTGGTTTATGGTTGTCATGCGGCTTTACTGGCCTAAAGAAGAGGCCTTGAACGGCCAATGGACGCCGCCGCAATTACAGCGGGTGAAATAGCGCATAGGACTGATTCAGACCTGGTGGGTCGTCAGATCAGCTAAGCTCCGGTTGCAGCGGTGGGGTTCGCGCCGTTGCTGAACCGAAATGTATGTGGCAGGCAGGGCACAGTACCTTTAGATGAAACTGCCGGGCAACATACGTAGATAAATATTTTTCAGGAGTGGGAATGAATACACGCACAACAGTTGTTGCAGTGCTTTTGCTATTAACCGCTACAGGGACAAGTTCCGTCTTCGCAGAGTCAGAGATGATAGCTGTCGGAGAGGATAAATTCATTATAGCAGTGGGAAGTTTTTTACCTGCGTTCAATACCAAGGTTCGCGTTGAAGGGGATAATGTAGGTCCCGGAGATGACGTTGACCTGGAAAATGATCTGGGCATCGATCGTAATGATACGTCGGTCTATTTCGGAGCAACCTGGCGCTTCTTGCCCAAGCACAGGATTTTGGGTAGCTTTTTTCAGTCGTCTCGCCAAAGCGAAGTCGTGGCCAATAAAGACATCCAAATTGGTGATGAAATCTACCCAGCTGGCGCCACTTTGAAGACCAAGTTGTCGTTCAACGTTGTACCTGTTACCTACGCGTATTCGCTGATGCAATCCGAGCGATCCGAGTTAGCGGTCACGGGCGGGTTGCATTGGAACAGCATCAAACTAAAAGTTGAAGGCAGTGCTTCGGCTGGCAACCAGGATGTGGATGCCGAGATCGAGGCCAAAGTAGGCGCGCCGATGCCACTGGTGGGGCTGGACTATACCTACGCTTTTACCTCACGCTGGAGAGGCGGCGCGCGCGGTGAAGTTTTCTGGTTTGACTTCACCGGCAGTCCTATCGAAGTTGGCGGCACGATTGTAAACCTGCGGCTGAGTACTGACTACTGGATTACGCGTAACTTTGGTCTCGGTGCGGCGGTTAACTATTTCCAGTTTGATGTGGATGTTGATAGCGATAATTGGAAAGGAGCGCTGAACTACGGTTACATCGGGCCGCAGATTTATGTTGAAGCGCGATTCTAGCCGGGGTGGTATTCTCCCCTTCGCGGCCATGCACCCGACGACGCACACCAAGGTGATGCAGACCTGTGCAAACCGTGAGAATCACTCTGTGATCGAAGCTGCTCTGCGAACGGAGTGCACGACACCCTCATTAAGTTCAGGGCGTTTTCAATCGAATTTAAATATCGTGAATCGAGAATTTGTTTTGCAAACCATGTTTACAGGAGACAATGCATGAGACCCAACGCACTGTTGAGTTGTTGTGTGGTGTTATTGATTGCCGGCATCTTGGGTTGCTCAACTGAGCCTAGCAAAACAGACGAGGAGAAGTTACAGGCCAACGAGCTGGATTTGAGCGATACCTTGCGTAGCACCGTCAAGGATACGGATAGACTGAGGCAGATGCTGGCGCTGGTCGATCAACTGACGGCGGAATTGCAGGTGGGGCTTGACGAGCTGGCAAAGCTGCGTGATGAGGAAACCCTTCTAAATGCGGACTACAACGCGTCGCTGGAAGAGCTCCGCGAAGTCGGTGACCGCACCCAGTTTGTGCGTGTAGAGTATCGCGCTAAGCTCATCCGAATGCGGATGTCGCTCGCGCAACTGGCGACCGACGACGAATGGAAAAAGATCACCTCACGCGATTTGGCCATTTCTAACAACTGAGGAGCGCAGCGACAATGCTATGGGCAATTCTGTATTTTTATTTGTTTGGAAGTTCCGCGGGTGGTGGGCTGGTCAAAGATATCTCAGAGCCCGTCAAACAGAACATTAAGATTGAAGCAACAGCCAAGCAGATCATCGAGATCAACAAAAAGATGCTGGAAGAAGAAGCCGATTTCAATCAAGATTTGGCCGAAGCTAGAAAGCAGATCGCAAAGATCAACGCGAATCGGCTAGCCTCCGAGAGAGAGTTTATTGAAGTTTTCGCAGCGTTGGATACCCAACGCGCCGCTACCCGTGAAAAGATCTTGGATAATCGCTTCAAAATGCGGGAGCTGATGAGCGCCGAGGAGTGGACTCGGGTGTACACCGCGATAATGCCACAGGAGTAACCGGAAGGACAGCACTGACAACGGATATTTTTTAACAACACTGACGCTGGATATATCTAAACCATAAAGAGGAAAATAGACGCAATGAACAAACAATTACTAACAGCAATTTTACTAGGGGGCGCTGTCGCTATGGCAGGCTATACCATATGGGGGCAAGCAGCGCCGAAGGAAAAACCGCATATAAAAGAAGAGTCCTTGGTGACAATGGAAGCCACTGTCACCGCCATCAATCAGAAAACGCGCGAAGTCACGTTACAAAACGAGGCGGGCGAGTCTGTAACGTTTATTGCCGGTGATCAAGTCCGGAATTTGGCTCAGGTAAAAGTGGGCGACAAGCTTTCGGTGGACTATATGGAAGCGGTTGAGATCGAAGTGCTGGGCCCTAAAGAAGCGGAAGTCGGCGCCGCTGACGCAGCCGCCGTGGGCCGTGCGGAGCCAGGTGAAAAGCCGGCGGGCGCTGCAATTCGTGAAACCACTGTTGTACTTGTTATCGAAGCGATCGACAAGGAAATGCAAACCGTGACGCTGAAAGGACCGGCGGGAATCAGCAAAACGGTAAAGGTACGTAATCCTGATAACCTGAATAAGGCTGCGGTTGGTGACAAAGTGCGGGTTACTTACACTGAAGGGTTGGCGGTTAGCGTTACCGAAAAGTAACCTGCTTTAATAAGCGTTGGTTTTATTTGTACATAGCAAAAAGGGAGCGGTGGCATAATGTTATCATTTGTCACCGCTTTTCCAAGAAAGGGAAAAGGGGGTCAGGTCTTGCAACGCCACATATTTAATCTACACTTAAATTCATGGCTAGACCTCTAAGAATAGAATTGGCGGGTGCTTTGTATCATGTCACCTCACGCGGTGACCGGCGAGAGAATATATTTATTGAAGATAATGACCGACGTCAGTGGTTGGAGGTCTTTAAATCGGTTTGTGGGCGTTTTAACTGGGCATGTCACGCCTATTGTTTGATGGATAACCACTATCATATCGTGGTAGAGACTGTTGAAGGTAATTTGTCCAAGGGCATGAGGCAGCTCAATGGGGTGTATACACAGCAGTTTAATCGCACCCATAAACGAGTTGGTCATGTTTATCAGGGGCGATACAAAGCTATACTGGTGGACAAAGACAATTATTTGTTGGAATTATCGCGTTACGTGGTATTGAATCCGGTTCGCGCGGGAATGGTTAAATCAGCCGGAGCCTGGCCTTGGAGCAGTTATCGCGCGATGGTTGGGCGCTCACATCCGCCATCTTGGCTAGAAACGAATACAATACTCAGTCAATTTGGTAAACAAAAGCAGCGAGCGATTGAGAAATACGTGGATTTTGTCCGAGCCGGAGGTGGGATACCAAGTGTCTGGCATGAGCTTAAGAACCAAATTTATTTAGGGGATGACAACTTTGTCAACGCCATGCAGAACACGCTTGAATACAGTGGAGATTTGAAGGAGATACCTAAAATCCAACATCGTCCGATCCCCAAACCGTTGGCACACTTTGCGAAAACATACGATGACCGACAACAGGCCATGGCAGCGGCCTACCTGTCAGGCGGTTATACAATGAAAGCCATTGCAGATGAGTTTGGAGTACACTATGCCACGGTCAGTCGCGCTGTTAAGCAATATGAAAATAGCCATAATGAAGGTTGATGTGTTAATACAAGACCTGACCTTTTTGCCCCTGCTATTGCCCAGACCGTTCCTCACGGATTGGCCCTTGCCATTCACTAGCACTAGTAGTTATCGTCTAATAACCAAAAGGTTCTGGACGGTGATCTTACTACAGAGGACTTTCACCTCATTAGTTAATGCCCATGTCGGGCGTACACCAGGCATTTCCACTTAGACTCGGCGCTAAACGCGACTCGCAGTGAAATACAACGTTAGAAGCGATAGAGCTATTGAGACACGAATAGAATTATGAGTGAACTGGAAAGCATGGGGTATAGCGATTGGTTTAAGAACCGAGCTGATGAGGAGAAAATTGCCGCTCATGGGGTTGCTCGTGTTGTTTCCGTGCATAAAAACAGCTACACCGTGACAAAAGGAGGAGAAGATATATTTGCTGAGTTGTCAGGAAACCTTCTTTACGGCACCGAATCTTCTAGTGATCTTCCTACTACTGGTGATTGGGTGTATGCCGACTTTTACGACAATGATTCCCATGCAGTTATATATGGTGTCTTTCCAAGAAAAACTCTGCTGAAGAGAAAGACGGCTGGGAAGAAAGTTGATTTCCAGTTGATAGCCGCAAATATTGATGTTGCTTTCATTATTCAGTCTTTGAATGAGAATTTTAATCTACGAAGGTTGGAACGCTATTTAGTAATGGTCAATGAAAGTGGAATTGAACCTGTAATTCTTCTGAGTAAGTGCGACCTTATACCAAATGAAGAGATTAATGATATTAAGAAGAAAGTTCTGAGTATTGCTCCTCAAGCTACCGTGATGGAGTTTAGCAATTTAAACCGGGAAAATATTGATTCAATTATTGACTCATTAAAGTGCGAATATACCTATTGCTTGTTAGGGTCATCTGGGGTTGGTAAAACTACCTTACTTAACAGCATAATAGGTAATGGAAATTTTGAAACTCAGGCCGTAAGTAAGATACAAAGCAAAGGACGGCATACTACAACAAGTCGCCAATTAGTTCGGTTAGAAAATGGCGCAATGATAATAGACACACCAGGAATGAGAGAGCTTGGCAGTATGTCAGTGGATGACGGGCTGGATGAAACGTTTTCAGAAATACTGACTCTTTCTCAGAGCTGTAAATTTAGTAATTGCTCCCATACAAATGAAAAAGGCTGTGCAATCTTGGCGGCTATAGAGGCTGATGTCCTGTCAGAGCAGAGATATCAAAACTATCTAAAGATGAAAAAAGAGTCAGAATATAATCAAATGTCTTATTTGGAAAAGAGAAATAAGGATAAAAGCTTCGGGAAAATGGTTAAATCAGCAATGAAGAATAAGCAGAGATAATGCACCTAACAAAAGCAATTGAGTGTGACTTGTTCTCCGCGGCAAGCCCCTCATTGCTGGCGTTGCAAAGCAAGCGTAGAAGAAGCATCAAAGAATGGCAGAAATTACTTTAATTCGACATGGAAAGCCGGATTTTAAATTAAAAGGAAAAGCTCGATCACGTGATATAAAAGATATCATTAGAAATTATGATCTTTCAGGAATATCTGAAGAACCACCAATAGGTGCTAAAGAAAAGGCAATAAAATGCAATGTGGTTGTGTGCAGTGATTTCAGACGTTCTATCGAGTCCGCAACGGCTCTGGGAGTTAAAACTATTCATAAAACCGATCCGGTATTTCGCGAAGTAGCCATACCTCATTTTGGAGGTGGATCATTTAAAATGCCTGTTAGCGCCTGGGGTGTTTTACTACGGTGCATGTCTGTTTTCGGCTTCTCTCGAAATGGAGAGTCATTGTCGATGGCAAAGAAAAGAGCTGAAATAGCGGCATCTTTCTTGATAGAAATCGCCCACGCCAATGAAAGTGTTTTGTTGGTAGGGCATGGCTTTATCAATTATTTTATCGCCAAAGAATTATTGTCCAGAAACTGGATTGGCCCAACAAAGCCAGGAAGTAGTTTCTGGGATTATGGGGTATATCAATACAATGCAGCAGAACAATAGTGTTGCGCCACCCCACTGCCGCGGCGCTTGTGTGTTGCTTAAATAGTACAACTCTTTCCCCGCTCCTGCGGACGGCTTATACTCAGCGTTAAGCCCTGCACACGAACTTTAATTGGCACATGACGCGTTGGCTCGGTGCAAGCACATTAAACACCAGCAGAAAGGGAGTTGATAATGTCCACAAACACTATTCGACTTCACCGCGTACTACGCGCGCCAGCTGAACGAATCTACAGAGCACTACTGGATGCCGAAGCGATGTCCAAATGGTTACCGCCTAACGGTTTCACCGGTAAAGTTCATCATATAGATGCTCAAGTGGGTGGCACCTACAAAATGTCGTTTACGAACTTCACCACTGGTCAAAGCCATTCTTTTGGCGGAGAATATCTTGAACTGGTGCCAAACGAACTCGTTCGGCATACGGACCAGTTTGACGACCCGAACTTACCCGGGGAAATGCAAACAATGGTTTCACTGAAAACGGTGTCCTGCGGCACTGAGTTAAATATTGTGCAAGAAGGCATACCGCAAGCGATTCCGCTCGAGGCTTGTTATCTCGGCTGGCAAGAGTCACTCATGTTGCTAGCTCAACTCGTCGAAGCGGAGATTTCTGGATAACTCATACTGCTAAACTCGAACACGATGAACATTCCAATACCAAACGGTCATAAGGTGTTATTTCTATCTCATGGTGGAGGCCCATTACCCATCTTAGGGGATGCGGGGCATAAGGAAATGGTTGATAACCTGAAGCTCATAACCGCTAAAATTGAAAAGCCGACCGCTATTCTCGTGATCAGCGCGCATTGGGAGGAGAACCTACCAACCATTATTCATGGCGCGCGCCCGTCGCTAATCTACGACTATTATGGATTTCCAGAGCAAGCCTATCGTATTCAATACCCTGCACCCGGGGAGCCTGGATTGGCACAAGAGGTGTTCTCGGTATTGAATGACAATGGTGTGGAAGCCAGGTTGGAGGATCAAAGAGGTTTCGATCATGGATTATATATACCGCTAAAAATCATGTATCCAGAGGCGGACATCCCTTGCATTCAACTGTCTCTCGTGGATAGTTTAGATCCTCAGGTGCATATCAATATGGGTGAGGCTTTATCCCAATTAAAGCGGGAAGGTTTGCTGATCCTTGGATCCGGATTTTCCTTTCACAATATGAGAGCTTTTTTCGAGAGAGATTCCAATGAATCGAAAACCAAGAATGAATCCTTTGAGAAGTGGTTGATAGACACCTGTTCCAATCAAGCAATTGACGAAGTAGAAAGAATCCATCGGCTAGTAAACTGGGAAAACGCCCCTTATGCTCGATATTGTCATCCGCGGGAGGAGCACTTGTTGCCGTTGCACGTCTGTTATGGGGTGGCTAAACGGGCTTGCTCCGAGTTCTTTGAGTTAAACATCTTAAATAAGAAAGCCAGTGTCTACCTTTGGTGTTAAACCAAGCAAAACGCCTCAACAGAGGCTGAACATCAGCGCTGTTTCGACAGCGTACTACACGCCAGGAACCAGCGCCGACCGCACCGCTTTTACCAAGATGCCGGGTTAAATTGCTTGGTCAACACGACGATGCCGTTCTTCGTGGAGTCGAGACGCATTTGCTTGACGGCCTCATAATCCGGGTCGTTGTAAAAATTCAAGGCAGCGGCTTCTGTTATAAATTTCACCACCACATTGACCTGCCCACCTTGACCTTCGATCGCTTTCGCCCCATCGTCGGCAACCAATAATTCGCCACCGTGCTTTTTAAGCAGAGGATCAGCCGCAAGGACATAGTTTTCATGTAACTGGGGATCTTCAATATCGTAGCTCGCAATAAAGAAAACAGACATGGTTCACTCCTTTTGATTGGTTGATTTTTTAATTACTTGACAGCCTGTCAATTGACACAGTGTAAAGCATAGATTAGACTTTACAGCATGTCAAGCGACGTGAGCGATACCAAAACGCGAATTCTTGAGGCGACCTGGCGATTAATGGAAGAGCGCCGTGGTCAGGGGATCAGTATGGGTGACATTGCCAAGGCGACCGGAATTTCGCGGCAAGCGGTGTACCTGCATTTTCCTTCGCGGACAGAACTCATGGTGGCGACGTCAAACTATGTGGATGAGGTGAAAGGACTTACTGAGCGTCTCAACCAGTTGCACTCTGCCACATCAGGGATCGAGCTCCTGGAAGCCTGTGTGGAGGTTTGGGGGAATTACATCCCCGAGATCTTCGGATTGGCCAAGGCAATGCTGATGACCCGTGATACGGATGAAGCCACGGCAGCCGCCTGGAATGCCAATATGGCTTGCTTACGCGATGTATGTCGCGAAATCATTGAAGCACTCGAAGCTGAAGGCGTCCTCACCCCGCAGTGGTCTCAAAAAGAAGCCATTGAAATGTTGTGGACCCTGTTATCGATTAATCATTGGGAACAATTAACCATCGAATGTGGCTGGTCAACAAAGCAGTATATTAGCCGGATGAAAACGCTGTTAAAACGCACCCTCGTTAAAAACGCCAACACGTAAAAACATGGCCTTTGCAGCCATACCGGATCCAAGGAGCCAATACAGAGTTCCAGCTCTTATATTTCTAAGCCCTCGTCGATAAGTTGTTTTTTAAGTTCTTCGTCCAAAATCGCTTCTTTCAGGGACTTTGCTTTTTTCAGCTGCTTGGCGTTGACTTTTGCGTTGGTTAAGTTCGCTTGGATGAGCACCGCATTGCTCAGGTTCGCTTTGCTAAGGTCGGCATAACTGAGGTCCGCGCCAGCCAGTTTCGCCTCGAATAACACCGCCCCGGTTAAATTTGCTTTATTGAGTTTTGCTAAAAACATTCGTGCGTAGTTCAGTTTGGCACCGCTCAGGTCCGCCGCGCTTAGATCCGCACCACTTAAGTCGGTGTGCGAGAGATTCGCGTTGCTTAGGTCCGCAGCGCACAGTTTGGCATTGGATAGGTTTACGGAACCCAATTCCGGCGGCATTAGATTGGCTTCCATATCTTTTAAGAACGATGTGAAGGTACTCTGATCCAGAACCGGTTCCCACGCCTGCGGTTCTAATTTGGTGTACAGACCGGTTAAATCCACGCCGCTCAAATTGGCGTTATTCAAACTCATTATACTCATCAGCCCGGAGTCACTCAGAAAACCCATCAAATAGTTCTTGCGACTAGCGCTTAAGCGCCTCAGCATTGTCAATGTTCGAATTTGGGCTAAGTCTTTAGTGGCCGGATCTGTGTCTTGAGCTTTTAGCTTTCTTTCGATTAATAAATCGGACATATAATTCAAATAAGCCTCTAAAGCGGTTTCCTGCGCCCGTGATTCTTCGATTTCGCGTTCCAGTTTGACGTCTTCTTTTTTTAAGTACCAAGCGCCTATCGCCAATGCGATGGGAACGACAACCAAATCCAACAAATCCCATAATGTTTTGCCGCGGATGGTATTTGCGTCTTTAGGAACATCGACTAAACCGGTCCAATGCCAATTACCAACAATAACGGAAATCAGTGACATCAAAAACACGGTACCTAAGACGATGGAGACAATGATGATTGTTTTTAACTCAATATTTTTCATCTTTTCGCCCGCCGTTTCTTGATATTGAATTTTTAGTCTTAGTTACAGATTCTTTTGTTGATTCAACTCAATGATTCTCAAAATACATTGGGTTTTACAAATATCACTTTTCGCACCTTGTTTTTGCAAGCTCGACGACGGCTCGCCGCATCCCGAAAACCGATCAGACTGAATCTGCTTTTCAAATGGGCTGGCATTAATAATAGCGCAGGTTGTACCACAGTCTGCCCAACCGTTCATGCAAAGCATAATAAGACTCTTTAAGCGCATAGGCCTGCGGCAGGATATCCCCTAAAATAAGTCCTTTTTGTTTAGCGGTAAACACGGTGGGCGCGGGGATGACTTCGATACCGAAGTTTTGGAAGGCTTCAACCGCTCGCGGCATGTGAAAAGTGTTGCTGACGAGGAAAATAGTATGATGGCCGTTGTGTTTCAGTAGCTCCGCGGTGAATTTGGCGTTTTCGTAAGTGGTTTTGCTTTTATTTTCCACCACGTTCACTTCCACATTGAATTCTTTCTGTAATACTTCCTGCATTAACTCCGCCTCACTTTTGAGTTCTTTGCGGATCGATCCACCGCTGACATAAAGCGGTAGTTGGGTGCGGCGCTTTAACCACGCGCCGTAGCGTATGCGTTGCAACGTGATGGCCGCAACGGTGTCGTCGCCGAACTCCGGTTGCTCACGGAGTCGCCCACCCGCCAAAATGACTATGGCATCGGCCGGGTTGTTTTTGATTTGGGTATCGTGCAGAGCCGAATAGTTTTCCAACCCGCGCATCAGCATGCCCGATACCAACGGTGTGCTTAACAAATAAAACAACGCTAACGCTGTGGCGATCAGACCTATGCCCCAGCGGGTACTGATGCGCAGCAGCATTAAGCCCACTACCGCCAACAGTAATAGACCGCCCGGTGGTAACAGCAGGACTTCCACGAATTTAACCAGGGAGAATTCCATAGGAAGCGGTCCTACGTCACAGCATTAGCCAAATGGGCAAATTCTTCCAAACTCAATGTCTCGGCGCGGCGCTGGGGATCGATACCGGTGGCTCGCCATTGCTCGTCGTTTAGCCAGTCTTTTAAGTTATTACGCAGGGTTTTGCGCCTTTGGGCAAACGCACGGCCAACCAGTTGTTCGAAAACGCTCAGGTCTTTCACATCCACCGGCGGTCTCTGATGGGGCACCAAGCGCACGATGGAAGAATCCACTTTGGGCGGAGGGGAAAACGCATCCGGTGGTACGTTGAACAAGGAATGCACTTCACATTGATATTGAATCATGACACTTAGTTTGCCGTAGTCACTGCTGTTGGGGTTGGCCGCGAGCCGGTCCACTACTTCTTTTTGTAGCATGAAATGCATGTCCTGAATGCAATGGATTTGTTCGAGTAAATGAAAAATCAACGGCGTGGAGATGTTGTACGGTAAGTTGCCCACGATACGTAGTTTTTCGCCATCAGCCGCCAACGCGCAAAAATCAAAGCGCAATGCGTCGGCGCTGTGAATAGTGAAATTGCCCAAGGGTAGATAAGTGGCTTGCAATTTGGGGACAAGATCACGGTCCAGTTCCACCGCATCCAGCTTGGCCGCTAAAGGCAGTAGCTTTTCAGTGAGCACACCCAATCCCGGGCCGATTTCCACTAAGTGTTCATTGGATTGTGGGTCTATGGCAGCGACGATACGCTGGACCATGTTAAAGTCTTTTAAAAAGTGTTGCCCGAATCGTTTGCGTGGCCGATGGTGGTCTGTCATTGTTTATTGGCCGCCATTTGTATGGCCAGTTGCAGGGCTTTTTCAAAACTACTGGCCGAGGCTTCACCGGTGCCCGCCAAGTCCAATGCAGTGCCATGATCCACTGACGTTCTGATGATGGGTAAACCTAAGGTAACGTTGACAGCCTCGCCAAAACCAAGGTGTTTTAATACCGGCAAACCCTGATCGTGATACATGGCGAGAAACGCGTCGGCCTGTTGCATTTTGTCTGCAGTAAATATGGTATCGGCGGGCAGCGGCCCAATTAGTTGCATACCGCTTTGGCGCATTTCTTTTAGCACCGGTTCAATGATGCGTTGTTCTTCGCTGCCCAGGTGGCCACCCTCGCCGGCGTGGGGATTGAGACCGCAAACATAGATCACCGGCTGTTCTATGCCCATGAACTGCAGCAAATCATGGTGTAATATTTCGATGACTTCCGCGAGCACCGGTGCCGTAATAGCGTCCGCCACGTTACGCAACGGCAGATGCGTGGTTACTAACGCCACCCGTAAGCCTTCGGTTTGCAACATCATGACCGGCCGTTTGCAATGACAGCGTTCGGCGAGAAACTCCGTATGCCCGGTGAATGGCCGGCCCGCTTCATTGATTATGCCCTTGTGCACCGGGCCGGTGACCATGGCGGCAAACGTTTGGTGCAAACAACCGTCCACCGCCTGGCGCAAACATTCCAATACGTAGTCGGCGTTGTGAACGTTCAGCTGCCCGGGCGTAACCTTATCAGTCAGCGCGACCGGTAGAACATTCAAGGATGCCGCGCTTTGCGGCTTTGTTGGGTGGTCAGGTGCGAAAATTTCGATTTGTAACGGCAGTTGAAGTCGTTCGGCGCGCTCTTGCAATAATTGCGGATCAGCTATCACCACGAGCTGCGCCGAATGGGATTGCTGCGCCAGTTGTACACACAAGTCCGGCCCAATGCCGGCGGGTTCACCGGGAGTGATGGCGATGCGAGGGATTGCTGCCGTCGATGCCATCAAGACAGTTACAAGCGCACTTCCACAAAGGCTTCATCGCGGATACGGCGCAACCAGTTAGCCAACGCCGGTTCTATTTTGCGCTGGCGTACCGCCTCCCGGGCCTGGTTGCGAATGTATTCTTCGGTGTCATCGAACTGACGGCGGTCCAGCACCTGGATAATGTGCCAACCAAATTGGGTCTGCACAGGATCGGAAATTTCACCGATAGGTAAAGCGTTCATGGCTTCCTCAAACGGTTTAACCATCACTCCGGGATTGACCCAACCCAAATCCCCGCCTTGAGTGGCGGAACCTTTATCGGCCGAGTGCGACGTGGCCAGCTCGGCGAAATTCTCGCCACCTTCGATGCGTTGCTTGAGTTGTTCGATGCGCTTTCTCGCCTCGGCACTGGATAAGATCAAATCGGGTTTTATCAAGATGTGTCGCACTTTGGTTTGATTGACGATGTGTTGGGTCTCGTCACTGCGTCTTTCCATGAGTTTGATAATGTGAAATCCGCTGGGGCTGCGAATGGCGTCGCTGATTTGTCCCACTTCCATTTCAGTAACCAGGTTGGCAAATAGTGATGGGATTTGCGCCAACTTGCGCCAGCCCAAGTCCCCGCCTTGTAAGGCTTGTTGGCCGTCGGATTGCGCAATGGCGGTTTGCGCGAAGTCCGCACCTTGTTGCAGGTCTTCGAGAATTTTTTGCGCTTTTTGTTTGGCGCTTTGAATGCGCTCGGCAGTGGCAGCTTCGGGAATGGAAACCAAGATATGGCCTACGCGAAATTCATCGTTGGGCGCGCTTTGCGATTCCTGGCTGGCGAGAAAGTCATCCACTTCTTGTTCAGTCACTGTTATGCGATTGGCAACCTCTCGTTGTTGCAAGCGGTTGATGGTGAGTTCATCACCGATACGCTTGCGGAATTCGCCGTAGTCCATGCCATCGGCTCGTAGTGCTTGGCTGAACTGCATGATCGTCATATTGTTCTGACGGGCGATGTTTTCCACGGTATTGTTGATGGTTTCATCGTCCACCCGGATGTGGCGCCGTTCGGCATCTTGAAGTTGAATGTTTAATACAATCATGCGCTCGAGAATCTGCTTTTGCAGCACATCGTCCGGTGGCAATGACATGCGCTGGGCGCGCAATTGTTGTTTGATATTTTCCATTTCAGCCGTCAATTCCAGCTCGGTAATGACATCGTCATTAACCACGGCGACCACCCGGTCCAATGCCTCGCGTTGAGCGCTGTGGGCCACCAACGGCAGCAGTATTGTTAAAGCCAGGATTGCGGCTGCGATCTGTAAAGGGGGTGCATTCATGAGTCGTGTCACTCTAATCTACCTTCTGTAAACAATCGATTGATATCATTACCGACATTGGCTAAGCCTTTGAGTTCAAACTGGAAATAAAAGCTTTCCTGATATTCGCCCTCTTCAATCTGCGCAATGTAACGCCGGTGCACCATACGCAGCGCCCAGCAACAACTATCGTATTGCAGGCCTTCGATATTCTCCAGGGTTTGCTCGTCTTTGAACGAGTAGTGCCAACGGGCCATGAGCCGCCAGCGCTTTTGAATGGGCCAAATGAGCGTGGCATCACCTTGATCGATGGCCTCGTGTTCGTAGCGGTAACCCAGGGCCAGCATTTTATCTTGATGCGGTTTATAACGGAAATTCAATGAACCTCGCCCGGCACGGGAATGCAGCTCATCCCACAAAAACTGCGCGCTGGTGTACGTATGCCTGGCCCATTGACTGCGCAGCTCTACTAGCACATCGGACTGGGTCTGGGTTTCAACAGCCTGGCCGGGTAAGGTCACCTGCCGGTCGGCGAAATAATAGACTTGCCCCACACTGGCGGAAAACAATTCCTTGCCCTGCTGGTTATAAAACCTCGAGCTTAATGTAGCGCTCAATTGGTTGGCGTCGCCGATACGGTCCAAACCGCTAAAGCGGTTCTCCCGGAACATTTGCGATAGGCTTAGTTGGGTGGCAGCCGTGTCAAATACCTGCTCCCGGCCGGTTTCATTAACTAGTAATTCTGATTGGTCGCGATAGGGCACATACAAATAGAACAAACGCGGTTCCAAGGTCTGCAGCACGGCCGAGCCCCAGTGCAAATCCCTTTCGAAAAACAAACCGCTGTCCAAGCTGGCAATGGGTACGGTGCGGACCGGATTTTGTTCGCTGTCGGGTGAGTTATTCTGTAATTGATAGCGGGTATGATGGGCAGAAAATCTCGGGATTAAAAATCCATACACTTTTCGCAACGGCCATTGCAGCTGCGGGTACAGATCCAGACGCTGACCGGTCAGGCTTTTGTCGCGATCGAAGTTGGTCAGCTCGGAGTTAAATTGAAACTGTAGGCCATGATCAACGGGAAGCAGCGAGGTATCGAAACGCACTTTGGGCAACAAACTATAGGGCTGAGAAGCCGGGCTCAGGTTCTTGTCTAGGGTTTGGTAATCCAAGGCCGACGCGCTAGCGCGCCAGCGCCGCGCCTGATAATTGATGTTGAGGCGACGCTCCAAATAGTCCAGATTGGCTAATGCCAGATCACCGCCGAAATCATTGAGATAGTCTTTATCGGAGGCGGTGCGATATTCCAGATCGGCGCGCCAACCGGCAGCCGGTTCCGCATGGTGTTGAAAATACACAAAGCTTCTGTCTTGATTATACAAATTGTCACCGGCCAAATATTCGAAATACAGTTTGCCTTGGTTGCTGGGATTTAAATAGCGAATTTCCGTTTGCAGCTGAGTGCCGCGCTTTTCAAAATAGCGGGGGGTTATGGTGGCGTCACGATGCGGAGCTATATTCCAATAAAACGGTACGGCGATTTCCCAGCCCGAGGTATTGGAGGTGCCCACGTCCGGCGCCAGCAATCCGGATTTGCGCCCGGAAATGGGGAAACTCAAATAAGGCGAATATAAAATGGGCACATTGAACACTTTCAACCGCGCATGCCATGCCACCGCTTCGTTGGCTTGTTTATCCAGCTGCAACTCACTGGCTTTGATTAGCCAGTCATTGCTGCCTAACATACAGGAAGTCACCGAGGCCCCGGTTAAATAGATGCGCTGCTCGGCGGTCAGTCGTACTTGTCTGGCTTCACCGCGCAGATGATTCAGCGGCAGCCAAATCTGGGCGTTTTCGATTTGCGCCTGATCCAGTTGCGAACTGTCCGGGGCGCCGCCGCTTCCACCCAGATTCAAACGCGCGCTATCGCCGAGTATTAACACATTGTCCGCTTCCAAGCGTAAGTCCCCTTCAGCGCTTAACACATCGCGACTACGTTGATATTCCATCTCTTGCGCGTTAATAACAACGTTGCCTTTGGTCACTTGTACATCGCCCGACAGTTCAAACACTTCCATTTCGGTGACGACCGCTTTATCGGCGGTGATGTTGGTTTCCTGCTCGTCCAGCGGCTGCGGTGAGGGAGTGAACTGCGGCTGGTAGTTTAGCTGGGGCGGGATGAACTCGCCGGGGCAATAGAGCCACAGACGCTGGTTTTCTATTTGCGCCGTGGCAAGCGGCTGAGCATTTCCGTTTTCTATCAATAAAGTAAACAATGCTAACGTGCAAACCGATGCCAAGTGACGCTTAGCGCGCCTATAATAAACCGTTTGGCTATAACATCGATTTTGCATAGCTGGACTATTTGCCAATACAAAAACTGGAAAATATCCTGCCTAACAAATCATCCGAGGTAAATTCACCGGTGATTTCCGACAGATGCTTCTGCGCTTGACGCAAGTCTTCGGCCAGTAACTCACCAGCCCCGTTAAACAATTGTTGCTGACCGCTTTCTATGTGATTTAACGCAAGCTGCAGCGCTTGAACGTGTCGGCGGCGCGCCATAAACGCGCCTTCACCGGCCTGCTGAAAGCCCACACAGGCCTTTAAGTGCTCGCGTAACAATTCCACACCCTCGCCTTGTTTGGCGGATAAATAGATTTCACATTGAGCGGCTGATTCTTCCCGTTTGGAGCGGGTGCCAGTGATATCGATTTTATTGTGCACCACAGTGAGCCCCGGCCCGGCATGGCGCAATTTTTCTAAGAACTGTTGGTCTTCAGGGGTGGTTTGCTGCTGGTGATCGATCAAATATAAAATCCGGTCAGCTTGTTCGATTTCTTTCCAAGCCCGGCGTATACCTTCTCGTTCCACCAGATCACCGCTTTCCCGCAGACCTGCGGTATCGATAATGTGTATAGGCATACCGTCGATATGTATTTGCTCACGCAACACGTCGCGTGTCGTACCGGGAATATCGGTGACGATGGCGGAGTCTTTACCGGTTAATTGATTCAGTAAGGTGGATTTACCCGCATTGGGTTTGCCGGCGATCACCACGGTCATGCCTTCGCGCATCAAACAGCCCTGCGTGGCGGAATCCAATGTGGATTTCACAGCTTCCATCACATTTGTCAGCTGCATTGAGATTTGTTCGTCAGCCAGGAAATCGATTTCTTCTTCGGGGAAATCAATGGCGGCTTCCACATACATGCGCAGTTGAATCAATGTATCCAATAATTCATGAACCCGCTGGGAAAATACGCCTTGCAGGGAACGTAACGCCAGCCGGGCCGCTTGCTGGGAGGCGCTGTCGATTAAATCGGCAATGGCTTCGGCTTGGGTTAAATCCAGCTTATCGTTGAGAAACGCCCGCTGGGAGAACTCACCGGGGCGCGCTAGGCGGGCGCCGAGACCAACTATCGTTTTGAGCAGCATGTCTAGCACTACGGGCCCGCCGTGGCCATGCAATTCCAATACATGTTCACCCGTGAAGGAATGCGGTGCGGGGAAATACAGCGCGATGCCCATATCGATGACGCCACCATCAAGGTGATAAAACGGCAGGTATTCCGCGTGGCGCGGAGTGAGAGATTTTTTGACGATTTGCTGGGCGATGGCCGGACTGAGTTCGCCGGATACGCGGATGATGCCTACGCCGCCGCGCCCCGGCGGTGTGGCCAATGCCGCAATGGTATCGGCGTCAAATGCATTGTCAGTGGGTTCGCTTACCATTGTCGGTCGTAGTGTACTGTATCATGTTAAATGATGTAACTTCATTTAACATGAAACTAGCATGACCTATCGCTTAGGTTTTAGCGGTTTGGGCTTCGATTTTTCGGGTGATGTACCATTGTTGCGCGATAGACAAAATATTGTTGACCACCCAGTACAACACTAAACCGGAAGGAAAGAAGGCAAAAAACGCCGTAAATACAAACGGCAGTGCCATGAGTACTTTTTGTTGCACGGGATCCATAGGCGCGGGATTGAGTTTTTGCTGCACCCACATGCTAACACCCATAATAACGGGCAAGACGTAATACGGATCCTTAGAGGACAAGTCGTCGATCCATAAGATAAAATCCGCTTGGCGCAGTTCCACACTTTCCAGCAATACCCAATACAGCGCGATGAATACCGGGATTTGTACCAACATGGGTAAACAGCCGCCCAGAGGATTGATTTTCTCCTTCTTATAAATGTCCATCATGGCCTGGCTCATCTTTTGCCGGTCGTTACCGTAACGTTCGCGTAAGGCTTGGATTTTAGGCTGGAACTTGCGCAGATTCGCCATGGATCGATAAGCGGATTCGGACAATTTGTAAAACACCAGTTTGATAATCAGCGTCACAAAGATGATGGCAAAGCCCCAATTGCCGACCAAACCATGAATTTTGGTCAACAGCCAGAACAAGGGTTCGGCGAGTATAGTGAGAAAGCCGTAATCCACGGTCAGTTCCAGGTTGGGCGCCACATCCACCAAACGGGCGTGCTCTTTAGGACCAACGTACAGTTGGCTGGTGAAGACACCGGTTTCACCCGCCGGTACTTTAGTCTCACCGGTTTGCAGGCCTAAAATATACCGGGTACCACCCACGACTTTGGTGTAAAAATTATTGAATTGGTCCTGCTCAGGTATCCAAGCACCCAG
>Ga0209536_100006304_pt1 | contig 18174 bp, 21 predicted proteins | sample DeeMarSeWOR28_12_FD_187461 | JGI IMG/M metagenome (GOLD analysis project Ga0209536, IMG submission 187461) | Marine sediment microbial communities from White Oak River estuary, North Carolina - WOR-2-8_12 (SPAdes) (version 2) | ecosystem: Environmental > Aquatic > Marine > Intertidal zone >... | reverse complement strand
AGGTCAGCGTATAAACCGGCGGCAGTGGCTTGTCGCCATATATGAGGACTGAGGGTCTGAGGACTGTATCTGGGATCACCCAGGGAAGGGAGTAGCGATTGTTGCCCACGACGGTCCAACCAGCGGTGAGAGCGGTGGCATCGATGATGGGTAGTGGACCGTCTCCATAGGCGCCAAATACAATAGGCTTGTCCGAAGTACCTGAAGAAGGAATCGTGATAGAACCTCTCCATCTCTCGCCCCGCTTGAATAATACTTTTTCTCCGGGAGCGAACGGATAAGAATTCACCTTGCTAAGGGTCTGCCAGGCGGTCTGTTCCGTAAGACCGTCATTGGTATCATTTCCTCCCGAAGCGTCAATGAAATAAGTCGCGGCCAGGGAACTTGTAGTGGTTAAAGGAGCTAAAAAGCTTTTGCCAGAGAAGATGAAAAGAGGAAAAATCAATATAATTACGAAAAGAGTTATTTTCTTCATGGTTGATAACACTCAAGTTATTATGTCAATGTGCTAAAATCTGGCAGTAAGAAAAATTTGATACTACTTGCCATGATCTTAACTTTCCAGAAGAAAATTTGATTGAAGATATTCGGTGGACATTTTAATCTGTAGTAAAACTGATTTAATTTTTTACATGAATTTTAATATGTCAAGGTGGTTGTGTCACAATGTGGCAGCTGGAGAGGCTACAGAAAAATGTAATATGTAATAGTCTGTTACTTGGCTTTGTTGTATTTCCTTTCGTAAAGTTCTTTTGAGAGTTTCTGGACTTCTTCAATCTGACTTTGTGACATATTTACTAGCATCTTGTCCCTGTCCTTTTTAGCAAAATAATGATTTTGTTCTGCCGCTTTTGTATACCAGAAGAAAGCCTGTTTATAATCCTGCGGAGCTACATCGCCAAATTCATACATGTGTCCCAATTTATATTGAGCATGAACAAATCCTTGTTCTGCCGCTTTTGTAAGCCAATAGACAGCCCGATTAGAGTCCTGGGGAACTTCTTCTTCAAAGCGATAATTATGATATAAGCTCCCCAGTCTATATTGAGCATCAACATGTCCTTGTTGTGCTGCTTTTGTATACCAGTAAATAGCATATCTGGTGTCCTGTGGAATTCCTGCACCATGATGATACAGTAATGCTAAATTAAATTGAGCATCTGCATCACCTTGTTGTGCTTTTGGCAGAATTAACCGAAAAGATGATTTTCCTTTATCACTTACAGCTAATACTTTCTGGGGCAAACAAGCAGAACTAAGTCCTAATATAAAAAATATCAATAATAATTTAGGTACAAGTTTCATAATAACTCCCATCCGAATATATTTAGTCTGTCTAACCTTTTAAATAATTACTAAACAAGAAAGTGAAACTCCACATATCTCCTAGTGTAAGGTCAACTTCGAGTTGTAAAGTGATACGAACTGGAACTCAACCAATCTCCTATCCGTGGTATTCGCTTTAATGCTTCCCACTTTGCCTGGGATGCTGCCACTGAATAACTCCAGATCAGCGGTTCTCACCGTAACATGCCACTTATTGTTGTGCAGACCTATCCCTACAAAAAACCTCTCTCCTGGCTGCAATTCCTTTCTGGCTTTCTTCATCAGACTCCTCCTTGTAAATGATCCTTTTCTTTAAAAGGTATCACTTCAAACCGAAGTCCTCATTTACAACATAGTTACTTGCTACAATAGTAACTATTTCAGGGTCACTTTGGGAGTCACTATAACAGAAGGATACGTGGATTTTCATTTGGCTGCGGAACAGAATAGGAAATTGGCAGGACACTTACTTCTTCATGTCTTGGTGTAAAAACGCAGCTCACCCGTGTAGACAGGAATGGCAAATTTCATCAGCAGGGTATAGATCAGGGCGCCGATTGCCCACACTGCGACGGTAACCGCCTTTTCAACAAAAGTTGGGGCATATTCATATATTTCACCCAGGGTGCCGGGTACGAAGCCTGGGATGGAAAGGCCCATTCCTTTTTCAATGTATACGCCGATGATGATCAGGACACAGGCGATGTTGAGGGTGAAGAAATTTTCCCTGGTCTTGGGGCTGAGGAAAAGAAAGAACGCCGTTATATTGAAAAACATTGCAGCCCACATCCAGGGCACCAGTGAATTATGGCCGTGAAGCCCAAAATAGAGATACTTCATGGGGGCCAGGTGAACGGAGCCGGAGTAGAATTCCTTGAAGAATTCCGCCGCCAGCAGGAACAGGTTGATTCCCATGGCATAGGCGACCAGTTCGGCAATTTTGAAAATTGCCTTATTGTCTATCTCTATTTTGGAAACCTTTCTGACAATCTGGAATATGAGCATCATCACAGCGGGGCCTGAACAGAAAGCAGAGGCCAGGAACCGGGGCGCCAGGATGGAAGCGTTCCAGAAAGGCCTGGCGGAAAGGCCGTTGAACAGGAAGGCAGTGACGGTATGGATGCTGACAGCCCAGGGAATGGAGAGGATGATAAGCGGCTTGATGATCTGCAGGCTGTATTCCCTGTTGTGCGCCATCTGGTAGAGGGCGTAGAAAGAAATAAAGAGATTGATCGCCAGATAGCCGTTCAGCACAATGATGTCCCAGGCCAGCAGGGAAACGGGAAAGTTCATCTTGCCGATAAATGGAATCACATGCCACAAACGGTCAACCCTGCCCATATCAATAACCACAAACATGATGCACATGGTGATTGCAGCCACTGCCAGGAGTTCACCAAAGAGGACAATCTCCTTGATGGGTTTGAAGTTGTAAATATAGGCCGGCACCACAAGCAGAACGGCAGCGGCAGCCAGGCCGACAAGAAAGGTGAAGTTGGAGATGTAAAAACCCCAGGACACCTGATCACGCATGGCGGTGACAATGAGGCCGTCCTGCAGCTGCTTTGCATAGGCTATACACCCTATAATGATAAGGAGCACCAGGAAGCTGATCCAGGCATAGTAATACTTGTTGCCGACGGTAACCTGTTTGAGAACTATAAGAAAGTTTCGAATCGGGTTCATATGTAACTGTCCTCCATTACAATTATCAGGTAGCGAAAAAGTAATAGAATTTAGGTGAGGTGTTCAGCTCCTCTTTTAACCTGAAAACCCGCTTATGTTCTATGAGGTAACGTATCTCGCTCTTCGGGTCCAGCAGGTTGCCGAATTTTCTGGCCCCGACGGGGCAGATCTCAACACAGGCAGGATATCTGCCGGGATTGCCGCGGGTCCTCTGAATACAGTAGGTGCACTTTTCCACCACACCCTTATAGCGGGGGCGATTTCCGAGATAGTGGGTTTGCGGATTTATCTCTTCCTTGCGGACCTGCGGTTCTCCCCAGTTGAAACGCCTGGCGCCATAAGGGCAGGCAGCCATGCAGTAACGGCAGCCGATGCACCAGTTGTAATCAATAACCACAATGCCGTCCGGCTCTTTCCAGGTTGCCTTGGTGGGGCATACCTTCACACAGGGAGGGTTCTCACATTGCTGGCACTGGACCGGCATGTAAAAATACCCTTCCTCCGGCACTGTGTCTGGGTTGTAGTACTTGTCGGACTCCTCAAGATCACTTACCCACTTTTCCCCTTTCTGGAACTCCAGCACCGTAATGTAATGGATCTGCGGGTCCCGGGACTGGTTGTTTTCCCGGACACAGGCATATACACATCGCCGGCAGCCGATACAGCGTGATAGATCAAGCCCGTAGCCGAAAAGGGTATCGGGCAGGGCCGGCGTGGTTTTAACAGTGAAAGGGGTATTGAATTTGTTTGAATATTTCTTTTCCAGGCGGGCAATGACCCTTGCAAGTTCCTCCTTGCTCATCTCTGTGAAATGTTTCTGGAAAAAAGACTCCCAGACTGAAGCATCGGAAGTTCCCACAGGGATTGCCAGGGCTGCTGCTCCGGCGACACTTCCTTTGAGAAAGTTTCTGCGGGTTAAGGGTTTGCATTTATTATTGTGGCAAGATTTTTTATTCATAGCTGTTTCCATTGAAGTTCTTACGGGTTCCTTTTGTTGGCAGCCATAATGTTTAATTATTATTGAATATTCCCCAGGGGATTTCTGGGAATCTCTTCATCAGAAAGTTTTTTGTACTTGGTCTGCAGGGGATTATCCGGAGGCGGCAGCGGCTTTATGGGTTTGAATTTCGGGCTGTGCGGATTATGGCAGTGCACGCATAACCGGTATTGCTTTTTGCCGTTCCACTCTCCGGTTCTCTTGCCGTGAATGCCGGCCTTCCAGTCCCTGAAGATCGTACCATGGCACTGGCCACAGAGATTGTATGATTCTTCAAATGAAACCAGGTCGCCGTTGGCCAGTCGCAGTTTGTCCCGATCATCAGGATTATGGCAGTCAAGGCACCAGCGCTGTTCACTTGCATGGTTGAATATTTCAGAGATCTCTACATGTTCATCTTCCAATTCCCGCCTCTCAGGATTGACTTCCATATCTGAATGACAGTCTGAGCAGGGGAAAATGCCTTCTGAAAAAGGCGGAGGAGGCACAAAGTATTTCGGGGTTTCATATTCTCTGGGGGTTTCGGAGGCTTCGAATTTCTTTGGAGGGCTGGGTGCCTCACTGCCGGTGGCGTGACCGCCTGCTGACAGGAAAGATATTGTCAGGGCAAAGGTGAGCAATATTGCCAGTTTATTCGGATTGGTCATAGATTGATCTCCATGCTGATGACAGCTTTACCGGTCCCGCCGGAAGTTTATACTGAGCTTTCACACATCCATGAAACTTGTCACTATTATGAAAGGTTCTCAGCCATACAACAGCGTAAAGTTAATGTATTAACAATTACCCGGGTAAAGCGGTTCTTCTGTGAACCTGAAACAGAAGGAGCTAATTCAATGATTTATTTCCAATAGTTTTACAATGAAAGGTATTCTTCTGTAAAGCAATTAGTTCCTCAGCAGTTTTCATACGATTTTGACAGCAGGAAGACAACTATGCCCAGACCCAGAAAAAGTAGGAACAGATAGGCGGAAAAATTTCTTCTATATGCCAGTTTGGTATACGAATCATCTATGGCGCCTTCAATAACTTCAAGTCGCTTGGTGTAATCACTGGATTTCGTTCGTACCATATCAACATCAATGGAGTGGAAAAGGGCGCGATATTCTGCATGGGTGCGGAAAAAGGATTGCTCCTCGTCTTTGACATTAATTCCCAGCAGTTTCAAACGGTCGAGATTTTCTCCAATGTTGCTTAATTTGTTCTCAACTATAAAGAGGGCCTGCTTCATTTCTTTGGCCCGCTCGTAGGTATGGCACTGTGAGCAAAGCTGCTCGTTGATGATATCCATGCTGGCCTGCTGGATGTTGTGCGAACCGTGACAGGTGACACAGCTTGGACCGTCCGCAGTATCGCGGAAGGTTTTGCCGTGACCGCTTTTGAGATAATTGTCCAGGATTGCAATGTGGCACGTACCGCAGAATTCAGGCACTTCATTATCCTTTGGCGAACCTTTAAAACCTCTTTGGTGCATCATAGACACACTGGCATCCTCCGGTGCCCCGCCATGGCAGTCGTGGCATGAAATATTATTCTTGGCATGCCAGCTTTGTTTCCACTCCCGCGTGATCTTATGCATTTCAGGCCCCATGTTTGCAGAGGTGTGGCATTGGATGCAGGCGCTGGTCTCCCCCTTGGCAATAGACCAGGGTGATAGCATAAACTCTCTCTCAAAGGTTTCCCGGTAGCCCCCGGCAGCAATGTTTGCCGCCAGGAGAAGAACTACAAATATCAGGTGTGCTGTTATATGTCTCATCATGAGTACATCCCCCAGATTGTCAATACAACCCATACAACTAAAATAAGCACCGCAGTATTTGCCATGAAGAGTCGTTTACGTATGTCTCTTTCTGCTTCTTTGGCGTCAAAAAAAGGCCAGAATGTAAAGAATATTGTAAAAATGGCCAGCACGCTTATACCCAGCAGGTCGTTTGGTATTATTTTAATAAGCTGATAGGGTGCTAGAAAATACCAGGCCGGACGGATGGTTTCAGGGGTCATCAAAGGATTTGCCGGCATGTTAGATTCCGGCGGCAGAAAAAGGTTTGGCATAAACGTCATGATGAAAAAGATAATGGAAAAATAGAGCATCACCATGAAGAGTCGTTTGAGGGAGAAATGGGGAAAGCATGGCTGTCCTTCCACGTGGGATTCCCGTTTAAATGTATCAGCCTGTTCAGAGGGCTTCTGCGGTTCAACAACAGGTGATGTGGAGATCCCCTGGCGTCTGATCAACATGATATGCAGTCCGATCAATGCGGTTATCAGGACCGGCAGAATGACAACGTGAAAGGAAAAGTACCTGGAAAGGGTCACTCCTGTTACAAATTCCCCCCCGCGCATATACGAAGATATTCCTTCGCCGATAATCGGCAGAAAAGCGGGAATGGTCGAAGTAACTGTAGTCTGCCAGAATCCTGTTTGGTGCCAAGGAAGAAGCTGCCCGGTAATGCTTGTCAGGAGCATCAGAAAAAACATAAGGCAACCGGAGATCCAGGTTATCTCCCTTGGCTTTTTGTAGCTGACCCGCAGGAAAACATGGATCAGGTGAATGATGATGACACCGATAATGATATTGCTGCCAATATTGTGTATCAGACGGAAAAGCCAGCCGTACGGTATTTCATTGGTGATGGTTTGGACGCTCTGGAAAGCATGATCAGGGTGCGGTACGTAATAAAGCAGCAGCATAATTCCGGTAATGACCTGTACGATAAAGGCAACCAGTGCGACGAAACCCAGTGTATTAAATACGTTTGCCCCTTTGGGTGTCCGGTAGGAACGTAAATGTCGATTGACGAGTTCCTCAAGTCCGATCCTGACTTCTATCCACTGCTTTATTTTTTCCAACATTATTATAGCCCCCGTAATATATGACCAGAAAAAGCTAGGTTTTTAACCGATAGTTATCTGTTTAGAACCGATTTTCAGCGGATACCTCTGCAATGATTTTGTTGCGGGACCGCTGAGGACATTACCATCCAAATCAAATTCGCCTGCATGGCACGGGCAGACCAGCTTGTTGTTAAAGCTGTCAAAGCCAACCAGGCATCCCAGGTGCGTACAAACCCTTGAAAGGGCGATAAAGCCGCTGCCCCTGCGGTTTATTACGATCAGCGGGATCTCATTGTAGGTCACCTCTTTGGCGGTACCGGGGGGTATTGTCTCTTTGTCCAGGGTGACTTGAGCATCCTGGGCATTGCTCTTGGGCGGGATAAGAAATTTTGAAGCAGGATATACGAAAGATATCAGGGTAGTTGTACCGAGGAAAGCAAGTGATGATTTCAGTAATTTCCGTCTTTCCATATTTACCCCCCTTTGGCGCGATTATGTGTTTGAAGTTTTACACTCATGCAATTCCTTGCGTCCTCTCTTTTCAGGAAGGTTGTTATCTGTATTTCAGAGAAGGCGTTACCTTATTGATGAGCCAGAAAAGGATAAACGGTGTCGCTACCACGGTCAGCGCACCAAAAAGGCCTTCCTTGTAAGTTTCCATGTTATGCGGGATTATCGGCAGGTGATAGTGCATGTATCCGGCAAATGACAGGGAAAAGGCCTGGCCGCCTATCACAACGTTCCAACGCATCATGAACACACCGAAAAGAACAAGGATGAGTGCTAGGAAAATACGCCTGATGGTAAGGCGCGGCATGAGCAGCAGAATGAATGGTACCAGGTTTCCCAAGGTATACTGCAGAACGAATATATTAATGAAGTCTTTGCCATACATGACTGAGCGCAGGATATCCCAGGACTTCATGGCGGTATATCCTCTGAATATCAGATCGAGAAGCTCAAGGGTTATGGCTGCCACCAGGAATCCAAGCAGATAGCGGGAGGTCTTCGTTATAACATCGAGTTCGGCACCGGCAATGACCTTAACCGACTCATCACCTTTGCCCTTGGCAATGATGGTGCTCCACTTTTTGGCTTCCATGATGATGATATACGTAAGCATGCACAGGGCGATACCGGAGACCACTGCTGACATGATAAAGATTACGGGCATGAGGGGCGACATCCACAGGGCGTTGGCCTTGACCGAACCAAAGATAAAGCCCGCATAGCCGTGCAGGAAGCAGGCAACCGGAATACCGATGCCGGCCAGGATTTTGACGGCTTTCTTGTCCAGGGCAACGGCCTTGTCACTGGTGTCAAAGGCGCCGAGGGTAAGCACTGCATATAGGAAATACATAAAGCGGTCTTTTGCGCCTTCCTTGCCTTTCAGGGCGTTTACCTGATCTACAAAGTATACGCGGTAGACAAACCAGATCTCACTTAATACGATAACCGCATAGGTGGAGAATACGATGCCGAAGGCGGCAATGGCCGAGGTAAAATGAGGCGTAAACATGACATTGATACCCCTGAACGGCTGCTGCAGGTGGAACTGCAGCGGCATCATGGCAACGGGAAGCAGGGCGAGTGAGAACACCAGGGAGAAGCGGGCCATGTTCTTCAAATCCTGCTGGCCGAAAACATGGTACAGAGAGGACAGGACGAAAGCTCCTGCAACCAGGCCGGTCATGTAGGGATACATGACGATCTGGATCGACCAGTAAATGAACTCATTGGGATAGGTGAAGAGTTCTTTTGCCGTCCACTCAAGGCCGTGGACAACCATATGCTCTCCCCCCTGGGCAGCGATAGTCTCAACCGACATTTATTTTACCTCACATTGGTATCCAGGCCGATATAATAGACCTGTGGTTTTGTGCCGTATTCATCCTTCAAAACTGACACCCGCTCATTCATAATGATCTTGGTCACCGGGTCATTGGGGTCTTTCAGGTTGCCTATTTTTCTGGCCCCAAAGGGGCAGTTTTGCACACATGCGGTTTTCATGCCTTTGGTGATGCGGTGGTAGCAGAAGGTGCATTTTTCCGCCACCCTATGGATGGGATGGAAAAATCTCATACCGTATGGACATGCCATGATGCAGTACCCGCAGCCGATGCACCACTTACGGTCAACCAATACAACCCCGTCCATGGTCTGGTAGGTCGCCCCAACGGGGCAGACCTGGACACAGGCAGGCTTTTTGCACTGGTTGCAGAGCTTGGAAACAAAGAAACCCTTGGCAATCTGGTCAGCCGGAATCTCGTTTTCCCTTATCTTTGTATCGGTATACCCATCCCTGCCGCCAAATGGTGACTCAATATGGGATTGACCGTTCTTCATCAGGACGTAACGTTCTACCCATGTCCTGGTAATGGGGGGATCATACGGGACTTCATTCTCATTCTTGCAGGCCTTGACACAGAGACCGCAGCCGACGCATTTTTCGGTGTCTACCAGAAAGACCCAGCGGACATCTGAATCGCCCACCGAGGCTTTCACCTGGGCAGGGCTCAGCATCTTAAAGGCTGATAGGGGCAAGGCCGAGGCCAGGGTTGCCTTGAAAGTATTTTTTAACAAGTCTCTACGGGAGCAGCTCATTACATATTCTCCAAATCGGGGTTATGCGGATTGTGGCAATCAACGCAATTTTCTCCGGGATTGTGTTCGTAAGGATCTATACCGGGCAACTCGGAACGGTGACTGGTAGGATAGGGCAGATAGGCGTGACACCTGAGACACTGGGCTCTGCTGGTGTCAATTACAAGGGCCTCGGGATTATCAGGATGGTCAACGGCCGGTCCGTGGCAGTTTTCACACTGAATATCTGCATGGGGTGATTCGAGAACTGATTCTACGTTTTCCTCATGGCATTCCTGACAGTATTCTCGGCCGCGGTATTTTATCTTGAAGTCCTTCCATTCGTCGGTACTGGAAAGGCGGTGAAAGTTGTAAGTAAAGTTTCCCCCCTCCTCAATGCCGAAATCACGGGGGACCATGAAATGTCTCACCACTAAAAGCAGGGCAACACCTGCAATGACAACAAGTAAGGGTCGAAAAACATGATTTTTCATTTACGCTGTTTGCCTCCTTTCTCCGAGGGACATTGAAAAAACATTTTTTATATAGTTGATACCTATGACTGCAGCACTGCTGCGTGCAGCTATCTTCACGCAGCCTGTTCATGGTGCAACAGAACAAATATTTTATGTGTCATGCAGCGCATAATATCTTTTTTTAAATAATTCCAGCAGGCTGTGGCAGATACTAGTTTCCATGCAATAACGAATTAATATAACCTTGTGGTATTTATTATTGACATAGTCTGTAATATATGGCAACAGATTGTACCACAATGTGGTATTAATTAGGAAGACGAATATAAATGCCTCCATTGATTTGTGCAACCTGTAAATGCAATTTATTTCATTTTTTTTCAGAAAAACTAAAAAGCCTGTAATGGAAGGGTGGGATTTAAGCGGGATATGGCTGATATACAGAGCACTTTAGAAGAAAAACTGCAATCAGTGTACGAACAGGTTGAGTTCCTGCAGGAGTCGGTGGATGCATTATCTGCCAGGGTGCGTGTCTTGGAAAAGGGGACGACTTTAAATGAGAAGCCTCTCAAGGTGCAGGAAACAATAGAGCCGGTGCAGCAAGCAACTGTTATCCCCCGGGATGGAGTTCTCAAAAAAGCCGGTACAGGCTCACTGCTGCCCAGGATTGCCACTGTCTGTTTTGCACTGGTCATAGCACTCATACTCAGGACCATAACAGACAACGGGATAATTAATACCCAATTGGGTTCAATCATGGGCATGGCATACGCTGCAGCGCTCATTATCGTTGGCTGGTTGCTTTATAGCCGGTTAAACCGTCTGGCGCCGGTATTTCCTGCCTGCGGCATGCTGCTGCTTTTTTCAGTGGTGATGGAAACCCATGCACGCTTTGAATCACTTTCAACCGTCATGGCATATATCATTCTCTTCACTGCCGGTGCGGTAGTGACAGCAATCGGCATACGATACCGGGCTTCTTCGCAGTTATGTATAGCGGTTCTGGGAAGCATGCTTGTCGGCATGGCCATCGATTTTCCCTATCCACTGTATCCACTACTGTCACTGTTGCTGTTCGGCGGATGTATCGCAGCCTATGTGGCGGCACGCCAAAAGTTGTGCCCGGGACTGCGCTGGACCACCTTAGGGTTGATTATTCTTTTCTGGCTTTTCTGGGCCTTTAAGATGAACGCTCCCGCTGAATACAATGAGCCGACTGCAGTGCTGCTTCATCTGGCATGGTTTTTTCCTTTAATTATAGCTTTCTGGCTGTTTTACATGGTCACTAATATTCACAGGATGGCAACGGATAAAGAAGATCTGGGTTTTTTTGAAAGCCTGCTGCCGACTGTCACAGGTGTGGGAGCATTTCTGGTGTCTTGGTCCGTTGTCGATCCGTGGTACCGCAATACATTATGGCTGGGAATTGCAGGTGTCCTGGCTGCAGCCATCCATTTCGTGGTTGGCGGTTGGCTGGCTGGCCGAAATAAAGAAGGTGCCATTGGCAGTACTACCTATACCTTTGCAGGTGTATTGCTTCTCAGTTTGGGTGTAGGGGCCATCTTTTCAAACATCCTGTGGGCGGTGCCGATTTTGTCCGTTTCAGCTTACATAATGGCCAGAGTAGCCAATCGGTGGCAAAGCGGCGGCATCCGCTGCACCTCGTATCTATTTCAATTGTCAGCAGGTATTGTTGCTGTCAGCTCCGGCGTTATTGCCGCTGATATTGCTTCCCCGCTTACCGGGGGTATGGTGATAGGGATCTTGATGAGCATGAGTTTTCTGCAGTATCTCTGGTGCAGGAATCATGCTCCTCCGGGTATGCATTCGGCGTTTTTTTCCTGGCTTGATAAAAAGGATTTAAGTGCGGTCATATTGCTGCTTACAGGACTGATCAGCGGGTTCTTTCTCCTGCGATTAGGGCTGTACCAGTTATTGCTCAGGACCACTGCCGATTTTGACTACATGTTTCGTGGCGGCCAAACAGTTTTCATCAACCTTGGGGCTGTATTCCTCCTGCTGGTTGCCAGCAGGAGGAAAAATAATGAAATACTGACCGTGGCCATTGTGGTCGGTCTGCTCGGCATGATGAAATCGTTTGTCTTTGACCTATTCGGAATTAAAGGGATGCCCCTCGTCTTCAGTGTATTTTCATCCGGTGTTGTCGCTGCAGTGGGATCGGTTGTTTCCACCCGATGGCAGGGGAAAAAAGAGAAGGCAGCGTCGCCGACTTTGGCAGGACAGGCTGAAAGCCTCGAATCCGACGTTATAACTCCCCGCCGCTGATTTTATAAATCAGATAATGGTAGGAGCTTGTTACTGCCAGGAGGAAGAGGAGCACAAGAGATATGGTAATCGCAGTCCGCTGATATATCCGCACTGCTGCAGCAAGATCATTCTTACTTTTCAAAGGTTCGACCAGCACTGTTGTGAGACCGAAGAAAGCGGCAGGGATCAGTGTAAAGTAGAGGGCAAAACCGATATAATGATATTCCGGCTTCAGTATACAAAAAGGACAGTGATGGTAAGGCATTGCATAGATGTAAGAGGAAAAGACACTGATTATGGCTACTGTCGCCAAGCCTAAGAACCAGAGCCATCCAATAGAAAAAACAGCTGCAATGAACAGGTGCCAGCGTTTTAAAAGTATCCAGCCCATCCCAGTTAAAGCAATAATGGAGCCGTAATAGGAATACAGCAGTATATTCTGGGAAAAGCCTTCCAACAGGTTCCTGCCGGTTTCTGCAGAAGATCCGAAAACAACGGCGCAGCAGGAGGTGATAATATCTGGTGACAGATAAGCTATATAGAGAGTCTGCAGTGAGAAATCAGCAAAAATCAGCGGCAGGATCAGCAGCAGATAAATATATTTGGCCTTAACCAGGGGATATGTTTCTGAACTGATATCCAGTTTGTGCAGTACAATCCAGAAACCGTAAAGAAAAACACCGGCAATCTTTACCAGCAGGGCGGGCATGCCGAAACTATTTGCCAGCAGGGCACCGGTGGCGCACATGGCGCCGACTATAACCTGACAAAATGTATCCGCTGCCAGGACAAAAAGGACCAGGGTGAGAATCTGGAAACCCAGGCCATATTCCACCAGGGTGGAAACAAGCCATATCTCGTTTTCCAGCCTGATCTGCAGGTTGGTATCAGTGGAGGGATCCCAGTGGCGCAGAATCCTAACCGCGGTGCGGCAGGCCAAAAGACCTAGAATTAAAATGATAAGACCTGCCAGGGTGAGACCCAAGCTCCACGAGTTAAGGAACATGAATCCGCCCATCCTTTATGTGGATAATTCTATCGATGGCCGGATGTTCTGCAACCAGGGTGTCATGCGAGGCAATTATGATTGTTTTGCCGGCTTTTTTGAGATCAGCCATAATTTGCATGAATTCCATGCTGAGTCGGCTGTCAAGGTGGGCGGTTGGTTCATCAGCCAGAATAATCGGTTGGTTGTTGATCAAGGCCCTGGCAATTGCAACGCGCTGCATTTCTCCACCAGATATCTGTCCGGCCGGGAAGTTTTGTCTGTGGCTTATGGATAGCTGGTCCATAAGCTTTTGCGCCCGAGCTTTTCTTGCAGCCGGTGAAATTCCAAGGGGCAGAAGGGGAAGGGTAATGTTGTCCAGCACAGAGAGGCGCGGCAGAATATTGAACTGTTGAAAAATAAAACCGATGGTTTCACGGCGATGGATGGTCAGAAATCTGTCTGGCATGCGTGAAAGTTGTTTCCCGGCAATGGAAGCCCTGCCGCTGGAAGGCGGGAAAACACATCCTATGATGGCCAGCAGGGTTGACTTGCCTGAGCCGCTGGCACCCTGCAGGCAAACCATGGTCCGGCCCTCTATCAGGAGGCTGACATCTGAGAGAGCTTTTACCTCATTGGGGCGTCCACGGTTGTAGATTTTTGTAGTGTTTTCAAGTTCTATAAGCATGGGGTCCCGACAATTATTTGGAAGTTTTCAGCAAAACGGGTTCAAATTAAGCTTGGTTCATAGAAATATTCAAATTGGAGCATTGGAGCATTGGAGTAATGGAGTAAGGATTTATGGAGAGATTTTTCCAATCCTCCGGTACTCCATTACTCCACTAGCAAAATTTTATATTTTGCCGCTCGAATAATTATTCCCCACTCCGGGCGTTTCAATGCTTACTTTTTCATCGTATCACCGAGTCCGGCGGCACCGTGGAGCAGCGCCATGCCGGGATAACCGTAGCTGCAAGGTAGGGGAGCACTGAAAGTGTAAATATCAGCATAAGGTCCCCCAGGGTGATAGCTGGCAATAACTTGAAAGGAGGATGGATGACAGACCATCCGACCATGACAGGTTTTAAAAGTGTTGCGTCAAAAAAAGCCACATGAATATATGCCGCGGTGCAGCCGAGTATAAATGCAAGGCTTGATACGAGCGTGCTTTCCCAGAAGCGAACTGCCATGATATCGCCTGTTTCCCAGCCAAGTATCTTGAGAATGCCTATTTCTCTTTTTTCTTCAAGGGACAAACCTGAAGCCTTGTCCCAAGCCAGAATGGCAAAGGCAATAAGCGCAGTTAAAAGACAGATTGAGGCAAAACCACTGCGCCAGCTGAAAACCACCTGATAGGTTTTCTGTATCTGGGTTTTAGTAAGTACTCTGGTGTCGGGCAACATTACGGCGATTTTTTTGGCAATTGTTTCAATTTCAGCGGGATTTGCCACATAGGCGCAGAGATCCGTTACCATCGATGTCGGCATAGCAAAGAGATCCCTGGCATCGTCAAGATTCATGACTATAAGGTCATTGGTCAGGAGATCTGTCTGTCGGCTGAACAGTCCGACAACATTAAAGGATTTCAGTGTAAGGTCGGGCCTGAAAAGGGAGAAGACACGGCGCTCTTGAAGTTCCAGAATATCCTGAATTGAGCGGCCTATGACAGCGGTGCCGGATTCGGTTCTCTTGGGGAAATGTCCGAATACCAGGGTGAGATTGAGCTCACTGCCATTAGGCAATAAGTCGGAATCAAGGGCCAGCACAGTATAATTGGCCAGGTTTGACTCATCAAAATAATATCCCCATACCCTGGGAATTATTGCCCGAATGCCATAGATTGAATGCAATTTTTCTACATAGGCAAGTGGAATGGCTTCCTGCCTTCCGGCAGACATTTTCTGTATAGTTATTTCAGGTGTATTTTTCAGAACTGCTTCTGCTGAATTTGTCAATGCCCCTGTCAACATCTGAAATGAGCCCAGGAGAAAGATCACTAGGGCAAATACCAGCATTATGCCAAGATTTTTCAGCTTTCGCCGCCAAAGGGAGGAGAGAGAAAAATCCAGAATATTAAATTGTTTTTCTAAACCTTTCGGTATCATGCCATGCACTTTCAGCGTTTACTTTTATGTTCCGGCACATTCCAAAATGACCCGGTTGGGAAATGTTCTATAGCTCCAGGATGATCCATGAAGGGGGCCATGGAATCACTCACGGCTGGATGCCGGGTATAACGTGCTTCAGTTGCAATACATAGGTCAGTGAGGCCGAGCCCTGCAACTGTAATTGCCTGCAGCGCCCGTTCAGACTTAAGGTTTTTGTCCAAGCGCCTGGAGTGCAGGAAAAGAGTTCCATCGATTAGGGTGAGCAGCAGTAGAAGAAATAAGAGTATTTGGGACGGCCGCATGATAGAATCCTGGGATGGGTGGCTATTATTTATGATGGACATCAGTTAGAGGCGCTGCAGGGTCATCGCATCCTTTGACCTTCCCGCAGCGACTCGATAAGTTCAGGGGTGATCTCATCAAACGCAAGGACCTCTCTGCCGTGATGGTCTTTGCTGAATGATTCCGCCGCTGCTTTGGTCGCAAAGGGAATAAGCTCATGTCCCATGGGACCGTAAACATCACTGCCAATGACATAGAATGCCTCTTTTGCAGACATCCGGTTCAGGGAATAGTAATCTTTGACAAATAGCTCCCGGATAGCATCCCTCGAAGCACCGCCATAGAGCTGCGGGTTGAAATAGAAGACCATCATGTCCTTGACGCCGTCAAAAAATTTAGTTTGTTCAGAGTCTTCATAATGGATCTGCGCCAGCCAATTGGGATATTTGGCCACAAACATGCCGCAGACAGAGCAGCGGGTCTGGCTCGGCACCTCATCGGCAGCCGTATTTTCGGCTAAACCCAAAGAGGTAAATGCAACCATCTGGATACAAATTAACAGCAGGAGAATTCGACTTGTTTTCATTTTTTCAGGCAATCTGTAAAATCATTGTAGGTATTGACTCAGAAGTTCGTTAAGTTCTGCCTCGCTCACTCCTCCCAAAAGAGCTGCAAGCAGTCTATGTTTAGGAGACAACACCAGAGAGAGGGGTTGCACTTTTATGTTGTACTGTTTGGCAATTTTACCCTCAGGGTCAAAGATTACGGGGAAACCAATTTGGAGATCCCGGACAAAGGTTTCAACTTCTTCCGAATTCACCCCGTTACTATTAATGTAGACAATTTCAAGGCCTTTTTGCCTGTACTTCTCGTAAAACTTGTTAAAAATCGGGGTGTCGGCTTTGCAGTACGGGCAGTTGAGCAGAAAAAATCGCACGATAACGGGTTTTCCCCTATGGGAGGCCAGCGAGAAAGTTTTACCTTCCAGGTCGGTACCGGCAAATGCAGCAATGGTATTACCGACACGTATCGCTTTTGGGCTTTCTCCTGAGCAGGAGTTAAGCAGAAATAAGGCAGCGGTTATGGCTGATAACATATAAATGCAGGTTCTAGTTTTCATGACGGTCTCTAGTCCTGTAGTATTAAGGATATTTAAAAGTTAAGAAACCCTGATTATATAATTTTTTTGCAATGTAATGAAATTGTAAACTATGCAGTTGCTTACAGCAAGACGGAGTATTATCTGAGAAACATATTATGTATTTATGAAGTATCGGTATGGAGATTGTAAAATAATCCAGGAAAAAAACTTGCTACCTTAAGGGTTGCAGAGTATCTTCCTGAACTTGTCGATCAGATCAGGGTGATAAAAAGTTTCTGCTGAAACTATGGCTTTCTTATTTTGCAGATAACAAATCTGAATATCAATAAATTTAACCATGTAAAGGAGGATTTTCACTATGCGTTCTGTCCGTAATGTCTGCGCTCTGCTCTTTGTGCTGCTTTTCTGCTTTAACACCTTGGCTCAGGCAGAAGTTGAGAAAGGAGCGTCAAAAACTCTCAAGCTTGATGCCAAGCCCATAGATATGACCGTTTCTGCTGACGGTAAATATACCTTTATCCTTGCTGAAGGTGGGAAGATTCTTATTTTCGACCAAGGTGGCGAGCTTAAAGACACCCTGAACGTCAGCAATTCAGTGGTGAGCATAGGCACTTCACCCAGCGGTGATTTCCTGCTTCTTGCCGACAGCAAGGCCAACACCCTTGAAGTGCTTAAGATAAGTTTTATCGTTGATATTGATATCTCCGGCCTGCCGTTCAAGGGGCCAGCTGCCGCCCCGGTTGTCGTTGCAGTGTTCAGCGACTACCAGTGACCTTACTGCGCAAAGGTTGAACCTTTACTCGAGCAGGTGCTCGAGCAGTACCCAAATGATGTCAAACTTGTTTTCAAAAATTTCCCGCTTACAAGGATTCACAAGGCTGCCATGAATGCTTCAATCGCATCCCTGGCTGCACATCAGCAGGGCAAGTTCTGGGAGTTTCACTCTGAGCTATTTAAGAATTACAATAAGCTCAATGATGAAAAGTTTGATGAAATAGCACAATCAATTGGGCTTGAAATGGAACAGTTCAAGCAGGATATGCAGAACCCTGCCCTGTCTGCCATGGTGCAGCGGGATCTTAAAGACGGTGTGGAAGCAGGAGTCAGAGGTACACCCTCCATTTTCATCAATGGCCGCATGCTGCAGCAGAGAAGCCTGCCCGGCTTCAAGCAGATCATTGATGAAGAGCTTGCCAAGAAAAAATAACAATACGGGCTGTTAAGGTCTGCACGGTTGGTTATTTTGCGACGAGGCTGCCATGAAAAGCTTTCGCAAAGAACTCTGGTTCAATGTGCCTACTAGGCGCGCCTTTATTAATATCACCCCCCAGGTGCAGGAGTGTCTGCGTGAAAGCGGGGTGCGTGAAGGGCTGGTGCTGGTCAATGCCATGCATATAACGGCTTCAGTCTTCATCAATGATGATGAGCCGGGCCTGCATCATGATTACGAGGTCTGGCTGGAAAAGCTTGCACCGCATGAACCGGTATCGCAATACCGCCACAACGGCTATGAGGACAATGCCGAC
>Ga0209536_100006303_pt1 | contig 18175 bp, 15 predicted proteins | sample DeeMarSeWOR28_12_FD_187461 | JGI IMG/M metagenome (GOLD analysis project Ga0209536, IMG submission 187461) | Marine sediment microbial communities from White Oak River estuary, North Carolina - WOR-2-8_12 (SPAdes) (version 2) | ecosystem: Environmental > Aquatic > Marine > Intertidal zone >... | reverse complement strand
TGAGCAATGGGAAACCAACCCGAGTCAGGATATCCAGAATATTGATATTACCGTCCCTGAGAATCTCACCCCCATCCGGAGGGAGTTCCTTACCCTGCCCTCCGGAGAGTATCTTCAGGAAAGATCCTTTTATAAGGACGTTATTATCAATGTGGCTGGCTTTATTCCCCTGGGACTGGCCCTAGCTATATTGTTTTTTACAGAAAATCCTTCTAAAAAATATACCGTTTTGAATCTCATTTTTCCTGTCCTGATCGGTGGTCTATTGAGCCTGCTAATTGAAACTGGCCAGACGTTCCTGTTCACCCGCAGCTCCTCCATTACCGATCTGGCATTGAATATTCTGGGATCGGGGATTGGAATGGTGATTTATTGGGGAGGGCAGGGAATAATTCCAAATTTCAAACTTCGGGTTCCAAACGCATAGCAAGGGCGCAGCGATACGAATCGGGCAGACGGCTCGTTCAATGACCGGGCGCCAACACCGGAAAAAGTTCAGCCCCTGATCCAGAATCAGCTGGATTCAGGGGCTGCTATTGCCCGGCTTTAGAAATGTGTCAGTTGGAGGGGGCAGGTCAAGACAAACCCAGCCCGCCTCTCAGTAAACTGTGTTCACGCAATACAAATAACTATGTGATCTTAGCATTTTACAGAGAACCTGGCTCCTACCGCTCTCGATCCATAAAGATTTATCTTTTCCTGATCCCGGCTGCGGTCAGTGCTCTCTTTTTCTGATTATAGAGGGTAAATTCCATGGGTAAATCCTAACATGGTTTATTTTTTTATAGATGGCCAAAGTCGTGCCTGCGCTACCGACTTTCTCATTGATGTCGTGATGAATGACGACGGCTGACAGCTCCTCTGCGAGCATGATGCTTTTTAACGTTGACGCTGTCACAATTTAATCCTTAGAATGGGCTGTATATCGGGAACGATCGTTGACGAACGCATCCACGAATACGGGATAACGGTTTCACAGCAGGATAAGGTAATATATAAGGATAGCATTCAAGGCAGGATTGCAGGGGAGGAGGATTAATAGAGAAGCGTTTTTTCCTCTGGAAGCATGGAATACGGATGGGTTACGCCTGACAGGCAGGATGAACAGGCCCTGTAACTGGGCAAAAGGAAAAAAGATGAAATGTGAATTGTCGTTTTTAGCTTTTATTTTGACAGCTCTGACAACAATAACCATTGGTTGCGGTGCAACAACGGACACCTCCGCCAGAGTGACCTTGTCCTGGGTAGCTCCTGCATTGAATGAGGATGACACTCCCCTGACAGATCTTGCCGGCTACCATGTCTACTACGGTGAATCCGCCGGATCGTATACGGATTCTGTTAGTGTCGGCATTTACCCGGCCGTCAGCATCGATAACCTGGGACCAGGCAAGACTTTCTATTTTTCAGTAACTGCTTTTGATCTTAACGGGAACGAGAGCGATTACTCAAATGAGGTCATGGCAACAGTACCGGGCTCCAACTGAGCCATGCCTGTTTAAAGTGGTGAGACTGTCACAGCTTATTTGCTGTACTCACCTGGTTCAAGCTCATAAAAATGTTAAACATAAATTCCATCGGTGAAAATATATTCAAAGTTGGCAGAGAGATGTGATTCGGGAAGTATATTCGAAATTATCCTAATCACATTTGATGCCGGAGTCATTCCAAACCTCCCATGGGGGATTTCCAGCCTCATATAATTTCTCCAGGTACTGCCTGTCCTTAAAGGTGTCCATGGGGCAAAAGAAGCCTTCATATTTCATTGATACCAGCTCGTTCATCTCTATAAGCCTGTTAAAGGCCTCGTGGACCAGTTCGTCGCCAGGTTCGAGGTAATTAAAGATGTCGGTATGAAGCATGAAGTAACCTACATTGATCCATATGTCAGCACCGGCTATAGGATTAATTCCCCTGACAGCACCGTCCTTGTGAACATCCACAACATGAAAGCTTTGGTTGGTCCTGGCGCTCAGGAATCCTGCCATTTTACCTTTGGCTTTGACAAAATTTATCATCTCGTGGATGTTGAAATCGCTCAATCCGTCACTGTAGTTCGCCAGGAAATATTCCTCTCCTTCAAGATATTTTTTAACAGCTCTAAGTCTTTCACCTACACAGGATCTAGCCCCGGTATCTGCGAAGGTGATATTCCAGTCTTCAATATCTTTATTATACAGTGTCAGGTCTTTTCCACCATTGGACAGGGTAAAATCATTTGCCAGATATTCATTATAGTTCAGGAAGTAGTTTTTTATGTACTCGGCTTTATAGCCGAGGCATAGGATGAAATCCTTAAATCCAAAGTGTGCGTAATATTTCATAACATTCCACAATAGCGGACGATTTCCAATATTAACCATCGGTTTAGGTATCGTATCGGAATGGTCTTTCATCCGCATACCCTCTCCGCCGCAAAACAATACTACTTTCATTGTTATTCCTCCAATTTCAGGATAAGGAATTTTTCCACTTCAATTTTAAAAGGATCCGTGGATGGGGAATCTGAAAACTATCCTAGAAAACAATCTTCCTGCAGTAGAATCCTTCCGCATATTTGGTCGGGGAGTTTGCCTCCATTCCTCTTATTCTCATCAGAGACCAGAAGGTGTCTTCCGTGAACCACTGCTTGTCTTTCTGTGAATAATACGCATCATGAAGGATCTCGATCTTTTCCCGGCATATCTGTTCACTCAGTTGTACAAAGAGGTTTGGGGAAGCGAAATCACCATCGTACTTGGGGATCTCGTATTCCAGGATCAGGTGATTTCTGAAGGTGTTCCACGTCAGATCCGAAATCAAACGGTGATCCTGGTGAAAGTCGCTTCTAAAATGAGTGAAGATGATGTCAGGATCGAAATTCCCCTTCAAGTGCTCGAAAAACTCCTTGATCTCGCTTCCCAGATAAGGAAAGAAACCATCTCTGAATTCCTTGACGGTCAGAGAGTGGGATTTCGATTTCTTCAGGAACCGATCAGCGCTTTCCCGTGCTTCAGCTGATCTCTGCCCGTGTGAACTGAAGGTCACCCATGAAAAAATGATCTCACGTCTTTCGCCCAGGAGTTTTAATATTGTACCTCCACAACCGATCTCAATATCGTCACAATGGGCCCCTAAACACAGAACCTTTTCCGGGCCTTTCCTATTGGGATCAAATAAAACAGGTTTGATCATTGCATTAACCTTTCAAGGTCTTTCCTTCCACTCGGTTATATAGAGAGTCAATCCTGGGGTGCACTGTTACCTTTAATATCAGCCTGACCATGATTTTCACCCATCCAGAAATTTACTGTTTATTTAGAATGACTTACAAGGCAGTCTGGAATGGATCAATCTAAACCCAGCGGCGAGTTTAATTGAACTTTCTCATCACTGGCTGAACCGGTCGGCCCACGAGGTGCTTTTCCACCCCTTCTTCAATGGCTTTAGAGTAGACGTGAAGTGATTCCGCAACAGCATCGATTGTTTTTTCGATATCTTTCTGCTCGTGAGAATAGCTCACCACAAAGGAAGGCGCCAGAACACCTCTCTTTATCGTCTCCTGGAGGAACAAGGTTCTGAATTCCTGTGATGGGTTGCCGTCCTGGTCCCTGGTAGCGTAGATAAGGTTCGAGGGCATACCGAGAACCTGAAAGTGGTCTTTTAATCTCAGTTCCTCAATAGTTTCGTCGATACCGGTTTTGAGGCTTGTCCCGGCATCCTTGAGGTATTGGACGACATCCTCTTTCTTGTAGATGGAGATGGTCTCACGGGCAGCAGCGAGAGACAGGCCCTCTGCGCCATGGGTCGTGGACAAAAGAAAAACACGTTCCCTGTCGTGATCGAGCCCGCCTAGTTCCATAATCTCTCTCTTGCCCATGAGGGCTGCGACGGAAAACCCGTTGCCCATGCCTTTGCCGAACACGGAAAGATCAGGCTGGACGTCGTAGTAGCTCTGTGCGCCTCCGAGAGCCCACCGAAATCCAGTGATCATCTCGTCGAGGATAAACAAGGCCCCGTTCTGCCGGCATGAGCTCTTTACCTTCTGGAGAAAACCCTGCTCAGGCATAACGGCAGTAGCCGCTTCCATAATGACGCAAGCGATCTTTCCGGGATTGTTTTCAAAGACCGTTTCAAGGCTGGAAATATCATTGTAATTGAATTTTACAGAAAGGTTTTTTATAGCCTCCGGGATGCCGGCTGACATTGGAGTGGTTCCTATGAACCAGTCATCTACAGAGAAAAACGGTTGATCTGAGCAGATGGCAACCATATCCCGGCCTGTGTATGCCCGAGCCAGTTTCACTGCGGCGGTGGTTGCATCAGAGCCGTTTTTCGCGAACTTGATCATATCTGCACCCGGTATCAGTGACAGCATTTCTTCAGCGCACTGAATTTCAATGACAGAGGGACGGGTGAAATTGTTGCCTAATTGCATCTGACTTCGAGCGGCCTCAAGGACAGGTTCATAAGCATGCCCAAGGGTAACAGAACGCAGCCCCATGCCGTACTCGATAAACTCGTTGCCGTCAGGATCCCAGACCCGACACCCTTTACCACGGACAATGAACCCCGGTGCATTTACTGGATATTGATCGTCCCCCTTGGCATAGGTGTGACTGCCGCCGGGAATGATGTTGTGGCTTTTCTTTTTTAGTTTATTTGATCTGTTGAAGTTCATTGCAAACCATCCCTTCCTAGTTTCGGTCGTCCACCTGCCTATTTCCCGTAAAAGCCAGAAGATGATGTTCGAACAGCGTGTCCTTTGCTGCATTCACAGCAGTAAAATCCATTCCCGACAATGCGCATATATCGAGGAGGGAATGATGTCCATCAGACAGATTGAGCACCCAGAGCAAAGCAAGCTCATTTGTTCCAGGGTTTTGATAAAGACCCCTTTTGCCGAGCTGGGGTTCACATTTGGGATTGAGATTCAGGTACTGGCCATTATTCTCCAGGATAGAGAGCAGGTTCATGATCTTATCAAATGAATCTGCCAGAGAGGATCGAGTCACGAAGTCCATATCATCAGCAGACGTGTGATATTCGGGATATTCCCCATAGACCGATCTCGAAAGCCTTCCTACCGGGAGGTTGAATCCGGGGGAACAGAACTGTCTCTCATCGTATCCATAGGGTGTAAAGTCCAGAATCTGGTGGTCATCCCTGGAGTCTTTCAATACCTGGATCATGGCCCTGTCGATCTCTGTATCTCCCGTTCGGCTCCTCTTGTAGGTGATCGGTCCCTGATCCCCCAGACCGGCCAGGACGAGACCATGTTTAATCCTGCTTGTATTTTCTTCATTAAGGGCCAGCCAGGTGATGGCTCCGATGGTCCCTGGAATAAACAGGAATCTGAAAGAATATCTGGTCTTGGTCTCCATGATTTTTTGTGCCAGCATCGCTGACACAGCGATGCCCGTTAAATTGTCATTGCACAATGATGGATGACACACATGTGTTGATATAAGTACCTCGTCCTCGCTTTCCCCCTTCAGATACAGCTCACCGTACGTCAGATGCCCGTCCTCAAGGGTGGAATCGATACAGACCTCATATTCACTGTCTGTCAGCTTTACAAAATCCTTGTGTGAGAGACAAAATCCCCACTTCTCTTGGTAATAGGTGGTCCTGTAGGGGATCCAATCTGGATGCTCGGGTATGGTATATAGGTGACCTTTGAGTTCATCCAGGGGTAATGTTGCCTGAACAGGAATACTATAGTTAAGCACGTGGAGATTTGATTTTTGAAAATCCACGACCCTTTTTCCCTGTGAGTTTTTGATAAACGCGTCCCGGATATTCCATTCCTTGGGAACGACCCAATCAAAAACCTGGGTCCCTGTGGGGACCTCGTGGACAGCCAGAGGGATATGCCTTGCCAGAATGGCCAGGGTTTCCCGGACACCGTCGCCTGTAATGCTCCTGCAAATGGGGAACATTTCCTTCATGAGACGAAAGATGTCCTCACCAATGACCCCCAAGTCAACTTTTTTGCCTGGAATATTCATGATCAGGGTTTGAAGTAAGGCAGTTCTCTATCCTTTTGGGATATAAACTTTTCTCCTGCGGGCCACGGTATCCTGAATCTTGTATCGTCCCATCGGATCCCCCTGGCATTTTCAGGGATGTAGTATTCTGACATCTGGTAAAAAACTTCCGTGTTATCCTCCAGGGTCATGAACCCGTGAGCGAAGCCTTCCGGTACATACAGCATCAATCTGTCTTCATGTTTCAGGTCCACACTAAAATGTTCAAGATATGTAGGTGATTCAGGACGCAGGTCAATGATGGCATCGAAAATGGATCCCCTGGCTACCATGATCAGCTTCGCTTCCCAGCCAGGGAATTGGTAGTGCATCCCCCTGAGTGTGCCCATTTTCCTGTTGAAGGACACATTGCATTGGACAAAATCGGGAGCCACACCGTGCGCAGCCGCTTCCCGCCTGCACCAAGAGCGTGCAAAGAACCCCCTTGGGTCCTCCAACTTCTCCATCTGGACCAGAAACGATCCGGCAAGGCGTGTTTCGGTGAAGATCACTCGTATACCTTGACTTCAGGAATCGGTACGATGAATTTACCGCCCCATTCCCTGATAAATGCGTTCTGCTCCAGGATCTCATCCTTGAAATTCCATGGGAGGATCATCAAATAATCCGGTTTTGTTTCCCTGATCCTTTCAGGGCTGAAGATGGGGACATGTGTTCCCGGCAGGTAGCGTCCCTGCTTGTAGGGGTTTCTATCTACTGTGTAGTCCAGGAAGTCCCCGCGGATACCACAGTAATTAAGGAGGGTGTTCCCCTTACCGGGAGCGCCGTAGCCCGCGACAGTGTTTCCCTGTCTCCTGATATTAATAAGAAATTCAAGGAGTTTGCGTTTTGTCTCCCTTACCTGCTCCTCAAATGTATCATAAAAGCTCAAGTCGTTGATTCCAGCCTGCAACTCCTGTTCCCTGAGGTCCTCAATTCTGGAGCTGTTTTCGATCTCACTGTTTTCCTGGTGACATGCATAGATCCTCAGTGATCCTCCGTGAGTTGGAATCTGATCCACGTCGAAGATGTTCAATCCGTGGGCTTCGAAGATTCTTTCTACAGAATACAGGGAAAAGTAGGAGAAGTGTTCATGGTAGATTGTGTCGAACTGGTTCTCCTGCATCAGACGGATCAGGTGCGGAAATTCCATTGTTATGACGCCTTTTGGCTTGAGGAGAATTTTCATACCCCCTACGAAGTCGTTGATATCCGGAACCTGGGCCAAGACATTATTTCCAATGAGAAGGTCGGCCTGTTTCCCGTCCGAGGCAAGAGCCTTTGCGGAAGTTACGCCAAAAAAATCGGTAACTGTGGGGATTCCCTTTTTAATGGCAGCCTCAGCAACGTTCAAGGCAGGTTCAACACCCAGGATGGGTATTTCTTTGCTCAGGAAATACTGGAGCAGGTAGCCATCGTTACTGGCGACCTCCACAACGTGGCTTTCCCTGTCCAAGCTTAGTCGTTTTGCAATCATCTCAACATAATCTTCCGCGTGTTTTAGCCAGCTGTCTGAATAGGAAGAAAAATAGGCATATTCGGAGAATATTTCCTCCGGGCTTACGAACTCTTCCAACTGGACCAGAAAACATTTTTCACATACAAAGACATGAAGCGGATAGAACGGTTCCACATGATTCAGCTGCTCATAAGTAAGATAGCTTTCACAAAGTGGTGACATCCCGAGATCAACAAAAGTTTTATTCAATTGAGTTTGGCAGAATCTGCACGTAGTCATCGCTAATACTCTCCTCTGTTTTTGGTAAATATAGGAGTTTTTTTACCGGTTCAATGTCCATTCCAGTTGATCATTCAGGTAATTCATTTTTTTAAGTTCGCTTAAATGTACGAGCCTCATAAATCGCGAACGCCTGAACTCAGGGTCCTGGAATCCCATATCGGTTAAGCCATCCCTCAATTCCTCAATGGATGTCTTAAGATCCACCTGTGGTTGATGATGGGGTGCCAACTTTTTGTATAAGTTGAAATTGACCCTGTAGGAGCGCTTATCTTCAGGCGCGTCCTGATTGATAGATATCTCCAGTCCAGGAATTATTTTGGCCACAGCTTCCGCAAGATCCCGGACCTGGTAGTTCCATTCGTCACTTCCTACGTTCACAGCAAGAAAAGCGCCGCCATTACTGGATCCCCTTCCGATTGCCCAGTCAATTGCTCTTGCCATGTCACGTACATTAATCAATGGCCGCCAGGGAGTTCCGTCGCTTAGTATGGTGATTTTTTTGGATGCAATAGCACATGCCACAAAATCGTTTAGAACCAGATCCAAACGCAACCTCTCACTCATACCGCATGCCGTGGAAAATCGGAGACTCGTTACTATGAAGGAGTCACTGGCCAATTCTGCAAGTCTTTCTTCTGAATTGACTTTCGACTTAGCATAGGCGGTCAGCGGGTTAAGTGGTGAATCTTCGACCCTTGCACTCTGTGTCGCGGCACCGTACATGCTGCAGCTGGATGAAAAAATGAAAGACTTGACGCCCGCCTCTTTTGCCTGTGCAGCGAGTTTAATCGTTGACCTGTAGTTAATATCTCTTGTTACATCCTCGTACAGGTTCCCGATGGGATCGTTTGATATGGCTGCCAGGTGTATCACACTATCGACATTTTCAAGAAGTTTTTCCGGAAATTTCCTTATATCTCCATAGAATTGAGCATTTAAACGTACTTCGGGCAGTATTCCCCTGGTGGTTATGCTGCTTCCGTAATAGGCGTTATCAAAGCCCACAATGCGCGCATCTGGTAACGTATCTTTTAAATATTTAATTACTGCAGGTCCAACATAGCCCATATTTCCTGTTACAAGTATTTTCATGACTGCTGCTCTCCATTTTAATCCTGCATAAAAGTTTTCCCGATCCGGGAGTCAGAATATTTCTCAGGCTCATGACATTTCAAAATCCATGATCTAAAAAACCCTTGTGTCTATATTCCACATTTTTCGTCAGGTTCATGATAGATATTAGCCAGCTTCGCCAAAACTCAGATCTGATGCAGGTAAAAGCATTTCCTGCTTCATATTCAAAAATAATTTAAGATAAAGTACCGCAATGATAAATTCTCCGATCATCAGGGATAATATTGCTCCCGCATTTCCCATAAAGAGCACGAAAAAGAAACATGATACGATTACTGTCAAGGCACCTATAAAATCGTACTTGGCCTGATCCTTAAAGCGCTTATAAACTATAATCCCTGCTCCGAGTATGTACCTTATAGTATATATCAGATAATAGGCCGCCCAGAGATTGATCAAGCTATTCGTGTTATAATATTTTTCCCCCAAAAGACGTATTATGGCATTTGAAAAAATCACGAGAAAAATTAAATAGCCAACCCATATTCCTATTAGTGCCAATATGAAAATAACCAGAAATTTCTTGAATTTGGCAAATTCATTTTTTGCTACCATTATTGATCCCTTGGCAACAATTATTTTACTGGAACTTAGATTCAACAATCCAATCGGCATTAAAAACAGTTTGGCTGCAGATACGTCAGCCAGAGCTCCCAGTCCTATAATCGCTGAAATTACATATATATAAGCGCGATTTTGAAAAATTGACGAAAAAATTCCTACAACCAGCCACTTCCCGTGAGCCCAGTTCATCCTTAGCGCTTCTTTTATGTGCAGCTCTTTGCTCCGCTGGTAGGGGACCCTGCTTTTTGCATAAACATAGGAACTTGTATAACTCAAACACAGAACTAAAAATCCTGCAAATGCATTGACTGATTTGTTGAGTATCATTATTAAGGTACCGAAAAGTACCGTGACCAGCATCAAGAGGTCCATTATAAAAACTGTATTGGTATTCAATAATGTAAAATGTAAAGTTCTGTAAAATTCCTTTGTAATGTACATCCATATTACCAGTGCTATAAAAACACTTGCGATAACGTATTTGTAATCACCCTGTATTAGTACTTTGTAAATAATAAGGGCTATTGAAAACAATACCAATGTAGGAACCAATATGTAATTTCTCCCGACAGCCAAACTTGAAACATAGGCTTCCTTGTCACTGCCCATTTTCTGGTTGACTAGAACCATAAGTGGTGCGCTGATCACGGCACTATGATATCCGTGGAATATACCGACAAATGAAAAGAGGAACACGAACAGACCATACTCCTCTTTTGTGGCATATTTAACCAGGACTATCGCTATCAAAAAATTGGCGATACTCAACAGTCCCTGGGCGAATACGGTCGTGATGATTTTATGAACATCATTTTTCTTCACAAAACTTTTGATTTTTTTGTTGCGGCTCATTTGTTACTCCACGCTCTATAGAAACTTATAATTCTTTCAATCCATTATATCGCTGTCTTTTTTGACCGCTTCGCACAAGGCGTTCAAGGAATTTTGTCTTTCCATCATCTTTGTCAATGGCTCCATTCCTGTTTTCCGGAGAATGGATTTCCATCTATACAGCCAATCATGTTTGTTAAGTGCCTCTATGACGTTTTTTGAACTGATTCTTTTTCGTCTTTCCGGATCCCTCTCCAATTCACCTATGATATCAGCGATGTTTTTTGCATCAAACGGCATGGAAATAACTGCGTCCGGCCAGTAAAATATGTCTTCAAAGACATCACAATTAGGACGTTCACCAATCATTATTGTACCTGCCGCACATCCTTCAAAGAATCTCGAGCCTATTTCACTTTGCGTATTTGTTTCACCGGGCGTGTCGAATTTGCCCGGGTTTACCAGAAAATATTTACTTCTTTTGGCGATGCTAGCAAAAAGCTGACGATGCTGCTTAGAGTTAATGACGCGGTCACCGTTTATGGAATCGTAAATATAGAAGAAATTATTTTCTTTAGCCATTTTCATTAATTCATTATGGGTAATTTCTGACCTTCGCCCAATACTGTACATGTCGATAGCCCTTGCTGGCGGGTCAGGATAGGGACAAAAAAGGACACTATCTATCCCCAGCGGCAAAAAGCTGGCCTTATCCCCGACCACTTCATTCAAGGCTTCGAGACTTGATTTTGTCGATGTCACGACCAGGTCAAATTTTGATAATATGTCCAGATAGTATCGATATTTATGAAATTCGGACAACCAAATTTCGTCAAGCCAGCAAACAGAAACTTTACTGCATTTTTCCCAACCAACGACGCTTTCAACATGCAACAAATCTTTTGCAAATTGACAGAATGCAAAAAAAATATCGTATCCCCTGTCGACTTTCTGTTTGGGAATACCAGGATTAAAGGCAATGGCATAATCAACTGCCAGCCTCTGGGCTGCCCTTGTGCCGTACTTGAACCTCTCTTTCGGTCGCGGGCGAAGAAGTTCCACCGAATCCATTTGGCAGATCAAATCCTCAAACTCCGACAAAATGCATCGGTAATGGATTTTTCCGAAAATGTCTCTTTGGGAAAAAACAAGTATTCTCGGCTGTTCTAAGCATGCACTATTTTGTCCATTCATCCTTTTGCCTTCCAAGTTCATTTTCTGATTTAGTTACCACAGGCTTCCGCTTCCGGTTATTTATTACGTGCAATACGACTTCGATCAGTGCAGCAAAAGGCTGACCCGGACATTCCGGCTGGCTATTCCGGGAATTCATACGCAATTTCATGCGGTTCTGCAGCGATCTTCGTTATGCCTTATTAAAAGCACCATTTTCATGGGCTTAATATCCATTTCATGGTCACCGTCATCGCCCCATAGTCATTGCCTTTATCATTTATTTTATCCGGATATGTCAGAGTAAAATTTGCAGGACAAAAGCGGCTCTGGTGCGCGGACTCGGCACTGACGAAATGCAAATGGTTAACTTCTTGATTTAATTGATAAATTTGCGGCTCAAAATATACGAGTACTGTTTTTCCAAATCTGCCCGGTAATCATCTCTCTTCTTTTTTCCAAGAAAGATTAGTTTTTCTTTTTCCCTTACCAGCATTTTGAACTGCATTATTAGTTTGTCCAAATCTAGATGATCAAGAGGATGGCAGTATTCAGCGATGCCGAACTCTTCCATGAGTGAAGAGAATTTCGGATGATAAGCAAGGGAAACAACCGGCTTGTCATACATGAGGCCAAAAATAATATTGTGAAATCGGGGAGATACGACATAGTCGACATCGGATATCTGGGATAACAACTCTCCGACCGATGACACAGAGCCATCAAAGATCTTTTCCGGGTTAAATTCTAATCCCATATTTCCCATAATAGTCAGCACATCCTCCTTCACGTGATCATCGTGCTTTGTATCGCCCAGCAGGATCCGCACTTCATAATTTCTGTCGAGCAGCCACTTAATAAAATTACACATAACAGTTACATAATTAGCGTAGACTTTTTGCCCATTTTCGCGGATTCCATGTTCGCCGTAATAGTCCATCAAACCAACTCCGACAGCATAACCTCCACCGGGTGCTTTTTCTTTTAAAGTGAATATACGCTGCGGAAGGCTAAACGCGAGATCTGGGAAGATCGGATCCTTACTCGAGTCAAATCCCACCTTCTCAAGATAATTTCTTGCATATTCACTCCGGAAGGACCTGTAATCTGCCATACGCATCGACGATTTGATGAACCATCCCGTAAGCCCCTCCCTGATGGGCCCAGCACCATTGGACACAAAAAGCAGCTTATTGCGGCACAGCTTTGAAAGAAGGGACCACTTGAAAATAGCATAAGGCAATCCCAGGGAACCTGTACCGAAATCACTGAGCAAACCTGTCCCGGGGACAATCATTGCCTTGGTAGTCATCAATATCCTCAGGCCGCTATACCAGTGAACGAGTTCTCTTGGTATTCCGAAAAATAATTTCCGGACAAGCTTGATAATTAAATTATTCCGTCCCCTTAAATATTTTCCCTGGGGCGTCTTGGCCGGGAATGCCGAAATCCCGTACCTGCTGATTACATCTTGAGGCTCTGTGCAGATACAGATTATTTCAACGTCGCCTAAGAACCTCCGGATGTTGTAGAGGGTAGCTTCAAGCGTACCTTCATTACCCCAGTTTTGAGAGCCGAAATTGCCAAATACCGCTATTTTGTTAGATTTTATGATAGGGATCCTTTTCTTTCCTGACATGTTCACCACGCGGCAGCCGAGATACCACACCTCCCATTTTCAATCGGCAGCGTCATTTAATTGCGAGAAAATCTCATCCATAATAAAACTGGTGCGAATTATCTCGTCGTAAGGAATTGGAACGGGTCCATCCTTTTCAATAGCGCCATAAAACTGCCGGAAAAGCTCCCTTCTACCGTGGTCACCATGGAATTCTTTTTTTATAAAACGCCGAATATTTCGACTTGAATTACTGGTGTACTGTTTTGACAACCTGCGTGGTGCTATAAAATAATTCAAAAAGCTTTTCATTGAATCAGTTTGCCTATATTTTATCAGCACGCGTTGATTGTGGTCCAAAGCAAGCGAATTTGTAGGGCCGTAAAGTCTAAACTGGAACATCCCAGGGCTTATTTGAGAGGAAAAAGTGAAATAGGCTGAGGTAGTACGATCCCTTGAGGTTATTATGACCCTCAATTCATCTATTATATCACTATGACCCAATCCCTTCAGGTATGGACTGGGGTATCCCACAGCAGTCACATCAGGCTCAGGATCCTGAATATACTCAGCAATTTTACAAATCCCATGACTTATTACATTTTGCAGGAGTTTCCCAGGCAGCAACCTCACCCAGTGTCCCTTATTGTCCAGAAAAGCCTGACCATAAACATCTTTAATGTTGTAGGGAAAATAGCTTTCCATGTGGACCGGCGTGCCCCCTAAAAACCCTCTTTTTACCAGTTCACGCATCTCCACGGCTTCATGACTGAACTGCTGGTTATGTCCAACTGTTACCTTAAGATTTTTACTCTTAGCCATTTCGATCAGAGAAATCGCTTCAGCGGTCGTGACAGTGAATGGCTTTTCAACGAAAATACTTGCTCCGGCCTCAATGGCCATTGATCCTAGAGAAAAATGGGATTGTGGAGGTGTTGTGATATGCACTGCATCGGGTTTTACTGAATCGAGCATTGCTTTGACATCGCTGAAATATCTGTCGACGTTATATCTTTCGGCGAGTTGTTTAGCCATTAACTCTTCTGTGTCGCAGACTCCCACAATTTTGCATCCCGGTATTATCAGCAGCGCACTCGCATGTTCATCCGCAATCTTCCCACATCCTATGATAGCTACCTTCATTATTGCCTCCCCTCTAACGTCCTGGCGTATTCGAAATAACGGGTTGAAGCTTCGCTGAAAGGAATTCTGGGTTTCCATCCCAGCATTTGTTTTAGTTTACTATTTGAGTATTTATTGCCCTTCCAGTCGACAGACCATCGCCTGTAGTTAAAAATAGGAGGGAGCTGTCCGTCTGAAGAAATCGAATATTTTCCCCAGAAAATACAAAATAGCCGGCTTGCAATTTTAGGCACATAGTGTGATTTAAAATTTTTCACATTCTTTTTGTACATTTTCAGAAACTGCCTGCTTGTCGGCAGGTCGTCATCTACAACATTAAATATCTCACCATCGACGCCATCAATTAAACCGGCTAACACAACAGCTTCAGCACAATTGTCGACATAATTCATAGGTATGGGATTTGATCCACCCATGTGTAAGAAGGGGCCGAAGGTGTCGATGCCGATTCTTCCATGAATTCCGCCAGATCCAGGGCCATAGACTACACCAGGGCGAAGGATCACATATGGAAGATGTCTTTTTTCACCATATTCCATAACTATTTCATCCTGTTTGATTTTTGCATAAGCATATGCATCTCCTGTTTCGGCAGGCTTGTCTTCCATCGGGCATGATTCATCGAACAGGGCACCCGGTCTCATCCGGACATTGGAATATACTGCGAAAGAACTTACATTTACGAACCTGCGCAAATTTCCATCCTGCAGAGCCGCCTCCATCAGGTTTCTTGTCGTTACGACTGAGTGCAAATAGGCTTCGGGAAAGGATTTGATCCCCTTGCCTGCTGCAAGATGATAGATGACCTGAACATCCTTGACAGCTTTCGCACAATCTTCAGGTGACAAGAGATTTCCCCTTATTATTTGGAGGTTGGCCCCGGTTTTACTCGCCAAATTCTCTAATTCAGGTAAATCTCCGGCAGACCTGACAAAACATCGAATGTTTCTAAAGCCGTCCTCGAGTAATCTGTTGACCACTCTTTTTCCAATGAAGCCTCTCGCACCCGTAACAAGCAGCGGACTTTCTTTGCCGATTGATATTAATGGTTGGTTCATATTTCCTCCTTTTCTAAATACCGGCTGTATTCACATGATTACTCTACAATATACTTGTCACCAACGACCTTGAGTCTGGCGGCGGTCATCACTAGGCCTATATGGTCGCACAGTTTAACCAGATACCTCATGAAATGGTGGTGACCGATTACCGCCAGAAAGGGAAGAATACTCAGATATACAGTTATTGCTGCTATGGATTTCACCACGTTTTTGAAACCCGTACCGGGATGGTTGAGGGATACTTTTCCCCTCAGCAGGGCTCTTCTCAAAAGGAACCCCCGCCTCCAACGGGATGGCGAGATGTATTCGTACCCTACAGCCTCGTTGCACCACACGAATTTATGACCTTTTAGCATCATTCTCCTGAAGAAATCCTGGTCCTCAGCTCCGCTCCCGAATTTAGGATCAAAAGGTTCCGGTTCATTGTCGAATAATTCCTTTTTCAACAGAACATTACCTGTCCTGCCTTCTGTCCATTCGATATATTTACCGGTCTTATGGGTCTTTCTTTCATGGAATTTACCTTTTATGAACCATGATGGTGGTTCTGTCTCAAAATATGGCTTCACCGGACCTAAAACGCCATCCGATTCGAAATGGTTAATTGCGCCAAAGAGGGTCAGCAACCAATCCCTTTTCGGATACTGGTCATCATCAAACAGGGCGATATAATCACCGGATGCATGAGCTACCGCCCTATTGCGTGCAAGGGATATATTCTGTTCAGGTTCCACTTCATAATAAACCTTCAGACTGGTTTGCTCGGCAAACGATAAAACGGTTTCCCTCGCGGATGCTTCCGAATCGTTGTCGATGACGACAACTGAATAAGTAAAAAGGTCAGCTGTTTCCTGCTCCTTAAGCTCCCTGAGAAGACGGTCCAGCAACCCCGGTCTTTTATAAGTGCATATACATACACAGATATGTTTTAAATTCATTTTTTATCCGTTCTTTTTCGAGGATGGGAGCACAAGGGCATGGAAGAAAAGATGAATAAGGGTGTGGTCACCCATTATAAGGTTTATGTGTTTTTCTTTTGAATCAGACCGCTGTATAGTTTCTTTGCATAATGTATCTGAATGATCTTTCTTGCAGGCAGAAACGGTTTTTCCATACTGAACCGCTTCAAGTTAAAGGAGAGATTTCCGTTTATCATTCCACCGGTACCGAATGATATATCCACCAATCCGCTTGAGCGAATTTCAGAAAAAAACTCAGCATTCGCATGTCGGTCTGTGTAGGGAAAAGCAAAAGCACCGTAATCCAAACCATATGTTTCTCTTACCCATCTTGTGCTTTCAACTGTTTGCCGCACCTGTTCTTCCAAACTTATTTCACCATACATGGGATGGTCGATACTATGTGAGCCTATGGTGAAATCGCTGTTGATCAAGCTCCTTATCTGGGAGGATTCCAGATACGGTTTTCGGGTTGCCAAGTATTCGTCAAAGTCAAATTCCATCAAGTCTGCGATCTCTTCCAATAAATATCTTTCCGAAAATGGAAGTGTGGTTATTGCAGACGGGATATCCTCAACAGTCATATTATTCCTTTTCATCAGGACAGTGATGGATTCCCTGACATGCACGGGAAGTTCTATCTTTGCCCTTTCGGCAAGGATACTTGCTTTCTGCTCGTGACACATTGATTTATTATCAGTGAATGCCCTGTTGACAAAAAAAGTTGCAGGGACCCCTTTTTCCATCAGGATAGGTGCGACCACATCGCTCATCTCCCTGAATCCATCATCAAAAGTAAGGTGAAAAGAAGGCTTTGACATAACCCCACCATCATTTATGGCTTTAAATAAATCATGTAACCCGACAGGTTCGTAACGATTGAGCAAATGATCAAGATCGTCGATGAATTCATTGGTATTTTTGTGCTGATAAAGGTTGAACGTGTGGTCAACTTTTTCGTCACTTATCATATGGTAGTAGGGCAATATCAAACGGGATGGTGAAATAAAATCCAACAATGGTTGAGGCAAACCAGAAAATAAGCCTGGTATAATTGTATATTTGACAAATCGATTTTTCATAAATATAGGAATATCGCTTCACTTAAATAGCGGTGAGCCATCTAGCGGATACCTGAATGGAAGTAGGGGGAGCTGTTAAATTAACGGTCATTAAATGCCACAAACAGATCACGTTTGGTCCTGGCCGTGAAGATCCTGGAAGAAACCGGTGCTGTTTAAGTCAAACCGCTAAAGGATTTTTGACAAATTGAAAACAGCAACTGTCCTGCTATAAAACTTTAGCAAATTGCATGATCATTTTGATATTACTGTCAAATTCGATGGTGCGGCCGGCTTAACCGTATCTGATATCGTACTCGTACAAACAGACCCATCGAACCTTCGTTTTGCAGGAATGTCATTTACGATACCAGACACGTCAGGACCAATGGGAGGCCATGGTATTTCCTTACACCACCACTTTCCAATTTCAGTTACTGTGGATGAATTATAATACAACGAAGCAGGCAGAACATGGTCAGATCCACCGTCCCTCTCCTGTACACTATCTGCAACGTAATCGTAGTTGCCGTGCAATAAGGTTGAAGGCTCGACGGTTGGATCTGTATAGCTTCCAGTATAATTTGTTATTGTTCTTATTGTTAAATATTCTGCATCAGGCAATTCAATTTTAAAAGTAACACTTAAATTTAATGGTGTTTGACTTCCTGGAGAAAAAGTATAATTATAATTTGCATTAAAATCCGTAGATTGTGAAACAAGGTAAATAGGTTGACTATCAGCTTGATAAAAATCAATTTGAGCCATTTGCCAGTTAGAAATACTCATTTCATAATCAATTTCATAACCTATTAATAGAGTTCCATTAGGATATTGAACATCAAGCATAAATGAAGAATAATTCAGAATATAAGCATTATT
>Ga0209536_100006302_pt1 | contig 18177 bp, 18 predicted proteins | sample DeeMarSeWOR28_12_FD_187461 | JGI IMG/M metagenome (GOLD analysis project Ga0209536, IMG submission 187461) | Marine sediment microbial communities from White Oak River estuary, North Carolina - WOR-2-8_12 (SPAdes) (version 2) | ecosystem: Environmental > Aquatic > Marine > Intertidal zone >... | reverse complement strand
ACGGTTTCCGCTTTTGTTCAAAAATATTGCCGGACTTTCTTTTTTTCTCTTCTGCAGATATCTCTTGATTGCCCCTAATGCCACTTCTCCGATCGGCACTATACGCTCTTTCTTGCCCTTACCTTTTACCTTGGCAATACCGCTGATGAAATCCAGGTCTTCTCTATTTAACCCTACCAATTCTGAAATCCTCATACCGGTTGAGTAAAAAGTCTCTAAAACCGCCCGGTCCCTCAATCCCCTTACGTCTTTTTCGTCTTTACCAAAGGCAGCCTCGATTAAATGCCTTGCTTCTTCTTCGGTTAAAAACTGAGGCAGACGCTTTTCCTGCTTGGGGCTGGAAAGGCTGGTAATGGGGTTGCTCTTGAGGTAACCTTCGCGGGTTAAAAATCGGAAAAAAGACCTTAGGGAAGAAAGTTTGCGGCCAACACTGCGATTGCTTAAATTTTTTTCTTTTAAAACGACCAGGTATTTTCTTAAACTTAGATAATCTACGTTTTTTATATCGGCGCCGGATAAAAAACGCTGAAAATCTTCTAAGTCTAATCTATAGTTTAAAAGTGTGTGGGGAGAATAATTTTTCTCAATCTCCAAATAACGCAGGAACTTCTCGATGTGTCGTTCCATTGTCTTGTATGTTTATAGGACCGCCTTACGGTAGCAAGGCAAGGGACTGTCCCTTGCATCATTCTTTATTCTCTGGCAAGGTCTTAGAGGTAAAGCGGCACTTGGGAAAATTAGAGCAGCCGAAAAAGAATCCCCTTCTGGAACGTCGCTCAATGAGCTCTCCGCCGCAATCCGGCTCGGGGCATTTGACGCCGCTGGTGATAGACTTGGAACTTTTACATTCCGGATAACCGGAACAGCTTAAAAACTTACCCTTGCGCCCCCATTTTACAATCATCGGCTTGCCGCAGAGACTACAAATCTCATCGCTAACAATTATTTCCTTCTTAATATTTGCCTGCGCATAGTCAAGATTACTTTTGAAGGGCTCGTAGAAATCTTGCAGGACCTTGATTTTATCCAATCTTCCCTCTTCAATCTCATCTAGTTCCTCTTCCATCTGAGCGGTAAATTGGATATCCATAACCCGGGGAAAATACTCAATTAATAAATCGCAGACCTTGCAACCAAGTTCGGTAGGGTTAAAATACCCCTTGATCCGGCGCACGTAATCACGCAGAACCAAAGTCTGGATAATGGGCGCATAAGTAGAAGGCCGGCCAACGCCGTCTTCTTCCAATGCCTTAACTAAAGAACTATCCGAATATCTGGGAGGCCCCTTGGTAAAGTGCTGTGAAGGTATGAGTTTAATTAAATTTAGAATTTCATCTTTTTCAAGCGGAGGAATTTTATTTTTTTGCTTATCGTCTTTGTTATTATTTTTACTATACAGCGCAGTAAAACCATCGAAGATAAGGCTAGAGCCAGAAGCGATCAATAAATATTTATCCGCCTGGATATCAACCGTTGTAACCTGAAAGACTGCCGGGGTCATTTGGCTGGCTACAAAACGATTGTAAATCAATTCGTACAACTTATATTGCTCCGGGCTTAAATATTCCTTAAGGCTCTCTGGTGAATGCGAAATCAAAGTCGGTCGGATGGCCTCGTGCGCCTCTTGGGCTAACTTTTTGACCTTATAGACATTAGGCTGATCAGGCAAATATTGTTTGCCGAATTTTTTTGTAATCAGTCCCCTGACATCTTTGATTGCCTCTGGTGCCACGCGCGGGGAATCAGTGCGCATATAGGTTATCAAGCCCACTGGATTTTCCTCACCGATATCAATCCCCTCGTAAAGCTGCTGGGCCACAATCATGGTCTTGGTGGCATTAAACCTTAATTTATTAAAGGCCTCCTGCTGCATGGTGCTGGTAATAAAAGGCGCATCAGGAAAACGCCTTTTTTCTGTCTTTTTGATTTCTAAAACCTTAAAAGTTTTGCTCCTTATATCATTGACTAAATTATCCGCTTCTTCCTGATTTTTTATTTCTACTTTTTTGTCTTCTATTTTTTCTAATTGTGCCAAAAATGAACGGCCAGGCGGGCGATCCGGCGACTTGGGGGCCTTGGTTAACTCTGCCTCTATCTCCCAATATTCCTGAGGTACAAAATTGTTGATCTCTCTTTCGCGCTCGACAATCAAGCGCAGGGCCGCAGACTGTACCCTGCCTGCGCTTAAACCCCGGGTTATCTTTCTCCAAAGCAAGGGGCTTAAAAAATAACCCACCACCCTATCCAATATCCTGCGGCCAGCCTGTGCCTCCACCATCTTGGGGTCAAACTCACGCGGATGTTTAAAGGCCTCGGAAACCGCCGCCGGAGTAATCTCATGGAAAATAACACGCAACACTTTTTTACCTTTAAAAACCCTCTCTTTGATATGCCAACCGATAGCCTCACCCTCTCTGTCGGGGTCGGTTGCTATATAAATGTTTTTTTTGCCTTTTGCCTCTTTTTTTAATCCGCTTAAAATCTTTTGCCTTCCCGAAAGCACCACGTAATGCGGAGCGAAACCCTTTTCTATCTCCACGCCTAGTTCTTTCTGCGGAAGGTCGATAACATGCCCCATGGAGGAAACCACGGAAAAATTATTTCCCAAGATTCTACCAATGGTCCTGGCCTTAGTGGGCGATTCTACGATAACTAGACTGGCTTCTTTCATCATCGACTCCGAATTCAGATTCTTGAACTTTGATATTTGACGAATTGTTTGCCGGGTAATTCCTTAATTAACCTGCGCATCTGTAATCGTAAAAGTAAAGTTGCGATCTTGCTGACATCCAAATTTAGTTTATCTATAATATCATCCAGGCTAATAGGTTGAGGTGATATTATATTATATAAGGCCCTCTCTTCGCCAGCTAAATTTTTTAGCGGCTCCACAGAATCTCTTACTTCAGCTTTTTGCTCTGTTAAAGCCTGCTTGCTTTCTGTTCTGTCCTTTATAGGTATTTCTAACTCCTCGATGATATCTTCCAGATTAGAGACCAACTTGGCACCTTGCTTGATTAAGTTGTTGGTGCCAAAAGAGGTGCCGGAATCAACCTTGCCGGGCAAGGCAAAAACCTCCCTGCCCTGCTCAAGTGCAAAATCCGCGGTAATCAGGGCGCCGGAGTTTTGCGCTGCCTCGACTACTAAAACCCCTAAAGATAATCCGCTAATCACGCGGTTACGCCGGGGGAAATTTTGCTTGAAGGGCTGGGTATCCAGCGGAAACTCCGAAATCACAGCCCCATTTTGCGCAATCTCTTCGGATAACTCTCTGTTTTCAGCCGGATAGATCCGGTTAAAGCCGCTACCCATCACCGCAATGGTGCGGCCGCGCATTTTCAGCGCTCCCTTATGAGCTGCCGTATCTATGCCGCGGGCCATGCCCGAGACTATCGTAAAGCCAAGGCTCGATAAATCTGCGGCAAACTTCTCTGCAGAGGATAAACCGTAAAACGAAGCACGGCGGCTGCCGACAATGCCGAGACTATATTTATCTTGCTGGACAAAGTTTCCTTTTACATAAAGCACAATTGGCGCGCCGGGGATGTTTTTAAGATTCTCCGGATAATCCTTATCTTCATAGCTTAAAATCTCTAAGCCTAATTTTCGCGACGCCTTAAATTCTTTATCTAAATCTTCTTTTTTCAGCGCCCGGATACTCTGGGTGAGCTTACCGCCTATTCCTACCGCCATCAATTTCTCTACAGGCGCTTTTAAAATATCTTGGGGTTTCCCAAAATAATCCAGTAGTTTCTTCAAGCGCACGCTGCCGATATCGCCAATAATATTTAAGCTGACCAAAGCTTCCAGTCGAGTCATTTCTAATTAATGCTCTCTTTTAATTCTTCTTGATTTTTTTCTTTGCGGACGATCTGGCGACTTTCTTTCCTGTTAGCTTGGCAACGCGGCGCATTGATGGCTTGGTAATCCCGATAATCTTTTGCGTCACCTGCTCCACCGATAGTTTAGATGTATCGATGGCGTAATCTGCCCGGGCATAGAACGGCGCCCGTAATTTTAAGAGATGCTCTACCTGCTCCATAGGGTTACAGACATTTAAAAGCGGGCGGTGGCTAGTACCGACAGTCCTCTTCAATATTACTCCGGGACTTGCCTCTAAACAAACTACCACCCCGCTTTCCTTCATTATCTTTATGTTCTCCGGATCAATCACAATCCCGCCACCGCAGGCCACGACAAAGCCTTCCTCGCGAGCCACTTCTTTTAACACTCGTTTTTCTATACGCCGAAACCAGGACTCACCGTCCTGGGCAAAAATATCGGAAATGCTTCTTTTTTCTTTCAACTCAATCAAGTCGTCTAAATCCAAAAAGCGCATCTTCCTTTTTGCCGCTAATTCACGGCCCACACAGGTCTTACCCGTAGCCATAAACCCCACTAAATAAATATTCATATAAGTGGGGACAGCGCCCACTTTTTGAAAAAAGTGGGCGCTGTCCCTATTTTTACTGCTGATACGCTGCTAAGACTAGGTCGCTTAGTTGCTTTTGGATCTCTTTATTCACGGGATAAACGGTGTTGTACCATTTTCCGTCTTTACCCTGGTGCTGCGGCATGCTTACGAACAAACCATTGCTGCCGGCCACCACGCGTAAACCTTTTACTACGATCCCGCCTAAAGAAACATCCACAAAGGCTCTTAGCTTTGCATCACCGTCAACCTTAAAAATCCGGCTGATCTGTATTTGACAGTCTTGCACCTTAATCACCTCCTCTACTATAAATAGACGTAGAGAAAGCGATCATCTAACATAAATATTTTAAAAAAGCTTAACCTATCTAATTCTTTTTATGTAACCCTGGTAAGCTTTTTTGATATCCGAAAGGCTATCGCCGCCGAATTTTTCCAGAAAAACATCGGCTAAAACAAAGGCGGTCTGGGCTTCTGCGACTACGCCTGCTGCCTGGACTACGCAGACATCCGAACGTTCAACCGCGGCTTTAGCCGGACGCTTGCTTAGGATATTCACCGAATCCAGCGGTTTCATTAAGGTAGAAATCGGCTTCATGCAGCAGCGCAAGACTATATCCTGCCCGTTAGAGATCCCACCTTCGATGCCGCCGGCATTATTAGTGGAGCGAAAATACCCCTTGGATTTAGAAAAGTAAATCGCATCATGCACCTCTGAACCAAAGCTGACCGCATATCCCAAGCCTAAGCCGATTTCTATCGCCTTAATTCCCGGGATAGACATAAGCGCCTGGGCCAGACGGCCGTCTAAACGCCGGTCTGCCTGGACATAGCTTCCTAATCCCACAGGCACCCTGCTGGCAGTAATCTCAATAATCCCTCCTATCGTATCTTTATTACGCATGGCCTCGATAATCTTCGCTTTTATCCCGGAAGCACTTGCCTCGCCGCCTACAGATAGCATTTTACTGACTATACGGATACCAAATTCAGCGAGAAGTATCTTACAGAGCGCACCCACCCCTACGTAAGCCACAGTACTCCTGGCCGAAGCGCGCTCCAACGCCTCCCGGATATCGCTTAATCCGTATTTTAAAAGCCCGGCCAAATCCGCATGCCCCGGACGCGGAGAGATTACCCGCGCCAGTTTCTCGATGCTGAAATCCTTATTCTGGATATAAAGCGTAATCGGGCTTCCAAGAGTACGGTTATTCTTCAAGCCGGAAATAATTTGCGCTCTGTCTTTTTCAATCTGCATGCGCTTACCCCGGCCAAATCCAGCCTGCCGGCGCCTTAACTCACGATTTATCAAAGCACCGTCCACCTTCAACCCGGCGGGCATGCCTTCTAAAATGGCGATTATTGCCTTCCCGTGTGATTCTCCTGCACTCAAACAACGTAACATCCTTACCTCCCTAGGGACGGTTCTTGCCGCAGAAAGCGGCATGCCGACTCCTCCTATAGAGTCGGGCGCTACGGCGTTCGGGGACGGTTCTCATGATGAAGCAGAACTGTCCCTTCAGCGTCGTCCCAAAGGCCGCGTCCTTGCTCGCGGGCCTCGCGATATAATTTTAAAAATAAATCCGCGTATTTTACATTCGGTGGAAAAGTCATTAAGGAAGCATAACCTTGCTTAACAATCTCAGCATTCGCGAAAGTACCGTCTGTCAAATAAACATAAGCCAAAAGACGGTCGTATCTATCATATTTCTCCACATCAAATTCTAGAGTAACACGCTTACCCTGAAGTAAAATCTTAGTAAATTCATATGCTTTTTTCCCCATCGCCTTAATAGTGCTCACATCCTGCGCGCTCCTCTGGCTATCGCGAAGCAGCTTATCCGAATCATGCATCTCCGGCGTGTCTATGCCGATCAAACGTACCCTCTCGCCTGATTGCAGTTGTATGGTATCGCCATCAATAACCCTAGTGACTAAAATTTCATTGTATTTATGCGCCTTTCCAATGGGGAGATCGATTTTAAGAATCTGGGCCTTCTGGGTATTCTCGGATTGGCTTGCATAAACAAATAGGACCACTAGTAAAATTAAAGCCAATATAAATATAATCTTGCGCATTTATTTAACCCTATAACTGGATGGCAATAATATTCGCCAATACCACTATGTCTTCGGTGCAGAAAATCCGGTTAATACTTTTATCAAAAAGAATATTCGCCTCTGCCTTGAATTCCTCATCTTGCCGCCACAAGGTAATCATCGCAGGCACCCGATCAAATGCCTCCAATACAATCCCGATATCACCCTGCTCTACTCTTTTTGCCGGCATCTTCTCCAGCGTCTCCAGGAGGGCTTCTGGCCTTTGACCGTATTTTCTTAAAATTGGCTCAATCGATCTCTTTCTAAATGCCGGGTAATATCCTTCCACCCCAGATAACTCTTTAAAGCTAAGCCATTCGCCGCTTAACTTAGGTAAACCCTCCAGCTGCTTAATGGCATAATGTAGTATGAGAATCGCATAGAAATCCTTAGCCGGCGAATTGCAGGCCAAAGAAAGCACCTTACGATTCTCCAAGTCAATACTATACTCATCGGCCAAAAACTTAATAGATAAGTCTTTGTCCGGATTTAGCTTAGCCAGCTCTTCCCACGCTTTATTGATAGCTGCCTCGTAACCCATATCTGTATAATCATACTATTTTTTACCCATGCCTGCAACAAGTATCTTCGCGCAGAAAGCGCGACACCAAACCATCCGATAGGTTTGGGTGTTAACGCAGAAGGCGCGCACCAGATTTTGTCGGATAAATCGGTGTCCTGCTATTGCAGGAACACCGACATGGGGATACAGAGAAAAGAAACCGCTTTCTAAAAATAGCAAAATTCCCTTGAAAACCGCTGAACCATTAGGCATATTTATACGGTAAGCAAAATATTTCTTTTAAAAGTTAAAGCTTTGTGCAAAAGGCAAATCTTGAGAGATCAAGAGACGCAAAGCCACAGATCCTGTCATCTGTAGAAAAAGGCCAGGAGCGCTGAGCTACCACAGTGCATGCATTCAAACCCAGAGAGATTTGCCTTTGGGTTTTTTAGTTGTATTTTGATTATAATACTAGATCAAGGATGGTCATAATGGGAAAAAGGTCTTTCACCCTAATTGAATTACTAATTACAATCGTTATAATGGCGGTTTTTACAGGAGCCATTGTGCCTATGTTTCGTACTTCGACAGAGGGAGCACGTAGGGCAAAGGCTATGGCGGAATTGGATGCTATAAGGCTTGCAGCGCAAATGCTCTATGCCGATACCGGTTACTGGCCTACTTATAGCTACGACGGAAAAAGCCTGATAAATCCTACCGGAGGAGGACTCCCCGGCCACGGCTGCCCTCCTGATCCTATACCTGGCTGGAAAGGACCATATCTCGATGAGTGGAAAAAAGACCCTTGGGGAAAACATCATTATGCTATACTCTACTACAATCCAGCAGAGATCCGAGTACAATCAGTAGGTCCTGATGGCGGCCTTAACACAGCCGACGATGTCGTCATAGTAATCACTAAGAACCGTTATAATTAATGAAATGCGCTTTAAAAACTTTGGAATTTTCATAGAAATCTTAATCCGCAGCGAAGAAAAACATCATCCTATCCAATAAGCCTCAGTGCGTAAAGCTATCCGATACGGCCAGGCGCTGCTCAACTTAACTAACCCTGGATAAATTGCCGATTTGCTTTATAATAAGACCTATGATTTACGACCGCTTTCAGCAGGAAGCAATCGATTACATCAATCAAGGGCATTCGGTAATCGTCTCCGCGCCCACCGGCGCCGGCAAGACCGTGATTGCCGAACACGTCATACTAGACTCCATCCAAAAAGCCCAAGGCGTAATCTATACCGCACCCATAAAAGCCCTTTCTAACCAAAAATTTCGCGATTTTCAAGGTCAATTTAAGGATAAAATCGGCATCCTAACCGGAGACGTATCTATAAACGCCAGCGCTCCGGTGCTGATTATGACTACCGAGATCTTCCGCAATAAAATACTTGATGAACCACAAAGCCTTCAATTTTACTCCTGGGTCATCTTTGACGAAATCCATTACCTGGATAATCAGGAGCGCGGCACGGTCTGGGAAGAATCACTTATCTTTCTGCCTGCGCATATGAAGTTGCTGGCACTTTCTGCGACCATACCCAACATCAAACAGCTGGCAGAATGGATCAGCTCTATTCACAATAAAACCGTCAAAACCGTAATCGAAGAAAAAAGGCCGGTGCCTCTGCATTTTGCCTTTCAATGCCAAAATACCATCACAGAAAGAATAGAAAATTTAAGAAAGACGCGTTTCGGCAAGCCTAATAAACTGCACGCCCTGATTAATTATCTCTGCCAGAAACGCGGATTACCGGTAATTTATTTTGTCTTTGGCAGAAGACGCGCTGAAGATCTGGCTTTTGAGCTTTATAGTAACAACTACTTAAACGCAAGCGAAAAAACCGAAATCACACGCCTATACGACTCGCTCTGTGACCGCTTTGAGCTCAAACACGAACATTCGGCGCAAACCTTAGCGCACTTAATCCAAAAAGGCATTGCCTATCACCATGCGGGAATGCTGCCTACCTTAAAAGAAGTAATAGAAAGGTTATTCACCAGCCGGCTGTTAAAAGTGATTTTCACCACGGAAACCTTTGCCCTAGGCATAAACATGCCCAGCCGCTCGGTCATCTTTGACGAACTAAGGAAATTCTATGGCCGCTATGTGCGCAATCTAAAAACCCGCGATTTCTACCAGATGGCAGGCCGCGCCGGAAGGCGCGGTATGGACAAAGAAGGTTTCGTCTATTGCCGCATCAACCCCCATCGCATCAATGCCGAAGAAGTAAAACGGGTAATCTACGGAAAGCCCGAGGAAGTAAACAGCCAGCTGAATACCTCCTATGCTACTTTATTAAACCTCTATGAAAAGTACAAAGATAACCTCTTTAAGATTTATCCGCGTTCTCTGCATTATTTTCAATCCCGCAAACGCCAGCGCCAGGAAGCCTTACGCCTGATGGAAGATAAACTTAAACTTCTTAAAACCTGCGGTTACATCGATAATGAGCAGCTTACCCAAAAAGGTATATTTGCCAAAGCCGTATACGGATATGAATTAATTTTAGCGGAATTATTCGATGAAAAAATCCTGGAGCAGTTGGATGAATTCGGTCTAGGCGTGGCCTGTGCAGCGGTAGTCTTTGAACCGCGGAAAAATCAACACTTGCCCAGCCTCTCTAAGGCCAGCGGCAGATTAAAGGCCACCTGCGAACAAATATACGATAAAATAAGGCACCGCGAGCAACGCTATAAAATATATCCGGTAAGTAAACCGGTCTATTTTCACTTATCGAATGCCATGGAGGCGTGGCTGCGCGGCACAAATTTCGCCAAAGTAACGCAGCTCTCGGATTCGGATGAAGGCGAACTAATCCGCTACTTTCGCATGAGCGTGCAGATATTAAGGGAAATTAACGATTCCAGAATCTCATCGCATATTTTACGGGGGAAAATCCGAGAAACCATCCGGGTAATCAACCGCGACATTGTGGATGCGGAAAAACAGCTACGCGAGGGATGATTAAACTTATACTTCTACCGGCATGCCTGCATAAATCCTGACTGCCTCGATAAAGCTTAAATCCTTCTTGTGGTTTTTTTTCATGTTTTTGTGTGCTTTTCTGTGGCTACGCTTCATCTTGCGCTCCCTTCCGTAACAAACGGACGCCTGACCTATTGAAAAACCAGAGTATCAACCCGCAAGAATATCCAAATAGTGCTTTAATACGCTTAAAAATCCTGTTTGTTTTTTGTGCTGCCTTCTGCTTGCTTTATGGTTCTTACGCGGAATGCGCTTCATTATTGCCTCCCAATAAAAAACCCTTAAGATTACAAAGATAACCTTAAGGGTATAATAAACTGAAACACCCAACCCTATCGGGTGGGTTGGCGTGTTTTCCACTAAAACATTGGCAGCCTGCCATTCCCGGCAAAACTTTAGGAAGCACGGCTTTGCGCCCTAAGGTTACCCTTAGTTTACCTTTTTCAATGCTACACAATGTGTACGCCTGCCCATCCTATAGGGCAGGGCGTTACACTTTTAATAAATTGTCAAATTGTGCGATTACACAATAAGTATAGCATTTTTTTTATCCCGGCGCAAGAAGCAGCACCGGCTAAAAATCCAGGCTATCCCCGATTTTTATTTTGTGTTTTCTTGTGAGGCCGGCGTTTATCTCTAAAGCAAACCGCGCCTTTGTCCGGGGGGCAATGGTCTTGCAGACATCCTTACAGGGCAGGGCATATTCATAAATATCTACGATTCTTTTATTGCTGTCTATCCAGATTATATCCAGAGGAAAACGCGTATTTTTCATCCAGAAATTGTACAGAGCTTCTTCTTCAAAAACAAAAAGCATGCCTTGATTCTCAGGCATGCTTTTACGAAACATCAATCCCTTTTCTCTGGCTTTATCGGTTGCGGCAATTTCTGCCTGGACACAAAAATTACCTGCGCAGACCTTCTCAAACGACTTAATATTGCCGGCTATCCAAACAATAATGCCTAAACCAAAAATGATAAGTAAAACCAAATAAAAAAATCGGAATTTTTTCACTTATGCTCCTGCGGAAATAAAAAGAAATATGTATAACAAGCTATCCTCATCGTTTCTATTTTAATATAAGTAAAAATCCGGTCAATAAATATCTGCGCGTCGTTCTCCATAAAAAAACCCGGCATCCCGTTATTTTATTTAGGGATGCCGGACTTCTAAACAATTAATTTTAATCGTAAAACTAATCGATCACCGGAATTCTTGGCCCTTGAGAACCGCGACTAAATCCTGCGTCGGTAGGGAATGCGCCTAAATGCACAACACCCGAACGATAAACCAGGGCAGCGCAAACCATTCCCGCAGGATTTGCCTGTAAATCTTCGCCTAAATCCAATCCTGGCTGGCGCGAAAACTTAGCCCGATAAACTTCATTCAAGACATCCTTGGCTTGTTTCTGAGTTAAAGTCCCGCTTTGACCCTCTTCGCTGATAGCTAAAGCAACATATGACTTTAAGAGCTTTGGCCATAGGCTATTGAAAATGCGGGGGTTGGCAAAAATATCTACCCCCACAACCCTATCTCCCAAGCCTACCACTATTCCTACGGCATCTTCTTCTAAACGCGGAAATTCCTCTAATTTATCCACATAAGCCCGCATACGCTTTTCTACATCTTGATCCCGGTAAATCTCCTGCAGGGCGCTGGTTTCTGAACGCACGCTTAACTTTTCTGCGGCCTTGGCTATGCCTCTCCAAATTCCATCTTGCGAATCTCCAGTGTAAATCTGGCTGCGCAAAGCAGGCGTAGCCTGAGTCTTCTCGCTTTCAAAATAACTACCCTTGGAGGTCCAACGGCCCTGCTCAGAACAGTAGACCGGAAGAATCACATTCTTGCTCTTGGGGCCGATTAAGGCATCCCTGCCCACTAACCTATCCTGGCGGCAACCGGTAAGGATCTCTCCTGCCACCAGAAGAATATAGCGACCGGAATTGTTATTCAAGCGCACCTGAGGTACTCTCCCACCGTCTAACTCGCTGATAGTAATGTATCCTCTTTCTACCGCCTCATCCAAGGTAACGTAGTCGGTTTTATCTCTTGTGCTTCTGGCATAAATAGGCACGATACTCAAGTTGCGATAATTAAAGGTAGTGCCTACCTCTAAACTTTTAATACATCCCTCTATTTCTGCGGTGTCTGCGTAAGAAACATTCGAGTTCACCTGCCCAAATAACATCAACAGCCCCATCACCAAACAGATTATCTTTTTCATTTTGGCTCCCCTTTTGTCTTTTGGAAATCTTTATTAATTTCACAAGGAATCTTTTGTTCTTTTAACCCGCGCGCCTTAACAAAACCCAATCTATTCACCCCCTTTCCGCTTTCCAATTAGTTAGACAAAGGAGGCGTCAAAAAGTTCCCGGAATTTTGCAACAATTCAAGTGAGCTAAAATGGGTAGTTATTGAATAGGGTAGTTATCAAGTAGAGCAATTATTGAGTAATTAAGGTAAGTTTTACGGAAATGGGGCTAAGCGAGGTTTCTTCTGTCGTAGCTATGTCTTTTGCGGGCTGGATGATAATCTGCCAATCCTTTAGTCTGGATATAAGGACTTCCAGCTGATTGGCTTGAATAGAGAAACTAAATAGAGCCTTATCCGGCTGGTGTTCTATACCTACATTAGTTATACCCAAATCTTTCAAAATAAGCTCTAATCTGGGAATATCCTGATTTAACTGCACGGTCCTTAGGATAATTTCTTTTTCTGGCAGGGGTGTCTTTGTTGCTAACTCTCCGGCCTCAAACGTATCGGAGGTAGCCGACATTACAACAGGTTGCTGTAGTACCAAATCAGCCTCTGCCTCTAAGGCTGGCTCTTCGCGATATCTTCTTTCTACCTGTATTGCCTCACCTTCTAAAGGCTGGGCCTTTCCTTTAAAAACCTCGATTATTCTTTCCGGGCTCTCGGCCTCTTCGAGCTTGGCAACCCTCAAGCCATCTTGTTCTTGAAATTTTAGTTGGGAATCTAGTTCTGCGTATTGACCGGAAAGCGGCTGCTCTGTCCGCGCCAACTTATCCACGGTTTTCTCCTGGGAATCTGTTTTCTCTACGTAAGATTCGCCTGGGGCATCCATATCCATGGGCATGCCTACGGGAATAACTTTTTTAATCTCCGACTTTTGCACTAAAACTACTAATAAAATAACTGTTGCCGTCACCGTAATTGCCTGCAAGGGAACCTTAATATGAAAAGGAACAAAAAGTTTTCTTAAAAATTCACTGAATGCCGGTTTCTTTTCTAGGCGTGCGCGCACGGCTTGTACAAAATAGGGCGGCGGCTGGACCTCAGGAGTTTTTTTAAGTGCGGCTAAGGTTTCCTTGAGTCCTGCCAGTTCTTTGACGCACGCGCTGCAGCTAGACAAATGCCTCTCCAGCAAAGTCTTTCTTTCTGCATCGAGCTCGCCTTCAATATATGGAGAAAGTAAATTTTTAATCTGGGCGCAATCCATCTAAAATGCCCCCTTTAACTTTTCCTGCAAAAGCATCCTCGCCCGGTGGAGCCTGGACTTAACCGTGCCGATATTTATTTTAAGAATCCGGGCGATTTCGGCGTAATCCAACCCCTCTATATCCCTTAAAACTACTGCCGTTTTAAATTCATCTTGCAAAGAAGCCAGGGCCCGGGCAATTAACTCCTGCCTTTCTTTGTTAATCAACTCATCGCTGGGCAAAGGCTTATCCTGCGCCACCTGGCGATTCATCTGTCCTTCTTCTGTAATTATCGGCTCATCTAACGAGGTCGTTCTTCTTCTTTCCCTGGCTAAAACTTTGATTCTGTTCTTGCATAAATTTACGGTAATGCGGTAAAGCCAGGTAAAAAGGTGCGCCTGGAACCTAAAGCCCTTGATTGCCCGGAATGCCCGCACAAACACATCCTGCGCAATATCATTGGCCTCGTCATAATTATTCAGCAGCCGATAGGCCACGTTGAATACTTTTTTATGATATTTAAGAACTAATTCATCAAAGGCTTCCAGCGAGCCTTCCTGGCATTTCTGAATCAGGCCGATATCCGTGCTTGGCTCTTCCATATATTAGACAACCAAAGGGCAAAAAAGTTCATTATTTAAACGGATTTTTACCTTCTTTAAAATTAATATAATCCCGGATGATTCTTTTGTGGTCAAAGGCAAAGTCGAGTTTTTCTACCTCATCTAATTTTATAATTTTTAAGGCCTGGGCATCGTCTCCGGCCCTAGGAACGCCTCTTGCCTTGGCGATAAATACCGTACCGATAGTATGAAATCGCGGGTCGCGCCCGGGGTCGGAATAGGTGTGGAATTGGGTTAATTCAATTAAGTCTACGGAGGTCTCTTCTTTGGCCTCCCTGGTAACCGCATCTTCCAGGCTCTCGCCGTAATCTACAAAACCTCCGGGAAGGGCCAGGCCAAACGGCGGATTACTTCTTTCGATAACCACTATGCCGCCATCCATTTCGATAATCGCATCAACGGTAGTGAATGGCCCGCTGCTTAATTTCTGCGTGATGTAGTTCAGGTAATCCAATACCCCTTGATTAAAAATATCAAAGGCCCCCTGATCATACAGGCAAAAGATTATCTCCCTTAATTTAGATGGACCCTGCTTTAAGTGCCGGTAGACCTCCTGGGCCATAATCTTAGCTGATGCCAAAAGCGGAAAACCTCCGGTGCCGCAGCCTAAAGCCGGGAAAGCCAAAGACCTTACCTTTAATTCCTCTGCCACCCGCAAAGAATTTCTACAGGAAAGACGGATTTTTACTTCGTCAGTAGCAAAATCCAGCCCCATGGTAGCGGCGTGAATGACATATTGGACAGGTAACTCCCCGCCGGTAGTAAAAATCGCACTCCCAATTTCTATCGGCCCTTTTTTTACTGCCTCTTCTTCGATTATCCTGCCACCCCTGCTCTTGATTGCACCAGCCACGCCCCCGCCCATCACTAGCTGGTTATTGGCGGCGTTGACGATAGCATCCACCCTTAATTCCGTAATGTCGCCCTGCTCGATTTTTAGCTCCGTATCTCTTATCTTCATTTTTTTATTAGGGACGGTTCTCGCCGCAATCGGGAACTGTCCCCCTTAAGGGGACACTTCTGCTTTGTGGCGAGAACCGTCCCTACTTTATTCTCCGATAATTTTAACCAGAACCCGTTTCTTGCGCTGGCCGTCGAATTCAGCGTAAAAAATCTGCTCCCAGGGGCCGAAATCTAACTTACCCTGGGTAACCGCAACCACCACTTCCCGGCCCATCACCGTACGTTTCAAATGACTATCGCCGTTATCTTCTCCGCCTAGGTTATGCTGATATTTATCCTTACCATAGGGCGCCAACTTTTCCAGCCACTGACTAAAATCCTGATGCAGGCCTTCTTCATCGTCATTAATGAACACGCTGGCAGTAATATGCATGGCATTCACTAAACACAACCCCTCCTTGATACCGCTTTTTCTTAGCGTTTCTTCAACCTGGGGCGTGATATTAATAAACTCCTGGCGCTTCTTGGTGCTAAACCAGAGATATTCGCGAAAAGATTTCATGCAAGACGAGGGATTATCTTTTGTTTTGATAAATCCCGGTATAGCCTTCGTTTATCTCGTTTATGGCGGCAAAAACCAACTGCGCTATCCGGGCATTCTGTTTTAAGCTGATACCTTCGGGATTATCCACTACCAGGACAAACTCGCCTCTTCCTTTAAAGCCGGCATCCCAGACCCCGTGCTGGGTAAAACAACCCATTCTCAACAAAGAAGTGCGCGAAAATGCCAGTGCAATCAAATCATTCGCTACATTAACCGTCTCGTTAGTCTTTATCTTATAAGTACCTTTTTTGAGATTCCACCAGCCGAACTTATCTTCGGGGTTCTTTTTCTTTGGAGAGAGTTCTTTTCCTGCGGGGACTATTCGTTCGTTATTGGAAAAATCCAAGGCCCCGGCAGTATCAAACTCAAAAACACAGCCTGCCGTGAGATCAAAGCCGTTGGGCGTTAACTGAATATCCAGGTTAAGATAATCCTCGATTAGGCCTTGCGAAATAATACGTTCTTTGAGTTGTGCCTTATTCAAAAACATGATTAATCCGGCTTCTGCAAGCTGCTTAATTTATCTTTCAGTTCTTGCGGTATGGCCTGAGGTTTAAGGCTAGAATCTACGCAGACCAGAAGCGTCTTGGCCGTAGATATAAGTTGACCGTCTTGATTTTTGATCCTGGCCTGGAAGGTAAGTTGGGCGGCAGAGATAGCGCTAATCCAGGTGCTTACATCTAAAATGTCCCCGTATATCGCCGGCGCTTTATAGTCTATTTCCTGGCGCCTGACTACAAATAATATACCCTGCTGCGAAAGCTCCTTAATCTCTAAGCCTACTTCTCGCATCGCCTCGGTGCGCGCCTCTTCTAAAAACTTCAGATAGTTGGCGTAATAGACTACCCCGCCGGAGTCGGTATCATGATAATAGATCTTTTTCTGCATCGCCTGTTTTGAACGCTAGTGATCTATAATTGATATTTACTGCGAAATCTTAGGGTAAGTTTAAGTAATGTTTTCTTTTAAATCTTTGGTTAAAATTATGGCCTGGGCGATTTCGCGCATGGACTTACGGCTATCCATGCTTTTCTTCTGTATCAATCTATAGGCTTCGGAGGGTAAAACATTTGCTTCCTGGGAAAGGATATCCTTTGCCCGATCAATGAGTTTGCGCGTGGTAAGTGCCTCTTCGGCGCTGCGCGCCCTTAAATCCAATTCCGCATTCTCAATGGCTACTGCCGCCTGATTAGCCAGGGTGGTTAAAACATCTAATTCCGCCTTCTCAAAAGAATGCTTTTTAGAAGTATAGCAATTAAGCACGCCGATCACCCGGCCCTTCACTGCCAGGGGAACACTGGCCAAAGAAACCAAGTTTTCCTTTAAGGCAATTTCTCTATTAATGTAACTGCTATCTTTTCTAACATCTAAAACGCAGGTTAATTTGTTGTCCTGGGCTACTCTTCCGGCAATGCCTTCGCCTAATTTAACATTGGGTTTTTTATTATAGGCATCGGAAATGGACTGGGTAGCGCGCACCATTAACTCTTTCCTATCCGGATCAACCAGCATCAAAGAGCAAATCTTAGAATTCATAATCTCGGCTGTAACGCTCACGATAAGTCGCAAAAGTTCTTCCAGATACATTCCGGAAGTAATCAGATTGGCTATTTTAGAAAGCGCCTCGATCTGTTTTAGGTAAGGCTGATAACTTTTTTTAGTGCGCCTGGTGGCCATAGGTTTACCTATAATATAGGCAGATACTTATCTATCTCGTATTGGGTAACCTGAGCCTTATATTCATCCCACTCCATTTTTTTGTTGCGGATAAAATATTCAAAAAGCTTATCGCCTAGCGCTCTTTTTACCAGAGAGCTTTTTTCCGTAAGCTTAATTGCCTCCCAGAGGTCCTCGGGTAGCGAATTAATGCCTGCCTTTCTTCTCTGCTCTTCGCTCATTTCATAAATATTGTCGTTAGCCGGCAGAGGCAATTCGTAACCCTTTTTAATACCCTCCAGGCCCGCGGCTAACATTACCGAAAAGGCCAGATAAGGATTACAGGCCGGATCAGGAGAACGATATTCGGCGCGGGTGGCCTTTTCTTTCCCGGGTTTATACATCGGCACGCGAATCAAGGCAGAACGGTTCATCTGCGCCCAGCAAATATAAACCGGCGCCTCGTATCCGGGAACCAGGCGTTTATAAGAGTTGACCCACTGGCTGGTAACCGAGGTAATTTCTGCGGCATGGCGTAAGAGGCCGGCGATAAAACTCTTGGCGGTTTTAGAAAGATGAAACTTGTCTTTAGCGTCGAAAAAGGCATTGGCGCTGCCTTTAAATAATGACTGGTGGGTATGCATGCCGGAGCCGTTTATACCGAAAATCGGCTTGGGCATAAAAGAAGCATGCAGTCCTTTTTGTTGGGCAATCTCTTTTGCCACCAGGCGGTAAGTCATTACGTTATCCGCCATGGATAAGGCATCGCTATACCTTAAGTCTATCTCATGCTGGCTAGAGGCTACTTCATGATGGCTGTATTCTACGACAATGCCCAGATCCTCCAGGGCGCTGACGGTTTCGTTTCTCACTCTCTCCGCGATATCTAGGGGTGTCAGGTCAAAATAT
>Ga0209536_100006301_pt1 | contig 18178 bp, 14 predicted proteins | sample DeeMarSeWOR28_12_FD_187461 | JGI IMG/M metagenome (GOLD analysis project Ga0209536, IMG submission 187461) | Marine sediment microbial communities from White Oak River estuary, North Carolina - WOR-2-8_12 (SPAdes) (version 2) | ecosystem: Environmental > Aquatic > Marine > Intertidal zone >... | reverse complement strand
TATTTAACCACAGAATGCGCAAGCATGTAAAAATGTTATACTCCTAAATGTCATTGTTGTTTTCATAAAGGGAGATGCTTTGAAAACGACCATCTTCAACACTCCGCTTATCACCCCGGCCCTGCGCGGTCTTTTCAGGTTTTCATTACGCGTTCTGGGCTGGCGCGTGGTGGGACAGCTACCTGACATCCCAAAATTTGTGATCATCGGCGCGCCGCATACATCCAACTGGGACTTTGTCATGTTCCTGGCGCTGGTGTTTATCCTGAAAGCAAAGGTGCGCTACATGGGCAAAAAAGAATTATTCTACTGGCCTTATGGTTGGTTCTTCCGTTGGTGCGGCGGCGTACCCGTGGACCGTTCCAAGCCGCATGGGCTGGTCGAGCAGACCGTGCATGCCATTCAGGAAGCCGATCATTTTCAACTGGTCATTACCCCTGAAGGCACGCGCAGCTTAGTGGGAAAATGGAAGATGGGTTTCTATCACATCGCAAAGCAGGCAGGCATCCCCGTTTCAACCGGCTTCGTAGACAGTGTAACCAAGACCACCGGTATTGGCCCAACCTTCACACTGACCGATGATATGGAAGCTGATGTAGAAGCGATAAAAGCCTTTTTCAAGGATAAGGTGGGAATCAATCCAAAAAAAACCAGTGAATTGGGAATCGACAATTCGGATTAGAGCTTCTTCGTGATCCTTCATGACCTTCGTGGTTAATTTTCTTTCAACAAAAAGTCCCCATCTTCAAGTATTCCCTCCAAAATCACCTTTATCGCATCTGAATCCAACAACTCTTCCAACTCAAACGACTTCAACCGCGTCTGCGTGGTGCGCACGGACGGCTCTAAAAACTCCCCAAACGGCAGCGAGGTTTTATACAACTGATAATACAAAAAGCGGCGCGCGTTGCGTTTGAACTCTTGGGGAATTTCGATGCTTTCCGCGTTCAAGAATTCTTCCATCGCGCCGCGCACATCATCTACAGTTTGTGGAAAGAAAACGGTCGGGTACTGCGTGAAGCGCGCTTTTCCCGCGCATAATACGGCCGTCCCCATGATCGAGGCCTCCAGCCCGATGGTCGAGTTATAGACCATCACAAACTTCGACTTCTGGATCAACTCATACGAACTGAGCGTCTCGGTCGGCGCTACAAAGACCACGTTCGGCTCCCGGTCCGCGCCGTTGGCTTCCACCCAGGCTGCCACCGTCTCACGGCTGGCCTTGCGCACGCGCAGCTCATCGGGGTGCGCGCGGATCACGAACAGCGTCTCCGGGTGCGCGCGGATGACCTCCAGTGCCATGTCCAGCCAATCGAACATATCGCCAAAGACCGTGTTGGCATGCGGCTGGCTGGTATCGAAAATCACGTTGGTAAAGATGGGCACGATCTGCTTGAAGCCCGTCGCCTTCTCTAAAAACGACACGTCCAGCCCCTGCATATCGGCCCAGAACTTGATACCCGCCATGGTGAAATCGCCCTGGAAACGCTTCGCCAGATACGCATCCAGTCGGGCGTTCTGCTCATCGCTCAGTTCGAACTCGTCCGGGATAGCGATCGGGTAAGCGGTTGCTTCGCCGTCGGTGAAGAAAGCCGTCGCCGGGCGCAGCCCGACTTCATGCGTGACAACGCGGATTCCTCGCTCCTGGGCCACGTAACGTGCGGTCGCTTCGGGGTAGAACTGTCCGTTGAACACGATCACAGCCCGCGGTTGGGTCCGATCAAGGAAGTCCGCAAACTGACCGGCGATGTTCCAGGCTGAAAGGATGTATTCTCGAAGCAGGTAGCGCGTGTTCTCGTCATCGGACAGATGATGAATGCGCAGGATCCAACGCAGGCCGGGCAGACACAGCGCCCCGAGTGGAATCCCATCCCATTCGAAACGCATCAACTCCGGAACCGATAGGCCTGCTAGCGCTTTCGAGACTTTTTCATCACGCTGGAAATCAAACCAATTGACGCCCGTAGTAGCGACTTCAGTCGTTTCAGAGCGACTGAAGTCGCTACTACCTGCATACAACGTTTTCGACTGATACACACAAGACTCACACGGCGGCACATTGCGCGGATTATCGCGATTCGTCCCCAACACACAATGACTCATCCCCGCATCGCAGGCAAAATATGCCACCGGGATACCTTTCAGCCGCAGCGCCCAGGATGCCAGCAGATGAAAGCCGCTGTTCCACGAGAGATCGTCGATACCCGTGGATGCCTTGAAAAAGACCACCGGCGCACCGGACGGCTCCTGCTCCTGACGGGCCACGCGCCGTGCGGCGTTGGCAACCTTGAGATTATTTAGTCTGCGGACAAGTCCGCGTTTGATGCGTTGGGTGAAATATTCGTTAAAATTCATTATTTTTCGTAGATGCGACGTTCCGTCGCCCGGGCGGGATGACCCCGCCCCTACCAGTTATTATTTTCTTCGAAGCCTAATTTAACTAATAAATCGCCGGAAGTTTCTTTAAAAAGTTTTTTATGATCGTCCGTAAAATATTCCTTCCACCCACCCGTTTTCCCCGAACGGAAGGTATGGCTTTTGCTGGGTTGAATCGCATCTACCAACACCTCTATTGCCTTCTCTCGTAGCGTGGGAACTTCGTAGCCGGTCTTCTCCACTTCATCCAACATTGCATTCAGCGTAGCATCACGCTTGTTGATCAAATCTTCAAAGCGGATGCACATCACACCCGGCTGCTCCAACCACTGGAATACGCCTTCGTAACGCTGCTTCACGCTGACCATCTTGAGTCCATCGCGGTCGATGCCTGTGATGGCAATCTTCAAGCGCTCCCCAAAATCCGGCAAAGACTTATAGAGTCCGTGCATGCCATGATGTTCGTGCATATCGGTCGCAAAGAAGACTTGCGAGACCAGCATATCACGCGGGTCACGGTAGATAAAGTAGTTCACGCGGTCAGGCTGGCATAAAACAGACACATTTTCAGGCGAAGCTTCCACATAGCCCCAACCAATCACGCCCTGCGGAACCGCGCGCAAATCTTTTGCAATATGGTCTGCCAGCCTCCGTCCACCGTTCTTATTGATCGTCCGTACTGGCTGGGCCGCTACATACTTATACGGTATGATCCGCGTGAAGCCGTTCAGAATTTGCAGCAACAAATGCGATCCACTCTTTGGCTTGGAGTTGCCAAAGATAGGCGGCGCTTCCGTAAAACTCAGTCGCTTCCAACGCCAAACGGCCTGGGCATATTTACCCGGGCTGCGGAAAATTCGGCGAAGTTGCTGTTTTAGTTCCATACAAATCATGTAGGGGCGGGGTGACCCCGCCCCTACAAATTAATCGTTCCCACCGACACGGCGCAATTTCCTCATCGAGCCTTTTTCCGAGTCATACACCTTCTTGACCCCATCACCCAGCGCCGCTTCGGTCACGCGGATGTATTTCACCAGTTTCCTGAAGCCACCCGGTTCCACCGAGGCCGCTTGATCGGAGCCCCACATGGCACGGTCAAGTGTCAGGTGACGTTCCACCATGCAAGCGCCTAACGCCACCGCAATCGTTGAAGGGACAAGCCCTACTTCATGCCCCGAATAACCAATCGGGATATTGGGGAATTCGCGATGCAGGGTTTCCACCATGCGCAGGTTCAACTCTTCTGGCTCACATGGATAGGTACTGGTGCTGTGCATCAACCCCAGGTTTTCTTCGCCAGCGACTTCCACTGCCTTACGGATCTGCTCCATCGTTGACATGCCCGAGGATAAGATCAGAGGCTTGCCAGTGGATCGGGTTTTACGAATCAGGTTCAGGTCCGTGAGCGAAGCAGAGGGCAGTTTATAAGCGGGAGTACTGAACTGTTCCATAAAGTCCACCGAAGGCTCATCCCAAACCGAAACCATCCAATCAATGCCTTTTTCCTTGCAATGGCGGTCGATCTCGCGATAATCATCCAGGCCAAACTCCACTTTATAACGGTAATCCAGGTAGGTGATATAACCCCAGGGTGTTTCGCGCATCTGCTTTTGTTGTTCGGGCGGGGTGCAAACTTCGGGTGTGCGCTTCTGGAACTTGACCGCATCCACGCCCGCATGTACCGCCGCGTCAATCATCCCCTTGGCGATATTCACATCGCCGTTATGGTTGATACCGATTTCCGCAATCACATAAGTCGGATGGCCTGCGCCAACTGTCTTGTTCCCAATTTTCATTTCACGAGTCATTTTTTCTCCTGAACAGATTTCAAAATCAAATCACATAATTCACGTACCGCACCATGCCCCCCACGATGAGATAAAACATAATCAGCCTCACGGATGACTTCTGGCAATGCATCCGCCACGGCTACCGACCAACCAGCCACCCGAAAACCGGGTAAGTCATTGACATCGTTGCCAATAAAGGCGACATGGGCGGGGTCAATCTCTTTCTCAGCCAGCAGATCTTTCAAGGCTTTTTCTTTATCCTCGATACCCTGTATATAAGGAACTTCCATCTTCTTGCAACGGGCGGCAACAACCGGATTGGTCTCCTTTGAGATGACAAGTGACTCGACCCCGGCCTTGCGCAACAAACCCAACCCATAGCTGTCACTGCGATTAGCGGCCACTGATTCGACCCCATCCTGGTTCACCCACACCCGGTTGTCGGTCAGCACACCGTCAAAATCGAGCACCAGCAGTTTGATGTTTTTCGGCATGGGCCTGCGCTGACGACCGGGTGAAACATAATCTAACCCACTGGTTGTAACATGATGTTCATAGAAGGCCCAATCGCTCAGATTATCGATATCGACTGTAAAACGCGAATCAATCAGCAGTGGGTAAATGACATCGCCTGTTAATGACTTCTTTTCAAGAATACTGCTTGTGCGGATAGCGTCGATATGACCGGTTTGCCAGTACACAGGCGGCAGGCTTTGGCGCGGCGCGTTATACGGTTCAGCGAGACCTTCCACATCCAGCAGATTCTTCATCGGGGCATTCTCGCCTTTGGGCAAACGCCACATCTTGTGCGGGTTTTGCCCGGCAGTGACCACACCACGCACACAATCGGCTTCAGGATGTTCCAACAATTTTCGGACGGCATCATCTACCAATCCGTTCGGGCGGATAGGAGAAGTCGGGCGCAACTGAACAACCACATCTGGTACGTACCCTTCATTTTCTTTCAGCCATGCCAGCGCATGCTCGAACACAGGAAGATCAGTGGTGTCGTCCTGCGCAAAGACTTTGGGGCGCACAAACGGAGTCTCCGCGCCGTATTCACGCGCGACAGACGCGATCTCGTCATCGTCCGTGCTGACAATCACGCGCGTGACCAACTCGGATTTCAATCCAGCCGCGATGCTCCAGGCCACCAGCGGGTAACCTGCGAAGTCACGGATATTCTTGCGCGGAATGCCTTTCGAGCCGCCACGCGCAGGGATGAGTGCGAGATTTTCAGTCATTTTTTAACGCAAAGGTCACAAAGGGGCACCAAGTTTTTTCTTTGTGTTCTTGGTGTCCTTCGTGTTGAATCATCACCAAGCAGTCCAACCGCCGTCCACGACCACGTTATTTCCGGTCATGTACGAGGATGCGTCAGATGCCAGATATAACAAGGCACCGTTCATTTCATCTTTCTGGGCCATACGGCCCATGATGGTTTTGGCGGAATAATTCTTTACAAAATATTCTTCGTGATTATTGTACACGCCGCCGGGCGTGAGCGCATTCACACGGATCTCTGTTTCGGCATAGTAAGCGGCCAGGTACTTGGTGAAGCCCATCACACCGGCTTTGGTGGTGGTGTAATAAACAGGCTTGTAAGCCACGCGCTTTCCGTCCTTGATGTAAATGCGTTGGTCGGGGCCATTCAATCCGTACGTGGAACAGATGTTGATGATACTGCCCTTGCTCTGTTTCAACATCGGCTGGACACAGGCCTGCGTCACCAGGAACATACCCGTCAGGTTAACATTGAGAGCATCATTCCACTGCTCGAGCGGATAATCTTCGAATGCGCCGGGAGCAATGCCCTTGGCGGCTGCGTCCGGGTCGAATTTGGGATCGAGGGCCGCGCTGTTGACGAGGATGTCAAGACAACCAAACTTACTCACGGTAACGGAGGCAAGTTCACGGGCGGATTCGATGCGCGTCACGTCCAGACCAAAGCCTGCTGCCGCATAACCGGCATCCGTCAACTCCTGAGCGACTTGGTTTGCAGCTTCCTGATTCAAATCCGCTACAACGACCGCCGCCCCTGCCTCAGCAAGTGTTTTGCAAAATTCGGCGCCAAGCAATCCCGCGCCGCCGGTGACAACAGCTACCCGTCCATCGAGGTCGAATTTGTCTTGGATCATGAAACACTCCTATTTCGGAAATGCGCTAAACATCCAGGTGTCGCTAAAATCTGTTTGGAATAGATTATTACCCAATTGATAATAATAACGTAAAGTATCAGAGTCTGCCCTGCTCACACGGAATAAAACGATAACGATATCTCCATCCAAAACCGGTTGTTTGATCGCGGATATTCCGGGCTCCACTTTCGGCAAAACGCCGCTGGGACGCCCGGTATAAAGATATATCACACCCGGTTCATTGGATAGGATGAGCACATCCGGCGGGAGTTGTTGAATAACGGCAATCGCCTCCAGGTCAGACCATTTCTCTTTTGCGAATGTGCCGCCACTCTGACGCAGTTCCTGGGCAAATTCATACTGACTGTACGAAAACATAGTCAGCAACCCCAATGCCGATAGTATAACGAGGGGCTTCCATAACGCCCATTTCCGTCGCCAGAGCCAGACACCTAAAGTTGTCAAGAGAAGCAGGAGCGAAATATAAATCAGTGAGAGAATGCGTACCTGGAATTTGGTGGCCGGATCAAACAAGGTCATCGTCAGAATGAGTACGGACATGTAGGCAATGACATACAGGGCATTCGTAAATGGTAAAACGGCAGGTCTACTAACCTGATCTGGCCGGAGCAAATAAGGCAAGCCCTTGTACAGAACCCAGATCAATAAACTTAGCCCAATCGCAATCAGGATGATTTCAAATGAGGCAGGAATCTGGTTAATGCCTTTTCGTACGGAACGTAAAGGCGCAAGAAACTCTGCGAATGTACTTACCCCAAGTTCCCAATTTTCAAGCGTGATGGGGTGCCAACCGAGTACCCTATTAGTAACGTTTCCGCCTAAAACCCGATTCCGAATGGACCAGCCCAAAATCCACGGAACAGCGCTCAACGTCAGAACCATTACACATTTCAGCCGATCGAGCCAACTTTTGTGGAGAACAAGTAAGGCTGCGATCATGGTCGCCAGCAAGGAAAGCGCTGCATAGCGCGTCAGGTATGCCCAACCAAGCGTAAATCCGAGCGCTACCAGTAAATAATTTTGCGAACGTTCAAAATAATAATCCAATAATAAGAACGAAATCAGCATCAAGAAAATATACAGCGGCTCGCTCATCGCCCTGGAATGGATATAAAAGAGCGAACTGTTCAACAAGGTTAATCCCGCAACTAAGATTCCCGCAATGCGAGACCCGGTCATACGCTGACCAACCCAGCCAGTAAGGAAAACGTTCAATCCGAACAAAAATCCGTTGAGAGCGCGTGCGCCACGTATAGGGTCAAGATCGGTGACAAAACCAATAAAGGCCAGTACTGCCGGAAACCCCGGCGGAAAATGCGTGACCGGCTCATTTGTCGCTAGCCAGGCTTCGCGATAGCCCTGTCCATCCAGGATGCTGCGCGCGCCGGCTATGTAAGCAATAGAATCGTCGTTGAGTCCCAAACCACGAGGGGTGCTATAAAGCAGGAGCCAAGTTCCACAAATGGCAAGCAGACCTAAAGTCAGGAAAAACAATACGATCTGTTTATCAAAATGGAAATTTCGGAGAGAAGTGGACATTCGCAGATATTAATCAGGGAGTAACATTGCATGTATTCGGAATCAACTGGTCAGGGGTGAATTTGTCCATAGTATAGGAGAAATAACTCAGATCATCTAACAGTGGATATTCTGTTCCAAAATAGTTATTGAAGATAACCCGAAATGAATTGACGGGGGTAATACTTTCGTATAAATCTTTTTTTGCATCATCCTTGATGTAGTAGGCGTTTAATATCGAGAGGCGCATTGAGGGGGTCACCTGTTTTCCAAAAGGCCCGTGATCTCCCATAATGATGATGATCGGGGGAACTTTGGATTTCGCAATAATCGTGTCAACAACAGGCACAATTTGTGAATTAATAAATCGTATGTTTGAGTTGTAGCCTTCAACCCTGTTATCAGCCCAAGTAAATTCACCATCCGGGCCAAAGATAAACGGTGGGTGTGGAACTAGAATATGTGCAAACACGAATTTTGGTCCATCTATTTCCGGTATGCGCGGCAACTCATCCAGGATAAATTTTACCTGGTGATAATGCTCATAATATTCAGCTTCTTGCAAAAGTTCCACGTTCAGACCAGGGAAAAGTTGAGGCATATCATAAGCTAATCTTAAGAAAGATGTTTCAAGCAGCATCACCTCAAACTCACTTAAACCACCGGTCCAATCGATTTTTCCAAAGGCCATTTGATTTCGCGATAACCGGACATCTTCATTGATATCAAAGTGTCCATTGGAACGGTTTTCGAACGTCATTACCTGGTAACCAAGGGAACGTACGGTCTCAATAACGAGACTAGATGAAACAGGGCTTAGATAAGGCAGATCATGATACTTAGAATAGAACACAGATGTTACCGACAGCTTTGTAGATGGGTAGTTGCTCTGGGCGCATTCCGCCACATAAAATCCCAGGTCTTCCAATTCTTGGAGAAAAGCAGAGTTATCAAGGTTGTATTCTTCATTTAAAACGTCAGAGCGTGTATAGCCATCCAATAGAATCAAATAAATATCGGGTTTTTCTTGAATATCAGCCTCACTTACATTCTCCATTGTTGTGCTTTGTATCTCATTGGCAAGCTTTGCAGCCTGATAAGTAGAAAAATCATAGCGAACAGATTGAACAAGTGAAAAAACAATCATCAAGGTTCCCATTAAAGAAAGGAAATTGATCATTGTTTCGGTGTTCTTGAGTTTCCACATAACCAATCCGCCCAGCGTTACCAGAATTCCGATGAACAGAATTGTCAAATAACGGTGCCTGATTGATTCGCCAAAATTAGTTTCGATCTGCAGAAAAATATGCCCATAAGAGAAAAACAATACGATTGCTATTGTTGTAATGATTCCTGCTTTATCCCAATCTCTAGTAATAATTCTTAGAACCGCCCAGATAATTCCCGTGAACACAATGGAGAGTACAAGTGGGCGGACAACGGAGAAAGTATCCACATATGTGATGTTAGCATTCCGTAGCGCAAAAATTGGATATATTGCGAAAAAGAATGGATATAAATAACCAATAATTTTTTTCATGAAACAGTCCTGGGGTTATGTCCAGCAAAGAAATTGATGGGGCGACTATTGATCTGCCGCCCCATCTTCCTGGTTAACCCGGTTATACACCCAGAGGGTGAAAGTATCCCTGTTCTTCGAGATAGGCAATGATCTGGCGCGCATTTTCTTCCGGCGTTACACCCACACCTGCCAGCGTGATCTCGGGATCGATTGGCTCTTCATAGGGATCATCCACACCGGTGAAGCCCATTGGTTTGCCATCTACCATGGCCTGGCGTGCCTTGGCGTACAGGCCCTTGACGTCACGCTGCTCACAGACTTCCACGGGCGTATCCATGTGTATCATGATGAAATTATCGCCTACCATCTTACGGGCTTCGTTACGGGCATTGCGATATGGGCTGATCGCCGCGCAAACGACAGCGCCACCGTGACGGACAAGCTCACCAGCCACAAAGCCGATGCGAAGAATATTCGTATCGCGGTCTTCTGCGCTAAAGCCGAGTCCCTTGGACAGGTGCGTGCGGACCACGTCTCCATCCAGAACAGTCAAGATCTTGCCGCGTTCGAGCAGCAGATCTGTCAGCACCTGTGTGGTGGCAGACTTTCCTGAACCTGACAGGCCTGTAAACCAGATACAAAAGCCCTGGTCGTGGCGCGGAGGGTAGCTCTGACGCAGGATTTCAGCCGTCTCAGGACGTGTGAACCACTCGGGCAACAACTCGCCTTTGGCGAGATAGTCATCACGCACCTGGGTGCCAGAAATATTGAGCGTCTTGGCGCCTTCGGGCACATCTTTGACTTCTACGTAGCGGTCTTCGTCCGGCAGGTAAACCAGCATCTCAAACGGCACCATTTTGACGCCGATCTCAGTTTCGTGCTGCACCATCAGTTCCTGCGCATCATATGGACCATAGAAGGGTTTACCGCTGCTATCATTGCCGGGGCCGGCGTGGTCACGCCCAACAATAAAGTGATTCGCGCCATAATTGCGGCGGATGATGGCATGCAGCAATGCTTCCTTCGGCCCGGCCATGCGCATGGCCAACGGCAGCAGGCTAAGTGCCGTGCTGTCCTTATCGTAGTAATTATCCACCAGGGCTTTGTAAATGCGAACACGGGTGTAGTGATCTACATCACCGGGCTTGGTCAAACCAACAACTGGATGAATGAGCAAACTGCCACCCACCTTCTCAGCGGCGCGCTTGGTCAGTTCTTCATGGATGCGGTGCAACGGGTTGCGCGTCTGGAAAGCGACCACGTTCTCGTGTCCCATGGCTTCGAGCATTTCACGTACTTCAGCAGGTGTGCGGCGAATTTCCACAAAATCATGATACTTCGGCGGGTTAATTACTTTCAGTTCGCCTGAAATACACACCTTGCCCCAACGTCCCATCTCAGAAACCATCGGATGGCGGGCATCGTTGCTGCCATAGGCCAAACGCGCTTCTTTTTCCGGGCTCCAGGAAAATACTTCTTCCAATTTCATGATAGCCAACGGATCATTCAAGGCATTCCGCAGAACAAGTTCGCTGCCAACATTAGGCAACTCATTGGGATTGGCTGTGAGTGTAATCGGAAGCGGCCACAGGGTTCCGCCATCCATACGCATCTCGTCCAACACGCGTTCATAGGTTGACTTGTCCATAAAGCGATCCAACGGTGAAAAACCACCTGTCGCCAGCAGTTCCAAGTCATTCAAGGCGCGCTGGTTGATCTTGATGGATGATAGATTGGGAACACGCGCAATTAATTCATCCCGTTCTTTTCCAGTAACGAGCAGGTTGACCAGTTGTCCTCCGTAGGGAGGAATCAGATTAGCTTTCGGCATTCAAATACTCCTTATTTTCTAACACAGCAAACTGTGCAATTTGATTTTCAAAATAACAACAAGGCGCTATTATAGCGCACTTTTGGTCAAAATTCAGCGGCTGAATTTTGGAATTTTTGGATTCAAAATGACGACCAGCCGCTTCATGCTTAAGAGCAGCCTGCTTCTACTTCATTAATCCGGACACTCACCGTTACTCATTCCGCTTCGATGCAATACAAACTCAGAATACCCTCAGGGATATTACTCCCTGTTTGATTCCATTCCTGCATAAATTGGCAGGCTTGCGCTGCCACATATGCGTCTGTGGTTACCATTTCAGCTAATTCTTTCAGGTGAACATCATTGCCCAATTCGGCATAGGCCTGAATAAAGGGCATCAATTCGATGAGATCGATGGGAGCAAATCCCCGTTCTTGTGATTCTTCCCACAACCAATCAACATCCTCCCACCTTCCCCTCTGACGGGCTAAAGAAGCAGCCTGATAGTAATAACACCAGTCATGTTCAGGTTCTGGGCCAAACACGATAGGCGGAGGGGTATGAGCAGGTTCATTCTTGAGAACATGTTCGAAACTGGAATACGATCCAATAACCTGGATCGATGCGTTCTCGTGTCTTGAATATTCCGGTTGACTCCCATCAATCAAATGGACACATGAGTTCACGGTTGGTTGTGTCAACACCAGCAATCTTCGATAATTCTTGTACGTTCGAATTGTCCTACGATTATCATACTCCTGACCTTTATTAGCCAGTGTTTTATCGATAGTATCTTGATTTAGAAGGGCTGCAAACACACCCGGCTGAACATATTCTTCACGAAAACTCTTCGGGTAATAGATCAAGTTAGCAGGTCCCCAAACAAAATAATCTTCCTCCGAAAACCCTACTGCATAGTTGGCAACCAAAGTAGTATGTGTTTCCAATTGTGGGATACGCCAACTAACTTGCCACCAAAAATCACGTGTGGCCTGAGTAATTTGAGCCGCTTTATATCCATTAGAAAAATGAGTTAGAGACGTAAGAAAAATCAGTGCAGCCATGATCATTTTTTGCAAGCTAGGTTGCTTCAAAGAAAAGATAAGACTACCCAATAGAATCGCAGCACCCGCAGAACTAACCAGCGTGTACCGCGAATAAAACACGAAGTCTACAGACCGATTAACCATAACGATCGGCACCAGACCAAAAAGTACACTGGATAGGCCAAGCCAGAAAGCTTCTTGTTTCCAATCTCCTCCCCCACTGCTTTCAGGGCTTTCAATTTGCTTCAACAAAACCAGCGTGCTCACAACTGCAACCGTCCCCAAACCCAGACCAATGAAAAGCATGTTGCGCGTCGAAATCCAGGGCCATAAAGATTTTGCAGGTTGCCACCAAGCCAGAACAACAACATCCAAAGTATCTGTAAGTAAGGTAGAGAGCCAGCGCAAACTCGTTTTTAACGGGGACTGAATGATCTGGTCAAGCTGTATGCTAACATCCGTTGCACCGCGCTCAGGTGTAAACATAACAAGTCGCCAGAAGAGAAAGACCGCTGGCACAAGGATGGTTACATAAGCAGAGGAAAACGTTCGCCAGACTTTTTGGAACAGAGTCTTCCCTGCCCTCGACATCAACACAAAAACGCTGCCCCACCGTAAAAACTCAAAGCCGATATACCATTCCATCTGCCAGAGATAGAACCATCCCAGAACAATCGCTATTGAGAAAAAGAATAACTTATTTATTTTATTTTCACTCAAAACAGCTTTTACTGTGCAGGCAATCGATACGGTTGCGGCCGCCAGCCCGGCAATATGGGACTGATAGTCAATCGCATTTGTTTGTGACAAAAAGCCAGGGTACACCAAAAACAGCAACGCCATGCTGGCTGAGGCCCCACGCTGGCGCGGCCAGAGCATATCCAGCAGCCAATAGAATCCCCATGCACTGATCACGCGAAAAGCATAGGCGCTCAGATTGTAATACAGCGGGTTTTGCCCGAACAAACCGTAGGCGGGCATCATCACCAGAACACGGCCCGGGCGATCGATTCCGAAAATATCGCTAAAGACAGACGCCCCCTTTGCCCCTGCTGAATACATCAGATACCAATCGTCGTTGAAATACCCGATCTGACCGGCAAACGGCAAATAGGCCAATCCTGCAATAAAAGCCAGTATAGCAAAAACAAAAACGTTTTTATTGCGAAGGAACGATTGGATTTTCACCACTGCTATAACTCAACAATTTGACGTTCCGCTTCAGATGCACGAGCGGCCTGCACCAGTTTCTGAATGCGAATTCCGTCCTCCAGCGTACAGACGGGCTCTTCCTGTCCGCGCGCGACGTTCAGGAAATGACGGGTCTGCGCAAGGAACAGGTCGTTGCGGTCGAAGCCTGTGGGCAAGAAAAATGATTCCACAACAGGAGCAGGCGGAGCGTCCGAGTAGGAACCGAAGGGAGCGGGCATTTTGTGGAAATGCAGCGTGCCGTCCGCGTTGTCCCAGCGCAGGGTACCGTTCGTCCCGACAATTTCCAAGCGATGCACGGGCGGGCGTTGCACGTAGTTGATATGCACGCCGCCTATCGCTCCGCTGGCGAATTTCAAGCCAATCTCAGCGACATCTTCCACGTCCATTTGGAGCGGGGAGATGTGACCGTTGAACGACCATAGCGCGTCAATCTTGCCCATCAAATGGCGCAGGTAGTCGAGCGGATGGGTGAGAGTGCCGATCACGCCGCCACCCAGGTCAGCACGAGCGGCATAGCTCTGACTGTAATCTTCCCAGGGGTGCCAATTGGGGAGATATTCGCCCCAATGTGCGTGGACAGTCAGCACCTGCCCGAGCGCACCTGACTGGATGAGTTCGCGGGCTTTGTTAAGGGTGGGGTGATAGCGGAACTGGAATCCAACCAGGATTTTTGAGCCTTTTTTTTCGGCGGTATTTTGCAGGGTATCGAGGCCATCTAGCGAGTGCGAGACGGGCTTTTCAAGCAGAATGTGACAGCCTGATTCAGCAGCGGGAATGGCGACATCGAGATGCAGCGCGGTCGGGTTGGCAACCACGACGGCATCTGGCTTGTGCCTTTGCAAGGCTTCCCGAATGTCGGTTTCGACAGGGTAGCCTGCTAACTCGTCATCGGCCAGGGTGGCCTTGCGCGTGCGCAGAAGGACGAGGTCGGTTTGATCAAACACAATGAAATTTCGGAAGTGCCGTCTTCCAATAGATCCTAAACCTGCAATGAGAATTTTCATAATCACCTATGGAAACATCATCCGTTCATGAACCAATATGCGCCATATAGATTTATGGCAACACTGGCCAGAGCGAGAAGGATAAAATGCCAGGGGATTTTCTTGCCTAATCCTACAGCCAACAGGACAATCAAAGAAATCAAGAAATCAAGAATATAACGGTAACCAAACTGGTGCATCCCGGTGTTATGGTAAAGGCTCAGCAAAGCCACGTTGAAGAAAACCGCAGCCCATGCTCCCATAATCCACCATTGGTTTGGATAACGACGGAATAAGTAGATCAGGGGCGGCGTAGTCAAAAAGATGCTCATCCCAATTGAAGAAGGTTCAATCGGCCATTGACCTCCTAGATGAATCCAGGGGAACTTGAAAAGCATGACCTGAAGGTTTGTCAGGATGAAGTGAGGGGAAAACGTACCCCAAGTTTGCACATTATAAATTATAGTTGGATCGCCATTGAGCGTAGTGTATCCAAAGTCCAGAATATTTTCAAAGCGTAAGTAGTTATAACTGAGCAAACCGACAATGGACAAAGCAATGGGAGGAATTGTTTTTGCGCTCCACTGTACCATTTGTCTAAACTCTACTTTTCCTTGGTTTTCTTTCAGGAGTTGCATCGAAATCGCAAAGACAAATGGCCAAGACATCAAACTGTTTGGCCGCGCCATCATGGCAAGAGCGATAAAGGTTCCGACCAGCCATGCCGACCATGAACGTAGTGCGGCAAAAATTGCCAGGGCTAAAAACAGCAACGTAACAATCTGACTGACAAACCAAGCCCTTCCGCTAATGCCAACCCACAAGTGAGGAGTACCAAAAAGGGCTATTGTGACAAGCACAAAAATTGCAACTGTGGAGATATTGATCCACTTGAGTTTGTTAAGTTGCTTCAAGATCAAATATAAGAGCACTCCATTGATAGCGCTAAAAAACATGGACAGGTAGCTCGTGCTTATATTTCTAGCTTCAGTCAGGTAAGCAAACGGCATCATCAGAATGGCAGGCAGGGGAGGCATGGGAACATACCAATTGCCCTTATAGAATGTTAGGTCATGAGTGAATAGAGGATTCTCCAGATAAATCTTTCCCTGAACAAATTGTTCGGCAAGCAAATTCCAGAAAGAATATCTGGTTTTGTTAATCCATCCTATCAGGGCCGCGAATTGCGCATACAGAATAAATATAGCCATGAACAATGCCGCAACGATCAAAATTTCGTCCAATTGTTTCACAATCTGTGCACCTCGCAGAGTACTCGAAGCAATCACTCGAAACATTATGATCAGAGATAGGCTTGCAAGAAAAATCCAACCAATGAAGCTGCCTAAACGTACACTCGTAGGCTCTAGAAATGACAGCGGCCGGATGATCGGCGGAATAGCAAGCAATAAAAACGTACCTGTCAAGATCAAGACGGCGTACAAGATCACCATGACTTGAGATTTGTAACTCAAAAAAAATCCTGTCAGCCTGCTTTCTAGTTCTTGTTGTCTGGGTCCCAAATCCAAGATTGTGATGAGTACAGCCGCAACATTAACCAATAAAAGTACCAGAAAAATGAAGCCAACAAAAACCCGCGATGCAGATAAGCCCAAGATCAGTTGGTTGCCTGGTTCCGAACGAGGAAGAATAAAAAGGGTGAATAAAATTATCCCCGTGATAGCGTTTATCCCCAAAAACAGAGCGGCTATATGTTTTTTCTTCATTTGCAATTTATCAAAAAAACGGACATTTATGTTCCTTGGTAAGGCCTTAGAGATTTTCGTAAACTAACAAAACTTTACTTTACTTCAAATCGACCTAAGAATTTGCTTTTGCTGCTCGCGAATCACCAATTCAAATCTTTTTCATATTTCCAACGCACCAGCATCTCGCCCGCAGCAGCCTTGAATACGGATTTATCCTGCTCGCTGAACAGACGTGTCCAGTTGCCGGCCTGGCCTTTGGGTAGGAAGGAGGCGATGTCTTCGTTGCGACGAGATTGCCATTCTTCGTCGGGGTTGGAGGACATTTCTTCGATGATGGTTTCTTCCAAGGCCTTATTTGATTTTACACCCAGGAATTTCCAGACTTTTTGCATCTCGTCAAAGGGACGTTCGAGCAGGTCTTCGTAACGCAGGCCGTAGAACTCCTCACCGAACAGGCGGCGGGATTCGTCTTCAGTCTCTTGCAAGTCGTTTGCCCAATCGCCTGCTTTGCGGCTGATGAAGTTCTCGGTAAAAATGGACCGACGGCCATCGTTGAAGGGCGCGGAATCAAGCCGCAGGTCCGCAATGATACGTTTGTCTTCTGCCGTCAAGAATTTGGATTCTTCAACAAAGTTGCGGAAGCGCTCAGAGATGATGACATCCCGTCCATCACGGACGATGTAGACAATTTTTGCATCGGGGTAGACGGCGTGCAAATCACGCACGGCCTGCCCGTGAATGACGGACGAGGGGCTTTTGTCGCCAACGATGCGTGCCCCTTCGCGGGCGGCATCGCGTTCCATGATGACGTCGGCAGCGGCGCGCAGGACCAGCGGTGACAGGTCGCGGCCGTAGTTCCAGCGGTTGGACTTGCGCGTCAGCCACTCTTCGGCTTCGGGCGTATCAACCAGGGACTTGAGCAGCGGGCGGCGCGTGAAGAAGTGCGCCTGATAGTTGCAGTGCACGTCGGGGTGCAGGCGGGCAAGGCGCATGAGCAGGGTCGTCCCGGAGCGGGCATGTCCGAGAATGAAGAACTTCTCGCGTGGGAAAAACTGTTTGATCTCGGCCACTTCATCAGGCGTGATAGCCGGGATAAGGTTACGCGTGCCTTTTCTGGGATCGCCCTTGAGCAGGATGCGGGCGGCTTTTTTGATGCGGGTGACAATTTCCATAATAATTATTTTATCTCTTCCAATTCAACATCACCAATCCGACCAGGCAAACCAGAATTCCAACGATATTGACCCAGTTCAGCTTGTCTTTGAAAACAAAGATTGCCACCGGAACAAGGATGAGCGAAGCCACCACATTGACCAGCACGGCAGCGATACCCAGGTTCCAACCAGAGCGGTATACCAGCAGAAAGCCAAATTCGATGCCGACAATGGCAATCGCCAGCAGGAAGCTGGCCCAGTTGAGTTGTTTGAGTTCAAAGGCCAGCCCGTTTTTAACTGGAAAGAAGAAAAATCCGACCAGCGTGACTACAAAAGCAACTGCGTATGTCACCAAAAGTGAAACGGGAAAATTCACGTTCACAGGCGTGCTTTTGGCAACGAAATGGTACAACGCGCTGGAGGCAATCGCGAGAGTGATAGAGAAGTAGAAGAGAAACATTGGGCTTTTTCTACTCATAGTTTATCAAAATTATCCCGCTGGTTGAGTAGCCCCGAATGTTTTTGGAAGGGCGTATCGAAACCAGCAATAAAGAGCAAACATGAAATTAGTGGTTTCGATACGGGACGGAAGAACACCGTCCCTACTCAACCACCGATTATTTCATGAATTCAATATCTTCAAAATATACTCCGCCGTTCTCTTCCCGGAACTTGCATCGGTAAACGTGATCTCATCTTCAACGAACTTGCGCCGTTCAGCGGAATCAATCGTGCGATCCTTCAAATAGAGATTTAGAGCCTCGCGCAGTTCGTCTTCATTTTTCGCTACACGCCCGGCCTTTGCCTGCCTGAAACGCAGATGTGTGGGCCAGTCACCGATCTCTTTCAGTGAGAGCGAGAACTTCTTCCCCTTGATGCCGTGCGCGGCCATCGTC
>Ga0209536_100006300_pt1 | contig 18179 bp, 9 predicted proteins | sample DeeMarSeWOR28_12_FD_187461 | JGI IMG/M metagenome (GOLD analysis project Ga0209536, IMG submission 187461) | Marine sediment microbial communities from White Oak River estuary, North Carolina - WOR-2-8_12 (SPAdes) (version 2) | ecosystem: Environmental > Aquatic > Marine > Intertidal zone >... | reverse complement strand
ATTTTTTCAACACAAGGATATCATACTTGATATTCTGCCCGATTTTCCGGATGGAAGGATCTTCCAGTGGTTCCCGGATATACCGAAGTATATCTTTGACTTTTTTGACATCTTCCGGAACGGGTATATAATACGCTTCCCCTTTTTTTAATGAGAATGAAAGTCCGACCAGCTCCGCTTCGAACGGATCGATTCCGGTAGTTTCTGTGTCGAAACAGAATTCTTTACTTTTATTTAACAGGTTATTCAATTTGATAAAATCCTTTTCCTGATCCACCAGTTTGTATTTGTAGGGAATGTCATTCAGCGTTTTATACTTGTCATTCTTCAGATCTTCAATGGATGCGTCCACCTCCGTTTTTTGAAACATGGCCAGTTGTCCGGAGTCGTCCGATCCTGTCAAGGTTCCTTCTCCGAATACTCTTTTGGCCAAGGTTCTGAATTCCAGTTCTTCAAACAGATTTTTAAGACTTTCCCGGTCAGGCTCTTTAAATTTCATCAGGTCCAGATCATAGTCAATCGGGACTTCTTCATCGATGGTTACCAGTTCCTTGGAAAGAATGGCCTGATCTGCAAATTCTTCAACCTTATCTTTGAGTTTACCCTGCAACTTATCCGAGTTTTTAATCAGGTTCTCAATACTTCCGTATTCTTTGATGAACTTAACGGCCGTTTTGGCTCCCACTCCCGGTATGCCAGGCACATTATCTATCGAATCACCCATTAATCCGAGGATATCCCGGACCTGGTCTACCCGTTCAATTTCAAATTTCTGCAACACTTCCTCAACACCCAGGATGTCCACCGCATTACCCATATAAGCCGGTTTATACAGGAATATTTTATCGCTCACCAGCTGGGAATAGTCCTTATCGGATGTCATCATATATACCTCATATCCAGCTGCCGACGCTTTTTTTGCCAGTGTCCCGATGATGTCATCCGCTTCATATCCATCCAATTCCAAAACCGGAATTCGAAAGGCATCCAGTAGTTGTTTTATGACTGGAATGGCAAATTCTATATCTTCAGGCTGTTCCTGCCTGGTTCCTTTGTAGGGTTCGAATAATTTGTGTCGGAAGGTAGGTGCTGCCGTATCGAAAGCTACGGCAAGATGGCTCGGGGCTTCCCGGTTGACGACATCCAAAAGACTGTTGGTAAAACCTAATACCGCACTTGTGTTCATCCCCTTCGAATTTATCCTGGGATTTTTACTGAACGCAAAATGAGCCCGGTATATCAGGGCCATCGCATCGAGCAAAAATAATTTTTTATTTGCCATAGAGATTTAAGAATTTACTTTCAGTATAAATTACACACGAGCCGATAAACAAATATAATGGCAACACAACTGCCATTGAAATAAATGTAATCTATAATTTTAAATGTATTTAAATCCTGTTATCTCAATTTACAAGTTCCATGAGAATATATCTTGGAATAACTTCACTACTTACGTGTTAATTGGCAATGAGGGCACATTATCGGCAAGTAATTTAAACATAGTTGTCAATCATTCGTTAGTTATTTTACATTTGACCGTATATTGTATGTCAACCATAATTGATTTGATCGGCAATACGCCTCTTGTCGAACTGCAGAATGTGAATAGAAAAGATGGGATTAAAATATTAGGAAAGCTTGAGGGGAACAATCCGGGTGGCAGTGTAAAAGACAGGGCAGCCTACGGAATGATCAAGGGGGCCTTGGAAAGAGGTCAGATAGAAAAAGGAATTAAACTGATTGAACCAACCAGTGGCAACACAGGAATTGCACTGGCAATGATCGCCAGTCTGTTTAAGCTTGATATTGAACTCGTGATGCCTGAAAATTCCACAAAGGAAAGGATACAAACCATGAAGGCATATGGTGCAACCGTTGTATTGACACCGGCCGACGGTTCCATGGAGGCTGCCATCGATTATGCCCATAGCCGGGTGTCTGAGGGAGGTTATCATATGCTGAATCAGTTTGCGAATCCCGATAATTATAAAATGCATTTCAAGACGACCGGACCGGAAATCTGGCGTGATACGAATGGGGAGATAACCCATTTTGTATCCTCGATGGGCACGACCGGGACCATCATGGGGGTATCCCGTTATCTGAAGGAGCAAAATCCCAAGGTTCAGATAGTGGGGGTACAACCTAAGGATGGTGCCAGGATCCCCGGAATAAGACGATGGCCCAGAGAATACCTGCCTAAAATATACGAACCAGAAAGAGTCGATCAGATCATCGATGTTTCACAGGAGGAATCTACCGCAATGGCCAGAAGGCTGGCCGCCGAAGAAGGAATTTTAGCAGGTATGAGCAGTGGAGGTGCCGTTGCTGCAGCAAAAAAACTTGCCTCCCTAATCGATGAAGGATTGATTGTCTGTATTATTTGTGACCGGGGTGACCGGTATTTGTCTTCCGAATTATTCGATCTCTAACTATTGCGGTTTTCAAACTCTGCGTATAAGTCCATGAGGCGACGCGTGATCTGTCCGGGAGAACCACTCCCAATGGTATGATCCCCTACCTGGACCACAGGAAGTACTTTTTTTGTGGTCCCAGTTAGAAAAGCTTCATCGGCATTCCATAGTTCATTCACTCCGATGGATCGTTCTTCTACCCGATAATGCATTCTGGCCAGATCAATTACCGAGGCACGGGTGATCCCAAGGAGAATGTTGTCGGCCGCTGTGATGATCTTTTCATCCTTGATGATAAAAAAATTACTCCTGGAAACCTCAAGCACCTGATCATTAAAATGATAGAGCACATCATAGGCGTTGGATGCCTGTATCTTTGCCCGGATCGCAATTGGTGAAATATAATTGATGGATTTTATATGACTCAACTCACGCTGATGAGAGTAGAAATACAATCGGATACCCTGATCATATTGGAGTCGGGTCGGGAAATTTATCTTCTCAACTAAAATAAAAAAATTGGGAGATGAGGGTGAATACCCATTGAGCGTGTATCCTCCCGTTAACACAAGCCTGATACCTGCTTCAAATATCTGATTTCTCTCCAATAATGCCATAATGGTTTTTTGTATATAGGTTCGATTGTATGGAACTTCAAGATCCACAAAGCGGGCGGAGTTAAAGAACCGGTTAAGATAACGATCCATCAGAAACGGCTTTTTCTGATGTGTGCGCATAAAATCAAATATTCCAAATCCTCTTAATAAAGCAAGGTCTGTAATGTTTAGCACCGCTTTTGAGGAGGGCAGGATCTCCCCGTTTAAAAAGAAATAATCTCCCATAATATTTTGTTCCGGTAAAATAAATCTACCTGAGGCATGATTGTATAGTGTAAGAGGAAAATTTTTAATTAAACTGAGAATTCATCCGGAAATTCCCCTATTGTAAAAATTTAACCGGATTGATCCCCTAAACGGAAATTCTAATCCGGAAATTTTATTATATCATTCTACCCGTTTAAATTCCACGATGAAATTCGCTCCCTTACCATGTTCGCTTTCGCACCATACTCTTCCCTGCATGGCTTCGACGTATTTCTTCACGATGGATAAACCCAGTCCGGTCGACTGTTCGCCACCAGTTGGTCGGGCACTAAGCCGTTGAAATTTCCCAAATACCTTTTTTTTGTCCTCCTCTGTAAGTCCCGGACCTTCATCAATGATCTCGGCCCTGGCCTTTCCATTGCTCTTTACTAATTTGACCGTTACTTTTTTTTCCGGAGGTGAAAATTTAATGGCATTCGATAATAAATTTTCAAAAACCTGAACTGCATAATCGGGATCTACCTGAGCATATAACTCTTCTGCGATTACGGAAAGATTAATTTTTTTTCTGTTGATCTCATTCAGGAGGTTGCTGTTCACATCCTGAATGATCTGTTCTAGATTTACCCTTTCTAGTTTAAGTCGTACAATTTTATCTTCGATCTTTTTAATATCAAGTAACCTGGAGACCATATCATTCATGCGGTTGACTGATTTTTCGATAATCTCTATGCAATGTTGCTGTTCTTCATTCAGATTATTCGATTCATTCCTTAAAATCGTAGCCATGGTCAGCGCGCTGGTCAATGGATTTTTCAGATCATGGGCAACAATGCTGATGATGTTATTTTTTTCCTGATTGAGATCCTGTAGTTTTATATTGCTTCTTTCAATCTCTGCCTTCTGCACGGAAATATTCTGGTTTGCCTTCGACAATTTTTCTTTCTGTTCGCGGATTTTTTCATAGGCATTGGCATTTTCCAGTGCGATTTTGGTATAGGTGGCCAGGTTTCTTAAAATATTTAAATGATAATCCGTATAGGCATTCGATTTGAAACTCTGTACTGTAAGTACGCCCAAAGCCTTATCGTTATAGATCAGCGGAAGAAAAACCACGGAATGTGAATCTTCAGAGATGCCGGGAGGATACCATTCGAGGTATTTTCCTTCCTCTTCCTTCGTGATGTTATGAATGATTATTTCCCGGTTTTCATAGATCGATTGAATGGCAAGACTCCGTTGTTCATCGATGGGAATACTTTTTAATCCGACATTCGTTCCATCCTTTAGTAAATAGGGGAAATCAAGGGTATGGTTCTCATCATTGACTATGCCGATTCCTAAAACCGGAGCATCCATCAACGCATTTAATTTCTTATAAATGGAGTCAAGGAGCGATTCTACGGTCAGGTTGGCCGTTAGATCCCGTCCGATCTTGCTCAACATTTCAAGATTTGTATATTGGGTCTGTAAGGCTTCATTTTTTTGCAGGATCTCAGTTTTCTGCTGTTCCAGTTTTTTTGTCTTAAAGGCAACCAACTGCTCCAGCTCCTCCCTTTTTTCCTGAATGAATTTATTTCTAAGCCAGGAAATGATAATAATAAAAGCCAGGATAAAAGAAAATACAATACTCCTGAACCAATAAGTCCCCCAGAAAGGAGGTTTTATCTGGAATGAAAATTCTGCAGGCGATTCGTTCCATATTCCATCGTTATTGGATGCCCTTACCATAAATGTGTAGGATCCCGGATTCAGATTGGTATAGACTGCGTAGGACCTTTCGGAAGGCGGTGACCAATCATTATCCACACCTTGCAGCTTCCACTGAAAGGAAACTTTTTCAGGGACCGAATAGCTTAATCCTTCAAACTCAAAAGTTATATGATTACGGTTATATGGTAAAACCAGGTTTTCGGGAAGGCTAGTCCAGGCCGATAATCCGGAATGAAATTTTTCATAGGAATCATCTTCCCAGTCGACATCCTTATAGAATAATTGAAGTTTTGTGAGGTTTGTTTTGGGAGGAATGGTATTGATTTCATCCATTTTTGGATTATAAACCATAGCTCCCCGGATAGTGCCAAACCACAGCAATCCATCTTTATCGATGTAATTCGCTTTTGAATTATTTTCGAATCCGGTAAATCCTTCGTAGTTATCATAATTGCGTATATCGAGAATATTCCCCTCCTGATCCAGCGTGATCTTATCTGCACCATTCTGGCATCCGGCCCAGATATTACCTTCTTTATCCGTCAGAATGGAGTAAACATTATCCGATGAGAGTCCATAATCCATATCGATCCTGAACACATCAATGTTATCCTTTTCATCGATACGCATTCGGTAAACACCCGATCCATAGGTGGCTGCCCAGATATAGCCGAACCGGTCTTCGGTCAGCTGCATCAAGGCCGTAAATCCAAGATAGTCTGAATGTTGAAAGGTTTTTAATTCCTGCCCATTGAAACGGGTTAATCCTCCCCTGGTCGCAATCCATATATTGCCATCCAGGGATTTTATGATGTCATCAATCTGGTTATGATTCAGTTCAGAATTTTCCCGATTAAATTGAGTGATCCCCCCTTTTTTAAAAAGAAAAACTCCCTGATCGTAGGTTCCGATCCAGATTTGATCCCCATCAAGATATACATCCGAAACCCCAAGTGTATTTGGCAGGCCAAATTCTTCATTGACAAGGCGATAACTCCTTCCGTTAAACGTCCATAAACCGCGGTTGGCTCCAATGATCAATTTCCCTTCATGTTCAAATATTACTCTTACAATTCCCAAAACCGTATTTTCATCCGGCGGATAATGGACCAGCGTATCTCCGTCCCATGTAAAAAGACCGTGTGTAGCGACACCTATCCACATGATGCCCTTGCGGTCCTGATAGAACGACCATACAAAATAATCGTCCAGATCTTGATTGGATTGAAAAGAGATGAATTTAGTCCCTCCGTATTTGTAAAGGCCATTCCCATCCGTACCGATCCATACATTCCCTTCATAATCATGGCAGATGGATCGGATACCTGCAATAGCAAAACCGGATTGATCCGTAAAAATATTTACCTCTTCGCTACCGGGTCCACCCACCCATTGATATAACTCACCTTTTACCGGGTTGGACAGCCAGATGTTTCCTTCGCCATCTTCATAAAAAGCGTTGATACTCCCGGTATCAATCGTTGATGGAAAATCCACTTCTTCCAGGTTTTCTTTATACCTGAAAACTTTAATCAGGTCGTTGTCATCGAGTGTGAAGAGCCAGATATATTTCAGGCGATCGAGATAAAGATAAATGATGTTTCGATCCGAAAGGAAAGGATGATCCGATAAGGAGTGCCTTTGTAATTTCTGATCCCTGAATACAAATAGCTCTTTACCGGAACTGATGATCAGGTGCCCCTCTTCATTGAAAACAATATTATTCCGGTTTGAAAAATCCTTTAGCTGCTCATGTTGATCTGAAAAATTTTTAAAATCTTCACCGTCGAACAGGTAGACCGCCGAACTGTTCTGATTGGAATTTACACTGAACCAGAAATTTCCATCGGGATCCCTGTGCATCCTTCGAGTATATAAAAAATTAAAGTCGGTTGGTACATGGTTTTTGAAACTCGCCCCGTCAAATACGGAGATCCCAAGGATGGTTTTTATCACCAGGTCTCCATTCCGGTTATCCCTGATCTCCAGGATCACGTCACTGAGTAGTCCGTCCCGCCTAGTATATGTCTCGAAGCCATTTCCTGTAAACCGGCACAATCCTCCTCCATTGGTGCCGATCCAAATATTTCCCCGGACATCCTGAAAAACAGCATTGACCTGCGATTGCGGGAGACCCTCCTCGACCGAATAATTCTGGAAATTGTAATATTGTGCCTTAACCGCTGAAGGCAGGATACCGGCAATCCAAAAAAGAATAAAAAAATATTTGCACATGCAGGAGGATGTCGATTTACTTTCTAATAAACGAAATTATTTCATTTCAAGTTTATAAATGGGATTCAGGATGAACTAAATATAATCCTAAATTAACGTAACCATTCGATAACTAATTAATTTAAGATGCATGATGAACAATTTTTAACAAAAAAACAAAGAACATTTTATCGGCAGCTTAATAAAACTTTAACTGGTTTATAATAAAGATAAACGCATCCGAAGGATTAGGGACAAACCGGAAGTGAATTAATATAACATGCAATTATTCCAGAATACAGATGATCCGATCGCCTTTCAATATTCCGGATCTGAGGACAAAGGATCAGTCGAAACAGAATGCCAATGATCAACCTGAATCGCTGATCGAATATCTTCCGGATTCCTACCAACTGCCACTTGCCCCTCCTCCGCCAAAGCTACCGCCTCCAAAACCTCCCCCGAACCCTCCACTGCCGCCAATTCCTCCTCCAACGGAACCACGATAACCACCACGTCCGAGACTGCTTAAAATAATAAAGTCCATAGGATCAAACGGCCGTGAACCTTTGCCTCGATTACCACCTCCACCCCTGCGTCTAAATCTTGAGAGGATAAAAAGGACGATCATAATTATAAAAAAAAGATATATTAAACGACCATAAGGTAATTCATCCTTCTCCGGTAGTCTTGTCCCCTGGTACTCTCCCTGCAATACCTCGAAAATAACATCCGCACCTCTATTCAATCCGGCATAATAATCCCCTTTTTTGAACTCAGGCAGCATGATGTTTTCGATGATTCTTTTTGACAGGGCATCCGTAAGTAAATGTTCGATACCCCGACCGGTATTGATCGCAATTCTTCTGTCATCTCTTGCCAGGAGAATGAGTAAGCCATTGTCTTCCCTGGCCTGCCCGATACCCCACTTTTCTCCCCATTGTGCACCCAGATAGTTGATATTTTCCCCTTCTGTGGAAGCTATTACCGCCAGTACAATCTGAGTAGAGGTAGTATCGGAATATTTAATCAGTTTATCCTCGAGTGATGACTTTTCAGAAGCCGTTAAGAGTCCCACATAATCATACACACTGGTTTGAACGGCGGGCTTTTCAGGGATCTTAAATTGTCCGAAGACCAAATCAGTGGTCGAATACCAGGAAAAAATAAATATCAAAATTTTACAAAAGATTCTGAAGTTGCCCATTACCCTCTGGATATATCGTCCGGAAGTTCATTCTCATCATCTGGTTCCCGTGGAAAGTATTTTTGTAATTGTTCCCCAGCCATTAAAATTCCTTCAATAATTCCCTTTTTAAATTCACCCTTTTTAAAAGGCTCCCGCATTACGTCCCTGGTACTTTTCCAGAATCCATCCGGAACCACCTGGTTAATACCTTCATCACCAAGGATAACGAATACCCGCGATTCCACGGCAATGTAGATTAATACTCCGTTACGAGCCCTGGTATTATTCATTTTCAAAAGCTGAAAGACTTCCGCGGCACGATTGAGTGGATCAGAGGATGCCGATCTTTCCATATGAATCCGGATTTCACCGGAAGTATTCTTTTCCGCCTCTCTTATGGCATCCACAATCTCTTGTTCATCGTCAGCTGAAATAAAATTTTCAACGGAAGACATACCTTTCAATTAAAATCAAATTCGACTTGGGGGGCCTTTTCCGCACCTGCATCGGCAGTAAATCGCGACATCTCTTCGAAACCGAACATACCTGCCAGCAGGCTGTTGGGAAAAATCCTTATGTGCTTGTTATAGGTGTTTACTGATTCATTAAAACGATCACGCGCCACGTTGATCCTGTTTTCGGTTCCTTCAAGTTGCGATTGTAATTCAAGAAAATTCTGATTTGCCTTTAGTTCGGGGTAACGCTCTACGGTTACCAGCAATCTGGAAAGGGCCGAGGATACCCCGGATTGTGCCTGCTGGAATTGAGCCAGGTTCTCAGGAGTTAGGTTTGCCGGGTCGATATTTACCTGGGTTGCTTTTGCCCTGGCCTCAATTACATCGGTAAGGGTTCCTCTTTCAAAATCGGCGGCTCCCTGTACTGTATTGACAAGATTTCCGATGAGATCGTTTCTTCGCTGATAGGCACTTTCAACATCCGCCCAGGCCGTTTTGGCATTTTCTTCGAAGTTAATTGCCGTATTGTTAATGCCGACAGCCCATCGGTAAAAAATAAAAACAACGAGGACAATAATTATTAGGGGAATGAACCATTTTTTCATATTCGTGATTTTTTATAATGCTCATATATTAAACCAAGCCGAATAAAATTCCCCTAATTTATAAATAATATCAAAACGAGTAATTATTTTTTGGCTCTATTAATAAAATGATTTTCATCAGAAACAGTGTCGTGAATTAGTTTGTGAAGTCCTCGTTCTGACTGGCAGGATCCAACGTTAGAAAACATTCAGGTGAAATCGACCGGATGAATAAATGATGAGATATTTATCATAAATTGCTACCCCGGAATTAAAAACAAGTAATATTCTACCTTTTACGCATCCCGCATGTATGAAACTGGAAATAAAAAATCCGTCTTTTTTAAAGTAAATCTAAAGTTCATATTTGATTATCATGAAGAAGAAGAATAACCTGGAGGATTTCTCCTCAGCGACAGACCGGCAGAATGCAGAAATAAGAATTTCCGCCCTTTAATTGGGAAAAAAATACCGGTCCATCTATATTTAGTTTTTTAACTTTAATTTGAAAAAGATGAATAAATATGCTCTTTTATTTTTCCTTTCTGTTTATCTTGTTTTCCCGGCGTGTGAAAATAAAACAGGAAATCAGGCGGATGTAGTCCATGTTCAGAAAAAGTACGATGAATCCAGACTTTCCCGGATTCAGGATTTCCAGGAACAGTTGATAAAGGATGGCATGACCGGGAGTAATATTGCCATGGTCTACCTGGACGGTGAAATGATCTACCGGCAAATTGTAAACTCCGGAAAGGAAGGGGATGAGAATATCACCGGACAAACTATTTTCCCGATCTGGTCCATGAGCAAACCGATCACAACGGTAGGGGCCATGATCCTTTATGAAGAGGGCGGGTTTTTATTGGATGATCCGGTATCCATGTATATCCCGGAAATGAAAAGCCTGAAATGCCGGGATGAAAAGGGTGTGATATATCCATGCCGGGAAACACTTACCATGCGTCATATCCTGGCCCATCGATCGGGCTGGAGTTATGACCTGGCCTATCTGAACGGTGAACCTATGGTGATTACCGATACCCTTTTTACAGATCTGGCAGATTTTGCAGCAACGGTAGCCTCCTTGCCCCTGAACCATGAACCGGGAGCAAGTTATACCTATGGGATCAATACGGCCCTTGTGGGAAGGGTGATTGAAGTTATCAGCAGTCGGTCTTTATATGATTTCCTGAAGGAAAGGATATTTGATCCCCTTGAGATGTCGGATACAAAGTTTTACCTGACCGGGGAAGAAAGATCATTTTTCCAACCTCTTTACAGGACCACAAAAGAGGATGCTTCCTTTGAAAGAGGGACTTACGATGAATTGAGTTATGAACCGGGCACGCAGGTGCAGCTGGGGGGAGAGGGATTGGTTTCGACACCTGAAGATTACAGTCATTTTGCTGAAATGCTCGTCAATAATGGTGTTTATAAAGGAAAAAGAATTTTAAGTCCGGCGGCCATTGCCTTAATGCACATGAATCACAGTGGCGAGGAACTTGCGGAAAGCGGATTCTGGAACGGGTTCAGTTATTTTCATCTCGCGGTTCCGGAAAAGGATGGTTTTCTGTCTCCAGAAGGAATTTTTGGATGGTCAGGATATCACAATACCCATTTCTGGATCGATCAGAAAAACAATCTTTTCGGTTTATTTATGACCCGGCGAACTCCTTATGAGCAGAATATTCAGCGTAGATTCAGACGGGCAGTCTATCAGGCAATCAACTGATATTCCAGGTTTTCCGGAATATCGTTTAAGAAAAATTGATAACCGAATGATTTAATCATACAAATCTTAAGTCAATCCGTCTTTTAAAATCATTATCATATGATCAAATAATAAGGCAAAGATCCCACATGTACGTGGTCCGACGATTTAGAAATAAAGCAATAAACGGATTGCCTGGAATTCATTGGAGGGATACCTTTGTTGAATGACGTCCTCCTATCATTTTAATCGTATTGCTGAAGCCATCCGCTTTTTGTCTGCTCATTATAAGGAACAGCCCGATTTGAATGAGGTAGCCAGGCACGTTCATTTGAGTCGTTATCATTTTCAAAGATTATTTCAAAGATGGGCCGGGGTTACTCCAAAACAATTTTTAAGGTACGTTACGCTCGAACATGCGAAAAAATGTCTACAGGAGGGGCGCACCACCTTGGAGACGGCCTATCAGATCGGGCTGTCAGGAAATGGACGATTGCATGACTTATTCATTAATATCGAGGCATGTACACCTGGAGAATATAAAAACAGGGGGAAAGACATAAAAATCAGCTATGATTATATAGATACGGCCTTTGGACGGGCCCTGGTTGCTGAAACGGAGATCGGGATCTGTAAATTATCCTTTTACCATGATGAAAGTGAACCTGAATTGGAATTAAAAAACGACTTTCCTGAGGCAGATTTTAAGAAAGGGCTTGGGAAACACGGCGAAAGGGTAAAACAATATTTCAATAACTGGAAAATCCCGGAACGAAAAATAATCCTGGATTTGAAAGGCACACCCTTCCAGATACAAACCTGGAAGGCTCTTCTCCTGATTCCACCGGGCAGTCTTGTATCGTATCAGGACGTAGCTTCCATGGTTAACAGGCCCAATGCTTCCAGGGCAACAGGCACAGCCATTGGAAATAATCAGGTAGCCTACCTGATTCCCTGTCATCGGGTGATTCTTCACTCAGGCAGGACAGGAGGATACCGTTGGGGAAACCAGAGAAAAATCGCGATCAATGGTTATGAGTACGCCATGTTTAGAAATCAACCATCCTTGGATTTAACATGATTTTAGCCGGGGCCCAGACAATACCTGTGCAAGGAGAAGGAGATTGAAATTTAAGTGCACACTATAATTTAATTCATAAAGCCGCCGATCATGAGGTGGAACTGATCGTATTCCCGGATATGTCAATAACGGGTTATGAAAGGAAAAAAGCTTTTGATCTGGCATTTACCAGGACGGATTCCAGGCTTGAGCAACTGTGAAACCTGTCAGCCGAATTTAAAACGATCATCATAGCCGGGGCCCCGATACAAATGAACTCCCGGGTATATATCGGGGCATTTATTATACATCCGGATCATTCGGTGCTGATCTATACAAAACAGTACCTTTACACTGGAGAAGAGGATTTCTTTTCTTCCTCCCTCGATTTTAATCCCCTGGTAGCCCTGGATTGTGAACGATGGTCATTTCCAATCTGCGCTGATCAAACCGGACAATAGAATTCACGCGGAAGCCTGTGAAATAATCGATTTATGCCCTAAGAAATTGGGATATTTTGAGTAGCCAGGATGTTTAAAAACAATTTGGAGGTATTTCTTAACTGTGGAACCCAATCCTTACCGGACCCTTCCCGGTAATATCCAGTTATCCTTTATTTCATGCCCATCCCTGAAACGATCCAGGCAAAGCCGGCAAAGGCAATAAATATTCCGAACCCAGCGGCAATACTTTCAAGTAAAAATCCCGATAAAATTCCAATGATTAGACCCAGCACGATCCAGATATATAATCTTGATTTCGATTTTTTGCGTTTTTTAGCCATATCTCTAAATAATCGAGGCTAAAATGGAAGTTCTTTCCCACGAATACCCGGGATTAAAAAAGTTCCACCTCAATAAATTTAAGTCAATATTTAATTCAGGTTAATTTAAAAAAACTTTCTAATTAAATTGATTATCAGGGTTAAAATTATACTGAGCAAGATCATCGTAGTGATTGGAATAAAAATTCGATGATTTTCTCTTTCTATCCGGATATCTCCAGGCAACCTCCCCAGCCAGTTTAAACTGTTCCCGGCAAAATGCAGAATCAAACCCAGGATAACCAATATTATGCCGGCAAGAATGATATATTTACCAATGGCTTGCAAAGAACTAATATTCAGGTAACCAGTAAACTAAACTTTCATCCACCCGCTTTTGACCTAAATCAATGAATGACAACCGGAATGAATAGTGATAGACATCCGGATAGATCCTGAACGGCTCATGTGGCCTGGAATTCCTCGTCCAGGAATCATCCCCTCCCAGGCCCATTTGCAGATGATCGATATTCAGCGTGATCCATTTTCCGGGTTCAAGATCCACCGTATGCCTGGCCTTTTCAATTACCTCCATCGAATAGGGCCAGGCGCTCACATTCAGTTCATTTTCTGCCACAATGATTAAACCCACATCCTGATTGCTGAACACGGCCCAGCGCACATCCGATTTATTTCCGCTTTCTTGCGGTTTTATATACATCGGATAATCCTTACCGATATCCTGCACATATACACCAAAATGAACACTCGATTTCCGGTCCCAATAGGATTCCAGGGGCCCCCTTCCAAACCATGTCATCGAATTCAAGGCCGGACTGATTCCCGTTTGTAAACCAATTCTGGGAATTTCCGGAAGATCCTTCCCTGGCTTGAATGTATAATCCACCAACATATCCCCGGATCCATAAACCGTGTAATTCAGGGTTAGCTCGGAATGGGCATCCGGTAAGAGATGACGGACGGAAATCTTTATCACTCCTTCATTAATCCGGTATGTATTGATCTCTGCCAGTACGGCATCGGGTCCGGCCTGCTTCCATAAACCTTGACCGATATGGGTCTGTGCCCCCATAAAATCATTGTCTGTCTGCGGACGCCAGAAGTTAGGCTTCATGGATTCCCCGATTATTTCGTTTTCCTTAAAACGGAGTGAGTTGAGAAATCCACTCTCCCGGTCAAATAAGATTTCAAAATCGTCCCCCACTATAACGTAATGATCATCGTTTTCCACCAACTGAATATCCGGCAGATTACGGGCATCGATCACCGGAAGGATCCTGTTTTCATAAGGCAGTTTAAACTGTTCGCTGGCTACCAGGTATCCTTTATCAGCCCATTTTGTATCATTTCCCAGGTGAAAGGACAGGGTAAGGAAATATTCATCCCCGGGAGTTATTTTCGTGGGTTTATCAAATGGAATACGGGTCATTTTTTTCTCTCCAGCCGGGATCCCTTCGAGCTGCATTTCTCCGGAAGTTATATTTTTACCATTTTTTTCCAGGGACCAATGGGCTGTAAGATGATCCAGATTGATAAAATCATATCGATTCCGGATCCGGACGATTCCTTCTGCCAGGTTTACCGGCTCCACTGCCACCGGTTGGAAAACATATTTACAGTGAAGGGTGGCTGCTTTCGAGGTCCGATCGGGAAATACGACGCCGTTGATGCAGAAATTACCATCATTGATCAGGGTATCACCAAAATCACCACCATAGGCCCAGTAAGATCGGCCATCCGGAGCCTGTTTAAGAATTCCCTGGTCCACCCAGTCCCATATAAAGGCACCAAGCATTCTTTTATGAGACCGTATCGCATCCCAGAAAGCTTCCAGATCCCCCACAGAATTACCCATGGCGTGTGCATATTCACACCACATAACCGGCCGGTCGTCGTAATCCGCAGTGGCCAGGTTAATCATCCGTTCAATTGGCCAATACATCCTGCTGATCACATCCACATAGGCAGGATCCGGCGAGGGCGGATCGGTGGGAATTCCATTGATGTTTGACTGGGCCCCTTCATAATGAATATAACGCGTTGGATCATAAGCTTTTATCCAACCGGCCATGGCGGCATGATTCGGGCCTGAACCGGATTCATTCCCCAGGGACCACATGATAATGCTGGGATGATTTTTATCGCGTTCCACCATCCTTGCCGCACGTGAAACAAAAGCTCCGTGCCACTCCGGATCGTTTGACAGCATTGAATTCAATCCGTGTGTTTCAAGATTGGCCTCATCAATCACATACAACCCATATTCGTCGCACAGATCAAGCCAATAAGGATCGTTGGGGTAATGAGAGGTCCTTACTGCATTAAAATTAAACTGTTTCATCAAAATAACATCCTGGACCATACGTTCCCTGGAAACTACTTTGCCGGTTAAGGGATCGTGGTCGTGTCTGTTGGTACCTATGAGTTTTACCGGACTCCCGTTCACCAGGAGCTGACCTTCCATAATTTCCAATTCGCGGAAACCTATTCGAACACTCCGTACCTCCAGAATATTTCCATTGTTATCCTTCAGATAAATCACCAGTGTGTATAGATTGGGTTGTTCCGCAGACCATTTCGCCGGCTGAACTACTTTTTCCTCAAAAAAACCAAATTTAATATGACCGGTTTGGGGATAATTAATGTGGATTAGCCCCCCAAGACCTTTTTCAATGTTTTCAAAAACCGGATTCCCGAGAGGATCATACAGATTGATCCCTATCCGCCAGCGATCTGCCAGTTCCTTGTCCGAATAGTGAATCTTTGGCCTGACCATCAGGATGGCATCCCGATAAGATTCATCCAAATCGGTCCTGATAAAAAAATCAGTAAGGTGTATATCCGGAGCAGCGCTAAGGAATACATCCCGGTGAATACCACTCAACCTCCAGTGATCCTGATCCTCCAGATAACTGCCGTCGCTCCAGCGATATACCTTAACAGCCAACCGGTTTTTTTCAGGCTTTACAACGGAAGAAATATCAAATTCGGCAGGTAAATGACTATCCTCACTATATCCAACAAATTCACCGTTCAACCATACATAATAGGCCGAACTTACTCCTCCAAAATGAAGGGTGATTTTCATGTCGTTCCAGGAATCCGGTAAATCAAATTCTTTCACATAACATCCTACCGGATTATCGTCATCAGGAACATATGGAGGATCTACCGGCACAAACGGATAAGTAATGTTGGTATAAATGGCGGTACCGTATCCCTTTAATTCCCAATTGGAAGGTACTGGAAAATCGACCCAGGAAGAGAAATCGTAAGTTGCATGGTAAAAATTTTCGGGCGCCTTGCCGGGTACCGGGGACCAGTGGAATTTCCAGATCCCGTTGAGTGAATAGTATCGGGATGAGGCCAGTCGATCAACTGCTTTTGCCTCTTCAATGGTAGCAAAAGAAATGGAGGTAGCCCGGGCCGGAAGCCGGTTGGTCCCGGAAACATGCGGATTTTCCCAATCATTCAGAGGGGATTGCCCTGATAAAATCAGAGGGATCAACACATGTAAAGAGACTATTAAAAATAATTTCATCATTATAAATTTAGTAATCATCAAAAATACGAAGATTTGAATATTTTCAAATTGAAAAGTAACGGAGTTGATTTAATGTTATTATCGGAGAAGAATAATAGGATCGAGTCGGATGGACTTATATATCTTTATAAATACATATAGACCCAGCAAATATGTTAAATCCTTAAAGCGGAAGAAGAAATAACCAGTAAATAACCTGACTGGCTCAAACCATCATTTGTACCAAACCTAACCTCCCGGAAGAATAATTTAGACCTGTAATTTAGAATCCACGATCTCCGGAATAAATCAGGTATTTAACGAATCCGGTTTTCCATTTGCATTGGCCCGAATCACCTCCACCCAATGTTTTGCGGTTCGCCCTGTAAAATGTTTTATCTGGTGTCGGCAGCTGAACCCGCATGCAACGACAGTTGTCTTCTTATCGAGATCCCTTATGGTAGGGAAAAGAACATTTGAACCTATCTTTTCCGAAAGTTCGTAATGCTCTTTTTCATATCCGAAAGATCCGGCCATCCCGCAACATCCCGAATCTATTTCCATACAATTCAATCCTTCAATGGATTGCAACAGATCTTTCATGGCCGATGTACCATAAAGGGCTTTCTGATGACAATGTCCATGAATCAGGATTTCCTGCTCCTCAGAAGTAAATCCGACATCAATTTTTCGATCCTGCATTTCCCGGTGAAGAAACTGATCTATCATAAACACTCCGTTTTTTAGCCGGGAAGCCAGTTTGTCCTCTTCAATCAGGTCGGGAAGGTCATCCGTGAGCGATGAAGCACAACCGGGTTCACAGACTAAAACCGGTATTTTTTTTGATAAAAAGGCATCGAGCCGGAGCGCTGTTTTTAATCCATCCTCCTTCGCTTCCTTTAAGAATCCATGTGAAATTTTGGGTCGCTGGCAACATCCGACATCTGCAAGGATTACTTGATACCCGCAAGAAACGAGCAGTTCATAAGCAGCAATCCCAATATTCGGTTCATGATAATTAAGGTAAGTATCGGCAAAGAGCGCCACGGTCCTACCCGGATTATCCAATGCATTTTTTTCAAACCATAATTTAAAGGGTTGAATTGCATAAGCGGGCATTTTTCTTCTGGATTCAAGACCGGCCAATCGCTCCATTAATATTCGAAATACGGAACTGTGCACTATCGGATTGATCAGTCTGGCACCAGGACCACTCAATTTGGCAGCCATCGTCGTGGAATTCTTTATGAACCGGTCTCTCAAGGTGGAACCGTGTTGCTCATAATAAGCACGGCTTACTTCACTTTTCAGCTTTGCCATATCCACGTTGCTGGGACATTCTGATTTGCATGCTTTACAGGAAAGGCACAGGTCGAGTACCTGATGTAACCTTTCACTGGCCAATCCGTGATGGTTAAGTTGTCCCGACATCGCCAGTCGGAGGGCATTGGCACGTCCTCGTGTAGAATGTTCCTCGTCGCGGGTAGCTTTATAACTGGGGCACATGGTACCACCTAAAATTTTCCGGCATTCCCCAACCCCCGTACACATATGAACGGCATCTCCGAAACTGCCGTCTTCCCTGAAAAGGAAGGTGGTTTTAAAATCCTTATCCTTATAGGCTGCTCCATATCGCAGGTTTTCAGTCATGGCGGGCGTTTCCACAATCTTCCCTGGATTCATGAGGTTGACGGGATCAAAAAGT
>Ga0209536_100006298_pt1 | contig 18187 bp, 18 predicted proteins | sample DeeMarSeWOR28_12_FD_187461 | JGI IMG/M metagenome (GOLD analysis project Ga0209536, IMG submission 187461) | Marine sediment microbial communities from White Oak River estuary, North Carolina - WOR-2-8_12 (SPAdes) (version 2) | ecosystem: Environmental > Aquatic > Marine > Intertidal zone >... | reverse complement strand
CTTGAACGACGAGAGGTAGAGGTCCCCGATCGTGGTCTCGATGTCGATGATCCTCGCGAGCGCCCCCTTGTTGATGACGACATCGTTGAGCACCGTGTAATTGGCGACCCGCTCTCCCATCCGGTGCACATGGGCGACGAGCATCATCCTCTCGTCGTATTCGAAGTCGTTGTCGAAGATGCGCTCGAGGACCGGGTACAGTTCCTCCAGGGTGATCGCCGTCATGAATCCGAGCGACCCGAGGTTTACGCCGAGGATCGGCTTCCCCGTGTTTCCCACGACCCGCGCCGCGGAAAGGAGCGTCCCGTCGCCCCCGATGACGATCAGGAAGTCGCACGATTCGGGAAGTTTCGAGCGGGTGACGGCTTCGCCGTGATGCAGGAGGGCCGCCGTCTCCTTGTCCAGCACGACGCGCTTCCCGCGCGACTCGAGCCATACGCACAGCTCGGAAACGATCTTCTCGGCGCGGGGGTCGACGTGCTTGGCGATGATGCCGGTGCACTTCATGGTCCATTAGGATAATAGATCGGAATCCGAAGGGGAAGCAAAAATGGTTAATTTAGGGGTACATTCCCCGTTCTCATGCTCCAATGATTCGTCTTCCCCATTTCCGCATGGCCAAGAAGGTCGGGTTGTGGCAGGACAAGAGCCCGGTGCCACCGGGGGAGTACAGGCATAGGGGCAGGGAGGCCTTTCCATATACCCCATGCCTATCTCCAGGCAATCATTCCGCGGGATGCTTTTCCTTTCTCCCCCATCACAGCTTCATTAAATATATTCCGTTTCCCTGCCGAAAAGAAACTTGATAGGTTGGTTACCATAGTATCCAAACAGATTACAAACTAATGAAGGAGTAACGCATGAATGTATTTGATGGAATATGGATGACACTGTTTTTTCTTGTCAGCGGTGTATTGGGCGCACTTATTGGACGTAGTGAAAAAACCGCGAGAGAGAAGAGGGTAGAATACTTCAAAAGCATTCCCGGCAGTACGGAAGAAGAAGCCCAAAGATAACTTTGGGATTTGCCTGGTTGATACACAGAATTATTCTTTAAGGACGGGACCATCGACTCCGTCCTTTAGCCAGAACGTTATCCGGACAAGCTGTTTGGCTGAAACTGAAGGCTTTCCCTCCGACGCAGACCTGCATTCCGGGATTCTCAAAACGATATTCCGCCACAATCTCCCGAAATGCTCCCAGGACGATTGACAAGGGTATGGTGACAGGGGTCAGCGGAAAACGTCTGGCTTGTTTCAAGGGTAAATTTGACACCCCGTCTTGCCGAATATACGAGTGGGGAAACGGCACCCGAAAAGGGCGGAAGCGGAGGGGCCATGGAATGCACCTGCGGAGCATGCAGAAGGATCGACGACGAACCGCGTTTCAACGCCTACTGGCTTGAATACAGGACCAACAAGGGATTCATCGTCCTGCGCTACATCGACGGCAACCTGGAGGGATGGCACATAAAGGTAGGCGACTACGAGAAACGATACCCCCAGGACTACATGCACAAGTTCTTCAAACTCACCGTCTACAGCCAAACCAGAAAAGAAAAAAGCTTCCTGGTTCCAAGAAACCGAAAGACGGGATAATCCTACCGGATCAGTTTGTCGTCGGAAAGCCTGTCGAGCATGGTTTTCACGAAGGCCTGAATCAGCTCATACCGGGTGGCGGAAAGCTCCGTCTTGGAACGTCCGGACCAGATCAGCTTCTCATCGCTGACGCTGTAAAGATTCGTTTCGGCGTATGCAAACCCTTCCTCGACGATTTCGCCCGCCTTATAGATATGGGTGTAATACATCCCATAGTAGCCGTAATAGTTCGGAACGATGTAGGATCGCCCGGGGACGGTGGTTTGCACGGTTTCCATATCCACAAGCCTCGTCACAATTACGGTGTCCGCCCCGAAATTCCTGATTTTCCCGATGACAACGTCCTTGTCCGGCATCTCGGCGTCGGGGATGATTTTATGGCTTGCCACCGCCTCTACTCCGCGCGCCCTCAAGCGGTCCGCGAATTCATCTTCGAAGATCTTCCGGGTGTCCGGCTCCTTGAAAACCCCGAGGACGGCGACCTTCCGGATCGTCCCCCGGAACTGGTCATCTTTCCACGCCTCCGTCACCTTCGTCGTGGCGCAGGAAGCAAAGAGACAAACGCAGGCAAGGAGGAACAACCGGACGGGACGATCAAACCGTCCGGGGAATGCCCTATTCCCCATGCTTCTCCAGAACCTTCTTGAGTTTTTCATCGATCCACCGGCTTCCCGGGACCTCCTCGCCGTTTACATATTCCACTTCCGCGATCTTCATCCCGCCCCGGAGCCAGAGCTTCCCCGGTCCGTGGAGGTTCCCTTTGACGTACGGATATTCTGTGAATATAGCACCATCCTCGTAATAATCAAAACACACACCGTGCTTCTCCCCGTTCCGATATTCCTCTTCCTTGACCAGTCCTCCATCCTCTTTCCACTCCCGATATTTCCCCTGCAACCTTCCCTCTTCGTATTCCCCTTCGCTCTTGACCGCGCCACTCCGGTGCCATTCGAGTCTGGGACCGTGCAATTTGCCGTGCACGTACTCCTCCATCCCGGTTTTCCGGCCGTCCGGGTCCCAATAGGTGGTCGTCCCGTGCCGGATGAACGCGCCGTGCTCGTTCCTGTACCCTTTCCTTTCCGATCTGATCTGCTGATCGCTGTAACGGTCGATCAATGTTTCGACGTCACCCATCGGGACCTCCTCGAGGCTCACACGTGGAAATGGTTCTATCCATGACCCTTCCGTGAGGGATATTATATCGAAAGGAAAAGGGAAGGAAGATGTCCGCTCGCGGCAACCCACCTCCGCTGTTCCCCGACCGCCGGGAAGGCGTGCGGGGCCCGTCTTCCGGCTCCGCGCCCCTGGCGGACCGGATGCGCCCGACGACCCTCGCCGGGTTCGTCGGCCAGGAGGCGATCCTGGGGGAGGGAAAATTCCTCTCCTCCGTCCTCTCTTCCCGGCCGCTCCCGTCCCTCATCTTCTGGGGCCCGCCCGGGTCGGGCAAGACGACGCTCGCCCGCATCATCGCCGCCGAGACGCAGGCGGTCTTCCTCCCCTATTCGGCGGTCCTCGCGGGCATCAAGGAGATCAAGGAGGCCCTGTCGGAACTTCGGAGGGTCCGCACCGACAGGGACCGGCCGGCGATCCTGTTCCTCGACGAGATCCACCGCTTCAACAAGGCCCAGCAGGACGCCCTTCTTCCCTTTGTGGAGGACGGGACCGTCACCCTGTTCGGGACCACGACGGAGAACCCCTCCTTCGAGATCCGGAACGCCCTTTTGTCCCGATGCCGTGTCCTCGTCCTCGACCCCCTGTCGGCGAAGGACGTGGAGGCCATCGTCCTGCGCGGACTTTCGGATCCGGACCGCGGGCTCGGGAAACCCGGGGAGTTCCTCTCCCCGGAAGCCCTCCGGCATATCGTGGAGATTTCCGACGGCGACGCGCGGGTGGCGCTCAACGCGCTCGAGGCGGCCGTGGCGATCGCGGAGCACCGGGGACTTCCCTCCGTGGACGTGGCGGTGTCGGAAGAAGCGCTCAGGACAAAGGCCCTCCTCTACGACAGGGACGGGGAGGAGCACTACAACCTCATCTCGGCATTCCACAAGAGCCTGCGGGGATCGGATCCCGACGCGTCCCTGTACTGGCTGGCGAGGATGCTCGCCGCGGGGGAGAACCCGCTCTACATCGCCCGGCGGATGATCCGCTTCGCATCCGAGGACGTGGGGAACGCCGCGCCGGGGGCACTGTCGATCGCACTGGCCGCGGCGGAGGCCTACCGGACACTCGGGAGTCCCGAGGGAGAACTGGCGCTGGCACAGGCGGCGGTCTACCTCGCCACCGCGCCGAAAAGCAACCGGGTGTACATCGCGTTCTCCCGCGCCCTGGAAGATGCGAAGTCCCGGGGAAGTCATGCGGTGCCGACGCATCTTCGGAACGCTCCGACGCGGCTGATGAGGGAGCTCGGCTACGGGAAGAAATACCAGTACCCGCACGATTTCGCGGACGCTTTCGTCCCCGAGGAGTACTTCCCGGAGACGCTGGGCAGGCGCACCTACTACGAGCCCTCCGAGGCCGGCCACGAGAAGGTCATCGCGATGCGTCTGCAAACGTGGTGGGGGGCCTTGCGGAAGAAGTGAGCCGCCCCCTTTGCGATGGTCAGGACCCTCCCGGGGCGGGGGGAGCAGCTCCCTCCACCAGCGTCGTCTCCACCCGGAGGAGCGAGTTCGACACGTAGATCGTGCGGGAATACGTCTCGTACCCCGCCTTCCGGAGTTCCAGACGGTGCGGGCCGCTTTCCACCTTCAGGTACCGCTCCTCGGTGAAGTCGGACGCCTTGCCCTGGGAAATCCCGTCCAGGACGACCTCCGCGTCGGGCGGGTTCACCGCGAAGATCAGGCCGCCGACGTTTTCCACACCGTAGATCTGCGCCTTGGGATAGCATCCGCTCACCAGGGCGAGGCCCCCGCAGGCCAGGAGGCCCAGGAAAACGAGGGCGAGGGCGGCCTTACGGTCCGTGCCGCTCGCCATGCGAACCCAGCGCATCCCCTGCCTCCTATCTCGCCAGGTTGACGATGTCGTTGACGGCGAATCCTTCGCCGCTCACCTTCCGGCAAATCGCCGCGTCTTCTCCGAAAAAGTCCGAGACGACGATCTCCCCCTTCTCCCTGCCGGGTTTCCGGCCGAGGGAGAGTTTCGTATCGGGATCGGTCACCTCGCGGCCCTCCCCGAAGACCCGGAGCCGGTCCCCCACGACCAGCCCCGTCTTCCGTCCGGCATTGATGGTGATCTCGTCCCCGTCGACGGCGGCCACCTTTCCGTTCCACGGGAGCGACTCCATCCGGCGGATCAGGTTGTCGATGAACTTGGAGATCGCCGCGCGGAGGGCCTTTCCCTCCAGGGTCTCGTCGTATCCCTTGGCGCCGCCGATCCCCAGGACCTGCGTCGAGCTCTCCTCGTGGACCCCCGTCCCGCTGTCGGCGAAGATGACCAGCCCGGTCGTGGCGTCCACGACCCGGACGTCGACGGTCGCCTCGGCCGTCTGCGTCTTGCTCGCGCCGATCAGGTAGGTGGCCGAATCCTGCTTGACGCCGAACTGCGACACCGCCCCCGTCACGATCGCGTTCAGCCCGAGGACCTCCCCCGACTTCGCCCCCGTACCCCCCCGGATGATGTCCGACTTCGCCAGGTCCTGCTCGTCCAGGATCAGGTCGAGGTCGGCTCCCCGCGAGACGAGGAGGAAGAGGTCGGACTTCGCCAGTTCGGTCGTCAGGATGTCCTGGACCGCCCCGCCGAGGCGGCCGCGTCCGTAGGCGCTCTTGTCCTGGAACCGGATGACCGCCACCCGTTTCTTCGGGCCCCTCGTCACGATGGGGGCCTGGGGTTCGGCCCTCGGCGTCACCGCGGCGGGGGCGGACGGCAGGTCCGACGGGCCGGTGACGGGAGGCGTGGTGGCGCATGCCGCCAGGATCAAGGCGGCCACCCCGGCGTTGCAGATCGCTGCACCCATCCGGGGTGCCAACAGAACTGACCTTTTCATCTGGTGCCTCCTCCCTCTGCCGGAGTTCCCGTTCCCCGAGTCGTGTCGTCCCGATCTCCCCTGATCTCCCGCCCCTCGAGCAGTCCGTACGGCACCTTTCGGGCGATGTTCCTTGCGACCGCCTTCCCGTACGGGGTCATCGGAGTCAACAGCAGGTTTCCCAGGGCGTTGACCACGATCTCGGCCCCGATCTCCCGTCCTCCGTGCGGAACGGCCACCTTCGATTGCGTGTCGCTCCCCTCCCACAAACGGGTTCCGTCCCTTGCGTAGAGTTCGAACGAGGCGGTGACGGTGACCTTGTTGTAGATCCCCGTCGTCGTCTTGTTCCATTCTTCTACTTCCCCGTAAAACACTCCCTCCACGGCCAGCTCACGGCACACTGTCCCTGGCGTGGTGGATCCGAGCTGTCCCCCGTAATTGATCCCCAGCGTCTCCCGCAGCACCCTGTCGCTCTCCTCCGCCGGCAGGACGTTCCACCCGCGTTGTCCGATCTCGGTGATGAAGGCGGAACGAACGATCTCCGAGGCGGACAGGTCGTTGCTCCGGTTCTCCAACGGTGCAACAGCCACTTTCGGACCGGTCGAAGCAGGAAGGGGCGACTCCTCCCGCATCGCACCCTTCCGACTTCCGCACCCGCCCAGGGAGAGGAGCAGAAGGGCACTCAGAAGGATGCGCCGCGTTCGCCTCTTCCCGATCTCCATCCGAATGAGACGCTCGGCGCCGAAGACTATTCACCGCCTCCCGGCGCCGGGCCCTCTACTCTTTCCAGTGGATGCAGGCGGCGGGGCAGATGTCGATCGCCTCCTGGATTTCCGATTCGCTCGCGCCGTTCGGGTCGAAGACCTCCGCCTTGTTGTCGTCGTCCATCTGGAATACCCCGGGGACGGTGTCCACGCAGACATTGCAGCAGGTGCACTCCTCTTTGTCGACGTAAGGAACTTTCGCCATCGGTTGCCTCCCGAAAAGGAATTTGGGCTACCACCCTATTATACGGAAAAAGTCCGTTTCCTCCAGAACCGGGATGCCGGAGCCGCTCTTGACGGACCTGACCCGCGGGGATATTGTGTGTTTCCTGAAGGCAGAATACGCGCGGAGGGGCGAGCGATGCCGGAATTCCTGTTCCAGGATCCATTCCCGCAGGGGAAAGACGATACGAAATACCGGCTGCTCACCAAAGAGTACGTTACCGTCTCCCGGTTCAACGGGACAGAGGTCCTGGTGGTCGACCCGGAGGGACTCGCCTTCCTGGCCAACCAGGCGTTTCGCGACGTATCCTTCCTGCTGCGCCCGGCGCACCTTGCGAAGGTTGCCGCCATCCTCTCCGACCCGGAGGCTCCCCCCAACGATCGCGGCGTCGCCGTAGCCATGTTGCGGAACGCCGAAGTCTCCGCCCGCTTCGTCCTTCCCTTCTGCCAGGACACGGGGACCGCCACCATCGTCGGGAAGAAGGGGCAGCAGGTCTGGACGGGCGCACGCGACGAGGAATACCTCTCCCGGGGCGTTTACCGGACCTTCACGGAGGAGAACCTGCGGTATTCCCAGACGATCCCCCTGACGATGTACGAGGAGAAGAACTCGGGGACCAACCTTCCCGCACAGATCGACCTCTACGCCACAGAAGGGAAGGAGTACACGTTCCTCTTCGTCGCCAAGGGCGGCGGTTCCGCCAACAAGTCGTATCTGTTCCAGGAGACGAAGGCCCTTCTTGCCCCCGGCATCCTCGAGACGTTCCTCGTGGAGAAGATGAAGACCCTCGGGACGGCCGCCTGCCCCCCCTACCACCTCGCGTTCGTCGTCGGGGGAACGTCCGCCGAGGCGTGCCTGAAGACGGTGAAGCTGGCCTCCACCGGCTACCTGGACCACCTCCCCACGCAGGGGAACGACGGCGGCCAGGCGTTCCGGGACCCGGAGATGGAGGAAACGATCCTGAACGCCGCGTACCAGTCCGGCTACGGGGCCCAGTTCGGCGGCAAGTACTTCGCCCTCGACGTGCGGGTCGTCCGCCTGCCGCGTCACGGGGCCTCCTGCCCGGTGGGAATGGGGGTCTCCTGCTCCGCCGACCGGAACATCAAGGCGAAGATCAATGCGGATGGGATCTGGCTGGAGGAGATGGAAAGGAACCCGGGCAGCCTGATTCCCGAAAAATACCGGAAGAAGCACGAACACGGGATCGTGAAGATCGACCTGAACCGGCCGATGCGGGAGATCCTCGCCGAGTTGTCGAAGTACCCCGTCACGACGCAGCTCTCCCTCACCGGGACGCTCATCGTCGGCCGCGACATCGCCCACGCCAGGATCAAGGAGCGGCTGGACCGCGGCGAGGGGATGCCGCAGTACCTGAAGGACCACCCCATCTACTACGCGGGCCCGGCCAAGACCCCCAAGGGGATGCCGTCGGGATCCTTCGGCCCGACGACGGCGGGCCGGATGGACTCGTACGTGGATCTGTTCCAGTCCCACGGGGGATCCCTCGTCATGATCGCCAAGGGGAACCGGAGCAAGCAGGTGACCGACGCCTGCAGGAAGCACGGGGGGTTCTATCTGGGGTCGATCGGAGGCCCGGCCGCGCTGCTCGCCCAGGAGAACATCCGGAAGGTGGAGGTGCTCGAGTATCCCGAACTGGGGATGGAAGCGGTATGGAGAATCGAGGTCGTCGACTTCCCTGCATTCATCCTGGTGGACGACAAGGGAAACGACTTCTTCCAGCAGATCGGCCGCTGAGCGCCGGGAAAGCGGATCACCCTCTCCCCACGCCAACCGCGTCCGGCCGAGTACTCCCGCCGCGCATCTCGGCGATGCCCGCGGCGAAGGTGAAGCAGAGCATGAGAACCCCGATGCCCACCACCCATCGCCATCCCCCGTGACCGTAGGCGTGCCCGCTGACGGTGATCCCGACGGACCCCCCGAGGTAGTAGAAGAGCACGTAGAGGGAGTTGGCGCGTCCCCGTCCGGCCGCAAGCCTCCGGTTCAGCGACCCGGCGGCGGCGGCGTGAACCGTGAAGAAGCCGGCGCATACGCCCGCCAGGCTTGCCAGAATCGCGATCATCGACGGCAGGAAGGTAAGAAGGATCGCGATGGCGAAGAGCGCCGATCCGGCCGCGATCGTTGCCCCGTTGCCGATCCGGTCGCTCAGGTTCCCCGCCAGCGGCCCGACCGCCACGCCCGCGACGTACGAGAGGTACATGAGGGTGATGACCTGCGTGGTGGCGTGGAAGTCCGGCCCCGCGAGATAGAAGGGAAGATAGTTGAAAACGGAGGAGAAGACGAAATACGCGCTGAACGCGACGAAGTAGATCCGGAGCAGTTCCTTGCGGGACAGGAGCGAAAGGAACCCCGTCTTTCCGACCTCGGTCTCCGCCTCCCCTTCCGTCCGGGGAAGCCAGCGGGCGGCCGCCAGGATGGCGGACGCGAGCAGCACGGACGCGGTCACGAACGCGTACCTCCAATGGAGCGGCGGGTGGATCCATCCTCCCAGGAGCCGCCCCCCCAGCCCTCCCATCACCGTCGCGGAGACATAGGACCCCATGACGACGTTCAGGCGCTCCTGCGGCAGGCTGCGGACCAGGTACACCACGAGGCACGTCGTGAGGGAAGGGATGAAGAGGCCCTGCAGGAACCTGGCGGCCACGAGCAGCGGAAGGCTTTCCGTGGCGGCGCAGAACAGGCTGCACCCGAGGACGACGGAGCCGCCCGTGAACAGGAGGGGGCGCACGGGGAAGGTGTCCACCAGCCGCCCGAACGGGAGGGTGGCCAGTGCGATCCCGAAAATCACGGCGGAGACCGTGAGCGAAGCGTACGATGCGCTCACCCCGAACTCCGACCGGATCACGGGAAGAACGGGCTGGGTGATGTAGATCGTCAGGAACGTGGAGGAGACCAGGAAAAAGATCAGCGCCTGAAGGCCGACGTGTCTGCCGCCGTTCATCCGCTTTCCTTCCCCGGAAGATCGATGGCCTGCTTTGCAACCCTCACGGCATCAGGGCGTTGACCTTCGCGGCCATGATGAAGTCGTTCCGGTGCAGCGCACGGATCTTGTGCGTCTGGAAGACGACGGCACAGTACCCCCACCCCACCGTGAGGTCGGGATGGTGCCCTTCTCCTTCCGCCACCTCCCCAACCTTGCGGGCGAACTCCATCGCCTGCGCGAAGTCCCGGAACCGGAACGTTCGCCGGATCTTCGTCGCCCCCTCCTCCAGTTCCCATCCCGGGATTTCCCGGAGCATCCCTTCCGCCTCCTCCCGGGAGAGCGGGGAAACATTCCCCCTGCACGGCTCGCACGTTCTGGACGCCAACCCCATGGCCCCCTCCTTCCGCTCCTCCCGGCCCGCTAATCCTCCCCCGTTTCCCGAACCTTGCCGGAGGCGGCCTGGAGCATGTTGACGGCGCAAAGCTGCCTTTCGAACTCGGCGGGATCGCGCGTCGGAAGCCGGCAGACGCGGCCTTCGCAGACATAGGCGGTCGCCTGGCGGTCCAGCGCCCCTTTCCCGTCCAGAAGCGGAACGAACCGGGCGTTCCTCTCCTGGTCCTCCCCTTCGGTCACGACCGAAAGGACCCGGTTCGGAACAAACCGTCTCCGGACAACGGACAACAGGGAAGCCGCCATCTCCTTTTTCCCCTGCGGGGCGACCAGGAGGATCTGCTTGGGCGCATCGAGAAAGAAATCGACGGCCAGCAGCATCTCGGAAAGAGCGACCGGGTTGGTACGCAAGGGTTCCTCCATGTACCGGAAAACCGCCTCCGCCCTTCTTCGGTACCCGTCTTCGGCCGTGAATTCATGGAGCCGCAGGAGGTTCAGGGCCGCCACGGAATTTCCCGACGGCTCCGCGCCGTCGTAGGAAGGTTTCTCCCGCACCAGAAGATCCTCGTGGTCGTCGCCGGTCAGAAAATAGCCGCCCCGGGCCTTGTCCTCGAAATGGGACTCCAGGATGCCGTCCAGCTCGACCGCCTGTTCCAGCCATTGCGGATCGCCGCCGGCTTCGTACAGATCCAGGAGCCCGGCGATCAGGAAGGCATAGTCTTCCAGGTATCCGTTCTTTCTCGCCTGGCCGTCCATGTAGGTCCGGCAGAGCCGCCCTTCCCGCCGGAGGTTCCCGAAGAGGAAACGGGCGGCATCGGCCGCTTGCTCGACATAGCGGGTATCGTCCAGGACGAGACCGGCGCGGGCATACGCGGAAATCGCCAGTCCGTTCCACGCGGTCAGGATCTTCTCGTCCCGCAGCGGATGAGGGCGGCGGCTTCTCTCCCGGTACAGAAGATCCTTCGCCTCCGAGAGGGCGGCGCGCAACTCCTCCTCCGGGATCTTCAGGCTCCTGGCAACGGCCGCGAAGGATTCCGCAGCGTGCAGGATGGTCCGCCCCTCGAAGTTCCCCTTTTCACTCACCCCGAAATACCGGCCGACGATCCGGGATCGTTCCGGGCCGAGGGTTGCCTCCATCTCTTGCGGAGTCCAGGTGAAGAAGAATCCTTCCTCCCGCCTGCCGTCCGGGACGAGGCTGTCCGCATCCGTGGCGGAGTAGAACGCCCCGTCCGGCGCGGTCATATCCCGCTCGATGAAGCGCAGGGTCTCCCGAACGACCCGCGCGAACTCCTTCTCGCCCGTTGCCTGATAGGCCTCCAGGTAGGCGACGACCAGCAGCGCGCTGTCGTAGAGCATCTTCTCGAAATGGGGGACGAGCCACTGTCCGTCCGTCGAGTAGCGATGGAATCCCCCCGCCACATGGTCGTAGATCCCTCCCATCGCCATCTTCGCAAGGGACAGCCTCGCCATTTCGAGAAATTCCGGATCCCCGGTCCGCCTGTGGTAGCGGAGCAGAAACCGGACGGGCAGGCTGCCGGGAAACTTCGGCGCACCGCCGAGTCCCCCGTCCACGGGGTCGAAACGGCTCCGGTAGAATTGCGCGGCCACGGACAGGGTCTCGGCGGTCGGAAGCTCCTTCCCTCCTTCCGGGGACAGGGCCTCCCGCAGGTACTCCGTCAGCTGGATGCCAACCTCCGCTACCTGATCCTTCCTGGCATGGTAGGCGTTCCGCAATCCCTCCAGGAGGCCGAGGAACCCGGTCCCCCGTCCCGAACCGTCGTCCCGGGGGGGAAAATAGGTCCCCCCATAAAAAGGCTTCCGGTCCGGCGTCAGCCAGACGCTCAACGGCCAACCCCCGTGCCCCGTCAGGGCCTGCACGGCTCTCATGTAGATGGCGTCCACGTCCGGACGCTCTTCCCGGTCCACCTTGACGGCGATGAAGTTCTCGTTCAGAAACAGAGCGATCTCCTCGTCTTCGAACGATTCCTCCTCCATGACGTGGCACCAGTGGCAGGTGGAATACCCGATGCTGACGAACACGGGCCGGCGGAGTGTCCTCGCCTCCTCGAACGCCTCCTTCCCCCAGGGGTACCAGTTTACGGGATTGTGGGCGTGCTGGAGCAGGTACGGGCTTGTCTCGAGAAAGAGCCGGTTCGTGAATGTCGCGCTGCCGTCCGGACGAAGGTGCCTCGTCCTCGGTCGGTACCCTTCCCCCCTTGCTTTCCTCGCCTGATCGAACCGCCGAAGCAGCTCCGGGTCGTACCCGGGGACTCCCGGCAAAGATGAGACCATGATCCGTTCCTCCAGGGAAAAATCAGCATATCTCCTTTCGATGCCCTTCCAGGCCTGTTGGTTTTATCAAACGTGAGCGATCCGTTCGGATAGGATCCGTCCATCGTAGCGCGTGGGAGGTTCCACACCCTTCGGGTGCAGGATCGTAGGTCCGGATCCATCACGGTCCCCAGGTAGCCTGTCATAACCACCCTTCCCGCCTGTACCACTCCAGGGTGCGACGCACTCCTTCCTCTACAGAAATACGCGGGGCATATCCAAGGCGCATCCGGGCCTTGGTGACATCATAGTTCCGATGGTTCATGAAGAAGCCCAGACGTCGGTGGTTGAGAGGGGGCGAACCGCCAAACGGACGGAACAGAAATTCGCAAAGAGTGGCCGCAAGTCGAACGGGCCCGACAGGGACCTTCCATCGGGGCGCAGGCACGCCCCCGGCCCGGGCAATCACGCTGGTGAACTCTTCCAGGGATAGCACTTCCGGCCCGCCCAACAGGAATGTCTCTCCGCGGCCCGGGTCGGTCGCGGCAAGCAAAAGGCCATCGACCAGGTCTTCGCAATAGACCGGATGAAGGAACCTCGTGCCGGGACCGATCATCAGGAAGTAGCCCCGCACCACAGCGCGATACAATTTCAGGCGGCGGTGGTCGCCAGGCCCATAGACAAAGCTGGGACGAACAATGGTGAGGCACCCCGGATCGTTCCGGTAAAGGTCCCTGGCGATTGCCTCGGCCTTGATCTTGCTCTCGAAATATATGTTGCCGGAGCGAACCGGGGAATCTTCATCGACCGGCTCACCGGAATCATTATGGTGGACGCCGCCGCTGCTGACGAGCAGGAAGCGGCGGACCCGGTCTTGCCGGGCCAGTTGGATTAATCGTTCGGTCCCCCCCACGTTAATGTCGAGGAACTCGGAATCTCTCAAACCGAATTCCTGGGTCGCCCCGAGATGAAACACCAGATCGGCATCCTTACACAAACCAACCATGGAAGCCTTGTTTCGTAAATCCCCGAGAACAAGCTCGATATTGTCCCCGAGGAATAGCGCGCCGTGAGCGTTCGGACGCACCAGTACCCTGACCTTCGCTCCAAGCTCCTGGTACCTGCGGACAAGGTGAGACCCGATGAACCCCGTTGCCCCGGTGATGACCACCCGTCCCCGTTCTCTCATGAAATGCCGGTTATCCGATGGTCCCATATTGCGTAGCTCCATCGCGACATGGTCCAGGCAGCCACGCCCTTTGGGTGCTTTCCTGGAGGGAGGTGACTATTCAAGGCGAACGTAGTCCACGAAAATGGTGCGCGGGGCGGACAGCTTCGTCCCGAAAAGCCGCAACACCCGAATCTTCCCAAGGTCCATCTTTCGGCGGAAGGGGGCGTTGACTGCCTCGATCAGGTCGATCCTGATGTCGTTCCATCCCGGGCGAAGGAGAAAAACCCGGTTGAACCGGTCCTCGTACCGTTGCTCCCCTTTCTCGTGCTGCCGGTCGTGAATCCGGCAAGTGATGTGGATCCCCTCCGACGCCGGGTTGAACACCTCAAGGCGCAGGGAATGGTAGGCCGCCCAGTTCTGCGGAAAATAGACCAGGGAGACCCCGGAGTAGAGAGATGGTTCCATCTCCACACGCAGGGACGCATCGCCGTGGCGTGCGACGGAATGGTCCACCGATGCGCGGGCATCCCCCTCCCAGCGGCTCTTCTCGAATGGAGTTTCAAAGTCGGAAAGAAGCGGAAACTGGGCTCTGGCGATTCCTTCGTCAGTGATTGCCACCGCCAGGGGAAGACATGCAACGAGGAGGAGGAAAACCGACACCCCCCTCACCGTACGCTTCCTCCCGGGGGAAAGAATGTTTGACGAGGTGGGAAACCAGGAAAGAGCGATGACTCCCCCCACTGCATCCCTGAGAAGATCCCGGAACGATGCGTCCCCCCCCAGCACGAACTGGATTCCTTCCGTCACGACTCCCGCGGCAAGGCAGAACAGGATAACAATCCCCCACTGACGGGCAGGAGGGGATTCCCTCACCGGCTTTCCGGTGAGCAGCAGGGAACTCCAAACGAAGAAGACCAGGATGTGCCCCAGGTCCCAGGCAGCACTGATGGATCTGGGAGAGTGGTACCCGGGCCCCCCCAGGAACAGGAGGACCAACAGAACTACCGCCGGGGGCCAAAGGATCCGGCGAGTCCGGGGGAGCCAACCGTTACGGAGTGGGGAACTCATGGAACCCCGGAGGGAAAGAAGGCAAGACACAAGGGACGGCGAACAGGATGCGCAAGGGAGCAGGGCAACAGACACCTCTCCTCTCGGTCGTGATCCAAACAGAAAAAGGGGCTCCAGGCGGATACCTGCAACCCCTTGAAAAAAATGGCGGGGTGGACGGGATTTGAACCCGCGGCCTCCGGCGTGACAGGCCGGCGTTATAACCAAGCTTAACTACCACCCCGAAACGAAGAGGAATCAAAGTAGCAGACCCGCTCGGGTCATGTCAACTCGATCCGGGTACCCTAGTGTGTCGTCCCCGTACCGAGCCATATCGCAATGGTTGCGATCGCTTGCAGCTCGTCCTCGCTCAACCGGCCCATCCCGGTCTCCCCTCTCCCCGAAGCGTTCGCAATGATCCCGCCAAGGTGCGTGGCAAGGGACATCTTGAACGCCTGGGCCTCGTCCTCGCCCAGCCTGTCGTCGACAAGCGTCCTCACGCGTGAAAACGCCTGTTCGAAATAGCTCCTGCTATACCGGTATTGCGTATTGTAAGCGTCGAGAACGTGTTTCCACGTCAGCCCGATGGATGCCAGCAGTTCACGCAAAAGCGTGTTTTCGATGGTTGTGGGATTGTTCAGAAGATTGATGAATGCATCCTCCTCCGCCTCATCCATTCCCGGTGCCCCTTCAATCTCCGAAACCATCATGAACACATCGAGAACCGCGAACTGGAGCATCTGCCACTCCTGGGCGGAAAACATTCGGTGCTTGCCCACGATCCTTTCCTTTCCGTCCAAGTGGTGCAAACCAGCCGGACCCGGACCCTGATGAACTATGACAAAAGTGTACCTTAGCTTGTTTCGCCCTTCAAAACGTTTTCACGCTGCCTGTCGGGAACACACGGGGGATCGAACTGGCCACTGTTTTGCTCTTTTCCATCGTCTTCGCAAGGGGTAACGTGTAAGGGGTGCCAGGGGACTCTCCGGGCTGGCCGTTTCGGCGGCGACGGGCCCGGTCTTCTGCCTCGCGGAGTGCCGATGCACGACGTTCTGGAAAAAATCGTCGCAATCGTCGGGGAGGGGTGCAGGAAGGCACTGTCCCTGGGCGATCTTGAGCTGGCGTTTTTTCTCGGGGTCGTCATAGGCGGGTCTCTCTGGTGCATCGCCTCATACATCGCCTGCCTGCGTGAGGAACGGAAGAGGAAGAGGCAATACCTTTACGAGACGGTACGGTACGGCGATCAGGAAACCGAAGACACGAGAGTCCTTGATGGGGAAACCGAATAGGATGCTTTCCATTGACAGAAAAAAGAAGGGGTTACGATTTCCCGCACCCCCCCTTTATTCTTGGTAGGCGGAACAGGACTTGAACCTGTGACCCTCGCCTTGTAAGGGCGATGCTCTACCAACTGAGCTATCCGCCCGTCCGTGTCAGGAGATCAAACCTACCAGATCCCGTTCCTCCGTGTCAATGCGAATCGGGGACGGCGAGGACCCCCGGTCTGCTACTATGGGGGGCATGAAGATCGCCCTGCTCGGCGCGATGGGATTCGTGGGACAGGTCGCGGCCCGGGACCTTGCCGGACGGCCGGAGGTCCGGGAACTCCTGCTCGTGGACTACAACATTCGCGAGGCGAAGAAGTTCGCCAAGGCCCTCTCCCCGAAATGCCGGTGGGCGATGGCCGACGTCGGGCGGGTTCCCGACCTCGAGCGGCTCCTGGACGACGTCGACGCGGTGGCGAACGCCGTAGGGCCGTGTTCGGAATACGAGAAGACGGTTCTCCTCACGTGCGCCGCTTCGCGGCGCCCCGTCGCCAGCATCGGGGATGGTGCCCCTGCCGGATCCGACCGCCGGGAAATCCACGACGCCTTTCGCCGCGCGCGAGCGGGGGCCATCTCCGGCTGCGGGATGCTGCCGGGCTGGACGGACCTGCTGGAGGCTCATTTCCTTCCGGGGGGGGAGACGGGGAAAAGCGATCCGGGCCGCCGCGGGGGAAAGCGGTTTCTCTTCTGCTCCCCGGACCGGTTCGGCGGCTACGCCTTCTTCCGCCGGCTCGCCCGGGAGATCGGGCGCCCCACACCTGCCCCGTCCGGGGCCCCGGCCGGCGGATACTTCGAGGCAGGGGAGGGAACCGCATTCGGTATCCCGGAGGGAAGGCCCGCGGGGCTTTGCCGGGGAATCGCCGGCGGCTTCGGGATATTCGGAACGGTGGGCAGGGAGATGTCCGCCGCTTTCCTGTTCTGGCTCCGCCGATCCCTGCGCCCGGTACCGGGCACGCCTGCCGCGGTGGCGGGAGTGTTCCCTGCGGGCGAGGGGCGGGGGCCCTTTGCATCCATCTCCGACCCGCAGGGGAAGGTCGCCGGGACGCTGCTCGCCGAAACGGTCCTGCTGCTGGGACGGGGAAAGGGGAAAGGAAAAGGTCTCCTGCCGCTCCCCGAAATCGTCGGGAGGAAGGAGGCCGAACGAATCGCTTCGTCCTGCAACGCTACCGTAAAGGGAGGCCTGACGGACCGCCCCTAATGGCGTACCACATCCCCGTCCGGCCCCTCGGATGATGCCGGGGGCGGCTTCGGAAGGGTAACCGCTTCATCCACCTTGGCACCCTCGGGCATCTCGATGCCCGCGGAGATCACCTCGTCCATGTGCCGGACGAAGATGATGTTGAGGTTCTTCTTGATCTTTCCCGGGATCTCGGCGAGATCCTTCTCGTTCTCGGCGGGCAGGATCACCGTCTTGATCCCGCCTCGATGGGCCGCCAGCAGCTTCTCCTTGACCCCGCCGATGGGCAGGACCCGGCCCCGCAGGGTGATCTCCCCCGTCATCGCCAGATCGTTGCGCGCAGGGACGCGCAAGAACGCCGAGGCCAGCGCCGTCGCCATCGTGATCCCGGCCGAAGGGCCATCCTTGGGGATCGCCCCCTCCGGAACGTGGATGTGGATGTCGATCTTCTGGTAGAAGTCCTTCTCAAGGCCCATGATCTCCGCCCGGGTGCGGATGTAGGAGAGCGCGGCATGCGCGGACTCCTGCATCACCTCCCCGAGCTTGCCGGTGACCTTCAGGTTCCCCTTGCCGGGCATGACCGCGGCCTCGATGAGGAGAAGCTCGCCGCCGAACTCCGTCCAGGCTAACCCCGTCGCCAGCCCGGTCTGCCTCTTCTCCTCCGCCTCGCCGTACCGGTACTTCGCCACCCCGAGATACCTGCGCACCAGCTGCGGGGTGACCCGGATCCTCCCCGGGCCCTTCTCCTTGACGAACTCCCGTGCGATCTTCCGGAGGATGGAAGCCAGCTCCCGTTCCAGATTCCGGACTCCCGCCTCCCGGGTGTAGTAGCGGATGACGTGCAGGATCGCATTGCTGGAAAAGGAGATCCTGTCCGCGGGAAGCCCGTGCTCTTCCGTCTTTTTCGGGATCAGGTGGTCGATCGCGATGTGCAGCTTCTCCACCTCCGTGTAGCCGGGGATCCGGATGGTCTCCATGCGGTCCTGGAGGGGCGGGGGGATCCCGTGAAGCATGTTCGCCGTCGTGATGAACATCACGTCGGACAGATCGTAATCGACGTCCAGGTAATGGTCGTTGAACGTGTTGTTCTGCTCGGGGTCCAGCACCTCGAGGAGAGCCGCCGAGGGGTCCCCCCGGAAGTCCATCGACATCTTGTCGACCTCGTCGAGCAGAAACACGGGGTTGACCGTCCCCGCCTTCTTCATCTGCTGCATGATCTTCCCCGGGAGCGCCCCGATATAGGTTCTCCGGTGTCCCCGGATCTCCGCCTCGTCGCGAACGCCGCCCAGCGACATCCGGACGAACTTCCGCTCCATCGCCCG
>Ga0209536_100006297_pt1 | contig 18187 bp, 9 predicted proteins | sample DeeMarSeWOR28_12_FD_187461 | JGI IMG/M metagenome (GOLD analysis project Ga0209536, IMG submission 187461) | Marine sediment microbial communities from White Oak River estuary, North Carolina - WOR-2-8_12 (SPAdes) (version 2) | ecosystem: Environmental > Aquatic > Marine > Intertidal zone >... | reverse complement strand
GCATCATGCAAGAGATCCGCGTGCTGCACGACACATACGGCGTGACAAGCTTCCAGATCATAGACGACATCTTCAATCTCGACAGGGAACGCGCGATGCGGTTCTGCGACCTCGTCGTGCGTGAAGGGCTCGATCTCACGTTGTCTTTCCCCAATGGCCTGCGCGGCGACAGGGTGGACGCGGAGATGGTCGATGCTATGTGGGCGGCGGGTGTGAGGTACATCTCGTACGCCATTGAGTCGGGCTCCCCTAGGATTCAAAAACTGATCTGCAAGAACCTCAAGCTGGATCGCATCCAGGAGGCGATCGCCCTGACTACGGCCAAGGGCATCGTTACCCGAGGGTTCTTCATGATCGGCTTCCCGACGGAGACCGAAGAAGAAGCTGCGATGACCGTAGAGTTCGCCAATTCGAGCGATCTGGTGCAGGCCATGTTCTTCGCGGTCGTCTATTTCCCTGGAACGCCGCTGTTCAAGCTAGCCGAGTCCGTCTGGGACATGTCCGAGTTCGAGCTGAGCTTAGAGGAAGACTACGTGAGGACGCGGGAAGGACCCTACGCGTTTTCGCGTGAGACGTTGGAACAGATCAAGCTGAAGGCGATCCGCGAGTTCTTTTTCTCGCCCAGGCGCGTGCGTTTGACGTTCGATGTCCTTCCCAATTTCTACAGCCAACGGGACATCGATGCAGCACTGCTGGTCAACATCATTAGCGGGCAATTGCGGGAGAGCGATATAGCCGAACCGGATACAGCTGCGAAGCTGCATCGCTACTTCCTGGTTGCCGATCGGTTCTCACAGAAGGAAGGATTCTTCGTCTAATGGCAACCCCAGAGCAGGTCACCGCTCATTACGAGAGCTGGCCCTTCCCGGGCCTCGATCACGGCAGCAGGGAAGGCCTGATCCTTCTGAGGAGCCTTACGGAGTGGTTAGGGCAGCGCGAAACGGAGGCGCGGGAGGCAAGAGTGATCGACGTGGGCTGCGGAACGGGTCACACGGTCGTAGCCCTGGCGAAACATTTCCCGGAAGTCGAGTTCGTAGGTCTGGACGCGGCGGAGGGTGTGCTCGACACCGCACGTTCCCATGCCGAATCGATGGGGATCGAGAACGTCAAGTTCGCGCTCGCAGATATCGCTCACGATCTAGCTGAGTATGATCCGTTCGATATCGTGCTCAGCCTTGGCGTGCTGCATCACGTTCCTCAACTCGCCGAGGCGTTCGGCCGCGTTGCGCGCTTGGTCAAGCGCGGTGGCCACCTGGTCGTGTGGCTGTACGGACGCTTCGGCCGGGCTTGCCATCTACTGAACCAGCAATTCGTCGCGATGTTGGCCAGCGACGATCTCGATGAGCGGCTCGATGTGGCCCGCGCGTTCCTGGAGGAGCTGGGCCCACGTTTCGCCGTGGACTCCGGGTTCTACACGCCGTGCGGTAGCAGAGAAGAAGGGATCGAGTGGCTGCTCGAGCAGCCGCAGTGGCTGGCGGATCAGATGGTCCCGGCGTTGGAGTACAGCCTGAGCCTGCCCGAAATTCTCGACCTCTTCTCCCATCACTCGCTAGAGTTCGTCAAGTGGTTGGGCGTTCCCACAGACCTGGCTCGCTACACGACGAGCAGTGTTCTCATCGAGCGCTTTCGGGGCCTCTCGGCTCGAGACCGCTTGCGAGCGATCGATTGCCTGATCAAGCCCTCCTACTATTTCGTAGCCGGGAAAAAGGTCCCGTCTTAGGGGGTGACGCAGACCGTGGTCATACTCGGCATCAGCGGCTTCGAAAACTTGGGCGGGTCGGCCGACGGTCATCTCTATCAGAAGACAGAGCCGGAGGGGTCGCCCAGCAGGTTTCGCTTTGGCGACGGAGCCATCCCTCTTCAGTTCTTCCCCCTCCACCTGATCGGACACGACGCCTCCGCCGCTTTGCTGATCGACGGCAAGCTGGTCGCCTGTGGGGCGGAGGAGCGGTTCACACGGATCAAGCACGGATTCAATCTCGCCGGCCACACGGTGTTGCCCCGTCGTGCCATGAGCTACTGCCTGGAGGAGGCGAAGCTGACGTGGGCCGACGTCGATTACTGGGTGCACTACTGTCGGTTCTCCGGTGATTCCGTCGCGAGGAGGTTGGACCGAGTGGCCCGTGCGCTGCCTCCGCGACAGCGGGCGACCCTCGAGGAAGAGCACAGCCGCGCGTACCGTCAGCGCCTGGCGCGGCACGTCGTTCGCCAAAAGTTGGAGGATATCGCCGGGCGACCGATACCCGAGGACAGGTTCATCCAGGTGCCGCATCACCTGGCGCACGCCGCCGGCGCCTTCTACAGCTCTGGTTTCGACAGCGCGATCTGTCTGACCCTTGACGGCTACGGCGAGGAGGAGAGCTCGACCTGGGCCGTAGCCGAAGGTATGAAGATCCGGCGCCAGGGTGCCGTCCTTCTACCCACTTCGCTGGGTGTACTCTACCAGGTCGTCAGCGCTTACCTGGGGTTCCGCGCCTTCGGCGACGAGTACAAGGTGATGGGGATGTCCGCGTACGGCGACCCGAAGGCGTTCAGCTCGGTATTCGACGAGGCGGTCGAGCTATTACCCGACGGAAGCTACTCGACCGAGCGCATCGCTTGTGTCGATCTCGACGAATGGTTGGCGGACAGCTTCGGCAAGATCCCGCGCGAAGGAAGGCTCAGTCGCAAGGCGGCCGACGTTGCAGCGGGCGTGCAGCGAAAACTCGAGGAAACGGTTCTTCACACCGTCGATCACCTCAGCCGACGCTACGGTGGCGATCGCCTCTGTATCTCGGGTGGCGTCGGCCTCAACGCCTGCGTGAACGGTGCCATAGTACGTTCCGGCCTTTTCAAGGAGCTGTTCGTACAACCGGCCGCGGCCGACGATGGTGCCAGCCTCGGGTGCGCGCTGTACGCCTATCACGGTCCACTGCGTGGCGAACGGTCCGCCGCCGTGTCCCACGTCTACTGGGGACCCGCGTACGATGACGATCGCATCGAAGACACGTTGCGGATCAATACAAGCCTTCTCTGGAAGAAGCCTTCCGACCTGGAAGGCGAGGCGGCGCAACTACTCGCCGAGGGAAAGATCGTCGGTTGGTTTCAGGGTCGCATGGAGATCGGCCCGCGAGCGCTAGGTGCGCGCAGTATCCTGGCAAGCCCGACGTCGATCTCTTTGAGGGACAGAATCAATGAACGGGTCAAAGGGCGAGAACCGTTCCGCCCGTTCGCACCCAGCGTCCTGGCGGCGGACGCCGAGCGATTCTTCGACATTCCCGACTCGACGTCGGCCCGGTTCATGATCGTCACGTACGCCGCTCGGGATGGCGTCGCGCGCCTGATCCCGGGCGTCGTGCACGTGGACAGCTCGGCGCGGGTGCAGATTGTCTACGAAGAAGACAACCCCAGGTACCATCGCCTGCTCGAGCGATTCCGTGAGCTGACTGGCCTGCCTGTCCTTCTGAATACGTCGTTCAATCGTGCCGGGGAGCCCATCGTGGGGTGCCCCGAGGACGCGATATGCTGTTTCCTCGAGAGTGAGCTGGACGCGCTCGTGATCGGCGATTACCTGGTGTGTCCGGCCGCCGCGATGTCACCGGTGCTCACATGATCTCGCGATCGATAGGAGTGGCGCTCGATATCGGTTCGTCCAGCATTAAGGCGGTCGCGCTGGACGGTGCAGGCCAGCTGCGCGCCTTAGTCTATCGCCCGATTCGTGGGCGTCTCGGCGATTGTCTGCGGGCCGTCCTGCACAGCCTGTCGGAGCAGCTGCCTCCCGGCCTTTGTGTCGTCAGAGCGGTCACCGGGTCGGGGGCGCGCCCAATCGCGGACGCGCTCGCCGTCCCCGAGGTGAACGAGATCATCGCGACCCACCGGGGCGTGACCTGGCTGGCTCCGGAGGCCGGCGCGGCGCTCGAGATCGGTGGCGAGCACTCGAAGTTCCTGCGTTCCGACTCGCAGGGCGTCGGGCTGGAGCGGCAGCTCAGGGATTTCTATCTGAACTCCGCCTGTTCGGCTGGAACCGGGGCTTTCCTCGAGCAAGAGGCTCATCGATTCAACCTGAGCATCGAGGAGTTCGGTCGCCGGGCCGCGGTGGCACGGAAAACGGTACGTGTGGCCGGACGCTGTGCCGTCTTCGCGAAAACCGACATCGTCCACAAACATCAGAGCGGCGTTCCCCTGGACGACGTCACCTACTCCCTCTGTCATGCCATTGCACAGAACGTCAGTGGAGAGCTGATCGGGAACCGGACCTTTCAACGGCCATTGGCGTTCGTGGGCGGAGTCGCCGCCAACCAGGGCATGCGTCGCGCCCTGGTCGATGTTCTCAATCTCGATGCAGGAGCATTGTTCGTTCCGTCGAACCACGCATTCGCCGACGCGGTGGGTGCGTTGCTCTCAGTTCGGGAGCACGATGAGTGTGATGGCAGGCCACTGGACGAGGCGGAACGGCGACTCGATGTGCGGCCGCTGCTCGCTCGGGCGGTCGAGCGCACGTTGCCCCCGCTCGAGGGTCGCGCCTCCGTACGGCAGCCGTCGGCTCGCGAGGCTCAGCTCCCGGCAACGCCCATCACCGGCTATCTCCTGGGCATCGACATCGGCTCGACCACGACCAACGTCGCCTGTCTAACTGGGGAAGGAGACGTCGTCGACCACGTATCGCTGCCTACACAGGGGCAAACACTGTCGGCAGTGTGCGGCTGTCTGAGCCGGCTGACGGATCGTCACGGCGAACTCGTGCCGGCGGCGGTTGGGGTGACCGGCTCGGGGCGCCGTTTCATCTCGGAGATCATCGGCGCCGATCTTGTAGTCAATGAGATCACGGCCCATGCGGCCGGATGCGTCCATTTCTATCCGTCGGCCGACTCGATCGTCGATATCGGGGGTCAAGACTCGAAGTTCATCGAACTGTCTCACGGCGCCGTGAGCGGTTTCGAGATGAACAAGGTGTGCGCGGCGGGCACCGGGTCGTTTATCGAAGAGATGTCCGAGCTTCTCGGCCTCGACATCGTCGGCGAGTTCGCTCGCGAGGCGCTGCGATCTCGAGCGCCCCTGGACTTGGGAGAACGCTGCACGGTCTTCATGAGCACGGAGTTGACGCGACGGCTGCGAGAGGGAAGCAGGCGCGAGGACCTTGCAGCCGGTCTCTGCTACTCGATCGTGCAGAACTATCGATCCCGCGTCGTGGGCCGCTACCGAATGGGGGATCGCATCGTGATTCAGGGCGGGGTGGCGAGCAACGAGGCGGTCGTCTCGGCGTTGGAGAACGTGACCGGCAAGCGCGTCCAGGTTCACAAGCATAACGAAGTGGCCGGTGCCGTTGGCGCGGCACTGCTTGCGCGCGAGCGCGTCACGGAACGCTCGCGCTTTCGCGGCCTGCAGCAATCAGACCTCGCCGCAATCAGGTCCAGGTGGTTCGAGTGCAAGAAGTGCAGCAACCGCTGCACGATCCATCTCACGTCGACCGGGTCTGGCCGGAGGTTCTTCACCGGCGGCTTGTGTGACCGCTTCGAGAGCCGCGGCGACGAGGCTCGACGTGATCGCGGAGAGTTGCCCGCCGACCTCTTCATCGAGAGGGATAAAGCGCTCGCCAGTCGTGTCGAATGTGTCGACCGTACCAACGGGATGCTCATCGGTATCCCCCGCTCGCTCATATTCTTTGACATGCTCCCGTTCTGGACCGCGTTCTTCAACAGTGTGGGGCTCGATTACAAGGTCTCGGAACCGACATCGAAAGAGACGCTCAGCAAAGGCGCGGCCCTCAGCCATGCTAACACATGCCTGCCACTCAAAATCGCTTGTGGACACTGCGCCGACCTCGTCGATCAGGGCGTAACGAGACTCTTTGTTCCGTCCGTCGCCAACCTCTGTATCCGGACGGCGCAGGAACGCCTGGACCACCTCTGTCCGACCGTCCAGGGCTGGCCCTACACGGCGCGAGCGCTGTTTCCCAAGGACGTTGAGTTCATCGCACCGCGACTGCGTTTCTCGATTCCGCATCTGCTGACCCGCGACATGATCGCGCTCGGAAAGTCTCTGGGCGTAGGAAAGGCCCAGACCGTGAGCGCCCTCGCTGAAGCGAACGCGGCACAGGAGGAATTCCACAGGGAGATGCTACGGCGTGGCGCAGAAGTGCTGGGTGCTCGAGAGGAGGGGAAGACCTACGCCGCTATCCTGTCGCGTTCCTACACCAGCTGCGAGCCCCACGTGCAAATGAGACTGAAGCGGGTGCTCGATGATCTGGGCATTGTGGCGATTCCCATGGACATGCTCCACGACGAACCGCTCGATGCGGCGGAACTGAACGGTATGTATTGGTACTACGGCAAGCGCATACTGCAGGTGGCGCGGATGCTCGAGCGTGCCGGCGACCTGCCAATCATCTTCCTGTCGACGTTTGGCTGCGGCCCCGACTCGTTCATCGTTCACATGCTCAGGCGTGAGCTTCCCAACGTCCCGTTACTCGAGCTGGAAGTGGACGAGCACAGCGAGTTCACAGGCATCCACACCAGGCTCGAGGCCTTCAAGTACTCTTTAGGAACGAGACCCAAGTCCCCATGTACCTTGGCCCAACTTCCTCGTGCCGTCTCGCGGGAGACCTTGAAGTCGCGTCAGCTACTCATCCCCCGGATGTCAGAGCATGCCTTCGCCTTCTCGGGTGCATTTCGCTCGTGCGGCGTCGACGCGCGGGTGCTGCCTCTCCCGGATGACGATTCGCTGGCGCTGGGCAAGGCCGCCCTCGGTGGGGACGAGTGTCTCCCCTGCGCTTTCGTGCTGGGCGACATGTTGAGGCGGATGAGGGACGGGGAAGAGGATGGGCCGCCACCGGCCTTCTTCATGATCTCCGGCGACGGGCCGTGCCGCCTGGGTCAGTACCCATGGCTGCAGCGCGTGATTCTAGATGAGAAGGGGCACGGGGACGTCCCCATCTTCAACGCAAGTCAAGACCAGGATTTCTACGAGTACTTCGGTGCCGTCCCTGCTGCCTTCAAGAGGAAGGCCTGGGAAGGCACGGTGGCGGCGGACCTGCTCTTCCACAAGTGGCGAGAATGTAGAGCCCGGACTGGCGATCGAGGCGCCGCCGATGAGATGTACGAAGGGGCGGCCAGGGACCTCGAGCGCTGTCTCGAGAATGGGGATGGCCTGATGCGGACCCTGGAAACCGCCTTCGACCGCTTCGATGGGCTGTCGGGCCATCGGGAACCGGCCGTCACGATCGGGGTGCTGGGAGAGAACTACATCCGCTGCAACCCCGTCGCGAACGGCCGCCTGGCGGAAATGCTCGAGGACCTCGGCGCCGAAGCTCGCTTCCCAGCCCTTTGCGAGTGGGTCTTCTACACGAACTGGACGGCTCGCCTTCACTGCCGCTACGAGAGGCAGCACCTTCAGTTGCTGAAGCTGCAAACCATCGACGCGGCGCAGCGCTTTGCTGCATGGAAGATCGAGCGCTTCGCCCGCAGGCGACTCCTGAACCACGAGCGGCCGCGCCTCGGACGGCTTTTCAAACTCGCCGCCCGCTACATACCCAACACGTTCGAGGGGGAGACAATCGTGGGCGTCGGCCGGACCCTGGACCTGTACCAGCGCGGTGTCGGCGGCGTGATCCACGTAGCGCCGTTCGGTTGCATGGTAGGCGGAATCGTCGAGACGCTGTGTGAGCGCATCTCGGAGGATTTGGGTGGTTTCCCGATCCTCAACATTCAATATGACGGCCGTAATTCGGAACTGACGCGGAGCAAGCTCGAGGGTTTCGTGCACCGCGCGACGATGTGGCAGAACGGTAGGGATAACCGTGCGAATCCTCGCCATCGCTAATCCTGAAGCCGGGGGCGGTGCGACGGGGCGCCGCTTACCCGAATTGCAGAGCTTGCACAGACGCTCGCCCCACGAGTTCGAGTGGTACGTGACCGCATCGGCCGACGAGATGAGGGAACGCATCCGTAATGCCCGCTCATCCGGTTTCGATGCCGTGGTGCTGTTTGGAGGCGACGGCACCGTACACGAAGCGCTTCCTGCCGTGGCCGCCGAGCGTCTTCCGCTGGGAATCGCCCCCTGCGGCAGGGGGAACGACTTCGCTAGCAATCTCGGTCTCGCCCTCGATCCCGTAGCGAACGTATTCCTGGATACGGTACCTGCGAGGCGGAGGGTCGATCTGCCGTCGGTGAACGACGTGCCGTTCGGGTCGATCGCTTGTATCGGATTCGACGCCGAGGTCAACCGGCTGGCCAGGGACGGTCGCGGTTACTTCGGCGGGACGTTGGGATATCTGATTTGCGTGCTTCGCGCACTGCCCGGTTTTCGCCCTTTCGATGTCGAGATACGGGCCGGCGATCGAGTTTGGAGCGGTGAGATCCTGATGCTGGCTGTGGCAAACGGCGCCTGCTATGGCGGCGGGATGAGAATCGCGCCAACGGCGATCATGGACGATGGCAAGCTCGATGTCTGCATAGTCGAGCCCCTCCCCAAGCTCGAGCTGTTGCGGACCTTCCCCCGGGTGTTCCGCGGGACGCACACCAACCATCCGAAAGTAAGGATGGAAAGCGCTACGTCCGTGGCCGTGTCCTCCGCAGAGCCGCACGAGATTTTTGCTGACGGTGAATACGCTGGGTCTACACCCGCCGTGTGGGCGAACAGCCGGCAGTTTCTGGAGCTGCTTCTCCCCACCGGGTATCGGAACGGGTGACTGGTATGTCGAATATCGAAGGCCGATCCGCCGAGCGGACTCGAGAAAGCAAGGGTCTCACCCGGGGATTGATTCCGGACTGGCTTGACGAACTGTTCCTCCGGTCGCTGGTACCTATGATCCGTCGACTGGTTGCCGCCCGGGTGAACCCGAACTGGCTGACGGTCCTGGCGTTCTTGCTGACAGTCGTCGGTGCCTTGCTGATCATCGCGGACGAGCTAATTGCCGCGGCGGTCGCCATCATCGTCGGAGGAATCCTCGACTTCACCGACGGCAAGGTTGCGGCACTGACGGGAAGGGTCACGAAGTACGGCGCCATCCTCGACTCGACGCTGGATCGTTTCTCCGACGTGGCGATCTACCTGGCTTTGGTGCTGTACTTCGCTGCGCGATCGCACTCCCTGACGGCCTACGCTGTTGTCCTGGCACTCGTCGGGTCGACCCTAACCAGCTATCTCATGGCGCTGGGCAGGTCCCACGGTTACGAGTTCAGGGTCGGCGTGTTGCGACGCCAGGATCGGGTGACGCTGATTAGCGCGGGCCTGCTCTTCACGTTCGCGCACACCCCACTTGAGAGCCTGATAGGGCGAGTCGCAGACCAGTTCGCCCTCACGCTGCAGCCGCTGCCGATCATGCCGCTGGCGCTGGCGGTCTATGTGCTGGCGGTCCTGAGCAACATCACGGCGCTACAGCGTTTTCTCCAGCTTTTGAAACTGTCGCGTGCGCCGCGCGGTGCTGGCCCGGGCGCCCACCGGGAGCCGAGCCCTGAAGGGGAACCGACGCTCCGTGACAGGCAGCTGAATGTTCTGCGCGAAACGATTGAACCGCCGCCGCTGAAGCGCATGGACGGCAACTCTCGCAGGGCACCCTATCTGGAGTTGATACGCAACTTCGCTATAGATGTTGTGAGCGTTCGCGTGAAGTCTCGCCGATTCCGCCCGTTGATGACCAACTTCTACGTGACGAAGCGCTGCAACCTACGCTGCCGCTATTGCTACCCACCCGGCGACGAACCGGCACTGCCCGTGGACCAGGCGCTCGAGTTGCTCGAAAGAATCCGGCCCCGCAACCCAGCCCTGAACATCACGGGCGGCGAGCCCTTGCTGTACTCGGGTATCAATCAAGTCATTCGCCGAGCAAGCGATTTGCGTTTCCAGCCGATCCTGCTCAGTACGAACGGGCTGTTGGTCGATCGAGTGGTTGAGGCCCTGCACCTCGTCGACCATCTGATCATCAGCCTCGATTCGCTGGAACGGGAGGTGAACGAGCAGCTGACAGGTGTTCCCGGGTCGACCGAGAGGATCGTCAGCGCGATCGAGCGCTGTGCCGAGCTCGCCAGTGAGAAACGGTTCCAGTTGAGCTTACACACCGTAATCACGCCGGAAACGGTCCCCGGGATCGAAGACGTCCTGCGGTTCTGCGAGTCGGTGGGCGCCAGCCTGAGCTTGTCGCCAGAGCACGGGCGCTTCGATCCGAATCCGGACCTGTTGAGCAACCAAGAGTACGTGGCGCTCATCGACCGCCTGCTCGAGCTCAAGCGGCGCGGCAAGCCGGTTTTCTGCTCTCGCGGTTACCTGAGGGCCATACGCGACTTCGCGCCGCACCGGTGTTTCCCGTTCGTCTCGCCTCGCGTCGAGCCCGACGGCCGCGTCTACTTTCCTTGCCAGCGGATCGCCAGCCGGCACGTCTACCTGCAAGACTTCGACAGCCTGGATGAGCTGATGCGTCAGGAAGTCGATTGGAACGCAGCGCCGGCCTGCGCACGACGTTGCTTCCTGGCTTGTTACGTGGAGGTCGAGCAGTACCTGAAGAACCCGTTGGCGGCGGTCGCCGAGCTCTCCATACGCCGTGCGATCACGGGTCGAGCACGACCGTCGCGAGCATTAGCGAGCCGATCATGATCGACCCTGCCAACGCCCTGCGAATTGTATGGCACGCGATCCGTTCGGCGGATCACCCGCTCCTTGCTCACTTGGTGGTGACGCGGCGCTGCAACCTGAGCTGCAGCTATTGCAACGAATACGATAACTCGTCTCCGCCGGTCCCGCTGGATGCGCTGAAGATGCGGGTCAAGCGGCTGGCGGAGCTGAAGACGCTGATGATCGCTTGCACGGGAGGCGAGCCGCTACTCCATCCGGAGATCAGTGAGGTGATCCGCGAGATTCGCCTGCAGGGCATGGTCGCGATGATCACTACGAACGGATACCTGTTGACTGAAGAGCTCGTCGAGATCCTCAATGAAGCGGGACTGCAGGCGCTGCAGGTTAGCATCGATAACGTCGAGCCGGACGAGACCTCAGCCAAGAGCCTCGCGATTCTGAATACGAAGCTGCAGCTTCTGGTCGAGCGCGCCCGCTTCAAGGTCAACATCAATTCGGTCCTCGGAGCGAGCGAAGCGAGCGCGGCCGACGTTGTCGCCATCGCCCGGCGCGCCCGGCACCTCGGTTTCTCACACTCCGTCGGCTTCGTCCACGACGCACGCGGCGCGCTGCGCCCGCTTGGCCCACCGGAGCGTCTTGCTTACGACGGACTAGGCAAGGTGTCCGATTCGTTCCTCCACCGGTTCAACCGCCGGGTGTTCCAGGGGAAGGTAATCAACGGCAGGCCAGGGATGTGGAAGTGTCGGGCCGGGGCCCGCTACCTGTACGTCTGCGAGGACGGGCTCGTCCACTGGTGCTCGCAACGCCGTGGCCAACCTGCCATTCCCATCGAGCGCTACGGGCTGGCTGGTATCCAGGCAGGGTTCCGCACCCGCAAGAGCTGCAGCCCCTTCTGCACGGTTACCTGTGTTCGCCAGGTGAGCGCCTTCGACCGCTGGCGCGGGCGACAGGGTCTGCCGGACGCGGAGAGCACGGGCCGGCAGGTCGAGCGGGTGGGCCTCGTGTCGGCCGCGGCAGTTGTTGTCCGCGACTGCCAGAAGGAGAAACAAGTATGAACTACAATAGAATTGTGCTCGTCGTGCCGTTGCTGATCAGCTTCGGCTCGGGGGCCGCCACCGGCCAGTCCGTCCCGGCCGACACCTTGGATTTGGCGACTGGACCGCACTCCGAGATGCAAATGCTTCTACAGAAGACGATCTTCAAGGTGGACGTCTTCACGCTTAGAGTGCGCTTCGGTGCCGAGACCGCAGCGCGTTTGGAAACCTTGGCAGCCGGACGCCTCGATTCCTCGATAGAGGACTCCATCGCGAACGTCGCTATTCAGGCTAGAAACGCCTGGGCGGTCATCGACTACCTGCGCGATGTGGAGCTCGGCCAGTACCTCGAGGGTGTTCGGAAGAACATGAAGCGAGCGGCCGAGGCGGGGCTCATCAGCGGAGAGGACTACGATGTGATCTGCTCGGAGCTCCCCATCTTGTATGCACCGCTCGAAGAGCGGAAGATCCTTCGAGGTGACCGAATCTACTACCGCATCCGTGGCGACACGGTGCAGACCCTTTATTGGGGTCGCGCCGGCGACACGCTACTCGATCATTCGGAGACCGGGCCGGAGCGACGTCTGGCCGTCATGGGCGGCTACTTCGCCCCGAAGTCGAGTTTCCGAAGGCCGCTAGTCGAGTCGTTGTTTAACGTGCGCTAACGACGGTCCAGAGACGTGAGCCTGATGCTGTCACATACTCGCGTTTGGCTGGACGGATTACTGTTATTTGTTGTTCGGTTTAGCTGTATCCATTAGTATAGTCTTACTCATCGGTGGTGTAGGTGCTGTGGGGTAACCTCGACCCCGAAAGTCAGCTGTGACAGCGCCCTTTCTTCGCAGCTATCTCTTAGGCTGGGCCATCCAAGCGACCAGCCGTTGCCAGCCATGGTGTGCCGGAACGGTTACTTTCGGCCCTTCGATTCAGTTGGCACTTACCTCTTGCTCAATCAATCGCCGGCTCGTGTTAAGGAGGACACGTAGATAGGTGAGAGAAAGCCGGCAGTCTGATCCCATCAACCTCCAACGATTGCCCATATGTCGTCAACTAGCCAAGGAGGAGACATGCCTCACGAAATCGACATCGCGCTGACTCCTGTCGGTGACATGGACATCAGCCCGGATGAGAAAGTGTGCGAGGTCCATACGTCTGACGCAGTGAAGTGGACGTGTAACAGGGACCACTGGCTTGTAGTGTTCGGCCCCAACGCCCCCGTTCACCCGAAGGTGGCCGGGCCAGGTAGGGACACGGTCACCCTCACAGCAGGGCGCCGCTCCGGTGACTTCTCGGATGTCAAGTACACAGTGGTCGTCTGGGATAATGGAAAGCTCAGGGACGTCGATCCCAAGCTGATCGTGAAGCCGTAGCGCGACCGTCGGTGGCGGCTACTCCGCGGTCATCGCCCTAAAACGAGGATCGTCCCGGAGCAGCCGCCACCAATAGTCGGTGGCGATGAACCCCTTATAGTCCGGTTGGGCCTCGAGGAATTGGCCCAGCCGATCCAGTGCTGTGTCCAGGTCGCCCAGGTTGACGAGCACGTTGGCCTGGAAGTAGAGCGGCCACGGATCGTCGGGGTCGAGATCCGCCTGGGCAGTCTCCATGACCGAGTGGGCGCTGTCCGCTAAACCTGCCCGTGCGAGTACGCCGGCCACGATCATCAGGAAACTGGGCTCGTACGCGGCGAATTTCTCCGCGCCCATCAAGTCACGCGTGAGGTCGAACAGGCCCCAGGCTTTCTCTACGTCCGGCTCGGGCCCGCCGGCCGAGGCCAGGTGGGTCAGTTCGGGCTCGACGAAGCCGGCGTTGTTTGGCCACCTCTGGCGGCCCTCGGCAAAGCAGGGCATCGCCCGCTCGTGATCTTCCACATCCCAGTACGCTTTGCAGATGCCGTAGAAGACCACCGTCGCGTCCCTCAGGAAGGCGTCGGCCTCGAAGGCGTTGCGGGCGGCGCGCAGGGCGGAGCCGTACAGGCCACGCACATGATAGACGTTGCTGAGGGCGGCCCAGGCCCGGGCCCTGGTCGGGTCGAGTTCCACGGCCTGCAACAGCGTCTCCTCGGCCGCGCCCAATGTTGCGGCGTCCTGGTCCGTGCCCGCCGACTCCCAAGCGGCGAGCAGCAGCGCGCCCCTCAGCTCGAGGACTTCGGCATCGCCCGCTTCCATCTCGGCCGCCCGGTCCGCGTGTGACAGTCCCATCTCGACGAGTTCCTGATCGGATGCGTTCGGTGCGGTCTCCTCGACACGGGCTAGATCGTGCATGATCCAGCCGCGTTGCAGGATAGGGTCGAGCCAGGAGAGATCGTGGGTTTCGGCTTCGGCCAGCAGCGCGTCCGCCTGCTGCAGTTTGACCGCCGCCGCCGACAGGTCCTCGACGGCGCCGAGATCGCCTACGCTGTCCCGGAGCTCTTCCGCCTGCAGCACAAGCTCCCAGGCCTCGCGGCTTTCGGTTTCGGCCAGCCATTCTTCGTGGCGAGTCTCCACGCCCAGCTGCTCGCGCAGAAACTGGCTCACCTCCTGGACGATGTCGTCCTGCAGGGCGAACAGCTCGGTGCGCGGCTCGGCCACGGTGGAGGTGGCGAGGTTCGTGCCGCTCAAGGCGTCCAACATGTCTACGGTGACTCGCAGCTCGCCTTCCGACTCCTGAAGGCTGGCCTCTACGATCGTTCCGACACCCAAGGCTCGAGCGATGCTGTCGGGAGGTAGATCGGTGTCCCGGTACTGCCGAACCCCGTTGTACGACTTGACGGTGAGGGGCTCCACCTGGGTGAGCTGCTTAATCAACTCTCGGGTGAAGCCGGCGGAGATATGGTCCAGCGTGCCGCCCTCGCTGAGATCGGTGAAGGGAAGGACGGCGATGTGTGTCCGTTCGATGGAACTGGCGACCTCGATAGGCGGCGAAACCGGCTCGATGCGCGCCATCGACGCGCGAACCGCCAGCAGTCCGATGACGATTGTTCCCAGGAAGGCCAGGGAATAGCCCGCTCGTACGTGCCGCACCCAGCGGGACCGGATCTGGCTCCGGGGTCTCCCTTGCAACCAGGCCAGGGCCAGCGTGATGGGGAAGCCTATGGCCACCAGCGTGAACAGCCCGGCGAAGACCCAGCCGGGAAGCGCCCGCTCGGCGATGGGTAGCCGGGCCAACTCGATGGCCAGCCCACCCAGCACCAGGTACAGCGCCCCGATGTGCCAGATCCTCCGCGCGCCCAACTCCCTGAGCACACCGACCCAGCCATCGGTGCGCTCGGGTTTTTCCAAGGCGGCGGCGAAGTCGCCGGTCGTATACCGTTCCCCAGGCGTCTTCGAGAGGCCACGCTCGACGGTACGGGCGACGTGACGCGGCACGGAAGGACACAGCGTTTCAACCGACGGCGCGGGTTCGGCCATGTGCTTCAACAGCAGGGCCTGCGAGCTGCGCCCGCTGAACGGGGGTTCGCCGCACAGCATCTCGTAGAGCACGCACGCCAGCGAGTAGGTATCGCTGCGGCCGTCGACTTCGTGCTCGCCGCTGGCCTGCTCGGGGCTCATGTAGGCGGGCGTGCCGATGACGTAGCCGCTCTCGGTGACGCGCTCACCGCCGGCCGCACCGATGGCCCGTGCGATGCCGAAGTCCGCCAGTACGGCGTGGCCGCCCCTGAACAAGATGTTCTCGGGCTTGATGTCCCTGTGGATCACGTCTTGTTCGTGGGCGTAGCTCAAGGCGTCGGCGACTTCACGGGTGATGCGCAGGGCCTCGGTGACGGGCAGCTCTTTCTCACGATCCAGACGTTCGCGCAACGACTCACCCTCTACGTAAGGCATCACGTAGTACAGGAACCCGTTCGCCTCGCCGGAATCGTGCAACGGCAGAATGTTGGGGTGGTCCAGGTGAGCCTCGATCTGGATCTCGCGCAGGAACCGCTCGCCGCCGACTACTGAGGCCAGCTCGGGATCGACGACTTTGATGGCGACTTTGCGCTCGTGCTTCAGGTCCTGGGCCAGGTAGACGGTGGCCATGCCGCCGCGCCCGATCTCGGTCTCGACTCGATAACGGTCTGAAATAGCGGTGTGGAGGCGGTCGATGTCGTTCACGAGAGGGACTCCCTCGTTCCAGTCCGCATGGGACCCAGCGTGCGAACGAGAATCGTTGGCGTGGAGTAGGCGCAGAGATGCCGGCGGCCGCGGTTGTGGTCGTTCCGGCTTGTAGGGCAAAAAGGCGAGGAACTACGCATGGCTGAAGGCTCCCGTGTCATCGCGACCCTGAACGCCTCTCAGCCTCAACCCATCACTTACATGTAGCCCAATATACCGACTGGCATGATCACGGGCCAGTTTCTTAGGAGCATCAGCGAGGCGAAGCCGTCGGCACGAGATCGCCGCGGCCGAGACTCTCCAGACGTTGGTTACAGCGCTGCTCCAGCGTACGGTCACCCAGCAACTGGGCTATTTCGCTACGCAGGACCAGGCTAGCGGGTAGGTAGAGCAAGTCTATCGGCGGCCGGGCGGGGGCGTCGAGGTTTGCGGCGACGCGAAGGGCCTCTTCATAGTCCCCGACGGCAAAGAGGAGTTCGGCGAGCAAAAGCTGCTCGTGGGCGAGCGACTCCCAGGGGTACCACGGCTGGCCGTACGGTTTGGTCGGCCGTAGCGCTTGCAGCAGACGTATCGCTTCAGCGGTGTCGCCGCTGGCGAGTGTGGCTCGAGCATCGAGGCTGGCGCTCAGCAGCCGGTCCAGGCGGCCTTCGCTTCGGGCGGCAAGTTCCGAAAGCGAATCGGCGATCTCACGTGCCGCAGCGGCTCTGCCTTCGTGCGCCTCCCAGATCCCCAGGAACCAGAGCCTGTAGCCTTCATCGATCTCTCCGTTTCGGAAACTCTCCCGCATCTCTTCCGCGCCCTGCAACACCCCATCGCGCATGTCGTAGCCGGCGATGGTGTTGAGCAGATAGATGTCGTCGATCAACAGTCCCCACTTGGGTACTGATGCCTCGAGTAGGCGCCTGGCTTCGTCGTATCGGCCTTGCAAGAGGAGCAGGCTCTGAAGACCGAGCAACGTACCGAATTGGTAGGCACCCGTCTCCGTGCTTTCATACGTCAGCAACGCCCGGAATCCCGCCTCCGCGCTCTCGGGCTGAGATCCACCCACCGCAAACGACTCGGCCGCCTCGTAAACGGCCGCAGGCTGCCGGAGGACCTCTTGTCGCCAGTCGACGGAGTCGGGTGTGTCCTCGAGGCATCTCAGCATCAGCTCGCTTGTCGCCAGACGTGCGCTGTCCGGATCGGCTTCGCGATATTGCTCCATCAGCTCTCGTACGCGATCCACTTGCCCCTTCTGCGCTGCGATCTCTACCAGGTGGTAAATGACCGGGTGGAACGTGGGATCGTTTCGGTATACCTCCTCGAAGGCAGCCGCGGCCAAGGAATCGAGGGGTGAATCCCCTGGCAACTCGTGCGTGTAGACTTCGGCCAACCATGCGCGGATCCACCATTCGGGCGCGATGTCAAACGCCTGGCTGAAATGGCTGATCGCCCTGTCGGCGTGCCCCTTCAAGTAAGCGTCCAGCCCCTGAGCGACATGCGCCTGGACCGAAGTGAGCTTCGAGAGATCTCGCAGGGGGATTCGCAGCAGCGAATTCGCCGCTTCGATCTCCTGCTTCCAGGTCGCCGCGCGCGCTCCCTTGATCGCGGCGATGGCGAACAGCGAGTCGGCTTCGACGGCCGCCTGGTAGTGCTCGAGTGCTTCGTAAAATCGCGCGCGCCGGTACTCGCGTTCGCCCTGCACGAAGTGGTCGATGGCCTGGGTGGACTGGGTCAGGGCCGTACCGTCATCGGGTCGACCCTCGGGCACGAGCACACGAATGATCGGTCGAACGGCCTCTTCCAACTCTCGCTGTTTCCAGCCTTCGTCCGGCGCACCCACGGCGGAGCCGCGAACGACCACGGAGTCGCCCGCCACATCGTGCAACTCGAGGAGTATACGAACCGAGTTCTCACGGAAGGTGACGCGACCCAGCAGGTAGTACGCCGCGTTGTATGACCGGGCTTTCGCCGCTGCGGTCCGCTCGGTCGGCATCTGGAACCCGGCGAGCTGCGGCTGTTCTAGCGCGTACCAGCCGTCCACCCAGGTCAGCTGTCCCGTCTGCTCGAGCGAGTAACCCACCAGCGTCGAGAGGTCTTCGCCCAGGGCCGCTGAGTCGTCGGGCGTCACCGTCAGCGGAAAGACCACGACACGGTTCTCCTGCAGGTCACCGCGGCCGAGGATGCCTTGCTGTAGCGAAAACCACCCGACCATCAGGGCTAGAACGAGGGTGGTGAGAAACCCGAGAACCTGCCTGCTGCGTGCTCGGCCCACCCAGGCAACCACGAAGATGATGGGGATACCGATGGCCAGGCCGGCTAGCACGGCCTGCAGGATCCAGTCGCCGGCCAGGCCGCGGTCCGCAAGGCCAGCCGACAGTCGTGTGGCCAGCCAGCCGACGGCCAGGTACGCCACGGCGATGGGGAGCACTTGCCGGAACTGTGGCCTGGGCCAGGCGCCCCAGAATCGGCGCTTCCGGTCTGGCTCGGAGCTCAGCTCACCAACGAATTGCGAAGCCGTCGCGAAACGATCGGCCGGCGTCTTCGCCATGGCCTGAG